>Ga0164292_10003423_pt1 | contig 12959 bp, 7 predicted proteins | sample GEODES117metaG_FD_111486 | JGI IMG/M metagenome (GOLD analysis project Ga0164292, IMG submission 111486) | Eutrophic lake water microbial communities from Lake Mendota, Wisconsin, USA - GEODES117 metaG | ecosystem: Environmental > Aquatic > Freshwater > Lake | place: USA: Lake Mendota, Wisconsin... | reverse complement strand
CGTCAAGATCCATCACAAAAGGTTTCGACACTCCGTTGATCAGTGGCGTGAAGCCAAGCCTATTGGTCGTCGCTTGGGCCGCCGAGCCGAGTGTCTTCACTTCAGGCATGAAAAACAGACCGCTATTGTAGTGGCTGACTCGATCCACGGCTGTGAGGTTCGAAACCTTGCCTGTTGCAATATTGACCAGGCACGAATCGAGCAACCACTTTTTAGGCTCCATGCGAAAAGTCTTATGCTCTTGTTCCCAATTCGCGTTCTCTGCGTCTTGCCACCCGCGAGATACAATCGCCTGTTTTCCGTCCGGCGACCAGCCTGCGAACTGAGTCCACGCATCGGTCTCGTCAGCGAGTTCATCGGCGATCCTCGCTCGGCCCGATCCATCCGCTCGAACCACCGTCGCGCGCATTGTACGCACGTTCGCATGCCGTCCACCTGGCAGATTGGTTTGCAGTTCCGTGTAGCCAATCAACGGCTGCTCGCTAGTTGGCTCATCAGCTAGAGTATGGCCAGCGAGTACAAGATTGATGCTCAAAATCAACAACACCATATCGAGAAGTTGTCGTGTCATGTAGATGTTCCCTTCCTCCTGGAGATTGGCCCCGCAACGGTTCCCGTCGAGGGTTCGGAAATCACTACCGCGATGAAGCGGTTGATCGGCCGACTTGCGCGGCTGAGGCTTTATGGACCGGGTCGAAACTGCAGAGCATACAGATCCGCCTCCTGCATGACGATGCGTAGGCGAACCGGTTGGCCGATGTGGGATGAGACGTCGCCGCCTTTGGTCCAAGCGACCGGTTGCTCGATGGCATCGCCGACTAGATTGCGGCAATCGGCGAGCGTGAAGCCTGGGATCGCTTTTCCAGCGGCGTCTTGCAACTCGACTCTCATACTGCCACCGGCGCTCGTTGCGTAGTTGACCACGAGTTCCTTGCCGGAGAACATGAACGGTTTCGTGACCAGCTCCCCGACGTCCGCGCCGACATGCACAGACGCGAAGCCGTCGAGCCGCAGCGTAAAGCGGCGAAAGGGAGTCGTATAGATCGACATCTCGGCAGGGCCAGTTGGAACGATGTTAAGCGCCGCGTAGTTCGAGCGATTACCCCAGCGCGCCGGATCCAGGCCAGGGCGAATGAAGGCTTCGCGAAACGTACGATCGAAGGGGCCGTTGCCGCGAGCTGTCATGAAGAGGATGTCCGTGCTCTCGCCACGACCAGGATGAAAACGCGTTGGAGTTGCTACGTAGATATGCGTCGCTCGAAAATAGGGATGCGTCAGCGTCGTGTAGATATGCTCGCCGTCGAAGTTTGGTTTGAGCGGCACTGGTTCCGTCCACTTTACGAAATCGAGTGATGTTGTGCGGCAGACTGACCGCAGTTCCTTGTCTAGGAAATGGCGGAAGTAGCAGACGTAACAACTCTCGCTTTCGGACCAGAACGAGACGTTCTGCGAGTCGAACGCGTATTCCTTCGTATAAGTGACGACTGGTTCGGGCTGCAGCTTTCGCCAGCGGATGCCATCTCCCGAAAGGAACGCAACCAGCCCCGTCTTCACTGTTCCAGCCAGCGCTTTGAATCGCTCGTCGGGTGGCACATTCGGTCGGGCGTCGAGAAATGGCGAGAAGTTATGGCAGAACGGCGCCTCGTGTAGGATAACATTGTTGTCTTTGCTGCCGTCAATCTCAAATAGCCCTAGCTTCGGCTTTGTCCAATGGATGCCGTCGCGGCTTTCGCAGTACCGAGTGACCTCCGGAGTATCACCATCGAACTTGGCTCCGCGGCCTTCGCGCGTATAGAGCCGAAAAAGTTCGTTGTCCTTAATGACGGTCCCGTATTCGAGGTTGTCGGCTGGTTCGGTCATGGCCGGAGCAAGTTGTGGTTCATGCAGCTTGAGCGTCGCGTTGTCGAGTCGATCGATCAAGTACCGATCAACGAACAGCTCGCGACGTGAGCTGATATCCCGCACATTCGCTCCGGTTGGTTCATCAATCGGTGCGGCTATGGCCGTCAACACCAATAAAGCTGACGCCAATGCGATTGCGTTGAATCCGGCAATTGTTCTTCTGTGCATTTGAACCGATCTAAAGTTATTATGGACCGAGCCCCACGAAATGGATGGTTGACAGAGTCGTAGCCTACCTGAGGCAGGCCAGAAACTCAACCAAATCCCGCAGTGAAGATGCGGCACTCGCCGTTTCGAGATCCAAGTCATTTGCCGAATAGACTTTTCATGCCAAGCCGTAACTCGCTCCGGTTTGGCACCACCGCCTTCTTCACTCTCGTCACCACCCTACTGTCGATGTGACTTTAGCGGAGTTGTTCCAAGAGCCAGTTTGCTGGCGATGATCGCAATTCAGAAATACTGAAGGCGCTCGGAGTTGACGTGTAGGCTTGCACACACAGTGCGTGGGCCCCGTGCAGTTCGGAGATTGGAACAGTGCGGTTCAAATGATTGACAAGCGCCTCCATCCGCAGGGGTTTGGGCGCCAAGCTGCAGGCCAGGTCGCACAGGTCGCCGGCTGTTAGTGCTCCCGGCACTGACGCGCTGTGCGGGATCAACACTGCAAAATTCGTCAATACGTCGTGGTAGCTGGCCAGGCCGCCTGCCAGGTAGACAGCGCGGATGTCGTCCTCGAACAGAGCACCTAACAATACCAGTTGGCTGCCCAGCGGTTCCGGCCCACGAGGCCATCCGTCAACGTTGCGGGGCACCTTGAAGTCGGTGTTTGCTGGGTTCGGCGGTGCAAAGGCGTCGCCCCAGAGGGCGATCTGCGAACCATGGACGTCTTTCCGATCACGCAGGTAAGCCAGGATCGAGCGTAAGTCACGCAGCCGTTGGCCCAGCAATGTCTCGCCGAACAGCTGCAGGTTCGTTGTCAGGTCGATATCGTCCGCGCGCGATTCGCCGATACCGCGCACATCCGGTAGGACAACCATCACACCAGACTGGATGAGCTTCTGTAACTCCGTTGATCGCTCCTTGAGGAATCCAGCCTTGCCGGACTGTGCCAAGCCAATGACCACTGGAACCTTGTCAAGCTGCTTGGCCGGCGAGAGGACCAGCACAGGCACGACGATTCCCGGTTCCACTTCCAAGACGATGCGTTCGACCTTCGCGCCAGCAATGGGTTGGTCATCGACCGCAGTGGCTTTGATCACGGGTGACTTGGCCAGCGAAACTTCACCCAGCAGCTTGCTCCAGTCGGCTCGCAGGAGCTCGCGACGCTCAGCCGGCGACTTTCCGATGAGCCGTTTACGGGCGGCGTCGATGCGTTCCTGGCCGATGGCACTCATCAGTTGATTCAGGCTCTGAGGCTTTAATTCCTGCTGGGCCTGGTCGGTCAGGCAGATTAGTTCCGCAGGCATGCGAGGTGCGCTGTATTCGTCTTTCGCAGTGACCTTGATGCCAAACCAACGCTCGAACAGTGGATGAATCATCTGCCTGTGGAAAACGCCGATGTTGTTGCAGTGCGAGGCCTCGGGTGGACGCTGGCTGAGCAGGCCTTTGCCATGCGCGAAGCCCAGGTTTTCGGGCGTATTGTAGAACTCGCCCCAGATTTTCTGATACCGTTTCCAGACTGGATCGCGCTCCTGATCCCAAGAGAATTCGTGGGCATGAATCAGCCGGCGCGGCGCGATGCTGCCGACAATGACCCAGTGCAAAAAATCGTCACGGCCGCCGAGTCGCAGACCGCGAGTGGACTCCCAGTAAGCACCTCCCAGGTAGTTGAAGCTTGTCTCGGCGTCCTCTGGCAGGGGATAGCGAGTTTCCGGTTGTGGACCGCCAAAGTTAAACGGCACGCAACAGGCAATGCGGTGATCGAGAGAAGCCGTGACCCCCGCCGGGTCGCCGCCACCCGCGACAGCACCCAAAAGAATGATTTTCTTGGCGTCAATGCCGTCACGTGCCAGAAGTAGATCAACGCCGCGCATCAGATCCCAGGCCATCCAGCCCATCAGACTATCGCCCAGCAATTGAAGTTGCACTCCGGTGTCCTGGCGAAAGTAATAGTCTTGGCGACCTGTTCGGTACGGCTTCGCGTAGTCTTCGTCGCTGCTGAACGGATGCGAGCGACGCTCGCCGTAGCCCACCTGGTCGATCACCAGGACCAGACAGCCGGCGCGAGCCCAGGTCATGCCCATGTCCTGAAGCTCGCTATCGCGTTTGCCGCCATGATGAGCGTGCGCTATCAGTATGCCCGGCATCGAATCAGTCGGCTTGTCGGGCACATAGAGGTTGCCCGTTACCCATTGACCAGGGCGACTTTCGTAGACGGTATTCTCAATCTTAAAACCTTCGCCAGTGAGAATGCTCGTAGTGCGGACATTGAGCTTAGCGGGAGGTGCAGGATAGTCTCCTAGCGAACGCCGCAGCGCGGCCACTCGCTCGTCGCGAAACTTCTCCCATTGTTCCCGCGATGCGATTTGGGACCACTGCTCGCGGTTGCGAGTGTTGACCTCGGCCGTGCGGCGACGAATCACGCGGTCGATCATGCCCACCGCTTCACTCCGCTGCTCCTTGGTAAGGACATCCGGAGCGAGCTTAGCGAAGTCTGCCGCATCCTCTGCGGCGGTCGGCGAAGCTGGGAACAACGCGAAGACGAAGACATAGAGGGCGAGTAGCGGAAATAGCAAACGGCAATTTGCAAATCGCGGCTTCTCCGATTCCAATCCATCTACCGGCGCAGTTTCAACCGCTGCCATTCTGCGTTGGGTTGGTTCGTCCAAGATGCACCGCTGATTCCGTGGCTGTTCCCATCTATTGTTGTACTGAAGCTCGTGGTTGCCGTTGTGTAGTCGACGCGTAATTCCTTTGCCGGCAGTAGCCCGACGCCAAGCAGAGGCGTTTGACCTGAGTTCGCAAACCAATTCAATTGGCATTGATAGGTCGATATTTCAACTTGCGAGCCATCTGCCAGAGCACCTTCGATGGAACCGGTGACTTCCCGTTGGATGTTTGGTGCATAGAAAAGTCCATGTTTCTCAACCCATTTTCGTAATGACTACCAGTACTTCTAATCCCCAAGCATCAGCAATGATACTGACATGCCGACCCCGCGACAATGCTCGAACTTCCCGTGTAAATGATGGTGATGGGACCAAACCTGTTGCTGTCCGATAGGGATATGCTACGGTGAACGGCTTGAACTTGTACAATCAAGCTAGTCTTCCCGCATCAGCCTTCCGCTGCGAAGTTCCACGAAATACTATGACACAACGAATCTTACAAGGCCGTCTCCAAGTCGCAACTGTTCTGAATGATCTGCTTACCCAACGCATCTGTCCTGGTACGGGTCTCAAGCCAATAGCGGTCTGGGAGGCGTTTGAGAGAATTGTTACCGACCTCACACCTCGAGTCCGCGCACTGCTGGCCAAACGTGACGATCTTCAGTCCAGCATTGACGAGTGGCATCGCACGCACGCTGGCCAACCTCATGACGCAGAAGCCTACAAGAGGTTCTTAATTGAGATCGGTTATCTATTACCGGAAGGGCCAGATTTCTCGGCAACCACAGAGAATGTCGATCATGAAGTGGCGAACATTGCTGGGCCGCAACTGGTTGTGCCTGTGACCAACGCACGCTACGCGATCAATGCCGCCAACGCTCGCTGGGGCAGTCTTTATGACGCGCTCTACGGAACGGATGTAATTCCTGAAACCGACGGCTGTAAAAAGTCCGGTGACTTCAACCACAAGCGTGGTGCGAAGGTTATCGCCTTCACACGCGAGTTCTTGGATAAGGCTGCTCCACTCGCAAGCGGCAGCCATAAGGACGCAGCAGGATATGCCGTGCAAAGTGGAAAACTCTTAGTCACATTGATTGACAGCCAGCAAACCACTTTGGCCGACGTTACGAAATTTATCGGCTATGTTGGGGAACCTGCATCGCCGTCGACCATTCTTCTCGTCAATCATGGTTTGCATATCGAGATTCAATTTGACCGCGCTCACCCCATCGGCAAAACCGATGCTGCAGGTATCAAGGACGTAGTGCTCGAATCCGCGATCACAACGATTCAGGACATGGAGGATTCCGTTTCAGTTGTAGACGCGGCGGATAAAACGCATACTTACGCGAATTGGCTGGGGCTGATCCAAGGTGATTTGTCCGAGACCTTTGAGAAGGGTGGTCGTTCGCTGACTCGCACGCTCCACCCTGACCGTACCTATTCTAAACCGGACGGTGGCACGATGATCCTGCCGGGACGCAGTTTACTCTTTGCGAGAAACGTCGGCCATCACATGTTCACGGATGCCGTGCTCGATAGCGACGGTAACGAAATTCCAGAGGGCTTTCTCGATGCATTTTTCACCTGCCTGATCTCGTCTTTCGATCTAAAAGGCCTAGGGAAGTTCCGTAATTCCCGGACCGGCAGCATTTACATCGTGAAGCCCAAGATGCACGGGCCGGAGGAAGTCGCGTTGACCTGCGAACTCTTCGGTCGTATTGAAGATGCACTCGGACTACCTCCTTCATCGGTCAAGGTCGGAATCATGGACGAGGAACGCCGAACCACAATCAATCTAAAGGAGTGTATTCGCGTGGCGAAGGATCGCGTGGTGTTCATCAATACCGGTTTTCTCGATCGCACCGGTGACGAGATTCACACCAGCATGGAGGCAGGTCCGGTCGTTCGAAAGAACGTCATGAAGTCGCAGCCTTGGATTGTTGCCTATGAAGATTGGAATGTCGACAACGGACTCGCATGCGGACTGCGCGGTCGCGCGCAGATCGGCAAAGGTATGTATGCCATGCCGGACCTCATGGCACAAATGGTCGCGACCAAGCGAGCGCATCCCATGGCCGGAGCGAATACAGCCTGGGTCCCCTCTCCCACGGCAGCCACACTTCATGCCCTGCATTATCACGAAATCAATGTGGCACAACGCCAAACAGAACTTGCCAAACGATCGCGAGCCAGCCTCGACGATATTTTGACTTTGCCAATGCTCGGTACGACATGGCCAACTTCTCAAGAAGTCCAGCAAGAACTCGACAACAATGTCCAGAGCATTCTCGGCTACGTTGTAAGGTGGATTGACAGCGGTGTGGGTTGTTCGAAAGTGCCCGACATCCACGACGTCGGCCTCATGGAAGATCGCGCCACGTTGCGCATCTCCAGCCAACACATCGCCAACTGGTTGCGGCACGGTGTCTGTTCGCGGGAGCAAGTGACCGAAACACTTCGGCGAATGTCAGCTGTAGTCGATCGTCAAAACGCGAGAGACCCAAGTTATCGACCTATGTCGCCAAACTTTGACGAAAACACTGCATTCCAAGCCGCTTGCGACCTTGTGTTCCATGGCAGCGTGCAACCTAACGGCTACACCGAATTCATTTTGCATGCTCGTCGGCGAGAAGTGAAATCTCGCAAGCATTAGGGAACGACAATATGAGCCACCTTGCTATTCAACACTTAAAGACGCTGCTTCGGCCAGAGCAGTTGCTGCTGCGTTCAGAGCAACTTGCCGTCTACCAAAGCGACGGGCTGACGGCATTCCAGCAATCACCACTTGCCGTTGCCATTCCAGTGACCACCGATGAAGTCGTCGCATTGGTTCGTTTGTGCCATCAACACCACTTGCCATTCGTCGCCCGCGGCAGCGGTACGAGTCTGTCCGGCGGCTCATTACCCGTTGCGGGGGGTATCATCATCGCGATGAATCGGCTTAATCGGATTCTGAAAATTGATCCGTTGAATCGCATTGCCGTCGTTGAGTCGGGCGTTATCAACGCGGCTGTAAGCATTGCGGCTGCTCCGCATGGTCTGTACTATGCCCCCGATCCATCCAGTCAGACTATCTGCACCATCGGTGGCAACGTCGCATTCAATTCTGGGGGCGCACATTGCCTCAAATATGGGATGACCGCTAACCATGTCCTAGGTATGAAGGCTGTGCTAGCCACTGGCGAAGTCGTCGAGTGGGGCGGGGTAAGTCGCGAGAGTGTTGGCCCGGATTGGTGTGGGCTGTTCACCGGCAATGAGGGTTTGTTCGGCATCGCGCTCGAGGTCACGCTGCAACTGTTACCCAAAGCTGAGTGCTTCCATACGGTGCTGGCGGGATACAATTCACTGGAAGAGGCAGGCGACACGGTGTCTGCTGTGATCGCAAGTGGCTTGCTGCCTGGCGCGATGGAGATCATGGACGCACTCGCACTAGAGGCTGCTGTAGCTGCCGTACATGCCGAGTATCCCGCAGGTGCAGAAGCGGTATTGATCGTCGAGCTTGAAGGGCCGCGCGAAGTGGTCGCAGAAGACCGCAAGCGTCTCGACGCGATCATCGCTGCCAGCAAGCCAATCGAAGCGCGTCCAGCGCGAGATGCCGAAGAACGAATGGCTATTTGGAAAGGGCGCAAAAGCGCATTTAGTGCCGTAGGACGGCTTTCACCGGACTTCATCGTTCAGGACGGAGTCGTGCCACGTCGAAAGCTGGGGGAAGCATTGCGCCGCATCGGCGAAATGTCGCGAGAGACCGGTATTCGTGTTGCCAACGTTTTTCATGCGGGTGACGGCAATCTGCACCCACTCATTTTGTTCAACGGTCGTGTTCCCGGAGATCTCGATCGGGCCGAGGCACTCGCCGGTCGTATCTTGAAGATGTGTGTCGAGATGGGAGGCTCGTTAACGGGCGAACATGGTTTGGGAGTCGAGAAACGCGACTTCTTACCGGACATGTTCCGTGAGGAAGAAATTGATTGTATGAAACGCTTGAAGTCAGCGTTTGATCCTCTCGGTATCGCGAATCCAGGGAAGATGTTTCCCGGATCCGAGGCTCCCTCGCTCACGCAACACGGACTGCATCCGTTGGAAAAAGCAGGAGTCATCTCCCGCGAATGAACGCGACATTCACTCCAGCCAATACCGCCGAACTTGTCGAGGCAGTGCGTTCGACGCCGCGTCTCATCGCAGTGGGTTCGGGCACGAAGCCGCGTCTGTCCGCCGTCAGTGCCGTGAAGCTCTCCACGGCAAAGCTCACGGGTATCGTGGAATACGAACCGAGCGAATTTACCTTTACTGCACTGGCGGGTACACCGTTGCGCGAGATCGTGGAAACACTCGCAGCCCAAGGACAGTATCTACCTTTCGATCCGATGCTTGTTGCGAAGGGCGCGACGCTTGGAGGAACGGTCGCTTCGGGCGTCAGCGGCCCCGGACGTTTTCGATTTGGTGGGCTGCGTGACTTTATCCTCGCGGTTCAATTTGTGGACGGTGCAGGACGACTGCTGCGGATGGGTGGAAAGGTAGTCAAAAACGCTGCCGGATTCGATCTTCCCAAATTCTTTGTCGGCAGTCTCGGACGCTTTGGGATACTCACCGAGATTACCTTCAAAGTTTTCCCTCGCCACACGTCAAGACTCACCTTGATGTTGGAGACGGTCGGTCCAGAAATCGCCACACAAATCCTCACGCAGGCGGGAACATCCCGATGGGAACTCGATGCACTCGACTGGCTACCCGATACAAAAAATATTGCCGCAAGACTCGTTGGCCCGACGGAATCGCTCGACGCGCTTGCCAACGAAATACTGAACCGCTTTCCTGGCGAAAGGCTGACTACCGAAGTTGCTGACGAAAAATGGGGGGCGCTGACGGAGTTCGAATGGGCAAAAAATTCTAAAGCCCTTGATGCAAAGGCAGATTCCGCCTTGCTCCTCAAGATGCCTACGACGCCAGTCACATCTGCGTCGCTTCGCGGGACCCTCGAAGAATTTGGCGCGACGGTTCTCGTCAGTGGAGGTGGCAATGTTGCGTTCGCGTCGTTCTCATCGGACGCGAAGGTGACAGCCATCGATGCCAAATTGAAGCTGCTGAAGGTACCCTGCATAACGCTTCGCGGCGATGCTCCGTTGTGGCTTGGCGCTCGGCACGATTTCCAGATTGCTGCAGCTGTAAAGAATGCCCTCGACGCAGAGAATCGTTTCCCAGGCTTAGAGGAATTTGACTGAGATGCTGCACCATATTTCAACCGACAAGTTTGGGCCTCTGGGCCTTCCGATGGCAGAAACTATTGAGCGCTGCGTTCATTGTGGCTTCTGTCTCGCTGCTTGTCCCACCTACCAGGAGTTGGGACAGGAAATGGATTCCCCTCGCGGCCGTATCGTCCTTATGAAGGAAGTTTTGGAAGGCAAACTCGATTGGGATACTGCTCAGCCGCACGTGGATCGCTGTCTGGGTTGCCTCGCTTGCGAACCCGCCTGCCCAAGCGGTGTGCCCTATCGCGATCTGATCAGTCCTTTCCGAGCGTTGGCGCAAGAGAAGTTCAAGCGGAGTCCGGGCGAGAGACTTGCGAGGTGGCTTTCTGCGAAGACGGTGCCGTATCCGACTCGCTTTCGAATCGCTGCTACGCTCGGAAAGTTAGGAAAGTTCTTCGCGCCGCTGATGCCGACTGCACTCAAGCCCATGCTGGAGCTTCTACCGGCGAAACTACCGCCGAAGCAAAGCTGGCCTGAAGTCACACCCGCCCAATGCGAACGCCGAGCCCGTGTGGCGTTGCTCATCGGATGTGCGCAGCAGGTGCTTGATCCCGATATCAACACGGCCACCATTGAAGTGCTCTCGCGGAATGGTGTGGAAGTGGTCGTGCCTCGCACGCAAGGTTGCTGTGGCGGGCTCGCGTGGCACACCGGCAACCTCGATGCTGCCCGCAATTTTGCGAAACGCAACCTCAACACCTTTCCTACCGATGTAGATGCAGTACTCACCAACGCCGCTGGCTGCGGATCGGCCATGCATGAGTATCATCTCGTCCTCGCCGGCACGCCCGACGCGGCTCGAGCGGAATCGTTTCGCCATCGCGTTATGGACGTAAGTGTCTTTCTCACCAAACTCGGTCTATTGGATAAGCCGCAAGGCTTCGGTGCACCGCTGAAAGTCGCTTACCACGACGCCTGTCATTTGGCCAATGCTCAAGGCGTGCGCCGCGAACCACGCGAACTGCTCCGCACGATTCCTGGACTGCAACTCTTGGAACTGCCCAACGCTCATCTATGCTGCGGTAGCGCAGGAAGTTACAACATGGAACAACCAGAGATCGCGGCATCACTTGGAGAGCAAAAAGCACGCGCCGTGATCGCGACGGGTGCGAGCGTCGTTGCGTCCGGCAATATCGGTTGCCTGACTCAGCTTCGTGTCCATCTGGCCAAATTGGGATCACCTATCATGATTCGTCATACACTGCAGGTATTGCGCGATGCATACGACAATCAAGGTTCATAATTTTTTTAGCATCTTCACTTCAATCAATAAGAACGCAGACGAATGAACAACCCGACCCCGCAACTTCCTATCTACGGAACATCCATCACTCTAGAACAAGCACGAATGGTTGCTGCCGCTGCTCGAGCAGAAGCAGTACGAAATGGCTGGTGTATGGTCGTGGCGATCATGGACCCGGGTGGTCACTTGGTGCTGCTGGAACGCATGGACAACGCGCAGTTTGGCAGCGTGCAAGTGGCGCAGGACAAAGCTCTATCAGCCGTGGCGTTCCGTCGGCCGACCAAGGCCTTTCACGATATGGTGGCGGCTGGCGGCGAAGGTGTACGGATGCTAGTCATGAGTGGCGCGATGCCGATCGATGGCGGGCTGCCGATCTTGGTCGACGGCGCGGTCATCGGCGGCATTGGCTTGTCCGGTGGAACCAGCGCACAAGATGGCCTCGTGGCGCAAGCTGGATTGGCTGCCCTGGTGAGCTGATCGTCATGAGTAAGCAATGGCTCGCTTTCCGTATCTAGCTCGTGTAAAGATAAACAAGTATGACCTGGTCGCAAAATTACTCACCCATCGGCAATAGCATCGTTCTTTCTTCGCTTGTCGCGTCACTGCCAATCGTTATCTTGCTTGGATTGTTGGCTTTTTGGCATGTGCGTGCGCATATTGCGGCACTAGCTGCGTTGATGGTGGCGATGTGTATTTCCATCGGGGTTTACGGAATGCCCGTGAAGCTGGCTGTCGCTGCGGCGGGCTACGGCGCGGCGTTTGGGCTTTTCCCAATCGGCTGGATCGTGCTCAACGCTCTGTTCATCTACCACATTTCGGTCGACACCGGCGGCTTCAAAGTGTTGCAAGACCGGATGGCGAATCTGTCAGACGACAGGCGCATCCAGGCTCTGATGGTTGGCTTCAGTTTCGGTGCGTTTCTGGAAGGATTTGCTGGTTTCGGTGCACCGGTGGCGATCACGGGCGCGTTGATGATTGGGCTGGGCTTCAGCCCCCTGGATGCCGCGAAGGCCGCCCTCATAGGTAACACTGCACCGGTTGCGTTTGGCTCGGTCGGTATCCCGATTATCACCTTGGCGAAAGTAACTGGACTAGATGAAGGTGCACTGAGCGCGATGGTCGGGCGTCAGTTACCCTTCTTCGCGTTGATCGTTCCGTTTTGGATGATTGCGGCTCTGGTAGGTTGGCGAGGCATGGTCCGGGTCTGGCCCGCATGTTTCGTCGGAGGCGCGAGCTTTGCCGCCGTGCAGTTTTTGGTGAGCAATTTTCACGGCCCGCACTTGGTGGATGCCGCAGCGGGATTCAGTTCTATTGTCGCTCTCGTGGTCTTCTTGCGAATTTGGAAACCTAGCGATGGGTTGGCAAATACCGAAGGCATGCCAACCGTTTCTAATGCCGCCACAACGGTGGCGGTATCCCCAGGACGGGAGAACTTTCGCGCTTGGTTGCCGTGGATACTGATGACGGTTTTCGTCGCTGCATCGAGCATGACGCCGATCAAGAAAGCCCTCAACGATACCTTCGCGCCAGTCTTCTCTGTTCCGGCTTTGCATCTTGCCGTTCAAAAAGTCCCACCGGCATCGCTTGAACCAGAGCCTGAAAAGGCAGAGTTCACCCTGAACCTATTCTCGGCGACCGGCACGTCCTTACTGATTGCGGGCCTCATCGCAGGCCTGCTTCTCGGGCTGAAACCAAGCGACCTCTTTGCGACCTACGTCCGCACTCTCCGACGGGTCGGCG
>Ga0164292_10003421_pt1 | contig 12961 bp, 11 predicted proteins | sample GEODES117metaG_FD_111486 | JGI IMG/M metagenome (GOLD analysis project Ga0164292, IMG submission 111486) | Eutrophic lake water microbial communities from Lake Mendota, Wisconsin, USA - GEODES117 metaG | ecosystem: Environmental > Aquatic > Freshwater > Lake | place: USA: Lake Mendota... | reverse complement strand
TGAAAGCGATCCACGTAAGCATCCATTCGACCTGCCGTGGTTGGACCAAATGAACCAGATGCATATCCTTCTGGAGTCTTGGCTGGGCCCGCATAGTAAACCGCATGATCTTTGAAGTACTGCGGCATTTCTTCGCCACGATAGATCATTACCAAAATCTTTGCATGCGCTAAGTCGCGAGCAACAATAAGTGGACCAGTTAGTGAAACTCTAGTTTTTACCGAAAGCTTGGAAAGCGTCTCACGGATTTCTGACATCGGACGATTTAGGTCAATGTTTACCACAGCATCGTTCAGGTGATCATCTGTAATTTCTGGCAAGAAACGAGCCGGATCTGTTTCTAGCCTTTCGATGTAAGCACCAGTGGCATCTATCTTCACAAGAGCTTGGCGATCTGCTGAGCAAGAAACTGCAATTGCGATTGGGCAAGAAGCGCCATGTCTAGGAAGACGGATCACTCGTACGTCATGGCAGAAATACTTGCCACCAAATTGTGCTCCAATACCAAAATTTTGAGTGAGCTTTAGAATTTCCGCTTCCATTTCAAGATCTCGGTAGCCATTTCCATCCGGGCCACCTTGAGTTGGCAATGAATCTAGATACTTAGTACTCGCTAACTTAGAAACCTTTAGGGCATATTCAGCACTGGTGCCACCAACAACAATTGCTAAGTGATACGGCGGGCAAGCGGATGTTCCAATAAGTCGTAACTTCTCATCCATGAAGCGCAAGAAGCTTTCTTGATTAAGTACTGCTTTAGTTTCTTGATAGAGATAACTTTTGTTTGCGCTGCCGCCACCCTTGGCTATGAACAACATTTCATACGAGTTTTCATGACCAGGTTTAGTGTCGGAATAAATTTCAATCTGGGCTGGCAAGTTATCGCCTGTGTTTTTCTCATCCCACATATTCAGCGGGGAAAGCTGGGAATAACGGAGATTCAATTTTTGGTAAGCGTCGAAGATTCCGCGGCTAATTGCAACTTCGTCAGGTCCTTTTGTCAGAATCTGTGATCCACGTTTACCGGAGACAATTGCAGTGCCGGTGTCTTGGCACATTGGCAAGATTCCACCAGCGGCAATATTTGCATTTTTCATTAGGTCAATAGCGACGAATCTGTCATTTGGTGACGCGCTTGGATCGTCAATTATCTTTTTGAGTTGCTCCAAATGGCTTGTTCTCAAGTAGTGCGAAATGTCATGGATTGCTTCGTATGCAACTTTTTCCAAAACACTGTCGTCAATGTTTAGAAATGTTCGCTCGCCAACGGTTGTAGTAGATATTCCCTCAGTGGTAACCAGTCGGTACTCAGGTTCATTTTGCGCAAGTGGCAAGATTTCGGTGTAGTTAAACGAGCTCATATGGTTAGCCTAATCTGTTTTTCGATGCGAGGCCGATGCGACCGTGCAAGAGCGAACTTCGGATAAACCATGCAAAATAGAGGTATGGCTAACAAGAAACCAAGAGGGCGGGAAACTGCTTGGGATATGGTTCTGTCAATGAGTGCAGTGCTTGCAACTGTTGGCGTAATCATGTTGATCGCTTGGCGGCCTCAGCAAGAAGTAAAACAACAGGTCGACTATGAAACTGCGGTAGCGAGTGCAGTTATCGCACAGACTTGGCCCATCTCAATTCCGGAAACCTTGCCTGCCGGATATCAAGCCACTAGTGCTCGACTTGAGCCAGAGTCTTATGGTGAAGACGGCGACATTCGTTGGATTTTAGGATTTCAAACGGAAGCGGGTGAGTACGTTTCGCTTTGGCAAAGTGATGGTCCAACCAAGCGAGTAGTTGATCCCGCTACCAATAGCGCTCCATGTGAATCAACTGAAACCATAAATGGCGCTATCTGGCAAAAGTGTGAAATCGACCAGCCGCTCACTAGAGCCTTTGTAAAGACCGAAGGCGATCTAACTTCTATCGTTTCTGGTACTGCAGAGTGGGATGAACTATTGCGGTTCGCCGAATCATTAGTACTTGCCAAACCATAGAATCTTCGTATGGCTAAGGATCAATCTTCGGAACTGTCTTACGAGGCAGCAAAATCTCAGTTAGACGAAATCGTTACGCGACTAGAAGACAAAGATCTACCGCTGGATGACATGGTCAATTTATGGGAACAAGGTGAAAAGCTCGCTGCGATCTGCGAAGAACGCCTAGCTGGAGCAAAAGCCAGACTTGAAGCTTTGCGTCCAAGTAATTCCGACGAAGACTAACTTCCTTCAACGCGTGTAGTTAAGTCACCATCGGCTAGCTTGATTCGAAGTTCATCGCCGGCACTGACTGAAGTAACACTCTTCACAATTACATTGTTTGAGTCTCGAACAATTGAAAACCCTCGTTCTAATGTTCCCTGCGGTGAAAGTGCTCGTAAAGTTCCGTTGGCGCCATTTAGATACGCGCTTTCAATTGCAATGAAGTTTCGCACCTTGACATGCATGGCATTGCGCAAGGCACTGTTCTCGCTGAGGCGCTGAGTTATCAAAGTCGCTGGTGATGCCAGAGCTGGACGGCTTTTTGTGAGTGCAAGTTGTTGTTCAAGTCGAGTTATTCCAGCTGATACTAAAGTTTTGATTTTTGATCGGGCATTTCGCAGATCCGAAATCTCTTGAAGTACGTCTGGAACAATTTTCCGCGCAGCATCTGTCGGAGTTGAGGCTCGATAATCAGCAACATAATCGATCAATGGCCGGTCTTCCTCGTGTCCGATAGCCGCAACTACTGGGGTGTCTATTCCGGCAACTACTCGGATCAATGACTCATCACTAAACGGCAAGAGATCTTCGAAAGCGCCACCACCGCGCGCAATCACAATTACGTCGATGTCAGAAATCGCATCAAGTTCCGTTAAGGCACCACTGACTTGCTTCACACAGTTAACGCCTTGGACCGCAACTTCCCGGACTTCAAACTGAACGTCTGGCCACCGGCGTTTGGCATTTTCAATAACATCGTGCATGGCATCGCTAGCTTGACCACAAATCAATCCAACTCTTCGCGGCAAGAAAGGTAGTGGTTTTTTACGGTCTTCATTAAACAAACCTTCAGCGGCCAGTAGGTTTCGCAATGCTTCAAGTCGAGCCATCAGCTCGCCGATGCCAACGGCACGCATTTGTAAAACCTTGAACTGCAGTGAGCCACGCTTAGCCCACCAGTCAGCTTTAACTTGAACTAGAACTCGGCTGCCTTGCTCTACCGTGGTCGCTAGCGAATCCATAACCCCGGATGCGACATAGAGCGATAACGAAACATCCCGATCGGTATCGCGAAGTGACAGGTACGTTAACCCTTTTCTTGGGTTAACTTCGGCCAGTTGGCCTTCGACCCAAATGGTTCCTAGTCGGCCAATATATTCACCAATCATGGTGCTGACCGAATGCACAGCCAGGGGCGACTCTGGATCAAGTCCTGGTTTGGCTGGTTCTGTCTGGTCCATGGATCTATTGTGCCTAATGCCAGAAAGCGTGAGGGGAGGCACGGGCTTACGATAGGAGAGTGAGCGAAACAAAGAAGAAAGTCCTGCTAGCAAAACCTCGTGGATATTGTGCTGGAGTCGATAGAGCCGTAGTCACGGTTGAAAAAGCTTTGGCGGTCCACGGCGCACCAATTTATGTGCGTAAGGAAATTGTTCATAACAAGTACGTGGTTACTGAACTTGAAGCCAAGGGCGCAATCTTTGTAAATGAAACTGATGAAGTGCCTGAAGGTGCCACAGTTGTATTCAGTGCTCATGGAGTTTCACCAGCTGTTCACGATGAAGCAGCACAGCGAAACCTAAAGACTATTGACGCAACCTGTCCATTGGTAACAAAGGTTCACTCTGAGGCCCGACGTTTTGCCTCAGATGATTACCAAATTTTGTTTATTGGACATGAAGGTCATGAAGAAGTTGAAGGCACCATGGGTGAAGCGCCTAACAACATGACTTTGGTTGATGGTCCAGCTCATGTTCAGGAAATCGAAATTGACCCATCTAGGCCTGTGGCTTGGTTGTCGCAAACAACGCTTTCGGTTGATGAAACTTTAGAAACTGTGGATTTGTTGCGTGCAAAGTATCCGAACTTAATTGATCCGCCAAGTGATGACATTTGCTATGCCACCCAAAATCGCCAAAAGGCAGTAAAAGAAATTTCTCAAGCTTGCGATGTCATGCTTGTGGTGGGGTCAGCAAACTCTTCGAACACAGTTCGACTCGTTGATGTTGCACTAGAAGCAGGTGCTAACGCTGCATACCGCGTGGACTTCGCTGGCGAGATTGATGAAGCCTGGATCGCAAATGCGCAGACGATTGGACTTACGAGTGGCGCTTCCGTTCCAGAGATTTTGGTTAATAGTGTCTTGGCTTGGTTAGCAGAACGTGGCTATACCGATGTCGAAGAAGTAGAAACTATTGAAGAGCACTTGATTTTTGCTTTGCCGCCAGAACTACGCAGAGACATTAAGGCTGCCGGCCGCGCCTAAAGATCGCAACACTTGCGCTAAGTGCAGTGGCGCCAAGAATCCACCATGCGTGCATTGACAATCCATATGCAATGTGAAGAATCTGTTCGCGCAGGAATGAGCCACCACGCATTGGCGCAAGTTGCCCAGTAGTTAGAAGTGCGATGACCCAAGCAATTGGGGTAACCCAAATCGCAGCTTGATAATCTGCGGTTCGCACCTTGATCGAAGCAACAAGTCCAACGATTACCAGGCCGATATTCGAAACAATTCCAATGCCGCCGGTGAAGATAATGTCTAGCGCCATCACAACCATCATGGCTGCGCTCGACAAAATAATGACGCCTGGATAAGTCCAACCAATTTGGGCAGGAACTGTCTCGAGTGGCTCGATTGTTGTGTTTGCCATGGAATAAACGTATCGGGTCAAGGCCGAGTCCGTCAGAAGGTTGAAATACGGCTACGCTTATGTGCCGTGGCCCTAACTATCGGAATCGTCGGATTACCCAATGTCGGAAAGTCGACACTTTTCAATGCATTGACAAAAAACAATGTGCTTGCGGCAAATTATCCCTTTGCCACAATCGAACCAAATACTGGCGTTGTTGAAGTTCCAGACTCCCGACTACCGGTGCTGGCAAAGATTTTTGACTCTGAACGAATCCTTCCTGCGACCGTCACCTTTGTGGACATTGCAGGAATTGTTCGAGGTGCAAGCGAAGGTGAAGGACTCGGAAATAAGTTCTTGGCTAACATCCGAGAATCTGAAGCAATTTGCCAAGTGATTAGAGCGTTCAAAGATCCTGATGTCGTTCACGTAGATGGTGCGATCTCTCCGAAAGATGATATCGAAACGATCAACACAGAATTGATTTTGGCAGATATGCAGACGCTTGAAAAAGCCATGCCACGGCTCTTAAAGGAATCACGTTTAGATAAGTCAAAAGCTGAATCCTTAGCTACTGCAGAAAAAGCCGTTGAGATTCTTAATTCAGGTAAGACAATTTTTGAATCTGGCCTTGATTATGAGCCAATCAGAGAGCTGTTTTTGTTAACTGCAAAACCATTTCTTTATGTATTCAACCTAGATGAAGATGAACTAACTGATGAAGCTTTGAAGCAAGAACTAAGCGCGTTAGTTGCACCAGTCGAGGCTGTTTTTATGAATGCAAAACTGGAAGCCGAGCTGGGCGAACTTCCCGAAGAAGAAGCGCTTGAGTTATTGCAGTCGGTTGGTCAACAAGAAAGTGGAATTGCAATCTTGTCTCGCGTTGGGTTTAAGACTCTAGGCCTTCAGACGTATCTAACTGCCGGACCCAAAGAATCTCGAGCTTGGACAATTCCAGTTGGTGCTACAGCACCCGAAGCAGCTGGCGTAATTCACACTGATTTCCAAAAAGGTTTTATTAAAGCCGAGATCGTTGCGTTCGACGATTTAGTTTCTGCCGGATCGGTTGCCGAGGCAAAATCAAAGGGCAAAGTCCGCATGGAAGGCAAAGAGTATGTGATGAACGATGGGGATGTTGTTGAATTCCGATTCAACGTCTAGTTGAATCGGAATTCAACAAGTAAGCAATGCTGAATTTCAGAAAAAGTAACGTTTAGTTGAACCTAAACTCAACAATAAGCAAGGCTGAGTTTTGAAGGCAGCAACGTCTAGTTGAACCTAGAAGGCAATGCGTCCGCTATCTAACTGTCGTCCAAGTTTTTTGCCGTTGGCATTTCGGTAAGACCAGGAGTACCCGTTATCTTCAAGTTTCAATTGAAGAACTCCGTAGTTGTTTTTCTTACCGCAAATTAGTTCACCAGGAATATTTGGCGTCTTACAATTTCGCAAGCTAGCACCACCAGTGCCCACCACAATTGTGTTTACTTTACGCTCAGCTCCAGCGTCGGTAACTGTGCGTTCTACTTGCTCGTAATTGTGATCGTGAGCCCAAAGAACTAACTTCACATCTTTATCGGCGCTTACCAAATTCCATAGAGCTGCTGTGTCAGCTTGATCTCCATGGTGACCACGAGAAAAAGTTGGCCGATGCCAAGTGACAATTGTTGGGCGTCCTTCGTTATCAAGCAAAGCCTGCTTCAAGAATTCAATTTGTTTTTCGCCAGTTGCACCAGCCAATACTTCACTGTCTAATCCAATGACCGACCAAGCTCCAGTTTGCTTAACCCACCAAAGATTTTCACCTGTTGTAGGCATTGAGTTCTTGGTAATCAAATTTCGATAGCCAGCTGCATTTGCAGTTCGGTATTCGTGATTGCCTGGAACTGCCCAACTTTTTGAAAGTAGGCTGCCCCATCTTGGGAGGAAGTGTCGACTGAATTCTCGGTCCGTACCACTCTCATAAACCAAATCCCCAAGAAGTAGTACCTGCTGTGGCTTTAGATTTTTTGTAAGGGCAGCAGTCTTTGCCTGGCCACCACGTGACTTTGCAATGTCACCTACCGCAACGATGGTTACTGAAGAATTTGTAACTTTGCGATTTGCTTGCGCGGGTTGGATTGTTGATGCAACAAGTGCTGCAAGAGTGACTGTGACTACTGGAACCAGATAACGAGTGCGCATAGTTTCATGGTAATTGCGACATAGTTAAGAACTGGCCAAGAAATATGGTGATTTAGACCTATTTTGGATTCTGGTACTTGGGAAGTTGGGCAATTTCAGCCAGGACATCTGCTGTTCGCTTTGCGTCATTTCCTTGTTGTGCAGGATCTACGTAGTGGGCAATGAATTCCCTTACGCCTGGTCCTCGAAGATCACTGGCGTCCTTGCGCCGAGTCTTGATTCGAGTTATTCGCTTAAGGGTTCGCGTAATTTGATTGCCAATTATCTTGTGTTGAATCTGATCTAAAATCTCTTGCATTTCCTCTAGTGTTTCAGGATGCAAGCCAATCCGGTTTCGATAAATGTAAGACTCAGCACTAAGTGGATTCCGATTTATCAAAGTCTCAACGTCCATGGCCCAGCGAGGGAATATCACTGGCTTCCCGAGCGCCCAAGCTTCGTAAACCATGGTTCCAAAATCGCTGATCACAACATCTGACCAAACCAACTGACTTCCAGTTGGCTTACGATCTGATCGATTTCGCGGATGTAGCGATACTCGAAAAATGTATCTTGCAGCCATCTGTTTAACGTGTGGTTTAAATCCGGGAAGACTGGATGGGGCCAGGGCATCGACAGTTTGTTCGTTAGTTCGAGGAATCACATTGTGAGTTGGTGCCCAAAGCAACCGCAGGCGATGATGTGGTTCGTTATCGCGAACTTTGGATTCGGAAATCAAAGGATCTAATCGAAGCCAACCAACTTTTTTGATCTGTGATTCTAAAACCTTGATTTGGTAATGCGGATTTTTTCGATAGGTTCCCTCGATTAAGCGATTCACGTGCCAAGCGCCTGGAACCAGCAAGAAATCATATTCATTTGCAAGCGGAAGAGAGGTTGTTGAATCTTGGCTAAAGAAGTAACGCTTATCCGCGATGCCGTGAGCCAAAATCACATCAGCTGGCACTCTATGCGCATCTTCAAGTTCTCGCCCTTGACGAATGAAGAGCGAAAGATTTACGGCACCATCAACCGCATCTTCAATTGAGTGACTTACTGAACCAGCGGGGAGCTGCGCTTCAATCAAATTGAAAATCTGCTCTTGCACATTTGCATAAGTTTTACTGTGGCTCCAGCAAAAGTTAATTGCGCCGGGTCTTAGTTCAGCCTTGCGTGATTCACTCACGAGACCTCACTCAAGATTGAAACCAATTCACCTGCGGTTCGCTGGGCATCAAATCCGCGTTCTGCAGGATCGATGTAGTGATCAATAAATTCCGCTACACCTTGGCCGCGCAAATCAAAATCTGGGTTTTGAATTCGCTGATTGTTTATGTCACGCAACATTCGATGCATCTCTTTGGGAGTTTCAGGATGCAGTCCAATGCGGTTGCGATAGATATATGCCTCAGCGCTAAGTGGATTACGTTCCATCAAAGTCTTAACGTCAATGCACCAGCGAGGGAATATCACTGGTTTACCTAACGCCCAACTTTCAAACACCATCGTTCCAAAGTCAGAAATGACCACATCGGAAGCAATCAACTTCTCTGTCGTCGGAGTTTTTGTACCTCGATTTCTTGGGTGCAGCGAAACTTCAGTTTGGTATTTCAGGTAGAGGAAAGGTAAATGTTTTTTAAATGCTGGAAAACTTGACGGCGATAATTCTGAATCTGTTTTGTTACTTGAAATTGTGTTGTGCGTCGGAGCCCACAAAACCTTTAGCCTGCGGTGTTGAGTCGGAGCTAAATTCTTTGTTGCTGCAATCATTGGATCAAGTCTTAGCCATCCCACTTTCCGAATCTGACTATCCTGCAAAGTCAATTGATACTTTGGATTCCGGCGAAACCGCCCTTCAACCAACCTGTTAACGTGCCAATCTCCTGGGATAAAAACGTACTTGCATCGATTAACTAGAGGTAGACCGTCACTTCCAACTATGAAGAAGTAACGCTTATCCGCAATTCCATGAGCCATCACAATGTCGGCGGGAGTAGCAGCAATCTCTTCTCGACTCTGCCGGATGAATAAGGAAAGGCTCAAGGTCCCTTCAACAGCATCGCCAACTGTGTGAACCACGGTTCCTTTCGGCAGACATTCCTCAATCAGGCCGAATATTTGTTCCTGAATGTAGGCGTAGTTTCGATGATGCTGCCAAACAAAATTGATGGATGCGCGCGGGGGATTTGGGTGTGATGTCATGATTTGGCCTCATGTCCACTTTAGAGCCGTTGCGCTTAAAGGCTGGTCTTACTTGGTTCATTAGCGCGATATTTCTCAACTAGAATAAGGACAGTGACCCAATCTGCTGTCCGCAACGACCTTCGAAATGTTGCCATCATTGCCCACGTTGACCATGGAAAAACCACACTTGTAGATGCCATGCTTTGGCAATCCGGTGCTTTCCGCGCTAACCAAGACGTAAACGACCGCGTTATGGATTCCATGGATCTTGAACGCGAAAAGGGAATTACCATCCTGGCAAAGAACACTGCCGTGCGATACGTAGGTCCAGCCGCTCAAGAAGGTGGCGTCACACTCAACATTATTGATACTCCAGGCCACGCTGATTTTGGCGGCGAAGTCGAGCGCGGCTTAGAAATGGTAGATGGTGTAGTTCTACTAGTTGACGCGAGTGAAGGCCCACTGCCACAGACTCGTTTCGTACTTCGTAAAGCTTTGCAAAAACGTCTTCCAGTTATCCTGCTGATTAACAAAGTAGATCGTCCCGATGCACGAATTGCTGAAGTTGTTGACGAAACTTATGAATTGTTTTTCGATCTAGATGCTGATGAAGAACAAATCCAGTTCCCAATTGTTTATGCATCCGCTAAAGCCGGTCGCGCATCTCTAACTCGTCCAGTTGACGGTGGAATGCCAGATGAAGAAGATCTAGAGCCGCTATTCGCAACTCTAATTGGAAGCATCCCGGCACCAACTTACGATCCAGAAGCTCCACTTCAAGCTCACGTAACAAACCTTGACTCGTCTCCATACTTGGGTCGCTTGGCACTTTGTCGTGTAATCAACGGAAACATAAACAAGGGACAACAAGTTGCTTGGATGAAATCCGATGGCACAACCGAGCGCGGAAAAATTGTCGAACTTTTGATGACAGAAGCGCTTGATCGCGTACCAGTAGATTCTGCTGGCCCAGGCGACATCATTGCGGTTTCTGGTTTTGAAACCATCACGATTGGCGAAACATTAGCTGATCCAGAAAACCCAATTGCATTGCCTCTATTTGTAATTGATGAACCATCAATTTCTATGACTATCGGAATCAACAGCTCACCACTTGCCGGTGAAACCGGTAGCAAAGTAACGGCTCGCTTACTTAAGACAAGACTTGAAGCCGAATTAGTAGGTAACGTTTCGATTCGCGTACTTGAGACTGAACGTCCTGATACCTGGGAAGTGCAAGGTCGAGGTGAACTTCAGCTAGCGGTTCTTGTAGAACTTATGCGCCGTGAAAAATTTGAAATGACAGTTGGTAAGCCACAGGTTGTAACCAAGGAAATTGGCGGCAAGATTCATGAGCCAATGGAGCGTCTGACAATTGACGTCCCAGAAGATTATGTAGGCGTTGTTACTCAGCTCTTAGGTTTACGTAAGGGTCGCCTTGAACAGATGGTTAACCATGGAACTGGTTGGGTCCGCATGGAATACATCGTTCCCGCTCGCGGTCTGATTGGTTTCCGCACTGAGTTCTTAACCGAAACTCGTGGAACTGGTTTGATGCACCACATCTTTGAAAAGTATGAGCCATGGTTTGGTGAGTTACGTACACGTCCATCCGGTTCGTTGGTTTCAGATCGACGTGGCGCAGTCACTTCTTATGCCTGCTTCGGATTGCAGGAACGTGGAACTTTGTTCGTCTCTCCAACAACTGAAGTTTATGAAGGCATGATTGTTGGCGAAAATGCTCGTGCTGAAGACATGGACGTAAACGTAGTTCGTGAAAAGAAGCTAACAAACGTACGTTCTGCAACGGGTGATGAACTTGAGCGTCTGATTCCGGCAAAACAGTTAAGCCTTGAACAGGCTTTAGAATTCTGCCGTGAAGATGAATGTGTAGAGGTAACACCGACCGCAGTGCGTATCCGTAAAGTTTTCTTGGCAAAAGTTGATCGCGATCGCAATCGAACGAAAGCTCGCAATAACTAGGTTGGCAAGATGAAGTCAAACCCCTGGAAAAAAGTTGGGACCTTTGCGGTTGTAGCGATTGCAAGCGTCGCATTACTGGGTGGCTCGATAATTGTTGTTAATTCACCGGGTGGCTTCAACGCCGGCTTAACTCGAACAGTTGGCAGCGGGGATACTCCAGGCGGCCTGCTTCGAATTGGATCATCGGCTCCGTGCGACTCACTTGATCCAGCCCAGACTTTTGATCCTTGGTGCGCAGTAGTACATCGAACTTTTTCAAGAAACCTAATGGCATTTGCCGGCAAACCTGGTGAGCAAGGTTTAGTTGTGGTCCCTGACCTTGCTTTGGATTTACCTCTTACCAATGCTGACAAAACAACATGGACATTCAATATCCGTCCAGATGCACTCTGGAGCGACGGATCACCCGTCACTTCAACTGATATCAAGTATTCAATTCAGCGCTTATTTGATGATTCCTTGCAAAGTCCAATTGCGCTGGACACGCTGTGCCTGTTGAGCACATGTAATGCAGGTAAGCCTGACTACAAAGGTCCCTACGCTGCGCCCACTGAAGATTTAGCTTCAATTGTCACGCCGGATGAATCAACAATCATTTTCAATTTGAATCGGCCGTTCTATGAATTCTCACGACTTCTGGCCACTCCGCAATTTGCCCCAATTCAATTGTCCCGAGACATCTCACTGCGCGCAGCAGGTTCTACTTATGCAAGTAATCCAGCATCAAACGGCCCGTTTGTCATTGTTGTCGATCAAGCGGGCTTGCAGTATTCCTTTACGAAAAACGATCGCTGGAGTCAGGAATCTGACGGAATTCGAATTCCAAAAGTTGATGCGATTTCTTGGAAAGTTTTCCCTGATGCAGACAGTACAGATCAAGCGCTATTGAATGGTGAGATTGATGTGAAGTTGAATTATGGGCTAGCTCCAACAGCTCGGGATGCAACATTGGCACAAGAGTCTCAAAGGTCATTAATTGATAATCCTGAAATGAGCTTTGTTAACTTCATTGTGGTTAACCCAAATATTCCACCACTTGATCGAGCGCCATGTCGCGATGCAATCTTTTATGCGTTAGACAAAGCTGATCTCCAGAATGTACGAGGTGGGAGTGCCACCGCAGCAATAGCTCATTCACTCAGTCCACCAACAATTTTGGGACACGATGATGCGTACAATCCATATCCAAGTGGAAGTGATGAAACCGGAAACATACGCAGCGCTAGAGAAAGTCTTGCGCAGTGTGGTTACCCAGATGGCTTCCAAGTGAAAATGGCATATGTTGCAATTGGAATTGGAAAAGACATATTTCTGTCAGTGCAAAAAAGTTTGGCTCGAGTAGGCATTGTGGTAGATCCAGTTGAGTTTGCAAACTTTGCCGAATATTTCACTACTGGACTTGGCTCGCCAGAAACCATGAGTGCCCAAGGCATCGGACTGGCTTCAACCGGATGGGGTCCAGATTATTCCTCGGCACATTCATTTTGGGCACCGTTGATTGATGGTAGAAAGATAAAGCCATCATCAAATCAAAACTTTGCTGAAATCAATAGCGATGAAATCAATAACTTGTTAGACGCCTTGGAAGCTACTGAACTTCCAACCGAAGCTGCTCGCCTTAATCGAAAAATTGAAGAATTAGTAATGTCTGAAGCAATCTATTTGCCTTATGCGGTAGATCGAATTGTGTTGTATCGACCTGAAGCATTAACGGACATTTATGTACAAATCGCATTGGGCAATCAATATGATTTGGTAAACATCGGAAAGCAAGAAATTCTCCAATAAAATCAGGGATTTCCCCGC
>Ga0164292_10003418_pt1 | contig 12967 bp, 7 predicted proteins | sample GEODES117metaG_FD_111486 | JGI IMG/M metagenome (GOLD analysis project Ga0164292, IMG submission 111486) | Eutrophic lake water microbial communities from Lake Mendota, Wisconsin, USA - GEODES117 metaG | ecosystem: Environmental > Aquatic > Freshwater > Lake | place: USA: Lake Mendota, Wisconsin... | reverse complement strand
GACGAACGCTGAAAAGAGCAAGCCCGCCACCGCGCTAGGAAAGCCGACCGCCAAGCCGATGATGATCATCAAACCCACGTCGACACCGAGGTTGGCGGCGACCAGCAAGGGGCCAGGGGTCGGCGGTACCAACGTGTGCGTCGCGGCGCCTCCCGCCGCGATCGCCAGCAGATAAAGCAGGTAGTTCTTGCGCGTCTGCCGATGAAGACTCCTCGCCAGCGGGACCAAGAGGTAGAACACGGTGTCGAAAAAGACCGGGATACCCAATAGAAATCCGCTTCCCGCCAAGCCCACCGACGCTTTCCGTTCCCCGGTGATCCCGACCGCCCACCGAACGATCCTGTCGGCAGAGCCATTATCGAGCATGCATTTACCTACGATCGATGCCATCGCGACCATGATCCCGAAACCTGCTGCCGAACTCCCGAAAGCCGCGACAACCGCGTCGACGCGTGCCCCGGGGTCGCCTCCAGTCATCAAGCTGATGACGATCGCGGAAATGATCAGCGCCAAGAAGGCGTTCATCTTCAACCCGATGATCATCCCCAGAACCATGACGATCCCGACGATCAGCGTAAATATCGCCCAGGTGTCGTTTGCCGAATTCGAAACTGCGGACTGCGCTAACAGATAATCGGCAACAAGAGTCATGGTCGCGAACATGGCATCAGAATGGTGAGGGTTCGAAGGAGGCTTTTTGCGAAGGGCTGTACCGACCAGCGTATCTTAATGTTCCGGCGTGAATGGCTCATCCGGTTTCCGGCCGAATTTGATGATCGAGGCAGATCGGCAACGTCGCAACAGCGGTCGCGTTTGACTGCGGTTCGACCCAACCGGTTGACCACGGGATCCGATTTCCCGATCGTGCGGGTCAAACGTAGCTGCCGGATCGAGGCGATCCCGAGCTAACGCCTCTTGTTGCTCAAGTGAACCTCGGCGAAGCAAGGGGGCAACAATCGAGTTCTCGAATCTTCAGGGCGACCCGCAACCCGCTGGTCTCGGTTGGAGCTAAGATCATGGCCACAAGATCGATCACCAGCGGGCCCACGTGGTGATACGATCGTCAGAACCTTCCGACCAACACTCCCTGAAATCGACCCCCGCCGAAATGTCGATCAATACCCAGCGCCACCGCGTCTTCGTCGCCGGACTTTTTCACGAAACCCACAGCTTCCTTAACGGCACCACCGGGGCGAACGATTTCGTCACACTGCGGGGTGACGCATTTCTCGCGACGCGGGGCGACGCATCCCCCTTGGGGGGCGTGCTGGAATATGCGGAACGGTGCGGTTGGCAGGTGTTGCCCGGGATTTGGGGGATGGCGGTTCCGGGTGGGGTGATTGAAGACTCTGTCTGGGAGTCGTATTGGCAGGAACTGCAAACCCAACTCCGACGACTTGCCCCGGGTGGTGTCGACGCCATCTACCTCGTCCTACACGGCGCGATGGTAACCCAATCGTATGGCGACGCGGAAGGCGAATTGCTGTGCCGTATCCGCTCGATTGCGGCACTCGATCATGTCCCGATTTACGGCGTCCTCGACCTCCACGCGAACGTATCGCAAGCGATGATCGATGCTTCTGACTGCCTGGTGGCCTACCGAGAAAACCCCCATAGTGATGCACGTGAGTCAGCGGTGCGGGCCGCCGAGATGCTCCGAGATCGGCTCAGCGGCAGGTGCCCTGCCCCGCGACAGCGCCTACGACAGGTCCGAATCATGTGGCCCCCGACCGGGACGGGGTCTGCCTCGGATCCGATGAAAAGTCTGTTGCGACGGGCCCGCGAAATCGAGGCGTCAGATCCGAAGATCGCCTGCGTCAATGTGATTCCAGGGTTTGCCTTTGCCGATACCCCTGACTCCGGGTTGGCATTCTCGATCATCGGATGGGCCGAAGAAGACAGGTTCCGCAGTTTGCTGGACAGTTTGGAAGAGTTGGCATGGGATTTGGCACCTCTGGGAGTGCCGGCTGATCTCCCGTTGGATGATTCGCTGAGCCGCTGGAAACGGTCCCAGCCCCAGGGCTTAACGGTGGTCGCAGAACCTTCTGACAACATCGGTGGCGGGGCGCCAGGTGACGGGACCGGTTTGCTGCGAGGCCTGCTAAGGCACGACATCCAAGGGGCGGCGATCTGCCTAAATGATCCAGACGGCGTCGCGATGTTAACGCGTCACCTACCGGGTGATCGCGTGACCCTTGCCATCGGGGGACGGGGCAGTTCACTGGACGCTGGACCGTTGGGGATCGATTGCGAACTGATCGGACTGTACGCAGGCAAATTCGAATTGGAGGACAAGCAAAGCCATCTCGCCTCCGTGGCAGGAGACCGTTTCGACATGGGGCCTTCTGCCTTGATACGGCACTGCGGGATCACGATTTTGCTCACCAGTCACCGTACCCCCCCAATGGATCTGGGGCAATGGCGGTGCGTCGGAGTCGACCCCCAGTCGTTTTCCCTGATCGGTGTAAAAGCGGCGGTGGCTCATCGCCGGGCATACGATCCGATCGCAACCCATCACCTCACGGTTGCGACCCCTGGGCCGTGCGCATCTGACCTGACCCTCTTCCAGTATGCCCGCACTAGGCGGCCGATTTATCCGCTCGATCCGATCGAAGAGGTTCGCGCCATCAAGTAATGATTTCCGAAACGACTCGGCCGTGAACGTCGGTCAGTCGGTAATCGCGGCCGCCATATCGGAAGGTTAGCTTCTCGTGATCTAGGCCTAACAGGTGCAGGATGGTGGCGTGAAGGTCATGCACATGCACCTTGTTTTCGACCGCCCGGAATCCGAACTCGTCCGTTTCGCCGTAGGTCATGCCACCGCGAACGCCTCCGCCGGCAAGCCACATCGTGAAGCCGTGATGGTTATGGTCGCGGCCATCACCGTTCTCGGATGTCGGGGTTCGTCCGAACTCGCCCCCCCAGATCACGAGGGTATCTTCCAGCATCCCACGAGACTTCAAATCGGCGAGCAACGCGGCGGTCGGCTGGTCGATATCCTGGCAGAGCTTTTTCACCGACTCGTTGTGCTTGGAATGGGTATCCCAAGGCTGTCCGTTGCCATAGTAAAGCTGAACGAAGCGTACCCCTCGTTCCACTAGCCTTCTGGCCAAAAGGCAGCCATTGGCGTAATGCCCTTCTCCATAAGCTGACCGCGTTTCGGCCGATTCCTGGTTGAGGTCAAACGCTTCGTTCGCCTCAGACTGCATGCGAAAGGCCGTTTCGAGAGAATTCATCCTGGCTTCCAGCGCCTGGTCATCCCCTCGGGATTCCTTATGAAGAGCGTTCATCTTCAACATCAGGTCGAGTTGCCGACGCTGCGCTGATAGATCGAGCGTTGGGTTCTTGAGATAGGGGATCAGCTTGCCAGGGGTCAGGTCCGAATGGTTAACGTACGTCCCTTGGAATGAAGCCGGCAAGAACGAGCTGGTCCAGAGTTCGGCGAACCTGACGGGACGACCAGGGCACAGGACGATGTAACCCGGCAGGTTCTGGTTCTCGCTCCCCAGTCCATACAAAAACCAAGAGCCCATGCTCGGGCGCGAGGGGAGGATCGTCCCATTGTTCATCTGCATGAGCGCGGGCCCATGATTCGGGTTATCCGAATGGAGCGAGCGGAGGACACAGATGTCATCGATATGACCGGCCAATTTAGGGAGCAATTCGCTGACCGGCACACCACTTTTGCCCGACGGCTGAAACTTGACGGTCGATGGCAACAGCCCCCCGGTGGGGCGCTCCGTTCGCAAGTCAGCCCCCTCCGGACGCTGTCCCGAATACTTCTCAAGGGCGGGTTTAGGATCGAAGAGATCGGCCTGGAAGGGACCACCATTCATAAATAAGTGGATAACGCGTTTGGCCCGCGGGGCGAAATGCGTCTTCAATTGTTTGGCCGGGTCACCGGCGGAATCCTCTCCGGCCAACACCTGGGCCGCCCCTAACATCCCCAAGCCGCCGCCTAGGGTTTTTAAAAGTGATCGTCGCCCGAGTGGCGATCCGCTCGCAAGAAAAGGCATCATTCGCAGGGACCTCTAGTCGACGAACTGAAACTCATTACTGGCCAACAATGCATGACAATACTGAACCCAAGCCGCACCTGCCCCCCCATCGCTTGAGCCGTTCATGTAATCCAGGGCCAGCCGAATCTCGTCGTCGGTCGCATCCCTGCCAAAAAGCAATCGGTGAGCCGACTTGATGCGTGCCACGGGGTCGTCCGGAACCTCACGGGCAAGACGTTCAGAAAGGGCTTTGCCAAGTTCGTTCAATAGCGGGCTATTCAGGAGGTACAAGCCTTGCAGCGCGGTGGTCGTCTCGCTCCGTTGCTCGCTATGGAGGTTGGGGTCGGGAAAGTCATGCAACTGAAGCATTTTCGAAACCTCGCGACGATGGATCTTCGCGTAAACGGTACGTCTCCGATTGGTGGCGTCTTCTGCGGCTTCGGCCGGGCCACCGAGACTCAGGTCCAGGGTTCCCGCCACGGCTAACATCGCATCCCGCCAAGGCTCGACCTCCAAACGTTTGCGGTTCATCCGCCACAACCAACGATTGTCGGGATCGATCGATTGTTTGGAGGGTTCGGCGGCACTCGACTGACGATAGGTCGCTGAACCGACGATTTCGCGATGAAGCCATTTCAACGACCAGCCGTTCTCGACGAATCTGAAGGCCAGATCTTCAAGCAGTTCGGGGTGGGAAGGTTTCGCGCCAAGCCTGCCGAAATTGCTGGGCGTATCGACAAGTCCTCGACCGAAATGCGTCATCCAAACGCGATTAACGATCACCCTGGCAACCAGATGTCCGGCCTCGCGGATGATCGCATCGGCGAGCTCGGCACGGCCGCTACCTCGCTCGAAGCGCTGTGGGGTCGGGCTTTGAAGAACCTGCAAAAATCGTCGGTGGACAACGGGCCCCAATTTGTTCGGATTGCCGCGGACGAAGATGTTGAGGTCTTGCGGTTCGGGTCGATAGTTGAGCTTCGTACCGGCTTGGGGGCTATCACCGGCCATTTCCACATGCAACGATTCGTCGACCACCACGCTTACCATCGGCGTGTCGTAATCGGGGGTGTACCGCTTCAGATAGTCAATCTCGTCCTCCAGGCAGGCGATTTGTTCCTCGGGTGCCGGCTTCTGTTTTTTGAGGTTCGCCACCTGTTCGCTCAACTTGTTCACTTCCGCCTTAGCCGCCGCGACCGGGGCATAGCGATCGTTCGGGATCATCGCCCGTGACGTCATTTTGGTGCTGGCAAAAACACCGGCCAACGCGTGGTAATCTTCGGTGGAGATCGGATCAAACTTGTGATCGTGACAACGGGCACAGGCGACGGTTAGGCCCAAGAAGGTCCTGGAGACCGCATCGACCCGCTCCTCCCATTCGTCAGCCACGATCACCTTGATGATATCGGGAGGAAGGAGCAACTCTTTGAAGTATGTCGGGCTCAAACCGAGAAAACCTAATGCCGGTAATTCGTCAAGACCTAAGCCGTCGATCTGGTCGGCGGCGAGCTGGCGACGGACGAACTGGTCGTAGGGGAGATCTTCGTTCAAAGCCTTCACGACCCAATCGCGATAAAGATGGGCATTGTTCGTTTGATCGAGCCAAGACTCGGTCGTATCGGTATAACGGGCCAAGTCGAGCCACATCCTGCCCCACCGCTCGCCGTACTGGGGAGAACCGAGCAATTCCTCGACCAAGCGGTCATACGCTTCGGGAGACGGGTCTTGAACGAACGATTCGATTTGTTGAGGGGTTGGCGGTAGGCCGACAAGGCTAAAAAAGAGTCGACGGACCAAAGTCGTCCGATCCGCGGTCGGGGATGGCGCGAGCCCATGTTGTCGCTGTTTCTCTAAAATGAAGGCGTCGATGCGACCTATGACCCAAGGGTCCGCGGCGGTCACCGGGAGCTGCTGTTCGACTAGCGGTTGGAATGACCAATGCTTGCGTCCCTCTTCAAAATCGATCTCCGCGCCGGCCGGAAGGGGCTCCGCATCGGTTCCGGGATAGACGGCCCCATTGGCAACCCAATCAGTCAACATCGCGACATCCCGATCGGAGAGTTTCCCGTCGGGCGGCATGTCGTAGGCCTGCCCGTCGTAGCGAATCGACTTGATCAGTAAGCTTTCATCGGGTTTTCCGGGCACAAATAACGCGCCGGAGTCACCCCCTCGCTCGATGGCGGCTTTGGAATCAAGCCGTAGTCCGCCTTTAAGCGTCTTCGCCTCGCCCGAATGGCAAGCATAACAGTGCTCGTGCAGAAGAGGTCGAATGTGCTTCTCGAAATGCTCGATCGCGGCGGCCGTGCCGCTCGGGGCATCGGGCGGGTCTCCCGCGGAAGCCGGCGGGGCTGAGCCGACAATCGCCCCGACGAGCAACAGGACGACCGCGAACGAGAAACGCCGGTTCATCGACAAAACCTGGGAAACGGGGGGACGGCAGGCGGGGGGTTGAAACCAACCAACCTTTATTTTCATACCTGGGGCCCGCGGTTGCAACTCGTTCCAGAAAAAGGTTTTCTCAACCCCTCGTTGAATGGTCGCGGGGCGGTAAAATTCGGTCCCATGACAAAGCACATATTTGTAACAGGCGGTGTAGTCAGTTCACTCGGAAAAGGCCTGACCAGCGCCTCCATGGGGATGCTACTCGAAAGTCGCGGTTTACGGGTACGGATGCAAAAGCTCGACCCGTACATCAACGTCGACCCGGGGACGATGAGTCCCTACCAGCACGGTGAGGTTTACGTCCTGGACGATGGGAGCGAAACGGATCTCGATTTGGGCCATTACGAACGGTTCACCTCGGGGGCGCTCACGCGAGATTGCAACTACACCACCGGACAGATTTACCTGTCGGTCATCGAGAAGGAACGCAAAGGGCAATTCTTGGGGAAAACGGTCCAGGTCATTCCCCACATCACCAACGAGATCAAATCGGTCATCCGCAGGATGGGAGGGCCGGATGTCGATGTCGTCATCACCGAGATCGGCGGGACCGTTGGGGATATCGAAAGCCTTCCATTCCTAGAGGCGATTCGGCAGTTCGCGATCGATGTCGGGCGAGAAAACTGCCTCTACATGCACCTGACCCTTGTCCCCTACCTCAAGGCTGCGGACGAACTGAAGACCAAGCCGACCCAACGATCGGTCGGGGACCTCCGCCAGATCGGGATCCAACCCGATATCCTGGTTTGCCGATGCGAACGGAGCATTAGCCGCGATGACCGCGAAAAGATCGCCCTCTTTTGCAACGTCCCGGTCAATTGCGTGATCGAAGAGAAAGATAAGGACTTTTCGATTTACGAAGTCCCGTTGTCGTTGGTCGAAAATGGCTTGGACCAGTTGATTGTCGACAAGTTAGGGTTATCAGCCGCGAAACAACTCGACATTTCGCCCTGGTCTGATCTCCTGCACAACCTTCGCAACCCTCGCCACGAAATATCGATCGCGGTGGTCGGCAAGTACGCCGAACACAAAGACGCTTACAAGTCGATCTACGAAGCGATCGATCATGCGGGGATCCATCACCAGACCCAGATTCGGGTCGGCCGGGTCCAGTCTTCTGACATCGAACGGGAGGGGGCAGAACGCCTCCTGGCAGGATATCACGGGATCCTGGTCCCAGGCGGCTTTGGGGAACGGGGTATCGAAGGAAAAGTTCAGGCGATCCGTTTTGCCCGACAAAAGAAGATCCCCTTCTTCGGCATTTGCCTCGGGATGCAATGTGCGGTGATCGATTACGGTCGGGAAATCGTCGGTCTGCAGGGTGCACATTCGTCAGAGTTCGACAAGAACACCCCTCACCCGGTGATCTGCCTACTCGATGAACAGAGAAACGTTACGGATGTCGGAGGAACGATGCGGCTGGGGAGCCAACCCGCGTCACTGTTGCCGGGTAGCATCGCCGCAAAGGCTTATGGCAAGGACCAGATTCAGGAACGCCACCGACACCGCTACGAGTTCAACAATTTCTATCGACAGCAATTCGTCGACGCCGGATTACGCTTCTCCGGGACGAGTCCTGACGGGCAACTCGTCGAGGTGATCGAACTTCCTGACCATCCCTGGTTTTTGGCCGTCCAATACCATCCAGAATTCAAAAGCAAGCCGCTCCGTGCGCACCCTCTGTTTATCGGCTTCGTCGGTGCGGCTGTCGAACGCTGCTTGGCTCGCAAAGACGCCGATCGCACGGACCGCTGATCGTCATGATTCGTCTACCCAACATTTCAATTCCGCCAACCACAACGAGTGATTGAAGATGTCGAACGAACCGGAATCCGAGCGGATCCCACATGTCGACGAAGATTGGAAAGACCAAGTGGCTCGTGAAAAGACAGAGGCTGAGGGGCCACCGGCAAGCCGGCAGGAGACCGCCCCTCCTGCCGGTTTCGACACGCTGGTCACGCTCCTCTTTACCCAAGCGATGGCGGCTTTGGGCCAGGTCGCAGGTCCCGACGGCAAAAGCCCTAAAGTCAACAAGCCTTTGGCTAAGTATTTCATCGATACGGTCGAAATTCTCGGAGAAAAGACCCGCGGCAACCTCACCGAAACGGAGTCCAAACTCCTTTCCGACACGCTGCACGCGATGCGGATCGCCTACGTGTCGATCCGTGCCACCTAAACACCCTCCGCGACGAGCCGGTGGCCCTCGGACTCCGGTGGGCCACCGGCCGATCGGCGAGGAATTATTTCGACTCGTTTTTGACAGACCCCGCACCGATCAGCCGGCAATCAGCTGCCGATCGCCCATCGGGGCCGCGTCGAACAGAACACTCAAAAACAAGCTGGCTCCCTTCCGCCCGGCAGAACAACAGGTTGTTGACACGATCCCGGGGATTTCCAACTTGTGGCTGATCGGGATCACAACCCATGCCGCGGCGGTCATCCGACAGGCGCTTTCCAGTCTCGATCCTTTTGATAGTAATTTTTAAATATCTTCTTCGTCTTAATGGGGAGCGATCAACCGTGGATGGATCCAGATTTGATATCATAACTTAATGCCTGTGAACGACTTATGACGTTCAGATCGTCGTGGAAATCCGGTTGATTGGCTGTTCATCTCGTGTCAGTGGGTGGTCATGATTCGGATCGCCATCAACGTCGGTCAGGTTGCGACACCTTGGGTATGGTCCGAAGAGTGACGAGGATGCTCAGTCGGATGACGTTTTTTCCACACCTTTTTGGTTCAAATGCCCAATCGAATACGAGTGTGGGGGCTGGACAATCGCGGGTCTCTGAACCATATTTCCCGGGTATTCGTATGCCCACCGAAGGGCCGGAGTGGCGGAATGGCAGACGCGCTGGACTCAAAATCCAGTGATCGCAAGATCGTGTGGGTTCAAGTCCCACCTCCGGTATTGACCCGTTTAGCCCTATCGATTTGTTGGCCGATTCAGGGGTCGGTCTGCTTATCGACTGTCGTGAACGGCGGCGGTCGGTCTGCAGGGTTGGAAACGGCAGGCCGATCTCTTCGGTGCCGATCGGCCAGGCATTTCTGTGTGGCGTTTGTCTCGGAATCGCTCTTGCCCTACCGCCGCACGTTCTAGGAACCTTAGCCACGAACCTGCCTGTTCGGATCGGCCGCTCGTTTAGGCTTTCGAGAATGGTCCCCGATGCCGATGGCTGGTGTACCCGGCGTCTGGCAGTGGTAGGGGCTGATGACGAAGATCGATCGATACATTTTGGTACTCTTTGCACGGACGATCCTGATCTGTTTTAGCAGTATCGGGGGGGTTTTTGTCGTCTTCCACGCTTTCACCAATTTGGAAGACCTACAACGGTTGACCGATTCGGGTGGGTCGGCGGTGCTGACACTGTTGCGGTTTTATGGACCGTACATGTTGATGCTCTTTGACTGGACGGCGGCCATCATCGCTTTGATGTCGATGTTGTTTACCATCAGTTGGCTTCGTCGGACGGGTGAGTTGACTTCTTTGCTGGCAGCGGGCATCCGGCACGGCCGGGTGATTCGGCCGATGTTGCTGACGGTGGCGATGGTGATCGCCGTGCAGTGCCTTTGCCGGGAATTCATGATCCCCCAGTACCGCGATTTGCTGAGCACGAAGCCTGGGGAATGGAAAAACGCTAAAGCCCAAGCGATGCTCCCTTCCTACGACAAATCAGCGGGTATTCTGATCGAGGGTGAGGGGTTATTTCCGGACGAGGCACGGATCGAACGCCCGACTTTACGGCTGTATTCTGCATTCGCGGGTTTCGGGGATGTGATTGAGGCGAAATCCGCGAAATGGCAGCCATCCCGTGGTGATCGCCCGGCGGGGTACTTGGTGGATGGTGTCAAACGGCCTTCCGGGATCGATGGACTGGTCAGCGGTCGGGTCAACGATCGGCCGATCCTGATCACCCGACGCGAAGCCGACTGGGTTGGGCCGAATCAGTGCTTCGTCGTCACTTCGTTAGATATCGAGATCCTTAAAGATAATCCCCGCTCGACCCGCATGGCGGGGATTCCCGAATTGGTTCGCCGCGTTCGAAACGGCTCGGTCCACAGCAGTAAAGACTTGCACACACTGCTCCACGATCGGATCCTCCGGCCCCCCCTCGACTTTTGCTTGGTCCTTCTCGGGTTACCTCTGGTGGTCAATCGAGGGGACAAGCATCTGTTCAGCGTGATCGGTCAGGCGATCGGGATCGTGCTGCTCTTTTTCGCGATCAAAACCGCCGCCGCCGCGATGGCGGCGAGCGGGGTTTGGTTGTCCCCCGCCATGGCGGCCTGGACACCGCTGCTGGTTCTGGGGCCGATCGCCTTTGTCCGCTACCGCGACGCCCAGGAGCAATAATCGACAGCCCGACGGGGAAGAACGGGAAGGATCGGCCACGTTTTTGTGTCCCGCGGGTGCGAATACCCGTTAACCATTTTGAGGTCGGGGGGTAATCAACTACTTTGGACTCGAAAGAACTCAAGGTCGCCCGATCGATGATCAACCCGCAAAGACCAACTGGTACCAACTGGTGAGCGAGCAGCCTGAATCCGACCAGCCAGCCCCCGAAGGCGAAGCTAGCAAGACGGAAGGTTCGAGCGTCCATGGGGACGAGACGCGAACTTTTGACCACACCCGATTCGAATCGATCAGCCCCGAGCCTCCCAGCTTCGATACGACCGGATTGGTTTTCCGGCAACAGGAGCGAGCCGGTGGGGAAGAGATCCCTCAGCGAGTCGGGGACTATCGAATCGAAAAATTGATCGGCAGCGGTGGGATGGGTCGAGTCTACTTGGCCGAGCACGGGACGATGCTCCGCCCGGTGGCACTCAAGACCTTACCCCCAGAGCGGATGCAGCAGCCGAGTGCGGTTGACCGTTTTTACGCTGAGGTTCGGGCAGCCGCACGCTTGCTGCACCCCAACATCGTGACGGCGTTCGATGCGGGCTGTGCCAACGGCATTCATTTCTTGGCGATGGAGTTCGTGAATGGGCCAACCCTTGCAGCACTGGTGTCAGAGTCGGGGCCATTAGCGATCGGTGATGCGGTAGCGGCGATTCGGGATGCCGCACGAGGTTTGGCCCACGCGCATTCGTCCGGGATCGTTCATCGCGATGTCAAGCCGAGCAACCTGATGCGGACCCGCGACGGCACGGTGAAAGTCGTCGACCTCGGTTTGGCTGCCGTCGGCGTGAATCCGTCGGGGAACCCTTTTTCGCCCGGACGCACTGCTGACATCGGGCGATTGATAGGCACCATTGCTTTCATGTCGCCCGAGCAGTTGGAAAACCCCGATGCGGTTGATGCCCGAAGCGACATCTATTCGTTGGGGGCGACGTTTTATTATCTGTTGACGGGTCGGCCGCCTTATGAAGGCGAGTTCCTGGATCAGGTTCGTGGCCACCGCCATGACCCTTTACCCGAACTCTTCTCGTTGCGACCCGATGCCGACTTGAGGTTGGAACATGTCCTCCATCGGATGATGGCGAAAAAGCCTCAAGACCGTTATGCGTCACTGCTGGAGGTGATCGCGGACCTCGCTGCCCACGACACTCATCAGGCGATCCCTTCTTGGATCGCCGGTTTGGGCTTCAAGCCAGGGCTGGGTGACCCAGCGGCCACGATCCATGCGACTTCGACGCGCGGCGAAGTCCCCCAAGTGATGGCGATCGATTTCGGGATGTTTTACGCAACGGCCGCGATGGCTGACCCATCGGGAAAGGTGGAATTGCTAGCCGCGGGCGGGTTGCGCAAACCGCTGTGCCGAATCGCGTTGGCGGACGGACAACCTCCCCTCTTTGGTGACGCGGCCGAAGCCCAACGGGCGATCCGTCCCGGTACGGTCATGCACTGCTTGCCCCTGTTCGTCGGGCAGACAAGGTTGGAACATGTGATCGCGGGGAGGCGGTGTCCGGCGGAAGTGCTGATCGGGATGCAACTTCGCCAGATCGTCCATACCTGTTGGAACCAGCGGGCGTTACCCCGTGGGGTCGCGATCACGGTACCTTCGAGTTACGACCAATTGCATCGACAAGCGATGCTTCAGGCCGCGACGATCGCCGGCCTGCCATCGGTCAGGCTGGTCGATCGTTCCCTCGCCGCATTGCAGGCGTGGCACCTTGATCTGAAACAAGGCCGCGTGCCGGGAGGGGCCAAACCGTTATCGGAAGAGGACACCCAGCGGCCGCAGCTGATCATTTCCGCGACAGGAGGGGCGACCGAAGTCGTGGTCGTCCGGCGGCGGGGTCCTCGGGCGCAGCAATTGGCGACAATCGGGCAGTGGCATTACGGGATGCTGCAGTGGCAACAAAAACTCGTCGACCTAGCCGCGATGGTTTGCCGCGAGCGGTTCGGGTTTGATCCGATCCCGATCTTGGAAACCGCGTCATCGCTCCAGTTGGCTTGCGAACAAGCCCTCAGCCAATTTGTGGTTTCGGAGTCGGCGAACATCAGTTTCATGGCAGGACCCCGCAAGATCGAATTCGGTGTGACGCGCGACCAATGGTTGGAAGCTTGTGAACCGCTGTTCGCGGAATT
>Ga0164292_10003417_pt1 | contig 12967 bp, 7 predicted proteins | sample GEODES117metaG_FD_111486 | JGI IMG/M metagenome (GOLD analysis project Ga0164292, IMG submission 111486) | Eutrophic lake water microbial communities from Lake Mendota, Wisconsin, USA - GEODES117 metaG | ecosystem: Environmental > Aquatic > Freshwater > Lake | place: USA: Lake Mendota, Wisconsin... | reverse complement strand
GGCGGGCAGCTCATCGCGCTGCAACTGCTCCAGCTGCTGGCAGATCACCGCCAGATCGTCGCTGGCGCTCTCGAATTCCGCCTGCCGGGCCTGCGCGCCCGCCATCCGCTCGCTTGCATCGGAAAGCGCCTCTTCACGCCGATACAGCGGGGAGTGCTTCTTCGTTCCGCGGCTTGTGAAGTTCTCCTCAAGGGCCGCGAGGATGCGCTGTTCCACCAGCTGGTCGCGTGCCGATTGCTGAACGGCGGCACCGCCGCTGCGCTCCAGCTGCAGCCGCAACCGATCGAAGTCATAGCCGTCCTTGCCTTTGGCCAGCAGGTCGTCGCCGGCGACGCCCTGCCGCACCCAGAGATGGGCCCAGCGGCTGGGGAGCACATTGCCGGCCTGCCGGCTGCCCAGCGTTTCAGCCACACCCACGAGTTCGGCCAGCACCTCCTCGGCGGCAGGGCCCGTCAGCGGATTGGCGCTGCCTGCCGCCTTCAGGTTCACCTGGCCGGTGGCGCCGCTGAAGCGTTTGCGCAGGCTCCACTGATCACCCTTGGCCTCGAAGCTCAGCTGCACGATCGGCTGGCCGAGGTGCACGCGCGATTGCAGAGCCTCCACGGGTGCGCCCGTGGCTGTGGCCCTGAGGAACAGGGCCCGGTGCAGGGCTTCCACCAGGGTGCTCTTTCCTGATTCATTGGGCCCGCCGATCAGCGTGAGCCGGGGCGAGAAACTGAGTTCGAGCTCACCGTGCTGGCGAACGTTCTGGAGCTGGCAGTTGAGGAGACGCATGGCGGTTCAGCGGGCGGTGGCGAAGTGGAACAGTTCACAGAGGGCGGTGCGCAGCAGTGCCGCTTCAGCGCCATCGGGATCGCTCTGGCGGTTGAGGCGTCGCTGCAGCTCCTGGGCGACCCGAGCGATCAGCGGGTCTTCGCTGCGGGCGGTGAGCTCCTCGAGCTCCGCGGCCTCGGGGGCCTGCTGGCACTCGCCCTTGAGGCGCAGCCGTAGCAGCCGGTTGCCCAGGTCGTCGATCAGCTGCTGGTAGCGGCGATGGCCGGCGAGGCTGAGGCTGCCGCTCACTTCCAGCCGCAACAGGTCGCGGGAGACCCGCCCGGCGGTGAGCTCGTCGAGCTGGCGCTCGAGGCGATCAAGGTCGGCATCGCCGCTGAGGCGGATGCTGAGGTTGTGCCAGCAGATGCGCCCGGTGCTGAGAGGGCGCACCTGCGGCAGGGCGCCTCGCGCCAGCTCCACCATGAGCACCTGGCCCCGCTGGTTGTCGTCGCCCTGATCAAAGCGATCGGGTTCGGGCGTGCCTGGATACCAGGCCTGATCGGACACCTGCTTGAGGTTGTGCCAATCCCCGAGGGCGACGTAGTCGATCGCAGCAGCCGGCAGAGCACTGAGGTCGATCAGGTTGTTGGCGCCGGCCTGGGCCTCCTCGTCGCCCTCGTAGTCGCGCCCCCCGAAGCCGTGCACTCCGCCGTGGGCGAGCACGATGCGGGGCCGATCGGCTGGCAGCTCGCTCCAGTCGAGCCCCCGCAGCCACTGGGTGGGATCACTGCTGTCCTTGTTGCGCAGCAGCGGGCAGGGCAGCACCACGGCCTGCTCGAGCACCAGGGGCTGACGCTCCAGCAGCAGGTTCAGGTTGGGCGCCAGCTGAGCCCGGTGGCGCTGAAAATCCTCGCGGTGCCACACCGTGCCGGGGGCACCGTGGTCGTGGTTGCCGGGGATCACCAGCACGGGCACCTCCATCTCGCCGATGGTCTCGAGCACCTCGAGCACCGCGGAGGTCGAGGGGGTGGGGGAGTCGAACAGATCGCCAGCCACCAGCACGAGCTGCGCGTCGTTCAGGCGTACCGCATCACGGATGCGGCCCACGGCCGCCAGGCGCTCCTGCTGCAGCCGGAAGCGCTTCTGCTCGTCGGCAACCGTGCCGTAGGGCTTGCCGATCTGCCAGTCGGCGGTGTGGATGACGCGAAGCATGGGTTAAGGAAGGGGGGGATCGGGGATGAACGAGGGGGCTGAACGGGCGGGGGTGACTGCGCTGCAGCGACCCTATGGGCTGCAGGCAGCAGGGCCTGGGCTGCTAGTGCGAATGACGCCGGAGGGTTGTGCCTGACCAGATCAGCGGGCCTCGAGCAGGCGGCAGAGGCGGCTGAGGCGCTGCACGTTGGCGATGCTGGTGCTGATACCGGTGGCGAGTTCGGGGGAGCCCACCACGATCGAGAGGCACTGGGCCCGGCTGATGGCCACGTTGAGCCGGTTGGCATCGAGGAGGAAGTCGATGCCCCGCGGTGCGGCGTCGCCATCACTCGCCGTGAGCGAGTGGATGGCGACAGGAGCTTCCTGGCCCTGGAACTTGTCCACCGTGCCGATGCGGGCCTTGTCGCCGATGCGCTTCTGCAGGCGATTCACCTGCAGGTTGTATGGGGCGGTGATCAGGATCTGCTTCTGGCCGAGAACGCCGCTCTCGATGCTCACCTTGCCGTTCACGAGGCAGGCGCGCTGGTAGGGCTGGCCATAGAGCTGATCCACCAGGGCGGCGATCCGCTCCACTTCCTCATCGCTGGCGGTGCTGTTGCCGCTGTGTTGGACCGCATCAAACAGCAGCCCCTGGGCCTGGCCCGGCCACTGCACCCGATTGGCGCCGTTGGCCTCGCTGGCCTGCAGCTCACCGGCGTAGAACAGCTCCGACACCAGCTCCGTCAGAGAGGGCGGCATCCGCCAGCTGGTGGCCAGAAACACACCTCGATTTCTGGGCACCACCGCTTCATCGGCCATGGCGTAGTCGAGGCAGCTGAGGCCGCTGTCGTCGGGATGGGCGGCCCGATTGGGTTGCGAGAGTTGCTGCTGATCGCCCACCAGCAGGATGTTGCGGGCGATGCGGCTCATGAAGAGCAGATTGCTGAGCGACACCTGGCCCGCTTCGTCGATCACCAGCAGATCGAAGGGGGTGTCGTCGTACGACTCCTTCACGAAGGTGTAAACCGTGCCGCCGAGCACGGCGGGGGTGTCGGGAAGATCCTTCTCCTGCAGGGCCTTCACCCGCGATCCGGAGAGGGCTTTCACATCGGCCTTCTCGCTGGAGCTGCTGGCCACCTTCACCACCAAGGCCGAGGCGTTTCTGGCATCCAGGCGATCCTGAACCTTGAGCAGCAGGTTGTTGATGGCTTCATTGGAGTTGGAGCTCACCGCCACCCGCTGCCCAGCGGCCACCAGGTCAGCAATGAGTTCGCCGGTGACTGTGGTTTTGCCGGTTCCCGGCGGTCCCTGCAGAGAGAGTCCAATCCCATCGGCCTGTTGCAGGAAGGCAGCCAGAGCCCTGGCTGTGGAGGCCGGTTCACGGCGGATGGCCTCGTTCAGCGGCTCCAGCTCAGGGCTGGTGCGCCGCTCCAGCAGGTGCAGCAGGGCAGCGGGCAGCGGTTTGCGCTCGAACACCCAGCCCTGGGCCAGTCGCACCAGGTGCTTGAGCATGATCCGGTAGATCGATTTCGGGAACGGCACCAGATCGGCCTGAGATGGCAGGCCTGAACCCTCCAGACAGACGGCCTTCGCCAGGGCGTCCTGGGTGACGGTCAGGGTGACCCGATCGGCAGCGGTGTCATCCAGCAGGCCAGGCGTACCCCAGGCCCTGCCATCGGCCTTGAGCAGATGGGGGAGCGGCACGAGGCGCTCACCGCTGCAGCACAACGGAACCACCGCGAAGCTGGGCGGGCGGCCTTCCCTGGCCGAGAGCTTCAGGGGTTGATCGGCGTCAAAGCGATAGCGATACCCCAGGGATCGTCTGATCGGTTCCACGCTCTCGAGGCGTGCGCCGGCGATCACCTCGCTGTCGACCTCACGGTCGTCCGGCGACATCTGCAACCGGTTGAAGAACTCCCACCACTCCACCTTCCCTTCGCGCTCGTGGAAGTCGATCAGCTGGGCGATCAGCTTCTGCAGCCGCCAGCTGATGCCGCGCGGGCCAATGGCCTGCGGATCATCGAGTGTGGTTGGGAGTTCCTGCAGGAGTTCCCGTGCAGCCACCTCCAGATCCTTCTCGTAGGCGCTGGTCTGCGCCTCTTCCGCGTCTTCGCGGGCACAGGTTCCCCACTTGTTGGCCCGGAAGCTCAGCTGCTGCATCTCCGGCAGTGCCAGAAGGAAGCGATGCAGGCCTTCCGTCACCTGGCAGTCCTTTTCGTTGTAGTCGCGCAGGTCCTTGAGGATCCTTGGGTCGCCGCACTTTTTCCATTCGGCGTACTGCACCACCGAATCAGCGGCGTTTTCCACCTCGTCCTCACGAGGGGGGCCATAGAGGCGCTCCACCTTCTTGATCGAGTAGCTGGGTGCACCCACCAGCAGACCGTTGCGCACGATCGGGTAGAGGTCCACCAGCAGTTCATCGCGCAACCACTGATCGATCTCGCCCTGATGAATCTGGTGGCGTGAGGCCAGGTTGCCGAGGGCGGTCTTCTCGTAGCTGGCGTAGTGGTAGATGTGCAGGTCGGGATAGCGTTCGCGGCGGCGCTGAACCCACTGCACGAACTGATCGAAGGCCTGCTTTTCCTCGGCGGCGTTGTGGGCCCACCAATCGGCGAATTGCAGCGTGCCCTGCTCATCGCGATAGCAGGCCCCGAAGAGGTATTCGAGCTTGTCGCCATGGATCGGATCGGGAAAGCCCTCCATGTCGAACCAGATGTCGCCCGTCGCCGAAGCCGGAAGCATGGCCAGGCCCTTGGCCTGCTGATCCAGCGGCCGCACATGGTGGGCGGGGCGACCGTCGACCCGGGCTGCACTGGCCATCTGGATGCGGGCCTGATCCCGCAGCCGTGCCAACACAGCCGGATCCAGTGACGCAATGGGCTGATCTTCAGGGCAGGCAGCCAGCTCCTCGATCGTGCGGATCCCAGCCGCGCGCAATCGGCTGCGCTGGCTTTGTCGCATGCCGGCCACCAGGATCAGATCCCGCTTCGCTTCCAGCCGTTCCTGGATGAACGGCTCCCAGAGTCCGTGATCGCCCGGAGCATCCTCCGGTTCCTGGCTGGGAACAAAGCCGGCCCGGAAGACGCGGTAACGCTGGCGCAGCTGCTCATACCAGCTCCAGAACTCCTGGCTGGAATAGTCGTGAAAACGCCCGCCGCCGAGGTAGAGCTTGAAGCGTTCAGGCCGTGAGCGCAGGATCGGCGTGAGCAGTTCGCAATAGGCGCAGGCCTGCACCAGATAGATCGGCTTGGGGTGGCTGGAGAGTTTGCATTCGATCGGGATGTAGCTCCAGTCGCCCAGCGCGGAGGGTTGCTCAATGCGTTCGAGCAGATCGGCCGAGCCCCGCATCTCGCCGTTGCGCAGAGAGGCCTGCCAGATGAAGTCGGCCCCGGAGCGCATGGCCTCCAGGGTGGCCTCATAGTCAGCCTCGTCCTGCTTGCCGCGCAGCTCCGCCACGCGTTTGCCCTCGCGCTTGAGCTGGGCGATCAGCACCGTCTCGTGCTCAAGACCGGCATCGAACAGCAGGTCTTCCAGAGCCTTGGTCGCGGGGCGCGGCGTCCGCTTGGGATCGATGGCGTGCTGCTCCTCCCACCAGGCCCCGATCACGGGGCTGCGGCTGAACAGGGCGAGCTGGGAGGGGGTGATCAGGCGGTCGGCCATGGCGCTGAGGCGGATGGGGGTCGGCTTGGGGTTGATGGCAAGCAGCCTGCCGGCTGCGAGCGGGCCGGCCGGTCTGGTTCGTGCGAACGACGTGGAGCTCCTGTCCTCAGTCTTCGTCGCTCAGGTCGCAGGTTGCGAGGAAGGCCAGACCACGGGTGAGGAGCTGATGCAGCTGCGCTTCTGACTCCGGCGTCGTGAGCACCTGATCACAGGCGGCCTCCTCCTGCTCGGTGAGCGCCACATCGAGCTCCTCGATCCAGGCAACCTGATCGAGTTCAAACTCAGCAATCACCAGGGCATCCATCAGCTGCGCCAGGGGGAGCGTCAGTTGGCGCACGGGCAACGCCAGGAGTTCGTTCTCAAGCCCCAGCGGACTGAAGCTGGCGCTCGTGAAATCGAGCAGGGTGTTGTACAGGCCCACCAGGAGTTGCCAGCGCTGGCGCAGAGAAAGCGCCGTGAAGAAGGCTGGGTTCTGCTGATGAAGCTCCAGCAGCAGGGGCTGTTCAACAGCGGTGGTGGGGCAACGGTCCAGTACAACCAGCCACGTATCGAGTTCGGGTCGTGTCATCGGTTGGCTCAGTCGAGGTCCACGCTGTCCAGCAACATGCGGCAGCGCATCAGCCGGTCGGCATCGATGGCCCAGCTCACGATCTGGGAGTGCTTGGCTTCACTGTCCTCCTGCATCTCCTCCACAACGTTGTCGTGAAACTGCTCGAGGTGACGCACCAGGGCCAGGGCGATCTGCTGATCCTCGTAGGCATTGGTCTCAAGCTTCTCGATCTGCTCCAGCACCTGGCTCACCTTGGGGCTCCTGGGTTGTGCTCCCTTTTCGTGGCGTTCGGGCTTGTTCTCCTGCATGGCGATCAGTTGATCGGGGCTGTTGGGGATGGCGATGGAGGGCGACTCTGCGAACGCGTTGTTCAACAGCTCAGGATGAACTCCCTCATTGGGATCCACAGGCTGGCCGGCCTGAAAGCGGTAGCGGCCGGAACTGGGATTGACGCTGTCGTCAGCCGACGGGCTCGAGGAGGATTCGTGGACAGAGCTCATGGCGACGCTTTGCTCTGATCACAACCTTGGCGCGCTTGCTCAGGCGGATGCTTGGCCTCGTGAGAACAACCTCCAGCACCAGAGTGGCAGGGCTCCGCTCTGGCGACGTTGTTCGCACGGAGCAGACACCAAAGAGCGGCACCGTGGTCTGTAGTGGCCGGATCCGACGCAACAGAGACCATGAAGCACCGTGTGACCTGCATGGTGGGCGGCAAGGTGTTCCACGTGGAATGCCTGGCCCTCAACCAGGAAGAGGCTCGTCGTGTGACCCTGGCCCAGTACCCCAATGCCCGGATCATGGGTGTGACTGTGGTTTACCGGTGAATGCCTGCAGGCACTTCCGGGCTGCATCGCCCAAGCGACCCTGATCAGCCCGGCTGCGTGTAGAGGTTGACGACGCCCTGGGCCGTAGTCCAGTGCCGATGCTTCAGTTCGATCGGGCTTTCAATGCGAACACCATCTCCCCAGCGGAACAGCCAGTTACGAAGATCCCAGTCGTGCTGCACTGTCCATGCCGGAAGCAGGATCTGCACTGGATAGGGATGGCTGGAGCCGGTGCCATTCGGTGTGAGTGTGTCCAGCGGGCCCGCCGTCCACTGGTCGCCGGGAAGGGGTTGCGAATAACGGGTCTGCTCCGCCGGAAAGCGTTTGGGTTCCTCCCGGATCAATCGGAAGACAGGAGCTGTGCAGTGGAAGCGAATCGCCTGGAAGCAGACACCACTGATATCCGATTCCGAGAGGAGATCTGGCTGCCTGTCGCTCAGGTCGTGAACATGCTCGGGATCAATCCGCATGACAGCCAACTGGGCATCAATGTCATCGCCGAAGTACAAGCCACCACACACATGGTGTAACCGGTCAAGGCGCTCTATGGCGTCCGCATGATCCTGTTCCATGGCTCGCCTGGTGTTGCCGTCATGGCCGAGAAGATTCAGGCGGTCGGTGCGGAGAACACGGATCAGCCCCCGTTGATCCGTGCCGCCAATGGAGTGTGTTTCAAAGGCTAGATACCAGCTGATGTTGTAGAACAACAACTGCAGCGGCCAAACACGAAAGCGCTTGTCATCCAGCCGCTTCTGCTCTGTATCGCTGGGGATATCTGGCCGATGCTGCAGCCAGATCCGGCGCCGTTCTCTGATGGCCCGTTCCACGGCGCCGCTGATATTCGGATCCGCGAGGCTGTTACTGGGCTCGTCGGTGAGTACCCGGATTGCGAGCGCACGTTTGCAATGACGCCGCTGGGATGACTCGTTCATCTGCAGGATGCCACCCCAGCGCAATCGCTGTTCCAGCATTGAAAGGAGTGGTTTCTGCGACGCATCGCTGAGCCTCTGCATTGATGCCCTCAGCAGATCGTGCAGTTCGAGAAGGTGGTCCTTGGAGAGAAGGGCTGTGCCGATGGCGTAGCCATGGCGCAGGACCTCAGGGCGGCCCTTTCCCTTCTGACCTGGCAGGAAGCCGTAGAGGCGCAGCACCTTGATCACGTCGCGGCGAAGCACAGCCTCCTGATTGGGGGCGTAGGAATCCTCAAGGTGAGAGAGCTGGCCGATCAGATGGCGATACAAGGGGCCGAACTCATCGGAATCACGGCGGCGGCGTGCGTTGGGTTTCCCTGCAGGCTCGGGCGCTGATGGGGTGCTTGCATCGCCATCAGGAGGGCCATCAAAGGGTTCCTGAAGAATGTGGCGCAGCAGACTCATCACGCGGATGAACGCCTTGCGATCGCCCATAGCGGGATAGCCACCGTTGATGCCACCATTGGGCCGCTGCCGGAAAGCGCCCGGATCCAGTGGCTCGTCAGAGCAGTGATCCAGCGTGGTGAAGCCGTTGGCATTCAGCCATGCCAAGTCCTCTCGGATGGCGTGCGCATCCCCATAACCATCATTGTTGCCGCCGTGAACGGAATCCCAGCGGCCCAGATAGACCGCGGCCTGATCCGCGAGATCACCCTGCGGTGGAGGTGTGCAGATCTGATCGAGGGCGATGGCGGTGCCTGGATCGCTGCGATCCAGGCCGTTGTACTCAATCAGCAACCGCAGAAGAAACAACAGCCGCTCCAGATCCAGAAGCCGTGAATAGCGATGCAGAAGCTTTTCGTTGTCCCGGGGCAGGCTGCTGCTGATCACCCGATTCAGCCCCTTGAGCTGTTGCTGGATCGCCTCGATGCTCGTCTCGCCCGCTGCCGGATCAAGCCGGACGATCGCCGCGAATCCCTCGGCACGAGAAGGGCCGAAATCGCGATGACCGATCGCGCTGCGGTAATCCTCGATGACAGCTTCTGGTACCGGAACGGGCCGTTGCTGATTCCAGCTCTTGCAGATCTCCAGTGGCGTCTTCAGCCACCAGCCGATCCACTCCACCGGGCGAGGCAGGTTCAGTTGCTGGGTGTAAAGAAGGCGCCATGGCCGTCGGGCATGGGTGGCGTCGATCACCACCGGGGTGCCGGCAGCGATGGCATGGCGCAAGCGCTCGAGCAGCACCGCACGGATCTCTTCCCATGGGCCCTGAAAGGAAGGGTCGCCGAAGAGCTCGGCGCGGATTGCATCCGTGGAGAGGATCAGCCCCGGTTCATCGTGATCGCCCCGGAGCAACGGCGCCAGCCTGCCGGCGAAGGTGGTTTTGCCACTGCCGGGAGGGCCGATCAGCAGATGGCAGCGCAGGTGGGCTGATGGCATGGGATCGAGATGACGACGAGGGGTTGACTGTTGGTTCTCTGTTCAGGTGGGGGTGCTCCGGCGCTGGCTGCTGCTGAACATCAGGCTCTCGGAGTCGAGGGGCGGGTGCGAGAAACAGTGCTGATGGCCAGCCAGCCCTGGGAGTGCGGGACCATCAGTGGACATGGGTCTGGAGCAAGCCTCCACCGGCTGGGCTGACTGCAGGGTGCGGCTTGTGCGAACCACCCGGCACCGTTCAGCTGGTGGAGGGGCGGCGCGCGGCCCTGCGGCCCCTTCTGGGAGGTGCCTGGCTGGCAATCCACTGGCGGGTGCGGCCAGGACGGCGGGTGAGGTTGAAGGTGTCCCAGCAGAGCACCGAATCCGTTGTTTCGCTCTGGCGCAGGTGCTCCGCAAAGGCCGCCAGGGGCCCTGTCTCCAGACCCCAACGCCAGAGCGGATGCCGCACGATCACCCACGGCGCATGACTGATCACCGCTCGGGGGAGCTGGAAGGCCACGAGCTCGGGGCCACCACGGGGTTGGTGGGTACGGATCGCGCTGCTGTCGGCGCCCCAGAGATGCAGGGTGTTCTCAGCGGTGTTCAGGGCCAGCTGCGGCCAGCCCTTCAGGGGCCCCCAGCTGAAGTCGCCATCAAGGCCGCACATCCATTCGGGGTCGGTGAAGGCGCGCAGGTAGCTCATCCCCAGCTGCCAATCGAGCAGGCCGTGCAGGTTCTGGTTTTCGTAGTTCTTCAGGCAGCGGTAGCAGGCCTCCTGGCAGCTGGCGCCATGCTCCCCACTGGCCAGCAGCTGCGCCTGCTCGCTCAGGATCCAGGCGACAGCATTCAGGATGGGCGGCTGCTGATCCCCCAGACCCCCCAGCCAGGCACTGAAGCCGGCTCCGTTCACATGCTCATCCACGATCTGAATCAGCGGTAGCGACACCCCTTCCTTTCGGAACGGCCTCGGCTCCACCGCCTGCAGCGATCTGTGGTCAACATCGAGCACCTTGGTGGCCCGGGCGATCAGCAGCTCCGCGGCCGAGATCGCCGCCGCTCGCACCCCCTGCCAGTACTGCTCTCCCTTGAGCTTGAGCTGGTTTGAGCCGGGCTCGGGAGGCATCAACGGCACCGAGGTGCCACCGCCCAGCTCAGCCAATGCCAGCTGGTGATGGAGACCCAGCGGCAGCAGATACAGCCCATCGGTGACTCTTGGCGCGGTGAGATACACCCCCTGGATCTCCGTCGGAGGGGTGGGCATCTCCAGGGGATCCACCACGATCGACTTCATCAGATCGGCAGCGGGTCCCTTCAGCTGCCGCGCATCGATCGCCTGGGCAGTGAGCGGCAGTTCGTCCTTGCCGGGGATCAGTGGGTTGTGGATGGTCGGCCGAAGGATCCTGCCTTCCTTCCAGCGCAGATCGAACCCCTGACCATCCTCGCCGCGGTTGAGCCTGTAGACCGTGGTGGTGGCGCTGGTGGTGAGCTGCAGGGCCAGTTCTCCTGCGGGGCTCTGGCATTTGTGCGGGATCCAGGCATGGCTGGCCGGTGGCCGCGCATCGGCGCACAGGCTGTTGCTGCTGCTCCCCTGCAGGCTGTAGGTGGCCTCGCGCTTCGGGTCGAAATCGGTGCGGAAGCCGGCCGGTTCGATGCAGAGGCGGCACTCCCACTCCGTCGCTTCGCTCTCCACCTGGCAGCTGGGGCAGCGATGGCTGGTGGTGATCTCCTGCTGCAGGTCTTGCCAGGCGCCGCAGTTGGGGCAACGGCCGAGCCGGAAGCTGCGATCCCAGGGTCTGTCCTGCAGGGTCTTGAGGCCCGGACCCACGCGGCCGATGCGCGGGGTGAGGCCGAGGCAGCGATGCTCCCGTTTGTCGTGGATGAGCACAGTGCCAGGGGCGAATTCGTAGATGGCGATCTCCAGATCACGGCTCAGGCTCTGCATCTGCAAGGCCCCGCGCTTGCCGTAGACCAACTCGCGCACCCGGGTGGGCAGGCCATACATCGGCAGCTCGCCGTAGTTCGCCAGATGGGCGGCCAGGCCAGCCGTATTGGCGCCAACGCTGGTGAGGTCCTGCTGGATGCGCTGAAGCAAGGTGTCGTGATCCTCCAGCTCGAGGGCCTCGGTGGAGGGCAGATCGTGGGGGCGGCCGCGATTCAGGGCGGCCACGGTGCTGTGGCATTCCGCCTCGGTGGCTTGCAGCGCTTCCCGCAACCAGCCGAGCCACAGCGGGCCAACAACCGGATCCTCCAGGGTGCGGGCGGGGATGAAGTCGCCGTGGACGTCGACCGGCCGCACCAGATCACCGGCCCAGAACCCTCCGCTGGCATGGCGATGGCGCGTTTCCAGCCAGCGGAAGGCACGCACCAGCCGGTCCTTGCGGATCAGGCGGTCGGCGATGCGGGCGAGCCCCTTCACCAGGAACGGCGCCGGCGGCGTTTCGCCGGTGATCAGTTCGGGATGGCGGAAGTAGTGGAGATCGTGGCTGCGATTGCGGCAGAGGGTGAGCACGAAGGAGAAGGCCTGCTCGCGGCGGCCCGCCCGGCCCACCCGCTGCTGATAGTTGAAGCGCTGGGGCGGCATGTTGGCCTGCAGCACCGCCTCAAGCGGTCCGATGTCGATCCCCACCTCCATGGTGGTGGTCACCGCCAGCATCTCGATGCCATGGGGCTGCAGTGGATGCTTCATGTCGCGGTCCAGGCGGATGCCCTTGAACTCCCGCTGCCGCGGAGCGGGGTCTTCCGTCTGGCCGGTGAGTTCGGCGCAGCGCAAGCGGAAGATGTCGTTGTGGCCGGTCTCGCCATCGATGCTGCGCCGCAGCTTGCGGCCGAGCACGTTCTCGCGCAGCAGCACCCCCCGCTCGCCGCTGGGCTCGTCCGCCAGGGCCTTGCCGCAGCGGGTGCAGGCCCCCAGGCCGCGATGCAGATGCACACGCCGGCAGTTGTGGCAGCGCCAGTAGGGATCGCTGTCGGCGGGGATCCGGAAGCCGATGCGCTTCAGATCGATGCAATCACGGCTGGCGGAGGAGTGGCCGAAGGGAGAGAGCGAGCGGCGCGCCTCGATGCCCTGATCCTCGGCGGTGGTTCGGCGGGTGTGAGCGAGGGCCTGCATCAGATTCGCCAGGCCGCTTCTGCCCTTGTCGAGCTTCTCAACCTCGATCGCGTCTCCCTTGTCACGCCAGGGCGTGGGATCCAGGCGGTAGTCGTCGGCATAGATCCGCAGCCAGGCTGCTGCCCTGTTGAAGGCCTCCTCCTCTTCCGTGCCCAGTTCCTGCAGGGCCTTGCCCTGCCCCTGCGGCACCGGCACGGGGTAGGCAAAGCCGGTGGCTTCCAGCCCGAAGCAGGTCTTGCGGAACACCACATCGGCGATCGCACGCAGCACGGGGCCCGTCACAAAGTCGGCCACGCCTCTCTTCCAGAGGCTGACGGGAAGATCAAGCCCCGTTGGGATCGCCCAGACAATCCGCTGCTCGCTATCGCGATCAAACAGTTGCCACCAATCGGCGTAGCAGGACTGGCTGAATCTGACCCGTGCCAGGCCGCGTTCATCGGAGGGATGAACACCGAACGCCACCAGGGTGGCGATGAACGGTTTCACGGGGGTGCCGGGCTCGGGTGGCTCCAGATCAAGCACCGTGCTGAGCGGGATCACCCCCAGGCGTTCC
>Ga0164292_10003416_pt1 | contig 12967 bp, 11 predicted proteins | sample GEODES117metaG_FD_111486 | JGI IMG/M metagenome (GOLD analysis project Ga0164292, IMG submission 111486) | Eutrophic lake water microbial communities from Lake Mendota, Wisconsin, USA - GEODES117 metaG | ecosystem: Environmental > Aquatic > Freshwater > Lake | place: USA: Lake Mendota... | reverse complement strand
GGTTGTCGCGCGACATCAGGGGCTCGCCGGGCAAACATTCAAAAAAGAAAGCCTGCAGGCGTCCGATCGACAGAGGCAAAGCGATCACGGTGCGAGGATGACCGCTCCAGCGCGCGGCGAGCTCGACTAACTCGCCCAAGGTATACACACGCGGCCCAGCCAGGTCAAAGGTCTGGCCACACGCCCAGGGTTGGGACATCGCGTTGAGGATTGCATCGGCGACATCCATGACAAATACGGGTTGCATTTTGGCTTTCGCACCCGCAATCGGCAGAACAGGAAAGAATCGCGCCAAGCGCGCAAACATATTCATAAACTGGTCTTCGGGTCCAAAGACGACCGAAGGCCTGAAGATCGTGAAACCATCGTTGTTGGCCTTGGTATAGGCCGACTCAATGGCCTGCTCGCCAGCGGCTTTGGAGCGTAAATAACCACTGGGTGCCTGGGCATCGGCGCCCAGCGCGCTCACATGGATGAAACGCTTGGTGCCATGCGTCAGACATGACTGTGCGATGCGTTTGGGTAACTGTACGTGGGCACGATCAAAATCGGGGCCATAGGGCTGTCCTGATCGACTGTGCAAAATGCCAACAAGATTGATCACCACATCGCAACCGGCCACCAGGCGATTCATCGTCGCATCGTCATGAATATCCGCCTGCATAATCGTCACAGTCGGATGTACCAAGAGCGCACGACCATGTTGATACTGACGCGTCGGCACATGCACCACATGGCCCTGAGCGACCAGACGACCCACGATTTGTCGACCCAGAAAACCTGCACCACCAATGACCAAAACACGCATTACGCACTCCAATAAAAACTTAATCCTGCGTCAAAAATCCTGCGTAGGACTGCAAGTCTACATTACCACCACTGATGATCACGCCGACACGCGCCCCTTTTTCCACAGGCAAAACGCCCTGCAAAAGTGCCGCGGCGCCGAGGCAGCCCGTTGGTTCGACGACGATTTTCATGCGTTCGGCAAAGAAGCGCATCGCCCAGACCAGTTGGGGGTCCGTTACCGTCAAGATATCTTTTACGCGCTGTCGAATGACCCCAAAAGTCAATTGACCCAAATAAAGTGTCAGGGCGCCATCGGCGATGGACCGCGGTGGATCGATATGCACGACCTCACCTTTACGAAATGATTGTTGCCCGTCATTGCCAGCCTCGGGCTCGACACCAAAAACTTTGCACTTGGGACTGAGCGCGGAGGCCGACAACGCGCTGCCGGAAAGCAAGCCGCCTCCGCCGAGACACACCAGCAAGTAATCTAGCTCGCCGACATCTTCGAACAGTTCTTTTGCGGCGGTGCCTTGTCCAGCGATCACATGCAAATGATCATAAGGAGGAATCAGTGCCATCCCCGTCTTTTTTTGCATCTCGCGGGCGATGTCGTCGCGACTTTCTTTGTAACGGTCGTAATTCACGATTGTCGCGCCATAGCCTTGGGTGGCCGCTTTTTTCGTCGCAGGGGCATCGTGGGGCATGATGATGGTCGTCGCCACGCCGAGCAACTTGCCCGCGAGCGCGATCGCTTGGGCATGGTTCCCAGAGGAAAAAGTCAACACACCGGCACGACGCTGCTCGGGCGACAGATTGGCGATTGAGTTGTAGGCGCCTCGAAACTTGAAGGCCCCCGTCCGCTGAAAATTGTCACATTTAAAAAATACCTGCGCGCCCGTCATTCGGTCCGCAGTCGCGGAGGTCATCACGGGTGTGCGGTGAGCAACACCTTTGAGCGTCTCGGACGCACGCACTACATCTTCATAGGTTGGTAACACAATCGACATTGCTTTCCTCTCATTCACAGATCTTGGATGCTGGATAGTGTACGATTGTCTGAGCCACATTGTGTGGTTCTCACCCTTTTAGGACCAATTTTTACATTCATGGCGATACAGTCGGATTCCCTGAGTTCCCGTGCCGAAGCCTCGCGTATCGTGACGCCTCAGGCCACGACACCCAATGAGGAAACCATCGAGCGTGCGTTACGCCCCCGAGCCCTCGAGGAATACGTCGGCCAGCAGCGCGTGCGCGAGCAACTGCAGATTTTTATTGCTGCTGCGCGCAATCGCCAAGAGTCCCTGGATCATGTCTTGCTCTTTGGCCCACCAGGGCTTGGGAAAACGACGCTCGCACACATCATCGCCCATGAAATGGGTGTCAATATGCGCCAAACCTCGGGGCCGGTGCTTGAGCGTCCGGGCGACTTAGCGGCTTTATTAACTAACCTCGAACGCAACGATGTGTTGTTTATTGACGAGATTCACCGTCTATCGCCCGTTGTCGAAGAAATTTTGTATCCCGCGCTCGAAGATTTCCAAATCGACATCCTGATTGGTGAGGGACCTGCCGCGCGCAGCGTCAAGCTTGATCTGCAGCCCTTTACCCTGGTGGGTGCCACGACGCGCGCCGGCATGCTCACCAACCCCTTGCGCGATCGGTTTGGCATTGTGTCGCGCCTCGAGTTTTACACGCCTGAGGAGCTCACGCGTATCGCCACCCGCAGTGCGGGTTTATTGCAAGTCCCCATCACACCAGACGGTGCCTCTGAGGTTGCCAGACGCTCGCGTGGCACGCCCCGAATCGCCAACCGTTTACTGCGCCGAGTACGCGACTATGCGCAGGTCAAAGCCCAAGGTACGATCGATGCGACCGTCGCCAATGCCGCGTTAGCCATGCTCGAGGTTGATCCACAGGGTCTGGATTTGATGGACCGCAAGTTGCTTGAAGCGATCGTGCACAAATTCGACGGCGGGCCGGTCGGTGTAGATAGTCTGGCGGCTGCGATTGGCGAAGAACGTGACACCATCGAGGATGTCATCGAACCCTATTTAATCCAACACGGCTATTTGCAGCGTACGCCACGTGGACGGATGGCAACACAAACAACGTGGCGACATCTTGGCTTGACGCCACCCAAGACACCTTCCACCGATGGGCCTTTGTTTGCCGAGTAGCGGACGGCGCGAGCCTCAGCGCTCGGTATGCTCTTCAATACACGCCAAAATCGAGTCGCCATAAGACTCGAGTTTGCGAACTCCTACGCCATTGACATGCCCTAGAGACGCCAGACTATCGGGACGAGCCAGCGCGATCTCGCGTAGCGTGGCATCATGAAAGATGACATACGCTGGTACGCCATGACTGCGCGCGATCTCTGCGCGCCATTGACGCAACGCCTGGAAAATCTCCTGCGCTCCCGTTGGCAAATCAGGCTGTAAAGTCTTGGACTTGGGCGTGATCGCACGCGCGGCGCGCTCCGCTTCACGACGCAGCATCAGTGTGCGCTCACCTTTGAGTACCGCACGACTGTCTTCGGTCAACGCAAGGGTGCCATAGCCCTCCTGATCCACCACCAACAAACTATGTGCCAGCAATTGCCTCAAGACACTGCGCCAGGCCTGGTCGGAAAGATCCTGTCCAATACCGAAGACCGTGAGTTTTTCATGTTCATGTTCAAGCACACGGGGTGTGGCTTTTCCGCGCAGGATATCGATCAGATGACCCGCGCCATAACGCTGGCCACGCTCTTTCATCAACCGATAAATCGCTGACAACATTTTTTGCGCGGCGACCGTCCCATCCCAAGCCTCGGGCGGTTGCAAGCAGTTGTCGCAGTTGCCGCAAGGTTCGATGCGTTGACCAAAATACTGCAGCAACCGTTGCCTGCGGCAGGCGATCGCCTCGCACATCGCCAGCATGGCATCGAGTTGCGCCCCTAAACGGCGCCTAAAGGCCTCGTCGCCCGCTGACTCGTCGATCATGCGCCGCTGCTGTACAACGTCTTGCAAGCCGTAGGCCAGCCATGCTGTAGCAGGCAAGCCGTCTCGGCCCGCGCGTCCGGTTTCTTGGTAATAGCCCTCAAGCGACTTGGGCATATCAATATGGGCTACAAAACGCACGTCGGGTTTATCGATCCCCATCCCAAAGGCGATTGTTGCCACCATCACGATGCCATCTTCGCGTAAAAATCTTGACTGGTTTTGCGTCCGGACTTGCGCTCCCAGACCAGCGTGATAAGGCAAGGCTTCGATCCCGTTCGCGCACAAAAATGCTGCCGTTTCTTCGACCTTGTTACGGGACAAGCAATAGATAATTCCAGCATCACCCGCATGCTCTTGCTTAAGGAGCAGCAACAGCTGCTTTCGAACGTCTTGCTTTTCAACAATGTTGTAGCGAATGTTGGGACGGTCAAAGCTGGCGACAAAGTGACGCGCGTCGTCCAGCGACAGTCGTTGGGCGATTTCACGTCGCGTGACATCGGTCGCGGTGGCGGTCAGCGCGATCCGGGGCACCTCAGGCCAATGCTCGTGCAGCACGGACAAACCGAGATACTCGGGACGGAAATCGTGCCCCCATTGCGATACGCAGTGCGCCTCGTCAATGGCGAACAGTGCAATCTTGCCTCTTTCGAGCAGCTGGATACAGCGCTCGGTCAATAACCGCTCGGGTGCGACATACAGCAGATCAAGCTCTCCGCTCAAAAACGCCTGCTCGACGTCTTTGGTGTCTTGCCAATCCTGGGTCGAATTCAGAAACGCCGCGCGCACCCCGAGTTCGGTGAGCGCATCCACCTGATCTTGCATCAGAGCGATAAGCGGAGAAATCACGATGCCAGTACCCGCTCGCACCAGTGCGGGCACCTGGTAACACAAGGACTTGCCACCACCAGTGGGCATCAGCACCAAGGCATCGCCGCCCTGAATCACATGTTCGACGATCGCGTGCTGGTCACCGCGAAATGATTCATAGCCGAACACTCTCGCCAAGACCTCGGAGGCGGCCGTTTGACGGGCGCTTTTCGACGCACTGAGAGAGGAAGATGGGTCAGAAGCGAAAGCGCTTGGCTTAAGCATGCGGGGTTTTTATCAACAACATAACGGGATTGTAGAGGATCAAATTGAGAGTATTTTTCTCTCCACTCGGTTGTCTGGGGCGCCTCATGGCAAAATATGTCCTTATCGCTTGCTCTGGCCGCTCAAAAAACTTTGTATGACCTCTGAATCCAACGCTCCCGTTACGACTAATTTTCTGCGCAACATCATCGAGTCCGATCTCGCTTCCCAGCGTTTCGCAGGCAAACGATGGGCCGGCCATCCGGGCGCCGCGCAGGTTCATGCTGCAGGCGCGTTAGACTCAGCGCGGATTCGCACGCGCTTTCCCCCCGAGCCCAATGGTTATCTGCACATCGGTCATGCCAAGAGTATTTGTCTGAATTTCGGTCTGGCGCGGGACTTTGGCGGGATTTGCCATTTGCGCTTTGACGACACCAACCCAGAAAAAGAAGAACAAGAGTATGTCGATGCCATTATCGATGCCGTCAAATGGCTCGGTTTCGACTGGAATGCGGACGGCAAAGAGCATCTTTATTTCGCCAGCAGCTATTTCGAGGATATGTATGCCTTTGCAGAGGCTTTGATCGAGGCGGGTCACGCCTATGTCGACGAGCAAAGTCCCGAGGAAATGCGCGCCATGCGCGGCACCCTGACCGAACCCGGTCAAAATTCACCTTTCCGTGGTCGCTGCGCAGCGGATTCGCTTCGTTTGCTGCGCGAGATGCGCGACGGTAAACATCCAGATGGCAGCATGGCCTTGCGCGCCAAGATTGATATGGCCTCGCCCAACATCAACATGCGCGACCCTGTGCTCTACCGCATTCGCCATGCCGCACACCATCGCACGGGCACCCAATGGTGCATCTACCCGATGTATGCGTATGCCCATCCGATCGAAGATGCGCTCGAGGGCATTACCCACAGTATTTGCACGCTCGAGTTTGAAGACCAACGTCCGTTTTACGACTGGACGCTTAACCGTCTACAAGAGCTGGGCAAGTTCTCTTTACCTTTGCCACACCAGTATGAGTTTGCCCGTCTCAACGTGAGCTATATCGTGACCAGCAAGCGCAAACTGTTGCAGCTAGTCAAAGAGGGTCACGTTAAGGGTTGGGACGATCCGCGCATGCCCACCCTGGCGGGCTTGCGCCGTCGAGGCTACACCGCGGCAGCCTTGCGTCTCTTTTGCGAGCGCACGGGTGTCTCTAAGTCCAACTCGCGCATTGACTACAGCTTGCTGGATCAAGCCTTAAGAGAGGTTCAAGATCCTTTGGCGCCGCGCTCGGTGGCAATTTTGGACTCTCTGAAGCTGGTCATTACCAATTTTCCTGAAGGTCATGTCGAGCTCTGCCATGCGCCTCGTAATCCTCACGATCTCGAGGCGGGGCAACGGGAGTTTCCGCTGACCCGTGAAGTTTGGATCGAGCGCGAGGATTTTGCAGAGATTCCTCCTAAAAAGTACTTTAGGCTGTTTCCCGGAAATTCTGTTCGCTTAAAGTATGGCTATGTCGTGACGTGCACCGGTTGTGTCAAAGACGCGCAGGGCAACATCATCGAGGTGCACGCCGAATACAACCCAGACACCAAAAGTGGCACGCCAGGCTCTGATGCGGTCAAGGTCAAGGGCAACGTCACGTGGATCAGCTGCGCGACCGCGGTTCCCGCCGAAATTCGACTCTATGACCGCCTGTTCTCCGAGCCCTTCCCGGATGCGGGCGATCGTGAATTCCTGGACTTTCTCAACCCCTTATCGGTTCAATCCGTTCAAGCGTGGCTCGAGCCGGGTACGTCTCTAGAACCGGGGATTGTTTCTCAGTTCGAACGTTTGGGATATTTTGTGATCGACGCTCTGGAATCGACGCCACAGCGCCCTGTGTTCAATCGCGTCACAACCCTCAAAGACACCTGGGCGAGCGCCAGCTAGGTAAGGTATGATTCTCGTCAATGACGACCGAACTCTCCCCCCTGGAATTTAAAAGCGCCACACTGTACGCAATCCGTGTGGTGCTTCAGCATGCCGACACCAAAGAACTCATCAAAGCGCTCAAAAAACGCATGGCGGATGCCGGCGCTTTTTATGAGAATGAGCCTGTTGTCATTGACGCGACGCGACTCGACGACACGATCGACTGGGCCCCGCTCTTAGAAGCTTTTAAAAAGCATAAGCTTCCAGTGATCGGTGTGGTGGCCCAAGACGATAACTTGGCGCGGGCGCAGGCCTGTGGCCTTACGCCTGTTGACTTGTCAGCAGCGCCTGCGCGACATGCCTCGGATACGCAGACGGCCGCCTCTGTGGCTGAGCCCGTCACTGCGAGCTTGCCAACACCCGAGGCCTCAGAAGACACGAATCAGGCGCCCTCAACCACTGCAAAAGACTCCGCATCGCCTAGCGTGCCAGCCTCGTCGGCTGCACCCACCATGGTGATCAAAGGACCTTTACGCTCCGGACAACGCGTTTACGCGCGCAACAGCGACTTAATCGTGATGGGTGTGGTCAGCAGAGGCGCCGAAGTGATTGCCGATGGCAATATTCATATTTACGGCCCCCTGCGCGGCAAAGCCATGGCGGGCGCGCGTGGTGATGTCGCCGCACGGATTTTTACGACGGGTTTTGACGCCGAGCTTGTCGCCATCGCCGGCATCTATCGTGTCATTGACACCAAACTTTCTCCTGAACTGCATCAAAAACCTGTTGTGATTCAACTCGAAAAAGATGCACTTCTTATCAACGCCCTTGGGCAGTAAAATTAACTTTTCTATTTAAAGGTTTTCGCGTCATGACTCGAATTGTGGTGGTGACTTCAGGTAAGGGTGGCGTAGGCAAGACCACCACGAGCGCAAGCTTTTCCTCAGGATTGGCGATGCGTGGCCATAAAACAGCTGTGATCGATTTTGACGTCGGTCTGCGCAATCTTGACCTCATCATGGGGTGCGAGCGCCGCGTAGTGTATGACTTTGTCAACGTGATTCATGGTGAAGCCACTCTCAATCAAGCCTTGATCAAGGACAAAAACCTTGAAAACCTATTTATTTTGCCGGCCTCCCAGACGCGCGACAAAGATGCGTTGTCCCTCGAAGGCGTCGGCAAGGTCATCAACGATCTCAAAGACATGGGTTTTGAATACATTGTCTGTGACTCTCCAGCCGGCATTGAAACAGGCGCCTTGCTCGCCGCCTATTTTGCCGATGATGCCTTAGTCGTCACGAATCCCGAGGTCTCCTCCGTGCGCGACTCAGACCGTATTTTGGGCATCTTGGCCTCAAAGTCACGCCGCGCGATCGAAGCGGACGAGCCTATCAAAGAATATCTGCTCCTGACGCGTTACAACCCAAAACGCGTCGAAGACGGTGAGATGCTCTCTCTCAAGGACATCGAGGATATTTTGCGAATCAAGCTAATCGGCGTGATTCCCGAGTCCGAGTCGGTGTTGCAGGCCTCCAATCAAGGTTTGCCAGCGATCCACATTGAAAAGAGTGATGTTTCCGAAGCGTACCGTGATGTGGTGTCACGCTACCTCGGCGAGGAAAAGCCCTTGCGTTTCGTCGATTACGAAAAGCCAGGCCTTCTCAAGCGCTTGTTCGGAGGTAAGTGATGTCATTTCTGTCTTTTTTGCTCGGCCAGAAAAAAACCTCCGCCAACGTCGCTAAAGAGCGTTTACAGATTATCCTGGCCCACGAACGCGTCGGCGGCGGCAACAATTCGCCAGACTACCTGCCAGCACTCCAAAAGGAATTGCTGGCGGTGATCTCGAAATATGTGCAGATCAACCCCGAGGACATCAAGGTCCAATTTGATCGTCAAGACAGTCTTGAAGTGCTTGAAGTCAAAATCGAGATGCCTCAGCGCTAAACATCCGATGCGTTTGTTCAACGTTTATTCAACGTTTGACATTCATCTCATCAAATCCTAGGGGTAAGTCCCTAGGATTTTTTTGTCTAATGATGAGTAGACCGGTTTATGCTAAACCATGGTCTACCTCATCCCCATCACCGAAAATGTGTCATTGAACGAACCCTCGCTCTCGCGCTCTGCCGCGCGAGCAGAAACCCGTCACCGTCTCCTTAGAACGGGGTCTGAAATCCTCTGCGAGCAAAGCTTTGCCAGCATGGGCGTCGAATTTGTCCTGAAGCGCGCAGGTTTATCCAAGGGCTCTTTCTATCACTTCTTTGCCTCCAAGGAACTGTTCGGACTTGAAGTCATCCAGCACTATGCAGAGTTTTTTAATCGAAGACTGGACCGAGCACTTAAGTCTGACGGTTCTCCTGCGCTTGAGCGACTGCGTCGTTATACAGAGGATGGCATGGAGGGGATGGCGCGCTTTGACTTTAAGCGGGGGTGCCTGATCGGCAATTTAATGCAGGAACTTGCCGGAACACACCCCGCCTTTAGGAAGGCTATCACTGAAGTTTTACTGGGCTGGGAAGATCGCATCACTGACTGCCTTGAACAAGCCGTCGCAGAGGGAGACATACCGGCCTGCGTCAACGTTCGACCCTATGCCGAGTTTTTCTGGACCGGCTGGGAAGGCGCGCTCATGCAGGCCAAACGTCATCAAACCGTAGAGCCCCTGACGCAATTTGTTCAGGTTTTCTTCCTGGCGCTCCCTCGTGCCGATCATCACTCGCTGACGCAAAAGAAACAATGAATATCGCTCAACCATTTTTGACACGCGCCCGAAGCCATTCTGAGCTCAAAGCCATCACGCATGCGGGACAGACTGTCCTTTTCGGTGAATTAGCAAGGCGAATTCTTGGTCTTGCAGGCTCGCTTCAACAGGCAAAGAAATTGGAATCAGGCGCACGCGTCTTGATTTTCATGGAAAACAGACGTGAAGCGATGGAGGTGCTGCTTGCAACGTGGGCCGCGGGGTTTTGTGCCGTGCCCGTCAACGCCAAACTTCACCCAAAAGAAGTCAAACCCATTGCGAATGACAGTGGCGCAAGAATCATTTTTACCAGCCAGTCTCTCTATCTAGGACTGCATCAAGAACTCTCAGGCGAACTCGATGCTTGTGAAATCTTAAGCGTCGATGACCTCGAGTACGAAATCAGCATCAAGCACGCCCCGATTGCCTGCGTCGACAAACATCCTGATGACTTGGCATGGATTTTTTATACCAGTGGAACGACCGGTACGCCCAAAGGGGCCATGCTTTCCCACCGAAACCTGATGACGATGTGTCTGCAATATTGTGCGGACGTCGACCAAGTATTGCCAGGGCAAACAATGCTGCATGTCGCGCCTCTCTCGCATGGTTCTGGCTTGTATGCTTTGCCTCATCTCTTTGGTGGCGGACATCAAGTCATCGAAAGTGCGTTCACCACCGACATCGTTTTTGAGTCTTTACACCGCTATCCCGCTATCTCTATGTTTGCTGCGCCGACGATGCTGTCACGATTGATCCGTTCCGCGCAGGGCATCAACAACCCCGCAGGCAACCTCCTGACAGCCTATTACGGTGGTGGTCCGATGTACGTCAGCGACCTTCTACAAACGCTTGATCTGTTTGGTCCAAAGCTTTTTCAGGTCTACGGACAAGGCGAAAGCCCGATGACAATCACGGGCTTGTCAAAACGCGATCACGAAGGCACTCGAGACTCACGCCACCTAGAAAGACTGGCCTCCTGCGGAACAGCTCGAACAGGTGTTGAGGTGCGTGTCGTTGATGATGACGGGCGTGAAGTTGCGAATGGTGAGCTTGGCGAGGTCATCACGCGCAGCGACACGAGAATGCTTGGGTATTGGAACAACGAACAAGCGACACGTTCCACCATTCGAGATGGTTGGCTCTGGACCGGAGACATCGGCACGATGGATGACATGGGCTATCTCACGCTGCGGGACCGCTCCAAAGACATGATCATTCGCGGCGGCAGCAATATTTATCCTAGGGAAATCGAAGAGGTTTTACTGCGGCATCCGGCCATCATCGAAGTCTCCGTGATCGGACGTGAGCATGCTGACCTGGGCGAAGAGCCGATTGCCTTTGTCGTCACGCAACCCGGCCATGTTGTCACAAGCGATGAGATGGATGCACTCTGCCTCGAAAATATGGCACGCTTTAAGCGTCCACGCGAATACATCTTCAGTGAAAGCTTGCCCAAAAACAACTATGGAAAAATTTTGAAAACAGAGTTGCGAAAGAAGATCAAAAAAGGAGTGGCATGATGCAAAAGGTATTCGTCGCGGGCATTGGCTCGACATCCTTTGGTAAACATATTGCCATTCCGATTGAATCCCTCGCCGTCGATGCTGCAGCGCAGGCGATCCTTGATTCTGGTTTGGAACGTAAAGAAATCGGTGCGCTGTATCTAGGCAACTTCATCAGTGGGCCGCTCAACGGCAAAGAAGTGCTCGCTGGTATTGTCGGGGACAGGCTGGGTCTCAAAAACATCCCTTGTACAAAGGTCGAAGGTGCCTGCGCCTCTGGTGGTATCGCCTTTCGGCATGCATGGATAGCAATCGCCAGCGGAATGTGTGATGTCGCCATCGTTGTCGGTGTCGAAAAAATGACACATGCATCGACGGCCGAGGTCACTTCGGCGCTGAACTGTGCGATGGACAACGAGAATGATGGTCCGAGTGGCCTCACTTTCCCAGGTTTGTTCGGCCTGGCTTGGCGCATCCACGCCCAGCGTTATGGCACGACCCGCGAGGAGGTCGCTGCGGTGGTCATGAAAAATAAAAGCAACGGACTTAAAAATCCACTTGCTCAGATGGGTGCCACACTGACTATTGAGCAGATAGAACAATCGGCCATGATTGCAGATCCACTTCAAATGTTCGACTGCTGCCCAGCAAGCGACGGCGCTGCAGCCATCGTGTTGTGCTCCGAAAAAATGCTTTCTCAAGACAGCCGTCCTCGGATTCGCGTACTTGCTTCTGCGCAAACCAGCGGCTCACCCAGTGTCGCGAGCCATCCTGATCTCTGCACTTTTGAAGCGACTGTCGCAGCCGCGCATCATGCCTATGCCCAAGCAGGGCTTCAGTCAAAAGATATCGATGTCGTTGAACTACATGACTGTTTTTCTATTGCGGAAATCATCGACAGCGAAGATTTAGGGCTCGTGCCACGCGGCGCTGGCGCAAAATGGGCTTTGGAGCAACGCACGGGACTGGAAGGTGATGTTGCGATCAACCTGAGCGGCGGTCTTTTAGCCAAGGGACATCCGGTTGGGGCGACAGGAATCGGACAAGTCTATGAGGTCGTCAAACAGCTGCGAGGCGAACATCCCAACCAACGTGCAAACGCCCGTATTGGAATGACACACAATCTGGGTGGCACGGGTGTCGCCTGTACGGTCAATATCTTAGGCAGAGACGCATGAGTCAAGCCGCCATGCTGACGTTCCATCAGTGCACTCACTGTGACACCCTTGCCGCCTCTTGCATTGATATTTGCTCGGCCTGCCTGAGCCGAGACATGATCCCCATTCAGATACCTGGTCGTGGCCGTCTGGTGAGCTGGACCACGATCCGTAAACCACCGCTCAAGTTCAAGGCAGACGGCATCTATCACGTAGGCGTCGTTGATCTGGATAACGGTCAACGCGTCACCGGACGATTGCTGCTGCAGGAAGGTGACGCGCTTGGTGATCGTGTCATCGCACTCTCAGAGACCAATCAAGCAATGACAACTCCTACATTTAAAGTTGATAAACATGTCTAATATTTTGTATGAAAAAAAGGGGTATGTCCGCCTCATCACAATTAATCGCGCTGAAAAAATGAACTCGCTCGACTTCACAGCGAATGATGAGCTGGTCGATCTCTGGTACGAATTTGAGGAAGATGAAGATGCGCGTGTTGCGGTGATTACGGGCGCGGGCAATCAGGCCTTTTGTGCAGGTGCAGATCTGAAAACCTATACGCTCGCTTTTGCTCAGACCTCGGCACCTGAGTTTCGAAAAAAATATACGAATGGCCCAGGGTTTGGTGGCATTACGCGCAATTTAGATATTGATAAGCCCATCATCGCTGCGGTCAACGGCTTTGCCATTTCCGGAGGGTTTGAGCTTGCTCTCGCGTGCGACCTCAGATTTTGCTCTGAAAATGCTGAGTTTGCCCTGCAAGACGCCAAATGGGGCTTTCATGCGTGTGACGGAGGCCTGATCCGCCT
>Ga0164292_10003415_pt1 | contig 12984 bp, 14 predicted proteins | sample GEODES117metaG_FD_111486 | JGI IMG/M metagenome (GOLD analysis project Ga0164292, IMG submission 111486) | Eutrophic lake water microbial communities from Lake Mendota, Wisconsin, USA - GEODES117 metaG | ecosystem: Environmental > Aquatic > Freshwater > Lake | place: USA: Lake Mendota... | reverse complement strand
GCGAGGTCGACGCGGCCGAGGCCAACACCACCGAGCACTGGCTGGCGCTGACCGGCGGGCGCACCGACGAGGCGCACCTGCTGTTCACGCTGCTGCAGGGCGTGTTCGGGCTGCGGCTCAAGCTGCCGCTGGGCGTGAAGCCCGCCGAGACGCTGCTGAAGAAGACCTGCGCCGAGCGGCCCGACGAGCGCCTGCTGCGCGACTGGCTCGATGCGAACGCCCCGCATCCGTACCACGACGGCCTCGAGGCGCTGTGGGACGACTTCTGGGACGATCGCGAGGAGACGCTGGGGGAGGCACCGAGCGCGGCGGCGTGCAAGGCCTTCGCCGCCGAGTGGCTACCCGTGAAGCCGTGAATAAACCTACTGCGCGTCCCGATTCGGCGCCTGTGGTGCTCGCCGTACCGCAGTACGGCTCCGCGCCTCGACGCCGACTCGGGCCTGCTCGCTACGGTTTCTTCACGGCTTCAGCGAGCGTCTGGACGCCGTCGTCGACGGTCGGCGCAGGCGCTGGCCGCGCCTGCCACGCCAGCCCCGCCGCCAGCAGCGACGCCAGCGTCGCCCCCCAGAACACCCACGTCAGCCCCGTCATCAGCGCCGCGCGCGGCGCGTCGCCGGTGCTCGCGGCTCGGGTCGCGGCGGCCTGCAGCAGGCCCAGCCACAGGGTCGCGCCGACCACCACGCCCACCGTGCGCGCCACCATCGACAGGCTGCCTGCCACGCCGCGCGACGAGGGCGGCAGGGCGGCCACCACCGCGTCGGCATGGGCGACCTGGAAGAGGCCCAGCCCCGCGCCCTGCAGCAGCAGGCAGGCGGCCATCAGCGGCGCGTGCGGGCGCTCCGGCCACTGGGCGATGCCGACCAGCCCCGCCGCTGCGAGCAGTGCCCCCAGCGTCGCGGCGCGCCGCGTGCCGAGCGCCGGCACCAGCCGGCCCGCCGCGCCCGAGCCCGCGAGCATGCCCGCCGCCCAGACCGCCAGCAGCAGGCCGCTGGCCATCGGCGTCCAGCCGCCGCCGCCCAGCAGGTAGTACGGCACCGTCAGCGGCGCCGCGAAGCTCGCGAGCTGCACGAGGCAGGCCGCCGCGTTGATCCGCCGGAAGCCCGGATCGCGTGCGACCGCCGCCGGCATGAACGGCGCGGCCGAACCGCGCTGGCGCCGCACGAACAGCGTCGCCGCGCCGGCGCCCCCGAGCGCACAGGCGAGCGCCGGCCACGGGGCGTACCCCGGACCCACCAGCGCCGTGCCCAGCAGCCCCAGCGCCACCGCCGCCGCGAGCAGCACCGAGCCGGCCGCATCGAACCCGCCGCCGGTGCGCCGCACCTGGCGCGCCGCGGCCTGCGCGAGCCAGGGCGTGCCCGCCAGCGCGAGCAGCACCACCGGCACGCGGAACGCGAAGACGCCCGGCCAGTCGAGCCACGCGAGGGCCGCGCCGCCGATCACCGGCGCGACCACGCCGGCCGCCGCCTGCAGGCTGCCGAAGGCCGACAGCGCACGGGTGCGCTCGTGCTCGTCGACCAGCAGCGTGGCCAGCGCCGGCGCGCAGGACAGCGTCAGGCCCACCGACACGCCCTGCACCGCACGGGCCGCCAGCAGCCAGCCGAAGGCGGGTGCCATCGCGCACAGCGCAAAGGCCAGCGCCCCCAGCACCAGTCCCGCGCGGAAGACCCGCAGGTAGCCGATCCGGTCGCCGAGCGCGCCGAACCCCAGCATCAGGCTGCCGTAGACCAGCACGTAGCAGACCGCCACCCAGCGGATCGCGTCCGTCGGCAGCGAGAAGGCCGCGGTGATCGCCGGGAAGGCGACGTTGACCGCGAAGTCCAGCGGCACGATCGACGCGCCGAGCCCCAGGACCGCGAGGCCGGGCCAGGCGGGGCGCGTCGGTGGGCTCATGCGTGGGTCAGGGGGTCGGCCCCCACGGCGCCGACAGCATCAGCTTGTTGTTCTGATGCGCGATCAACGGACGCAGCTTCGCGGCGAAGGCCATGAAGTCCGGGTCCGCGAACAGGTTCTTCCAGAAGAGCCGGCGGTCCGCGTCGTCCTCGCACTTCCACAGGTGCACCAGCTGGTTGAGCGCGCCGATGTCGCCGGTGAAGTAGCCGATCAGCCGTGCCGGATGCTTCTGGATCGCCGGGTAGCCCTCGGCCTTGTAGAGCCCGACGACGTCGGCCATCTTGCCGACGATGATGTCGTAGGTGCGCAGTTCGTAGATCGCCATTGCGGAGTCTCCTCGGGGTTCGTGGGCCCGAGCATCGCATCCGCCGGCCTGCCGCGTCGAACCGGCGTTCCGGCGTTCCGGCGGGCCGGGTGCCGTGGCGCTGCGTCGGGCGCGTGTCGCGTGGCGAGGCACTAATTCCGGACTTGAGACCGGCCGACGGCCGTGGTCGACCGTCCGACCGCATCGATTGGAGCGCGGCGGGTCGCGGCGGCACCGTTCAAGGCGTGAGGTCGCCCGATCGGGGCGGTCGCGTGCGGGCGCGCCGGATCGGCCGGAGTCCGCTCCCGGCGCAGCCGGGGTACCAGGAGTCAGGCGAATGGCCGCAGTGTTGAGCGAGATGAACGAGGCGAAGCGATTCGGTGGCGCCGAGGCCGTGAAGGCCTTCGTGGCGGCCCGCGCCTCGAGCCCCCCCGAGGAGCGCGAGTCCCTGCTGGGACGTGCCTTCGACCGCCTGCGCGTGGCGCCGCTCGACCCGGCGATCGACGCGCGGATGTCCGAGCTCGGCGAGCGCGTCGAGCTCTGCCTGGAGCGCCAGCGCGAGACCACCGACGCCACGCGCGCCGAGCTCGAGGCCCAGCGCCGGCAGCTCGGCGAGCAGCGCCTCGAGCTGCACGAATGGCTGCACGACGGGCTGAGCGTCATCCAGCGCCGTCTCGACGAGGCCGCGCAGACACATCACGACACTTCCGAAGCGCAGATGAATGTGACCGCCGAGGCCATCGCGCTGTGCCGCAGCGACCTCGAGGCACTGGTCGCCGCGGTGCGCACGCTCTCGGCCCAGGCCCGGATGCAGGACGAGCGCCTCGCCGACGCCGCCATCGCCGCCAACCTCAAGCTGCGCCAGGACGTCGAGGTGACGAGCTGGTCGCTGCGCTCGGCGCTCGGCTCGCAGAAGCGGCGCACCGAGCGGGTGGAGCGCGTCGTCACCGGCGCACTGGCCGACCAGCGCCGATTCACCACGCGGATGGTGACCGCGCTGGGGGTGGTGCAGGTGCTGGGGCTGGCCGCGGTGGTGGTCTTCGGCTGAGCCGGTGTCGGCCCCCGCAGCGTCGACGGCCTCGTCGTCAACGCCCTGGCACTGAACACCGAGGACCGCGTCGCGCGGGTTGGCGCCCATGGCCTCGACATGCACTGGGGCGAGAACCCCCGCGACATAGTCCAGCGTCTGGGCCTCGACTGTGTCGTGTACCGCGGCATGTCTGCCTAGATGCCCCTACAAGGCAAGGTCACTCGCTGTACGCGGCACCAACCGGCGCTCGAGAAACCTCCTCGTGTCAGGGCCAGCGCGGCCAGCGGATCGAGCGACATCGCCGTAAGGTGGGGCCCAATTCAAAGCTGCGCCAACGCTGCTCGCAGGCAATTGAAGCTGGCTGACCGGTTGCGCGTAGGGTCCATTCTCGCGGCAACTTCACGCGCCAACTCCATCTTGCGCAGCCCCTGCTTGAAGTAGCCTCTACGCTGCAACTCGCGCTCCAGCGCTTCCCAGGTACCTCCTGCTATCGCATCGGGGTCTCGGAAGCCCGCGCGTTTGGGCAGCGTATCCGGCATCTTCGGATAGGCCTCGCATACGGCAGGCCAGTCGCCGAAGAACCAAGCCTCCAGTTCCTCGATAGCGATGCGATTAATCAGCTGGAAAGGACTGCCGGGCCCGGCATCGCCGCGCGGGACGAGCCCGGCGGCCCGGGCCGTAGCATCGAGCTCGGCCTTCAAGACGACGCAGTCCTCATCGTCACGATCGACCACTACCAGCACCGCTGCCGTGTCAGGCAGCCACTTCGCATAGCCGGCAAGGCGTTGCGGCAGTTGCTTCAGCAATTCGTTCTTGCACTGGAACTGTCGAAGCTCAGCGCGAATGCCTTCGCGAAGAAGATGCGGCAGCAGCGCTTGAAGAGCGACCTCCATAGATGGCTCTTCGACAAGCACGTGCAGCACCTCAACCGCCACGTCGTGCCCCTTCGATCGTCCACGGTGCTCCCTGGTTGCGTAGCGGGTCGCTCATTCCGAACTGGCCTTCCATCCACAGATGCCCGAGGGACGCGCCGGCTGCGACAAAATGCTGGATGCCCTCGATGTCGGCCGCCGTGCGAACCTGGGTGTGGCCGAGGTCGTCGCGGAAAAGGATGCGTACCTCTTCGGGCCGGCAACTGTTCAAAAAGAATGGTGAATGCGTCGTGACGAGCAACTGCGTGCGTTCGGCTGCGAGGCGGCACTCTTCGCCCAACTCGGGTAGGAGGCGCGGGTGCAGAAAGTTCTCGGGCTCTTCGATACCGATGAAGCGCGGAGGCTCTGGGTCGTACAGCACGGTAAGGTAGGCGAGCATCTTGAGTGTGCCGTCAGAGGCGAACTTCGAGAGCACAGGCTTGTCGAACGGCGCGTCCTTCACCTCGAGCAGCAGGCGGCCGTCCGGCATGGGTGTGGCATCGATGCGCTCCAGGCGCGGGATGCGCCTGCGAAGAACCTCAGTTATTCGCTGCAACTGCTCGGGGTGGCTCTCCTGCAGGTATTGGATGACATTAGGCAGGTTGTCGCCGGTCTTGGACAACTGCTCCATCGGCCCTGCCTCGGGCTGCGACCGCGTGTTGTCCACCGACAGGTAGGACACGTACCAGTCAGTGATGAAGTCGCGCAGCGCGGCCACTCGGGGGTGCTGTGCAATTTGGCCTAGTGTGTTGACGGCCATCAGGTCAGGGCTGCGCAGCGGTACCTCTAGGCGTTCGTCGTTCTTGTCGGGCTGCTCGCCGCTGACAACCACGCCCTTGCCCAACTTGTAGTCCAAGAATCGCCAAGGACGGCCCTGGTTCCCGCGCGTCCAGGCCAGCCATTCCTCGGTGATCACCGGCCCCTTGCCACCTTCGTCAATGGACAGGTGGTACGTGATAAGCGGTGTGGACGTGCTCTCGCGGTACTTGATCTCGATGACAACTGGGCCGTCAGCGCCACGGGTCTTGAGTTCCTTCCCTCGGCCGCGCTTGTCCCAGGCTTGACGCAGGCCGCCCTGAAAGCATTCGGAAAGAAAGTTGAATACGTCGAAGAGCGTGGTTTTGCCGCTGCCGTTAGGGCCAAGCAGCACGGTCAGCGGCGTAATGTTCTTCAGCTCGATGTTCCGCAATGCGCGGAAGTTCTGCACCCGCAGGTATTGGATGCGCGGAACGGTAGACGAAGTGGCCATAGTCGGGAGCCGGATCCTAGTGGACTCAGAGTGTGCCCGAACCCGTGGGTGGATGCGCCCGGTACCAGCTCGCCCGAGCACGGTAGGCTGGCGACAGGCAGGCGGCCTGTGCCCTCGATGTGCCCAAGAGGATGCAGGAGCGAGGCAGCCGAAATCAGGACAGACGCATCGGCCGCTTACCGACGCGACGTCTGCTTGACGCTTATCTTCCTGGCCGCGAGCGGGACAGGGCCGCACCGGCCCTGATCGGCGATCATACGGTCTCCGAACGGAGACCCCGCGCCATGCAGAAGATCCTCATCGTCATCCACGCCCCCCCGTACGGCAGCGAGCGCTGCCTGTCCGCGTTGCGCGTCGCGTCCGCCCTGGTCGGTCTCGACGAGCACCGCCCCGAGGTGCGCGTGTTCCTGATGTCCGACGCGACCGTGCTCGCACTGCCCAACCAGGTCGACGGTGCCACCAGCGGCCTGCAGGGCATGGTCGAGACGCTGGTGGACCACGACGTGTCGATCAAGGTGTGCCGCACCTGCGCGCTGGCCCGCGGCATTGCCGAGCTGCCGCTGATCCGGGGCACCGCCATCGGCACGCTGGGCGATCTGGCGAAGTCGACGGTGTGGGCCGACAAGGTCATCACGTTCTGAGATGGGCGACACCGCGGCGCCTGCCGGCGCCGATCCGCTGATCGCCCTGCGCGACGCGCTGCGCGTGTTTGCCGCCGAGCGCGACTGGGAGCAGTTCCATGCGCCCAAGAACCTCGCCGCCGCGTTGTCGGTCGAGGCCGCCGAGCTGCTCGAGCCCTTCCAGTGGCTGAGCGAGGCCGAGTCCGCGGTGCTGCCGCCCGAGACGCTCGAGGCCGTGCGGCGCGAGATGGCGGACGTGCTGCTCTACCTGATCAGGCTGGCCGATCGGCTCGACGTGGACCTCGCGCAGGCGGCGCGCGAGAAGATGGTGCTGAATGCCGCGAAGTATCCGGTGGCGACGGCGCGGGGGCGGAGCACGAAGTACGACGCGCTCTGAGGGTCGGATTCGGGGCCTGATCCCGGGCGGTGTCGCGGCGGCTTCACCGGGCAGCGCGCGGAGCCGCCGCTCACCTCACGCCACCCAGCTGATGCCCGCCCGCTTGAGCATCGCCTCGAATTCCGGCGGTGTCGTCGCCCCCGCCCGGGCGCGGGCGTCGGTTGCGGCCTCGCGCTCGAGCAGCGCGTCGAGCCGGCCCGCGATCTCGTGCAGCGCGGCGCGCGGCAGCACCACCACGCCGTCCTCGTCGCCGACGACCACGTCGCCGGCGTGCACGGCCACGCCGCCCAGCGTCACCGGCAGCCCGACGGTGCCCGGCCCCAGCTTGGTCGGGGCGCGGGGCGAACAGCCGCGCGCGAACACCGGCATGCCGAGCTCGCGCAGGCCCTCGAGGTCGCGCACCCGGCCGTCGGTCACGATGCCGGCGGCGCCCGCGTTGTGCAGCAGGCGGCCGATGTGGTCGCCCATCAGCGCGCAGCCGCGGTGGTCCTCGCTCGCCACCACCAGCACGTCGCCGGGGCGCAGCACGGCCAGCGCCGCGTAGGGCGCGAGGTTGTCGCCGGGTGCGGTGCGCACCGGCAGCGCGCTGCCGAGGAGCCGCACGGTGCCGGCCAGGCGCCGGATGTCGCCGTCGAGTGCGCCGGCACCGCCCGAGGCGTCGCTGAGCTGGCCGGCGCAGGCGCGCGACAGTGCCGCGAGCACCGCCGGGTCGGCGCGCGGCCAGTCGCGGACGATCGTCAGCGCCGCGCCCGCCGCGGCCCCCGCAGCGCCCGCCGCGGCCCCCGTATCAGCCACGCCGCGCCGCCGTCGAGGCCGACACGCGCGTCACTCCTTGAGGTTGGCGTCGCGGACCACCTGCCCCCAGCGGGCGTAGTCGGCCTTGATCTGGGCGGCGAACTCCTCGGGCGTGCTGGCCACCGGGTCGAACGCGCTGTTCACGTACTTCTCGCGGATCTCGGGCATCGCGAGCACCGCCGCGATCTCCTGCTGCAGGCGGACGACGATCGCCTTCGGCGTCTTCGCGGGCGCGAGGATGCCGTACCACGAGCTGACGCTGAAGTCGGGGACGCCGAGCTCGGCGATGGTCGGCACGTCGGGCAGCGACGGCGAGCGCCGGCTGCTGGTGACCGCCACCGCGACGAGGCGGTCCTGCTTGATGTAGGCGGCCACCGTGGGCACGACGGTGAAGAACAGCGGCACCTGTCCGGCCACCACGTCGGTCACCGCCTGACCGCCGCCCTTGTACGGGATGTGGGTCATCCTGATGCCGGTGCGCTGTGCCAGCAGCTCGCCGGCGAGGTGGGGCGTGGAGCCCTGGCCCGAGGAGGTGAACTGCAGCGCGCCGGGCTTGGCCTTCGCGGCCGCGACGATGTCGTTGACGTTGCGCAGCTGCGCGCCCGGATGGGCGACCAGGATCAGCGTCGCGTCGTTGAGCTTGGTGACCGGCTCGAAGTCGGTGATCGGATTGAACGGCGCCTTGAGGATGTTGGGCGCGACGACGATGCCGCCGTCGAAGCCCATCAGCAGCGTGTAGCCGTCGGGCGGCGCGGAGGCCACCGCCTGCGCACCGATGAAGCCCGAGGCGCCCGGCCGGTTCTCGACGATGATCTGCGTCTTGAGCCGCTCGCCGAGCTTGTCGCTCATGAAGCGCACCACCGCGTCGCCCCCGCCGCCGGGCGAGAACGGCACGATGATGCGGATGGGCTTGCTGGGGTACACGTCCTGGGCGGTCGCGGGCAGGGCGGTCGCGGTCAGGCCCGCGACGCACAGTGCCTGGGCGAGCAGGCCGAGCGCGCCGCGGCGCGTGAAGTGCTGCCGATTCATCCGATCACCTCGATGTGCATGTTGCAGGGAGTGGGGTCGAAGCGAGCCGCGGTTCAACGGTCCCACACTTCGTCGGGAACAGGCAGCCCCGCGTAGTCCTCGGCGGTCAGCGCGCGGTCGGGCGTGGTGCCGTAGGTCTCGAGCATCAGCATGATCTGGCGCGAATGCTGCGCGGCGTGCCAGGCGGTGCGCTCGAGCACGTCGTGCATCGGGCGCTGGCCGTAGTAGGTCGGCACCGTGTACTGCAGCGTGCGCTCGGTCTCTTGCGCCCACCACGCGTGCAGATCCTCGCGCACCGTCATGCCCCAGGCGGCGATGTCCTCGGCCGTCCAGTCTGCCGGCGGCACCTCGTTGAAGCCCTCGAAGGTCAGCTCGATGCCCTGCGCGGCCTGCACGCCCATCTGCGCGACGCGGAAGATGTGGAAGGTGGTGCCGGCCGGCGTGCGGTTGCGGTTGCGGAAGTTCTCGTGCAGCTGCGCCTCGGAGAACTGCCGGATGAAGCGCGCCGCGGCCAGGATCACCATGTCGACCTTCGCGACCAGCTGCTCGGGCGGCAGCGGGTCCATCAGCTTGGTCTTCAGGTCCAGGAACTTGACCACGTCGGTGAACGACTGGCACAGCGTGTAGCGCCCGCCGAGCGCGACCACCGGCACGCTGCGCGCGCCCAGCGCCTGCAGGCGCGCCATGCCGTTCGGGTCGTTGTGCACGTCGATCGACTCGAAGTCGACGCCCTGCTTGGTGAGGAACTCCTTGGTGCGCAGGCAGGACGAGCAGCCGGGCTGCCAGAAGACCTGAACGCGTGCGGATGAAGTCGTGGTCGTCGTCGTCATGATGTTCCTTCCGAGTGTGAGTGCTGCCGCCGCTGCCGGCGTCGGCCCGCCCGGCGTCATCGCCTTGCGGGAAGTCCCAGGATCGAGCGGGTGCGGGCGGGTGTCGCCACCGGCCGGCCCACCAGCCGCGCGAGCCGCACCACCTCGCGCACCAGCGTCGCGTTGTCGGGCTGGCCGAGCTCCGGATACGGGTAGTCGCCGATGCCGATCGCCACGTGTCCGCCGGTGGCGATCGCGTTCATCGCGAGCGGGAACGCGTTGCCGCCCTTGCAGCAGACCGCCCACTCGACGCGCCGGCCGCGCGGCAGGTGGTCGGTGAAGGCGCGCAGGCCCTCGGGCGTGGCGGGATGCGCACCGAGCTGGCCGCCCTCGCCGTGCACCAGCAGCAGGTAGCCCGGCTCGGCGGCCGCCTCGATGTCCATCAGCGCGGCGGCGCTGCGCAGGAAGGGCACGCTCCAGCAGGCCAGCGCCGGCTTGATGCCGAGCTCGCGGAAGCGCGCCGTGAAGGCGAGCAGCGTCGAGTGGGCGTTGACGTAGACCTTGTCGGCCGACACGAAGCGATGCGCCTCGGCGTCGAAGACGTCGATGTTGGTCGAGCCCGGGTCGAGGCCGACGATCTCGGGCTGCAGCACCGGGTCGCCGGCGAAGGCCTCGAGATGCGCGATGCGCTCGAGCGTCCCGCCCTTGGTGATCTGCCCGAGCGTCGGGTTGATCAGCAGGTCGGAGTGCTCGCGGATCGCGCGGATCGCGGCGGCGTAGTCGGCGATCTCGTGCGCGGGCGAGCCGTCGGGACTGCGTGCATGGAAGTGGATGACCGATGCGCCCGCTGCCTCGATGGCACGGGCGTCGCGGCCGATCTCCTCGGGCGTCCACGGCACGTTCGGGTTGCCGTCGCGCATCGCGTACTCGTTGACGCGCACCTCGATGATCAGCTCGTTCATGACTCGCGTCCGGCGGCCCGCCTGGACGTGGGCGGTGCTCGCACCGACTATAGAAGCGCTGCCCGGGCCCAGGAACCGCTGAAACGCGAACGGGCCATCTGAGAATCAGATGGGTCGACCGCGCAGGGTCGCGCCCCGCCATTGCCCGGTCCGGACCAGCAGGCCGACCTGCTCCTGGAGGATCGCGTGGACCGCTTCGGCCGCCAGGCTCATCGCCCGCGAATCGAAGGTGCAGACCGCCACCGTGCGCGAGAGCCGGCAGCCCTCGACCGGCAGCACCCGCAGCGTGCCCGCGTCCTCCTCGGCGCTGACCACCGCGCGCGGCAGGAAGGTGCCCGCCACGCCGTCCACGGCGCAGTCCTTGAGCAGCTTGAGCGAATCGAGCTCGGCGATCGGCGCCATCGGATGCCCGCCGTGCGCGAAGGCGTTCTCGACCACCCGCCGCATGCTGTTGCCCTCGCCGGGCGCGACCAGCGGATGGGCCGAGGCTTCGGCGAGGGTGATGGTGCTGCCCAGGCGCGCGGCCCAGGGGGCCGAGGGCGAGACCACGTAGTGCAGGTCCTCGTCGAGGATCGGCAGCACCTCGAGGCCCTTGGCCGATTCGCTCAGGAACAGCACCGCCATGTCGAGGCGGCCGTTGAGCGCGAACTCCTGGAGCAGCGCGCTCACGCCGTCCATCACATGCAGCCGGATGCCCGGATGGCGCGCGAGCACCGCACTCAGCAGCGGCATGCCGAGCGTGTGCAGGACGGCGGTCGGCAGGCCCACCGACACCGTGCCCGTCGGCGAGCCGCTGGCGGTCGTCACGTCGTCCGCGGCGGCCTGCACCTGCCGGGAGATGGTCTGCGCGTGGCGGTACAGCAGCCGCCCGGCCTCGGTCAGCTCGACGCCGTTGGAGCGCCGCAGGAAGAGCTTGGCCTGCAGGCTGTGCTCGAGCGCGGCCACCTGCTGGCTGACCGCCGACTGCGCGATGAACAGCTGCCCGGCGGCCTTGGAGATGCTCCCGAGGTCGGCGACCTTAAGGAAGTAGCGGAGCTGACGCAGTTCCATGGGGGCAGGGCGGGGCGAGTGGGGTCGGGCGCCGTGCCGCTCAGGCCGCGCCGGTCGACGCCCAGGGATTGATCGACGCGACCTGCATCGGCGCGAAATCGTCGACGTTGCGGGTCACGACCGCCATGGCATGCCGAAGCGCCGTGGCTGCGATCAGCGCATCCCGTTCGGCCCGTCGGTCCGGGATGCGAAGGCGCGCGCAACGGCGCGCCACCTGAAGATCGATCGGCAGGATCCGTTCGTCGAATGCCGGCAGCACGCGTTCCTCGAGCCAGCGACGCAGCAGCGCGCCCTGTGTCGCATCGCGTCGCTCCGTCGCGAGCACGCCCATCTCCAGTTCCAGGATCGTCACGACCGATACGAACAGCGTGTCCGGGTCGATGCCGTCCACCCAGGCGGCCACGCCGGTGTCGGCGCGATCGCGTCGGCGCAGCTCCGACACGACGTTCGTGTCGAGCAGGTACATCAGCCGAGATCCGCGGTCCGGGTGACCTCGCCCAGCCGCGGCGGCTCGAACTCGATGTCCTCGACCCCGGGCAGCGCGAGCGCCTGTCGCAGGCTGCTGCGTTCGCCGCGCAGTCGCCGCCAGTCCTCGTGGCGCAGCAGCACGTAGGCCGGCTCGCCCCGGTCGGTGATGATCACCGGTCCCTGCTCGGCCGCACGCTTGGCGCCGCCCAAGTCCTGGTTGAAGGACCGGCTCGAGATCGTCGTGATGGTCGCCATGATGGGCTCCAGCTCGCGCGGAATGTAGTGATGTTACTACATCACCTCTGGGCCGCGTAGGCCGCTGCGCCGCCCGCCCCCGCCGTTGACCGCCGTTGACCTGAGTCAACCCGGGTCTTCCGGGAGAGGCAGACGATCGAAGCATCGTCACCGCACCGCCCTCGCAGCAGGGCAGGAGATCCCCATGCCCAGGATGAAGGCCGCCGTGTTCGTCGAGCCCGGCCGCATCGTGCTCGACGAGAAGCCGATCCCCGAGGTCGGCCCGCTCGATGCGCTGATGCGGATCACCACCACCACGATCTGCGGCACCGACGTGCACATCCTCAAGGGCGAGTACCCGGTCGCCCACGGCCTGACTGTCGGTCACGAGCCGGTCGGTGTCATCGAGCGGCTCGGTTCGGCGGTTCGCGGCTACCAGGAGGGCCAGCGCGTGATCGCCGGCGCGATCACGCCCAGCGGCTGGAGCAACGCCTGCCAGTGCGGCTGCGGCGCGCAGGACGGCGCCGGCACCGCACACGGCTGGAAGCCGCTCGGCGGCTGGCGCTTCGGCAACACCCTCGACGGCTGCCAGGCCGAGTACGTGCTGGTGCCCGACGCGATGAACAACCTCGCGGTGGTGCCCGACGGCCTGACCGACGAGCAGGTGCTGATGTGCCCGGACATCATGTCGACCGGCTTCGGCGGCGCCGAGAGCGCCGGCATCCGCATCGGCGACACGGTGGCGGTGTTCGCGCAGGGGCCGATCGGCCTGTGTGCGACCGCGGGTGCCAAGCTGAGCGGCGCGACCACCGTGATCGGCGTCGACCGCATCGCGGGCCGGCTGGAGATCGCGCGCCGGATGGGCGCCGACGTCGTCGTCGACGCGAGCCGCGAGGACCCGGTGGAGGCGATCATGCGGCTCACCAACGGCCGCGGCGTGGACGTCGCGATCGAGGCGCTGGGCCTGCAGGACACCTTCGAGGCCTGCCTGCGGGTGCTCAGGCCCGGCGGCACGCTGTCGAGCCTGGGCGTCTACTCGACGGACCTGAAGATCCCGCTCGGCGCGTTCGCGGCCGGCCTCGGCGACCACCGGATCATCACCACGCTGTGCCCCGGCGGCAAGGAGCGCATGCGCCGACTGATGGCGGTGATCCAGGCCGCGCGCCTGGACCTCGGACCGATGGTCACGCACCGCTTCAGGCTCGAGGACATCGAGCAGGCGTACGAGCTGTTCTC
>Ga0164292_10003412_pt1 | contig 12987 bp, 9 predicted proteins | sample GEODES117metaG_FD_111486 | JGI IMG/M metagenome (GOLD analysis project Ga0164292, IMG submission 111486) | Eutrophic lake water microbial communities from Lake Mendota, Wisconsin, USA - GEODES117 metaG | ecosystem: Environmental > Aquatic > Freshwater > Lake | place: USA: Lake Mendota, Wisconsin... | reverse complement strand
TCGTGGTGCCGTTCCTGAGCCGCTCGCCGCTCTCGGTCACGGGTCCGGCGGCGGGACTGACCGCCGTGGTGCTGTTCGAGACCAGGGCGCTGGGCTCGTTCGAGCGTTTGCTGACCGCGACGATGATCGGCGGATGCCTTCAGATCCTGCTGGGCGTGCTGCGCACGGGGCGCTTTGCCGCGCTGGCGCCCGATTCGGTGGTCAAGGGCATGCTCGCCGCGATCGGAATCATCATCGTGTGGAAGCAGCTGCCGGCGCTCGTGGGTGGTGACGGCGACGTGTCGCGGATGGTCTGGCAGTTCGCGATCGGACCCGCGCTGGTGGCCGCGGCCTCGCTGGTGGTGCTGTACGGCTGGAGCGCCACGCCGCTCGCGCGTCACGCGTTCCTGCCACCCGCACTCATGGTGGTGGCCGCAAGCGTGGGTCTTGCCGCCGCCTTCACCGGATCCCCGAGTCTGGCGTTGACGCCGGCCCAGATGGTCGATGCGCCGCTGGGTGGATGGAGCGCGCTGCGCGAGGCGTTGCCCGTGCCCGACACGGGCGCGTTCGCGGATCCGATGGTCTGGCGTGTGGCCGTGACGGTGGCGCTGGTCGCGAGCATCGAGACGCTGTTGTCGCTGCAGGCGATCGACGGGATCGATCCGCTGAAGCGAGCCAGCCCGCCGAACCGGGAACTCGTCGCGCAGGGTGCCGCGAACCTTGCGTCCGGCTGGCTTGGAGGCCTTCCGGTCACCGCAGTGATCGTGCGCAGCGGCGCGAACCTGCAGGCCGGTGGGCGCGAGCGGCTGTCGGCGCTGGTGCACGGCGTGTTGCTGCTGCTGGCGGTGCTGTTCGCGGGTCGCGTGCTGAACATGATCCCGCTGGCGTGCCTGGCGGCGGTGCTGGTGCAGGTAGGCCTGAAGCTGGCGTCGCCGAAGCTCGTTCTGGAAGAGTGGCGGTCCGGCTGGACGCGTTTTCTTCCGTTCGCGGCCACGATCGTTGCGGAGCTGGCGACCGACCTGCTGAAAGGGGTGGTGGCTGGGATCGCGCTGGAACTGATTCTGAGGATGTCCACGAGATCGCCGGGGGAGTCCAGCGAACAGGCCTGATCACTCGTGCCGCTGGCAGGCGCGCTACGCGCGGATGCCGGCCGCCAGCGCCTTCGCCGCCGCGATCGCGTCGGCAACCTTCGTCACGTCCTTGCCGCCGGCCTGCGCCATGTCGGGCTTGCCGCCGCCGCTGCCGCCGCACGCCTGTGCCGCGGCCTTCACCCAGTCGCCGGCCTTCAGGCCCTTCGTGATGAGCGACTGCGGCACGCGCGCCGCGATGCCCACCTTGCCCGCCTCCGCATCGGGGCTGACAAGCAGCACCGCGGTCTCGGGTGACTTCGACTTGGCGACATCGAGCGCCGCAAGCAGGGCGGGGGCGTCGGCGCCGTCGAGCTGCGCCACCAGCGCGCCACCCGCATGCGTGTCGAGCAGCGTGTGCATTGCGCCCACCGCCGCATCGCGACCCGCGGCCTCGCCCTGACGCCGTGCGGCCTTCGCCTTCTCGCGCAGCGCCTCGAGCGGCGCCTGCAGCGCGTGCTTCTCGCTTGATGGAAGCGTGAGTTCCTGGCTGAGCGCGGTGATGGCGCTCGCCTCGTCGACCAGTGCCTGGCCGTCGAGCTTGCCGGCGGCCGCGATGCGCTCGTGCAGGCCCTTCGCCGCCGCGAACGCTGCCTCTGCAGGCACGCCCGCCAGCGCGAGCACGCGCCGCACGCCCGCGCTGAGCGCGCCCTCGCTCACGATCGCGAAGCGCTTGGCCTCGCCCGTCGCGGGCAGGTGCGTGCCGCCGCAGAACTCCACGCTGCACTGGCGCCACTTCGCGTTCGCGGGGTCGGCCAGCAGCTCGCCCACCGTCGCGCCGATGCTGACCACGCGCACGGGGTCGGGGTACTTCTCGCCGAACACCGCGCGCACGCCCGCGATCGCCTTCGCCTGCGCCAGCGGCGCATCGGCCGCGTCCACCTTCAGATTGCGCGCGATCGCGTCCTGCACCATGCGCTCCGCCTTCGTGATCTCCTCGTGGGTCATCGCGCGACCGAAACTGAAGTCGAAGCGCAGCCGGTCATCGGCCACCAGGCTGCCGCGCTGCTGCACCTCGTCGCCCAGCACCTCGCGCAACGCCCAGTTGAGCAGGTGCGTGCCGGTGTGGTGCGCGGCCACGTGCTTGCGGTGCCCGCGCGCCAGATCCAGGATCACCGAGTCGGTGCGGTTGAGGCGGCCACGCGTCACGTGCCCGATGTGCAGCACGAAGCCACCTTCCTCCTGCACCGTCTCCACATTGAATTCGGCCGCGTCGCGCGTATCGCCGTGGCCACGGGCGGCCTGCATGTCACCGACCATGCCGAGCGAGGCCTCTGCCGCGGCGTGCACGCCGCCGACCATGCGGTCGACCTCGTGCATCGCGCAGCTGAGCGTGGCGCCCGGGTGATCGGCCACGATCATGCCGGTGTCGGCGACCTGTCCGCCGCCTTCGGCGTGGAAACTGGTGCGCCGCGTGATCACTGCCACCTGCGCGCCGCTCTCCGCGTGCTCCTGCAGGTGCTTTCCGTCCCAGATCGCCTCGATGCGGCTCGTGACCGCGCGCGCGGCGTACTTCGGCGCGATGTCGGTCGGCTTCACGCCGAGCGTGCGCAGCTTCTCGATCGCGTCCGGGGTGAGCGTGATGCGGTGTTCGGAACCCGCCGCGGCGCGGCTCGTCTCGCGCGCCTTCTGCATGAGCGCCTCGTAGCCAGCCTCGTCCACCTTCAGGCCGCGCTCCTGCGCCATCACGCTGGTGAGGTCGACCGGGAAACCCATCGTGTCGTGCAGGCGGAAGGCGTCCTCGGCGCTGATCACGCCCTTGCCGGCCTTCGCGCGATCGGCGGCCTGCGCGAAGAGCTCGATCCCGCGCTCGAGCGTGCGGCCAAACGCCGCTTCCTCGTCGCGGATCACCTGCGTCACGTGCGCCTGCTTCGCCTTCAGCTCGGGGAAAACGCCGCCCAGCGACTCGACGACCGCGGGCACCACCTGGTGGATGAACGGGCCCTTCGCGCCGAGGTACTGGTGCCCCATGCGCGCCGCGCGGCGCAGGATGCGGCGAAGCACGTAGTTGCGGCCGTCGGCGCCCGGGGCCGCACCGTCGGCGATGGCGCTGCTGAGGCAACGCACATGGTCCGCGATGACGCGATAGGAAATGTCGACGTTGTCCTCAAGCACGCCACCGTAGGGGCGCGCGCCCGTCGCCTTCTGGATCGCGGCGAAGAGCGGCGTCCAGAGGTCGGTGTCGTAGTTCGAGCGCTTGCCTTGCAACACGCTCACGAGTCGCTCGAGACCCATGCCCGTGTCGACGTGCTTCGCGGGCAGCGGCTTCAGCGCGCCACCCTGCTCGCGGTTGAACTGGATGAACACCAGGTTCCAGATCTCGAGCACGTCGGGGTCGCCGCTGTTGACCTGCTTCGCCGCGTCACGCCCGCCAATGCGATCAAAGTGGATCTCGCTGCACGGGCCGCAGGGTCCCGTCTCGCCCATCTCCCAGAAGTTGTCCTTCATGTTGCCCGGCAGCACGCGCGCCGGGTCCAGGTACTTGCACCAGAGTTCGCGCGCCTCGAGGTCGGGCTCGAGGCCCGCTTGCGGATTGCCGCCGAAGTAGGTCGCGTACAGGCGCTCCTTGGGCAGGCCGTAGACCTTCGTGAGCAGTTCCCACGCCCAGTCGATCGAGTCCTTCTTGAAGTAGTCGCCGAAGCTCCAGTTGCCCAGCATCTCGAAGAAGGTGTGGTGATAGACGTCGCGGCCCACGTCCTCGAGGTCGTTGTGCTTGCCGCCGGCGCGGATGCACTTCTGCGTGTCGACGGCCCTCGTGTAGGCACGCGTGCCGCGCCCAAGGAACACGTCCTTGAACTGGTTCATGCCCGCGTTCGTGAAGAGCAGAGTGGGGTCGTCCAGCGGCACCACCGGGCTCGACGGCACCTCGGTGTGGCCAGCCTTCTGCACGAAGAACTCGATGAAGGTTCGACGGATGTCTGCCGCGGAGCGCATCCGGCGATTCTAGGTTTTCGCGGGTACCCTGCGCCGATGCACCCGCGGCGACTGCTCATCGGCGGCAACTGGAAGATGAACGGCGACCTGGCCAGCGGTGTGGAACTGGCGGAGGCTGTCGCGGCAGCCTTCCAGCCGATCCGCACCGATGTGGACGCGGTGGTCTTCCCACCGTTTCCCCACCTGCAGTCCGTTGCGCGCGCGCTTGGGCATTCCGGGATCGAGCTCGGCGCGCAGGATTGCTCCGCGAAGGACAACGGTGCGCGCACAGGAGAGGTCAGCGCCCCGATGCTGGTGGATCTGGGGGTGCAGCATGTGATTATCGGGCATTCCGAGCGCCGACAGTTCCATCACGAGTCGGACAAGCTGGTGAACGAGAAGGTCCACAGGGCCCTTGAAAGTGGCCTGAAGGTGATGCTGTGCGTGGGAGAGACCTGGGAGCAGCGCAGCGCTGGGCAGGCCGTGGAGGTGGTCCAGAGGCAGCTTCGCGGGGCCTTGGAGGGGCTGAAAGCCGACCGTCTGCCCAGCCTGACCATCGCCTACGAGCCCGTCTGGGCGATCGGAACCGGCAAGAGCGCCACGCCCAAGGACGCCGCCGAGGCGCATGAAGCCATCCGGAAGGACCTCGAACACCTGTATGATCGTTCCTCCTCCGCGGCGGTGCGGATCCTTTACGGAGGTTCCGTGAATGCCGCCAACGCGCCAAGCCTCTTCGCCCACCTCGAGATCGAGGGAGCGCTGGTGGGTGGCGCGAGCCTGAAGAGCGCCGACTTCGCCTCCATTCTTGGAAGCGCAGCGACCGCGTTCAAGGGCCGTCGCGGCTGATCGCTTGGAGCAACCATGGGCATCGCCTTCACGCTTCTCACCGTTCTCTTCATCGCCGTCAGCGTTGCGCTCGTGCTGGTGATCCTGGTCCAGCGTCCGCAGGGCGGGGGTCTGGCAAGCGCCTTCGGTGGCGGCGGCGGAACCGACACGGCCTTCGGTGGTCGAACCGGCGACGCGCTCACGGTCGCGACCGTGGCGGTGTTCTCGGTGTACCTGCTGCTCGCGATCGGCCTGAACATCTTCAATCGCGCACCCGCGAAGGAAGAGACGCCTGCCGCTGTCAGCGAGAGCGCGCCCGCGTCGCAGGAAGTTCCAATGACGCCGATCCAGGTTCCGGCGAGCCAGCCCGCTGCCGCGCAGCCCGAGAGTGCCGCTCCTGCACCGGCTGCGCCTGCTGCTCCTGCACCGGCCCCGGCCGCGCCTGCTGCTGCTCCAGCGGATGCCGCGCCTGCTGCGGCGCCCGCGGCGCCTGCACCTGCGCCCGCAATCGATCCCGCCGCGGCTCCCAAGGCCTGATTCGGGCAACCCTCCGATGATCCGCAGCATGACCGGTCACGGTGCGGCCTCGTGTGAGCACGAAGGCATGCATCTGGCCGTCGAGCTGCGTTCGGTCAACAACCGCTCCTTCAAGGCGATGCTTCGCCTGCCGGATTCGCTCGGCTCGCTCGAGGGCGAACTGGAGTCGTGGCTTGCCCGCCGCATCGGACGAGGCACGGTCTCGCTGACCATCCGCATCGGCGACGGCACCTCGCGCAGCGCGGGTCGCATCAACGCGCAGGCGCTTCGCGGCTACATGGACCAGTTGCGCTCGGTGGGTGGCGATGCCGCCGTGGCGTCGCTGGCCGGTGCCTTGCTGTCGCTGCCCGGCGTGGTGATCGACGATGGCGGCGCCGCGATCTGCGCCGCGGCGAGGCCGGTGATCGAGCGACTGCTCGACGAGGCCGCCAAGGCGCTCTTCGCCATGCGAGACCGCGAGGGCGAGGCGCTGCGCGTGCAGCTGCTCTCCTTCGGCGAACTGATCGAGTGCCGCCTGAAGGAGGTCGCTGATCGCGCCCCCGAGGTGAGCCGCCTCTACGGCGAGCGCCTGAAGACGCGACTCAACGCGATGCTCTCCGAGGCCGGCATGGCCGCGCGGCAGGAGGACGTGCTCCGAGAGGTGGCCACCTTCGCCGAGCGCGCCGACGTGGCCGAGGAGGTCCAGCGGCTCGGCGGGCACCTGCAGCAGTTCCGCAAGCTGCTCGATCCGAAGAACACCGAGGCGGTGGGCCGCACGCTCGACTTCCTGGCGCAGGAGATGCTGCGCGAGGCCAACACGATCGCCAGCAAGGCGAGCGACCTCGAGATCGCCCGACGCGTGGTCGAGATGAAGACGGCGATCGACCGTATCAAGGAACAGGCGGCGAATGCCGAGTGATCCGGCGCCGGCGCCGCCGGTGCCGGTGGACGCGATCGAGGCGGCCGCACGGTGGGATCTGGGCGAGGTCGCGTCCATCGTGCCGCTTCCCGGCGGAAGCAGCGCAAGTCCGAAGTTCGTGGTGCGTGCGGTGGGCAAGTCGTACGTGCTGAAGTGCCGGGCCGCGCATGCCGGTGATGTCGAGCGCATCGCGTTCGCGCACGGATTCATGCACGCCGCGGCGGGAGCGGGCGTGCCCGTCGCGATGCCGATCCGCTCGCGCGATGGCGCCGCCCACGAGATCGTCGCCGCACGGACGTGGGAGGTCTTCCCGTTCGTGGAGGGCGAGCGCTGGTCGCGCCAGCCCGGTCAGGCGCGCGCCGCGGGCGAGGCGCTGGGCTGCATGCACGCGGCTGGAATCGCGTTCACCTGGCACGGTCATGTGCAGGCCGCGAGTTTCCACGGGAACCTGAACGTGCTCGAGGCGCTTCGGCGCGTTCCGCGGGCCGTGCATCGCGTGGAGCCCGACGTCGACATGGTCGCGCTGGCGAACGCATGCGAGACGCTGGCCGAGGCCTACACCGAGGCCGCCGCAGCGGTGGAGGAGGTCGGCTACGCGCAGCTCGACAGTCAGGTCGTGCACGGCGACTTCCATCCCGGCAACGTGATCTTCGATGGCGATCGCGTGGCGGCCGTGATCGACTTCGATGCAGCGCGACTGGAGCCGGCGGTGGTGGACTTCGCGAACGGACTCATGCAGTTCGCGTGCTTCCGCGGCACCGCCACGCGCGTGGCCGCCTGGCCCGCGGAACTCGACGCGCTCCGCCTTGCCGCCTTCACGCACGCCTACGCGCACCGTGGCGACCGTGCGCTCGCGGATCAGGTCGACATGGTGCCGCCGCTTATGATCGAGGCATGCGTGTCCGAGGCCAGTCTTCCCATCGCGCGTCGCGGCCGATTCGGTCCCGCGAAGGCCTCGGAGGTGCTGCAGCTGGTCGCGCGCCGCGTGAACTGGCTGCGTCGCAACGGGGCGCAGGTGCGCGAGTGGCTGCTGGGCTCGCTCTGCTGATCGGCTGGTCCGTTTCCGCGCAGGCTCCGGTGGCGCCCGCCGGGCCGCAGGATCGGCCGCCGTTCCAGCCTCGCATGGTGCCCGACATGAACGAGGCGATGCCCGCCCTGCGCGAACGCCGGAATCGGCTGGCCGCGCAGATGGCGGCCACGATGGGCGACATGCAGCTGGGTTCGGTGCAGCTGAGCGACCGCGTGCTCGGACTGGTGAAGGGTCTCGACGATCCCTCGCACGAGGTGCGCGACCGGACCACGGGACAGCTGATGGATCCCGCGATCGACGATCGCGAGATCCTGGCGCTGCTGGATCGCGGAGGCCTGAGCGACGAGGCGCACGAGCGGCTGCTTCGGGTGGCCGTGCGTCGGGTGCAGGAGAAGCCCCGTGGCGCGATCGGCGTGCGCATGGCGAACGCGCCTCCGGATCGCGCCGGCGTGGTCGTGCAGGCGACGATCCCGGGCCTTCCCGCCGACAAGGTGCTGCTTCCCGGCGACGTGATCGAGCGCATCAACGACACGCCGATCGGTTCGACCGACGAACTCGCGGACCTGCTGCAGGGACTCTCCCCGGGCGCGGAGGTGAACGTGGTGGTGACGCGCGTGGAGCGCGACCCCCAGGGGCGCCCCATGCCGGGGCCCGATGGGAAGCCGCTCGAACGTCGCCGCGAGTTCCGCATGCCCCTCGGGAACGCCGCGGAGCTGGACCGCGCCGACGCGGGCGCGCAGGTGAACTGGCCTCCCGGCATGCGTGGCGGCAACCTGCCGCTCGAACGTCGCCGCGCGCAGGTCATGATGATCGAGGCGCGCTTCGCTCGCCCGCTGCCGCCGGTGATCGTGGTGCCGCCGCCCTCCGAGGCCGTGCCGACCCCCTCGCCCGGCGTGCCGGGCGCCGCACCGCAGGATTGAGCGGCGATCAGGCGTTCAGCGGATTTCGGAAGTGGTGGTCCTGCAGCGGAGCCACGATGTCCAGCACCTTCATCAGCACCATGGCGGGGCTGCCGGTCGCCGGCACTTCCTTGATGATCGAGGCCGGATAGTGATTCAGGATCGGTGCGGTCTCGCGGCGGTAGACCTCGAATCGCCTTCGGATCACCTTTTCGTCGGCGTCATCGATGCGGTTCTCCTTCAGCGCACGACGGCGCATGCGGCGAACCATCTCGTCCTCGTTGGGGCAGATCAGGTGCAGCACCAGCAGCACGTCCAGGTACTTCTCGACCGCCTTGGCCTGCGTGATCGTGCGCGGAATGCCGTCCAGCAGCAGCAGGTCCTGCGCGGGCTTGTACAGGCTCAGCACGGTCTGCGCGTGCATGTTCTGCTGCCACATCTCCACGGTGAGTTCATCCGGCACCAGCTCGCCACGGCTCGAGTACTCCATGAACTTCTTGCCAAGCGGGCTGGTGAGGTCGAGCGAGCGGAACACGTCGCCGCAGGCCAGGTGATAGAAGCCGGGAATGCTGCCCAGGATCTTGCCCTGGGTTCCCTTGCCCGCACCGGGCGCGCCGACGAGCAGGATGCACTTGTAGCGGTCTGACATGTGGATGGACTCCTTCGGGAAGTATGCCACAGGGTGCAGCGTCATGCGAGTTGGATAGGCTCGGTCCCATGGTGTTTCGGACCGAATGGATCCTGCCCGGGGATGGCGGCGAGGGATCGCTGCGCGATCGCGTGCTTCGAGGACGAGGCCTGGTCGGCGAGCGGGACCGGGTGCTGTTCGCGTCGCCACTGCCCGCACTTTCGCTCCTTCGTGAACCAGCGTCGCTGCCCGGGGCCGATGCGGTGGCCGGCGTGCTGGACGCATGGTTGCGGGAGGGACTTCGCATCGCCGTCTACGGCGACTACGACGCGGACGGCCTGTGCGCTGCGGCATTGATCGCCCGCTTGCTTCGACAGTTCGGTGCGCAGCCGAGCATCTTCATTCCGCATCGCATGGACGACGGCTACGGCCTGCACGCCGACGCGCTGCGGCAGCTGCGGCAGCAGGGGATCGACGCCGTGATCACCGTGGACTGCGGCATCCGCAGTTTCGCCGAGGCCGAGGTGGCGGCCGAGGTCGGCCTGCGCCTGGCGATCACCGACCATCACCGGGTGGATCGGGACGACTCGGGCGCCGTGCGCCTGCCGCGCGCCGAAGCCGTGGCGCATCCATCGCTTGGCGGCTGCCCGTTCGAGTCGATCTCGGGCAGCGTGGTCGCGTTCAAGGTGGCCTCGAGGCTGATTCGACTGCGTGGTGGCGAGCGGCCTCCCGAGGTGCTGCGCCGTTGGGCTGCCGAGGTCGCGCTGCCGCTGGCGGCGATGGGACTCGTGCCCGACGTGATGCCGCTGCTCGACGAGAATCGCGTGTTCGTGGCCAACGCGCTGGCGCGCCTTCCGAACTGTCCGATGCCGGGGGTGCAGGCGCTGCTGCGTGAGGCGGATGTGGACTCGCGCAGGCTCGACGCCAGGACGATCAGCCACGCCATCGGACCGCGGCTGAATGCGGCGGGGCGACTTGATGCCGCCACCGACGCGCTGTGCCTGCTCGAGAGCGACGATCCTGCGGCCGTGCGCGCGGCGGCGCGCCGCGTCGAGGCTGCGAACACCGAGCGCAAGCGGCGCATGGAGGAGCTCGTGGTGATCGCCGAGGCGCAGGCCGAGCGGCTCGGCCTGCTCGAGCTGTCGCGAGCCAGCGTGGTGATGGGCGATCCCGCCTGGCATCCTGGGCTGCTTGGACTCGCGGCGGCGCGCCTGCTCGATCGCGTGAACAAGCCGGTCATCCTGTTCGGCGGCGACGATGCCCTGCTGAAGGCGAGCGGACGCGCGCCCCCGGGCATCGACCTGCACGAGTGCATGAACGATTGTGCGGCGCTGCTGGCGAAGTTCGGCGGTCACGCGGCGGCGGCAGGGGGCTCGATCGATCCGGAGAACCTGCCCGCGTTCATCGAGTCCTTCGAGCGTGCCGTGGCCACGCGCATGCAGGGGCCGCCGCGGCCTCACGTGATCCGCGTGGACCTGACGCTTCGTGCGCACGAGGCGATGGCCGCGATGGAGGAGCTCGACGCGCTGCGCCCATTCGGGAAGGACTTTCCCGCGCCGATCATCCACTGTCCGGGGCTGCGCGTGCGCAGTGCTGCCACCCTCGGTGCCGGCGGGGACCACCTGAAGGTGCAGGTTCAGGACGAGGGCTCGCAGCGAACCACCGGCATGCTGCTGTGGAGGCAGGGTTCGAGGATCGGCGAGTTCCGCGCCGGGCGATCCCTGGAGGTTGTCGGCTCGCCCAAGCGCAGCATGAACCCGCGCTTCCCCGACGACTTCGAGGTGCGCGACTTCCGTTTCACCGACTGAGGCGCCGGTCAGGTCGTCCAGTCGAGCATCAGCATGGCGATATCGCCGAAATCGATGATGCCATTTGCATCAAGGTCGCCGGCGCACCCTGCGCAGGGTCCGAACTCGACCATGAGAAGCGCGATGTCGCCGCTGTCGACGGACCCGTTGCAGTCGAGATCGGCAACCAGGCACGGCTCGGTCACCTCGATCGAGGAGATCGCCGACGCGCCGGACTCATCGGTGAAACGCACCGTCATGCGCGAGCCGTCGAAGCCGGTCGGGATCGTGTAGTCAAGGCGCGCAACGCCTTGACCATCGGTCAGCGCCTGTCCCACGCGCACGCCATCCACCGTCACTGCAATGCTGTGTCCGATGTTCCGTCCGGCTTGCGTGCGGGCGCTTGAGGCGGACAGTTGCACCGTGTCGCCTCGAGCAGCGCTCAAGCCGCTCGCCTGAACACGACTGGGCTCAACGCGCAGAGCCCAGTATCCGGGCGTCGAGAGTCCAGAGACGCCGTCCGTGACGGAACCGAACACCAGGCCATTGTTTCCCACGCCGGTCGGGAACGCCCACTGCATGCCTGCGGGCAGTTCCAGTCGCGTGAACTCGTCATTCGGCCAGGCGACGGCCTGAATGAAGAACCCACGCTCGTCGTCGCGGCCGTAGCAGTAGCCCGCGACGATGCCGGTTCGGCTCATCGCAGTGGCTGGTGCACCGCTGAAGAGTTCCGATGGCACGGGAAGGACCACGGTGTTGCCATCCCGACCCACACGCGCCGGACCGCGGCTGTATCCGCCATCGAAATAGCCGTTGATCAGCACGCTTCCGCCGTTGTCGATCGAGATGCCCTTGGTCTCCAGGCCATCGGTGACGATCTCCGAGACCGCTCCATCCGGGCTCCAGCGCAGCGCGATCGACGGTGTGCCCTGTAAACCCTGGATCGATCCGGTGATGACGCCTTCCGAGTTGATGCTTCGGGCGAAGCTCCACACCTGCTGGCCCTCCGCGGTGAACGCGGGCACCGGCAGCAATTCCAGTTGGCGGTTCACCCAGCGACAGGCCAGATACTCGTCGTTCTCGGTGGTGGCGGTGCCCACGATCACGCCAGACTCGTTGATGTCATAGGCGTAGGCACTCTGGCCCAGATCGGGCAGCACGAACTTCTCGCCGCTCTCCCACAGCACTGCCTTGACACCGAACGCGCCGTCACGGAACTCGAAACCGGCCACCTGACCGTTCGAGTTGATGGCGCTCGCGGCGCCTCCACGCTCGTTCGGCAACTCGATCGGGTTCGACTGCGGCGTCGACCAGATCACCGGCACGGTTGTGCTGTCGTCCGCCATGCGGACCGTGCCTGCGATCACCCCGTCCGCGTTCACATCGTTCGGAGCGCCGCCTCGGCCAAAGTCGGCCAGCGGCCGAAAGGCGACATCGGCGGCAGCGACAGGGGCGAGCAGGGCCCATCCAATCAGGGCAACGCGAGCAAGGGGAGCGGTCGGCATGGTCGTTGTTCCGTGAGGGAGCGAGGATCTGGCAGGCGTCCGGTTCGGCGAAACGTCTTCACCGTGAGGCTGTGCAACTGTCTGGCCGTGTGTTCGCAAAGAGATGACAATGGGATTCAACGCCAAATGAAATGTCGAAACGGGCCTGCAGCAACGTTCCTTCGGCTTTAGAGTCCGGTAATAGTAAAGACGGGGCAAGCTTCTGAGCCGGCGCCTTCCTGAAGGGTTCGAAGCGCGGAGCGCTTGTCGACTCGTGCGTCCCCGCCGGTGATCGGCGACTCAGATGACGAGTTCCTGCCCGCGCTGGACGGCCTTGGGCAGCGCGCGGCCACGAAGGTCCGACGCCTCCATCGCGGCCAGGGGACCGATCTCGATCTTCGCGTCCACGCTGCCGTCGCCGCGGCGGGGCACCTGCGTGCCGTGCGCTTCCAGCCAGCCGCCGTGACGATCGCTCTGGATGCGGTGGCTGCTCGCGGGGCTGTCCTCGCCCTCGGCGTTCTTGATCGGCGCGAACTCCTCCACGCGCTGCACCTGCATGGTCAGGCTCCGGTCGGCAAGCGTCAGCGCGTCGAAGATGAAGCACTCGAACTTGAAGGCGTTGGGCTTCTCGGGCTCCACCGTCCTGCCGCTCGACAGGTCGACGAAGGGCACCTTCTTGTGCGCGCGATGCCAGGGCAGGCGCGGACCGTCGCCCTTCGCCAGCCGCTGCGCGAAGGCCACGCTGAGCACGTGCACGGCGATGTTCGCGGCGTTGAACACCAGCTCGCCCGCGGCATCGCGGCGCTCGGCCGCCGCCTTCGGCAGGTCGCTGTACTCGATCACCATGGTGCGCGCACCGCCGGCGCCCGGGCCGCGGCAG
>Ga0164292_10003410_pt1 | contig 12993 bp, 2 predicted proteins | sample GEODES117metaG_FD_111486 | JGI IMG/M metagenome (GOLD analysis project Ga0164292, IMG submission 111486) | Eutrophic lake water microbial communities from Lake Mendota, Wisconsin, USA - GEODES117 metaG | ecosystem: Environmental > Aquatic > Freshwater > Lake | place: USA: Lake Mendota, Wisconsin... | reverse complement strand
AGTCCTGCAGCTTGTGCTGAAGTTCTTGCTCCTTTGTCAACTGTTTCATTTCCTGCTACATCTCTAACAGTGACAAGTTTTGGTGAACCAAACGAAGGAGTGAATGCTTGAGGCTCTCCTAACACTGCTTGTGATAGTTGCCCTGTTCTCCATTGTTTGTATTGTTGTGTAAATGATGTTACAATATTTTCAGGAGTACCTTCTCTAAACATTGATTGTTTCTTACCATCATATTCTCCTGTAAGAGTTTCAGCTGGAAACACTTGATAGATGGCATTATCAATCTTATTAGCACCTTCAGCTAAAGGTTGACCATCTTGACCTACAACACTATGTGTACCATTACCATTATCTTGAACCATCACCATATAGATGATTTCATTTCTGGCTGTATCTTTTCTAGTGCCTTCAGCAATATCTTTCAAGAAACTTTCTGTAAGTCCAGGGATAATTTGATCTTCTGTCTTAGCTGTAACAATCATCGCTTTCAATCGATTCTTGTTAGTGAATGTTTGGAATTTATTACCAAAGTAATTCGCTCTAGCTTGATGAGGAATATTGTCATCAGCAGCAGGTCTTGTACCTCCCACTACATCATATTCATTTTTCTTACTTACTGGTTCGTATTGTTTTGTTCCAAAGAAGTTTTGCACATCAGTTGTCAGTGTTGCAAACAACTGTTGTGTTAGTTTTGGATTATTCTTTAAGAAATCTTCTTGGATTTTTTGTTGTTTGTACTTCTCAGCAACTTGTTCAAATTTGTCAAGAATTAAACCTTTGGCTGTTATCTCATTGTTTAAATCTTTGAGCTGACCAACCATTATGTCAATGTGCTCTTTCAAATCCTCAATACGTTTCTCATTAGGAGTGATGTCTCCATCCTCCATAACTGAAACAATATCTTCTAAGTTCTGTAACTCTTCTCTATAGTTAGGTTTTATCTTTAAGAAGTTTGGATTTTCTTTTAAGAAGTCTACCCAGTCTTGTCCCATAAGTCTAGGAACATTTGGATATCTATTTTCAAAGTCTTGAATCAATCCTGAAAGCAAACTGATTGCAGAATCAATTGCTCTTTGTACCTCATCTATTAATTTTGAGATGAAGCTAATTTGTTTAGCTGTCTTCTCTTGTAACATTTCAAGATCAAGAAGTTCATTCTCTAATTCATTTTTGAACTCATAGAAGTTTGTAGAATACTCATCAATATTACTTGCAACATCTGCAACATACTCCATGTTGTATTCTATCTCTTGAAGATCACTTTGAAGTTTTTCAACTTCTTCTTCAAGTTGAGTTTGCATTCTAGATAACTTCATAGCGTTATCCAATGCTTTCTTAGTTACTTTTTTGAAACGAATTGCTTTCTTAGAACGATTATCTACTTGAGCATTCTGTTCAATTTCTTTTTGAAGTTCAGCAAGTTCTTCAGATATAGCTTCAAATGATTTTTGTTTTTGCTCAATTAAACTCTTTGTGCTATCCTGTCTTTTAGAAAGATCATCAAATAACTCATTAAGAATTCTAAGACGCTCTTGTCTTTTTTCTGTTACACGTGGATCAGTTTTAGCATCTTCATTGAATTCTTGTTCAGCCTGTATTTGTTCAGCAGTTAGTTCACCAACAGCTTTTATTAATGGATGTTTGTAACCTTTCTTTTTTGCTAATGCATCATCAACTTGATCTCCTGTGAATTCTTCTCTTTTAACTTTACCATCTCTTGTATATACAAGTGTTAGAGTTCTGTCTTTATCGTTATATTCTAAACGACCTTTTGCAGGTGATCCATCTTTATTTTTTCTACCATAATGTTCAAACACTGTATTCCAATGTTTCATATAGTAGTTAAGCTTCTTATTAGATTGTGCTTTGTCAACCTCTACAAGGTTGTAGTCTTCAAATTCTTCTTTAGAGATATCTCTAATTCGTCCATTGGAAGTTCTAATTTTAATAGTACCATCTTCGTTCTCTCCAAGAACTGTTAGCATTGGGGCACGATAAACTTCTTTACCTTTTGCATCATACTCAACAATTCTTCCTAAGAAGTATTCTTTGTTAAGTTTAATATTTCGTATACCTGCTTTTGTAGTGATGTTTACACTAGGAACATTTTCTTGTCCTTCTATATCTTCAACAGAAGTGCCATCAGGATTAACACCTCTACCTTCAGGAAGAGCTAATAATTCTTGTGGTTCATCATCTGGAGTGTTTTCTATAAGTTCATCTTTGTAGTTCTCAGGTTTAGCAAGAATGTCATTGTACTCATTAATGAATGCTTTTCTTCTTACAGCTATCTCTGCTAAGTCATTAAGATCTTGTATCAAGTCTTGCTTAGTGTCATTATCTACATCCATGTTAGCAATTGTAGAAAGAGCAGCTTTATAACTGTCTACATCAACTGAATCATCCTCAAGAACATCTTTGATTATGTCTTGTGTAATAATGTTATTTTCTAATAAGAATCCATTTATTCCAGGAATACGTGAATCATAATCTTTGATCTTAGATGCAGCATAAACTAATCTATCAATAACATCATCAGAATAAACTCTTTGTCCATCTACAATCTTATCTCCATATTTATCATTTAGCTTAGAATATAAATTATCTACATTCTTAGCTACTGATTGTAAGTTATCAATTCGTTGTATGAAGTCTTCTCTAGTTTCATTCTCATTAACTATTCCACCTGTTACCAATTGTCTAAATCCATCAGCATCCATTGCTTGATTTTTGTAATAATCAAGTTCTTCATTCACTGATTCAATTTTTCCATATTTAGCTCTTGGCATAACATAAGAAAGAGCAAAGTCTTTCTCATAATCTTTCTCAGAAAGTAAGTCGTTATTTGCAATTGCTTGTTGTCTAAGTTTTTGTGAGCCAATACCAATACCCATAAATTTGAGTTGGTCCTTCAATGCTTTATCAACATTAGTTTTATTTAATGCTGTTAAAGCTGCCTCTGTGTTTGCTTGTCTTTCTCCACCAAGACCAAACAATCCTTGCTCTGCAATCAGTCCAGATTTACCAACCCCAATTCTAGTTTTACCTTTTTCATCTTTATATGTTCCAACAAAACCAGCTTGTTGAATACCTCCTGATAAACCACCAATAAGAATGCTTTCAAGTCCTTCTTTTGATGTTAGGGTTTCAGGGATACCTTCTGTAAAAATATTACCCCAAGACTCACTTATATCTGTAAGAATTTTTTTAGAACCATTTCTATTTTTATATGCTCTTTCAAAGTAATTAGTTACACCTGTTTGAATAGCACTTTGCATACCCTCTTCAAATGCTTCTGAAGGTGCAAATAAAACTGTGGCCTTACCAGTAGCTAATGATTTCATTGTACTACCAACACCTTTTGTAATTCTACCAAAAGCTGTTTTTGGAACATTCTGAACAAACCCACCACCAAGAGTTTCTTGTTCAATCTTATTAATCAAAGCTTTATCAGCCTTTCTAGAAGATCCTAATATTTTTGGTAACTGAATATAGTTAGTTGCAGTTAATAATAATGAGTTAGCTCCCCAAGTATGCATACCTACCTTATCAGCCATCTCATTTATTTGTTCAAGACTTTCTCCTGTAGGGTCTAGACCATATACACTTTTATATTCTTCAATAGCTTTATTTCTAAAAGTGTTCATTGACTGAAGACCTTCCATAGAAGCTTCTCCAAATGTTCCCATTGCAGAAGTTAGAATTCTATCTGAGTTTTTAAGTACACTTGATACTGGAGATTTTACATATTGTTGTGCAAGAGAGTTTAATGTATTCTCAAATGCTGCATACTTTCCTAATTTAGGAGCAACAGACATTGCTTCTTCAATAGCTGTAGCAGCTTGTAATCCTTTACCTGCTTGAACAAGTTTACTTGTTAAACCTATTCCACGCAACACACTTCCCCAAGCAACTCCACCTGCAAGAGCACCTACAGAATATCCTAAGTTCTTTAAAACTTTATCAGACCAAAAGTTTACAGTTAAAATGTTATCAGGAGAATACCATGAGGCATCTTGTTCTTGATGTGTGTAATAGTTAGGAAGTTCATCTTCAAGATTTTTCATGATGTCATCCATCCCTCTTGTGACATCATTATCAATTAGTCCTGCCCATCTTTGATCTCTTACAGCAGTACCAATACCAGCTACTAATCCTACAGTACCAGAAACAAAAGATGTTCCTGCTACTCCTGCAAACTTAGCTGTAGCATTTCCTAACTTAGATAGTCCAGACTGTTGTTGTGCAGCCATCTCTTCATAGTCAGTACCAGGAAGAGTTTCTTTATATCTGTTGCCTTTATAAATAGAAGATAGAGGAATCTGTGCCACTCCTAATTCTTTAGGGGCTGCTAATCCTGCTCTCCATATATCATCAAAAGATCTATTGTTATTTGGCTCTCCTCCAAAAGCAGAGTTTGGAGTTGGCACATCAGGAGTTGTTGGTAGACCTTGTGCTACACCACGCAGGTTGACTATTTTTGGCTTGTTATCTGGCATTGTTTTGAAGTAAAGCTAGTTGAACAGATGTTGGATTTATTGTTGTTTTCAAACTCATGATTACATTTTGAAGATTTGTATCTCCATCTAATTCTTTAATTATAGATTTATTTGTAGATGGATCTTTTGCATATAAGTATGAATAGTATTTTCCATTGATGTATTTAATATTAGACTGAACTTCAAATCTACTATTTTGCATATTAGGAAGATCATCATTATCAAACCATGAATCTCCATTTATGTATGTACTTTTTTCCAATGGATCACCTTTTGAAGTTGATCTAAGAGGATTATTATTTATTACATTTCTAACTGTAATTACATCTTGAGGTTCGTATATACCATTAACATCTAAATTTAATCTAGCAGCTTGATCAGTAGTCACTGTCATTCCTCCTGCTCTACCATCTGGACTATATGATATAATTTCTACTGCAGGTTCACCTCTTTCATTTGTAGTCACTCTATATTCTAAAGTAAGGTCTGTCATATCCTTAACCTCCTTACTAGTAATGCTTGAATAGAAATCATCAAAGTCACCAGAAAGATTTTGATCTGCAGCTTTAAAACCACCTGCTATTACTTTTATATCAGCAAGTGTTGCTTTATCAGTTTCAGTATCTCCAGTTGCTACAGTAAATGATCTATTAGGAGACTTACCATAAGCAGCTCTTATTACATCAGCTTTCTTTTTTAGTCCTTCTTTGTATTGTTTTTTAGCAATAGTCTCACTTACTTTCCTTACACCTCCAAATAAAGCTGGCTCATTAAAAGAAAATAAATTACCCCAAAGCTGATCGTTCTCAGATAGCATTCCTAATTTAGTAGAACCTTGTCCATTGTTATATGATTGCCATGCATTAAGTAATTCTCCTTTACCTCTTTTTTGTAATCTAGCAACAGCAGCATTTGCTTCAGAACTCATAAGCTTTGCCTCTGTAGATCCACTTAATGCTTCTCTTGCTGTAGGAGATTGTGTAGCAATTGCAAGATCAAACATATCTTCTTTTGATAGATTATATGTTTTATCTTTCCACTTGATTGTTTCAGGTTTCAAATCCATATTAACTAACTCATTTGCAACTTCTCCAAGAGATTCACGAGTTCGTTTTTTTATATTGTTATCAATAGCTAATACAGCATCATATGATTTTTTTGAATTTTTATAAGCTATGTAACTATCTTTGACAGATGGTTTTGCGTTAGTTGATTTTTGATACTCTTGTGTAGCTCTATTTAACCATGTTGTTTTATATGCCTCTGGATCTTGACCAGATTTTTTAGCAGCATTGTTTATCATTAAAGAGATAGCTTTATCAGGATCCATTCCTTCATCTACTAATTTATTATATTTAGTGACATTGCTAGGAATTTTACTAAACATAGTTTCCCACATAAATGAATCTGATGCATTGGCATAATCATTTGAAGCCATTTGCATTTGTGTATCATGAAACTGAATTTCATTTCTATTTTTTTCTGCAGATTCAAAAGTTGCATCTCCACCATCACCAGCACCTCCAGCACCTCCACCAGCAGTACCTGCTTTAGGTTTACCTTTTAAGTTAGCAAGACGTTCATCTTGATCAAATTTTAATTGCCATTTAGCATCGTCAATCTGATCTCTTCCTCTTTTATATGCTTGTTCACTTGCCCATCGAGTTTGTTCGTTTCTTTCTTTCTGCATATCAAACTCAGCCTTCCATGCAGGATTATCTAATGTTTGTTGTTTAGTTTTATTCCAACCAAACATTGTTGTATACTTAGAACTTACATCATCTTTGTAAAGCATACCTTTAACTCCATCAGGATTGTCATAAGATAGTTGAGCAAGTTCATCATATGAACTACTGGTTTTGTTTATTTGAGATTGTAACTCACTTATTTGATCATCTACTTTTTCACCCATAGATTTTTTCAAATTCAAATCCATAAGTTTATCTGCATAAGCAGCCATTGTATCATCTCTTTGCAAAGATATTTTCTCTTCAAGAGCTTTAGAATCAAGTCCTCTATAATTGTATTGTCCAGAAATATTTAATTGTTGTCCAACACGAGGATCTGAAAACACTTGATCTAAAGTTGCTTTTACTTTATCTGGAAAGATTCCTTCTTTCTCTAAGCGAACCATTGTTGTACTTAGTATAGGATTTCCTTTAGCATCAACTCTAGGGTTACCAGCTGCATCAGTTTCAAAGATTTGATCATAAGAATAACCATCAGGTTTCACTGCATCAAATGTTTCTTTTGTGAATTTAAATACATCAAAGTATGGAGTGTATGAAGCATTGAATGATTTACCTATTGTAGAATCATTCAACCATTCGCCTGCTTGTTTATCAAATACGTATTTATTGTCAGGAGTTAAAGTTCCTTTCTTTTTCTCCTCTTCCATTAATGCAACTTCCTTTCTGTATTTTGCAGCAGAACCAACAGCATTTTGTACATTGGGATCACCAATAATTTGAGTTGTCATTCCTGATACAGAATTGACAAGCTGAAAGTTTGAGAAGTCTCCAGCAGCTACATATCTTAAATCATTACCTAACTTGTTTATCTTAGATTGTAGATAAGCTTTATCCACATCTCTAACAACATCTAGTCCAGCAATGTTATCAATACTTGTTTGAATCTTTTGTACACCCTCCTCATACTGTTTTTGTTTTTGTACTCCAACCTCAACCATTGCCTCAACAGGTAATTGCTGTATATAGGGATTAAAGGTTGGGGTTTTATCAGTCCATGAAGCCATAGGTCTTTATTTTTTATACACGATTTATCGTGTGATTAGCAAATGTAATATGAATAATAATACTATCCAATAGTGAGTAATAAATTTTGGTAATTCTTTATAACTAAAAAAGTTAGAGATTTCTAGCAGCTCTTACAATAGATCCATTCTTAGCAGCAAGTTTTAATTTTTTTCCATTCTTACCTGGAAGTGGTGCAAGAGGATCATCATAATCAATTACAATAGGAGAATACAATGTTGTAGTTGGAGATGTTGTTGCAGGAGTATTATTTGTAGGTATGACAGGAGTAGTTTTTGTTTGAGCAGGTGTAGTAGTTGTTCCAGCTTTTTTCTTAACTTCTGTATATCCAATTATATTTCCTTTTTCATCTTTCTGAGCAACATGTGTAATCTCTCCACCAGGACCATATATGTAAGGCATATTAAATTGTTGTGGAGCATTCATATTGATTGCTCTACCAGCATTATCATATCTGTAATTATACAAGTTTTCGTATACACCAAGAGTTCTGTTTTCAAGTTTGTTCTTACCATACTTATCAGCAATAGAATTCAATGCAGCTTGTGTAGCTTCTTTTGTATTAGAAACAGCTTGTGATTGTCTTTGGTATTGTTGATCGTATATAGCTAGGTTTTTAATTTTAGCATCATTCAATGTGTTTCTATTCTCACCATACACTTTATCTTTCATTGCTTGGTTAGCTCTAAACTCTTCACCTTTCACTTTGTTAATAGCATCATATGCATTTGATGCAATCAATGCTTGGGCTTCAGGATTACCTTGTGCCATTCTTTGAGCAGCTCTTGTTTGAGCAGTAATCTCATTCATTTGATCTTGTAATGAAATATCATATGGAGAACTAAGTTCAGGTTGATAAGTTTGAGCTTGTACAGGATCAACTAAGTTGTTACTTAAAGCATACATCTCTCCAGACAACTGTCGTGGATCAAGTCCTTCTTGATCTGTAGGTCTAAAGAATGGTAACACTTGTCCTAATATATCCACCCATTTATTTCTTTCGTAAGGAATAACTTCGTATTGGTCATCTGTAGCAACAGCAGCTGTAGTAGTTTGTGTAGTTGTAGGTGCTTTTGCTTTTGGCATAGTGACATCTCTTGCTGCTTTAATAATATAATGCATATCTCCAACTTGAGAGTTACTTGATTGCTCTTTTATAAATTTTATTTTTTCATCACGAGTTTTTTTACTAGCAAGATCTTCTTTAATCTTTTGTCCTTCAGGTCCAGGAGCACTTTCCATATACTTAATCATTTGATCAGCTCTATCTTTATCAGCAAGAGCATCATCAATAGATTTTCCCCATTGAGTTACATATAGTCCTGGATCATCCCATTCAGCAACACCTGTTTGTCCTGCAGGAGTGAAAGACCATTTCTTACCTTTTCCTTGAACTTTATATTTACCATTCTGAGCTTTCTCTAACTTGGTACCATATCTAGCTTCATTGATAGCTTCTTTATTAACTTTACCTCTTCCTTGTGCAAGACTATCAGCATCTAAATAATGTTCTTCAGATGAATCATTGATTGCGTTTTGGAAATTGGCAAGATTCATTTTATCTGTTGCATAACCTTTTAGTTTTGCATTAGCTCCTTGGATATTTGCTTTAAGTGCAGAAAGTGTAAGTTTATCAAATGAGTTGTTTACATCTAATCCATTTAACTTGTCTGTCGAACTAGCAATAACTTTATTCTCTTTAGCTTCTTGTTTAGAAATAATATCTCCAATATTCTTAAATTTCTTACCATTGTATTTATTTGATAAAGCAATAATATCTTGATCACCTGTTTGTGCTGCAATTCTTTTATCAAATTTAAGATTACCTAATACAGTTAAGTTTTTCTCACCTGTTTCAGGATCTTCCATTTCAAATGCTGGTTCATTTCTTTCCACTTCTACATCAGCATCAGCGTTCTGTGAACCATACTCAGCATAGTCTGTATATGAATCGTGTCCACCTTCACCATATTTAACACCAATACCTGTGTGACCATTACCATCAGATTCATCATGTGACTTTCCTCTGAACATAATAGTTTCACCTGTACCTGGCATGTATGGATTTTGAGAAATAGTTTCAGCATGTCCACCCCAAGTAGTTTTAACTTGTCCACCTAATGCCATAGTTTCTAATGCACTAGGGCTAGGCTGTACGTAACGACCACTAATGTGCCCACCACTTCTTAACGTATCCATAGTTTCATCTGGAGCTAATAGTTTTTTCATACTATGATCACCAAATTGTGTAATAACTTGTGGCTGCCAATCATGACTTACCCATCCACCATCTTTCATGTGAGAGGCATAACCTGCTTGTATAGCAGGAAGCTTTTGGTTAAGCATTATAGTTTGTTGATTTCTTTCTGTTTGTCTTCGTAATCTTTCTATCTCTTTTGGATTTTGATCAGCAAATCCACCAATTAATGCTCCTGCTGTTTGTCCAATAGCTGAACCAGCTGGTCCAAATATACTACCAACAGCTCCACCTACAGATCCACCAATAGCCCCACCTGCATTGTTACCTGTTACAGCATTTGCTAAATTGCCACCAATTTGACCATATTGTCCCAAAGAACTACCAGCACCAGAAGCACCATCAACACCAGAGAATCCACTTCCTCCACCATTTATTGTATTTAGCCAATTGCTCCACCCACTCTGTGCTTGTGGAACATGTCCACCATGTCTATATCCTTTTACCATAGATGAATCATTGAGGGGCTCATATCCAAGATCATCATATAACGTTCCAGGAGCATAAGTGTTTTGGATCTCTCCTCCATCTTCATACATTACAAAATTAGGATGAGGTCCTCTTCCTATCTGTTTCATTTTCCCTGGTCCAAGTTGTTTCACAGTTCTTGCACCTAATTGTTTAGGAGCACCTTGACCTAATCTTTTTGCACCTTCACCTATTTGTTTTGCTGCTCTTTGATAATTTCTTGCTCCTGGAAGTCCTTGGAGATATGGTAAGTATTTAGTGTTTTTCAATAACCCTAATGCTGGGAGTGCTCCTAATGCTTCCATCCCTGCTCTTTTATATTCTCCTTCAGTTGCATAGTCACTTGCATTAGCTGCTGAGTTTACCCAGTATGCAGGATTTATTGCTCCTAAAACTTCATCGTATGCATTCTTATTATTTTTAGAGAACCCTTCTGCAGGAAGTTCACCATACTTACTATAGTGAGCATAACTCTGTAAAGGATTAGCTAACACTTCTCCTGTTCTAGTTATGAAATTATCTTCTTCTGGATCTTGTATATTTCCAAAATCTTTTTTGCCCATCTTTGGTTTACTTGCCATTGCTTGAGCAAATGTTTGTTGTTTACCAACTTGTTTTTTAGCAGAAGGTTTACTTCCACCAGGAGGAGTTAATTTTTCACCTCTTAGTAATCTGTCAGCTAATGCTAAATTATTTTTAGCTGATCCATCTGTATATCCTTTTTTCTTTGCTTCACTCCAAGGTGTACCTGTTGTATCTTCCCATATCTTCCAAACCTCTTTACTTTTAGGTTTTGATATAGCTTTGATAGTTTCAGTTTCTTTAGGAGCCACATATCCTGCTGGTGCTTCTTGTGGACCAAATGCCACTTGATTAGATTTTCTATTTTCAATAGCTGCTTTTTGTCTTGCAGCATTTGGATATTTATTTATTAAGTCTGATTTCTCTTCTGTCACATAACCATTCTGTGCCTTATCTACAAAACCACCATTACGTTTAAGAATATTTGTACCTACACCCATTGTAGGAAATACTTGGTTAGCACTTGTCAATGCATCTTCAGGTCTTACATATTTACGCTCAATAGGTTGAGCTCTTTTTGAAGATTGTTGAGCTTTAAGTTGTACATCACTTATTGCTTTATCTTGTCTTGCTTGCTTCACTGCATCTTTCTCTTGTTCAAATGCATCAAGTCCTTGTACTATTCCACCTATTATTGGAAGTGCTCCTAGAGCACTACTAATTCCACTTGTTTCTTTTGCAGGAGATTGAGGAGTAAATCCTATATCTTCAGGAACACTTCTATCTGTAACACCTGCTGGAAGTTGATTGTTTGTAGCCCATCGTTTTCCAACTTTATTATTTAACGCAAATGGATCTTGTGTTTGAAATGATTGATTAGCAAAGGCTTGCGCATTAGGTGCACTTATTCCTCCTGCTGGAATGTTTGTATTCCCAGGATTGAATCCTGCACCAGGAGTTGATGATATACCATATGGTTGATTATTCTGATACCAATTAGGGGCAGAAAATTGATTACCAAATTGAGCTTTCTCAACAGCATTAGAAGTTTGAGCTTTCTTAAACTCTTTACCATGCACTTTCATAAATGCTTCTTCTGAAGGATACTTTTTATAGAATTCTTTTTCAGATTTAACACCAGCAATTTTTAATATTTGAGCCTTCATATTAATTGTATTTGTTCAACCATCCACCTGGTTGTGGTTTGTTATAGTTTGTAAAGTTAGTTAATTGATCTAACTGTTCAAAAGTTTTTTCATCTTGTTGATTTACACCATTCTTAGCCATTGGAAACTCTGTTACTTTCTTTCCTTTGAACTTATAGTTCTTTCCTGGTTTCATTAGTTTTGTATCACCAGTATCAGATATTCCTAATACATCATAAGGAACTCCTTGCATGGTTATATTGTTAGAACCTATTTCTGTTATCTCTCCAGGATGAGCCCATTGTCCTCTGTCATCTTTAATGATCCCACCTTCAGCAAATGAATCTAACCACCCACCATTCTTCATTCCTTTAGGTTTCCAATCTAGTCCATGTTGGTAATAAGACATTGATCCACCATTTTTGTAGTCATACTCTTTTCCTACTTCTTCATAATACTTTGCCTCTCCTTCTAGGTTTAAAGGATTAGTATATCTTTGACTGTCAAGAACTTTATCAAATAATAAATATTTATTAAGAATTCTTGCTTCTGGAACATCGTTTATTAATTGTATATAGTCTTCTTGATTTTCTAAATCGCTTCTATTATAAAAATTATTCCATACAGCATCAGTGGTCATCATCTGTGGTGGATTTTGCATCTCAGCCCATAGTCTATCATCTGTATCATGAGCTATGTCATAATTATCTCTACCTTCTGAATGCTGAATAGCGTGATAATTTTCATGTGCTAATAACTGATCTTGATGAAGTTTTAAATCTTCTCCTGTTAATTGGTTACCCTCATCATCTTTCCATGTAGTGTAATCAGTCCCTATGTTCATTGTGTTTAACCTAGGATCATAGTAACTTCTATTTACATTAGGATTATCTACTCTCCTTGCAAACATTGGATTTCCATGCATATCTAATTGTTCCCCATCCTGTGCACTAGCCAATGTCTTCTTTGCATATGGACCATTGGAAGGAATACCCTTCGTACGTGCGTATGTGAATCCTACAGCTCCTGGAACAGAACCACCCATTGCAAGATTAGGAGTTACAGTAACAGTATCTTTTATTGTGTTTGCTCTTTCAATTGCTTTAGGGTTCTTGGAGTTTCCATATTTCTTCTTTATAGATGTATTAAATATGTCAGCTTTTCTTTGTGCTCGTTTAATTTGTTCAGGATCACTTGTATTAATATTCATTGCATCATACGCTCCTCCCTCACCTTTCATTCGAGTATTTCTTTGTTTGATGTTCCAAGATTCTTTTTCTCCAGATTCATTTTCTTCATCATCAGATGGTGTAAAGAGATCTGTTATT
>Ga0164292_10003409_pt1 | contig 12996 bp, 19 predicted proteins | sample GEODES117metaG_FD_111486 | JGI IMG/M metagenome (GOLD analysis project Ga0164292, IMG submission 111486) | Eutrophic lake water microbial communities from Lake Mendota, Wisconsin, USA - GEODES117 metaG | ecosystem: Environmental > Aquatic > Freshwater > Lake | place: USA: Lake Mendota... | reverse complement strand
TATGAATATTTTGGCTGCACCTTTATAGTATATTTAACCTCAAGGTTAAGCAAATTATTCATACACTCAACGAAGTCTGCTGTATGTAAACTTAATACGCTTTGATAATCATCTTTTCTATAACCTCCAAATAGAGCACAGCTTACAGGAAGCGGTCTTCCAAGTTTCTGGTCCATTTCTTTAACCCAATTCCAAAAAATTGTAGAGCACTCCAACCATTGGTCAGTTGAACACTGGAATCCTAAATCGTCCCACTCATGTGAATCTGCACCATGACACCATACAACATATCCAATTTGGCCAGTTAAAATGGCCTCTTCTAGATTTTGTAGATTCCATTTAAGATTATTAACATAGGCTTTACCTCTGCCAGTTGGGTTAATATTAAATTCAGTCGGAACTGCTTTATCTAAATCTTTGACAAATTGTCTAGAATCTTCAATTGAATTTCCAAAGTGTCCATCTAAATCTAAAAAAGCTCCACTTAATCCAAACTCTTCCAAGATTTTAATTGCAGCAATAACCTGACCGCTAAATGTACAAAATCCGCTTCCTCCATCAGGTCGAGCATGGTGAAATCCACTAGTTGGACTAAAGTGAACTTGATCTGGCTCTACAATAGAACCCTTTATTGCAGCGTGCAGTGATGCATTAGTATAACGAACTGAATCTGCAAATTGAGTTGACCAATCCAATCCATTTGATTCGCAGCCCCTTTGCCCGCTGAAAAAAGAATTAACATATCTTTTTGTATGGGCAATCTTGAAATCTTTATTTGTATATGGGGTAAAATCTTCAACTATTTCAAAATGGTTCAATAACCCCTCGTCCTCAAAATTTTCAAGTAACCTCTTAGGTTTTAGCGGCGATTTGCTAAAATTACCACCAGAGTCCTTTGCTAGGACCTGTTTAGGTGTGTAGTGTACTTTAATTTTGTTTTTTCTCATAATCCTTGTAATATTGTAATACCAGAAATGGCCGAGACCAGCAAGTCTAGGCTTTCTATATCTAATAATACCAAAAAATCTGTAAAAGTGGCACCTGGGTATTCGTATTCAATTTGGCTCCCAAGCTGTTCCAGGGCTACCCTGGTGACTGCCAGGGACTCATTTGGAACCCGAATTAGGTAACTAGTCCTCATCGTCATCATCGTCCAGGAGGTCATCTGTATTATCGAGCTCGATCTCTTTCTTTAAGAGCTCCATTTCTTCAACATATTCCATTAATTCAGAAAACGACAGTTTAGATTCTTTATTTAGTTCATCAATCATTTGCTGTTTATCTTCTGGCGAACCGTATCTAGAGATCTCAGAAAGAAAGCCAGAAATAATATCAAATAGCGTCCATCTGCGTTCAGCTTCAACCGCAATTTGATAAGTTCTATCATCTGGTATATCAAGGGCAGTTTGTTCACATATAGTAAATTGGCAAATATCTCTTAATCTAATAAAATCTAACTCTGTAACCACATCTGAATCACTACCCTGAATTGCGCTTATTCCAAGAATATTTGGAACAATATCTAAAATTGTCATATCTGAGGCAGCAATCATTCTAACCTTCCATGCAAGTTCAACATAGTCAATTGCTGGCGATTTAACTGATAGAATTTGAGTTTCTTGTAAAAATAGATCAAAATCTACTCCATTTAAATAACCATCAAATACCAGGTTAATTTCATCAGTAAAGTCACCAATCACCTCCAAAAAGGTTTTGATTGTAATATTTTCGTCAAACTCAGCAAAATATCCAAAAAAGCTCGAAAGTCTTCCTGTAATTTGGGTTTGATTGGTGGGTTGGTTTGTGGTCAAATCCCAGTCAACTAAATAGAAACCATCCTGCTTTATTAAAATACTTTTGTGTAACACTTACAATTAAAGTTTTGTTTTTTATACTCTAGAAAAAGGGTTTGAACCCAAATAAATATCTATAGAAATATTTAATAACATATGCACAAATCATTCCTGGACCTAGTATTAGAGTCTAATCAGATCGAAGAAATGGCTCTACAGCCAGAACAGTTTCCAGACACCTATCTAAAAAGAGCAAAAGATCGCCAAGCAGTAGCTAGAAGTCTTGCTCCATTAGCTAAGCAGTTTCAAGAGGCTTTAGTTAATTTAAATTGGAGGCAAATTACCTGGTCAACTAGAGGAAGCTCGTACTATCCAATTTTACCAGAAGAAATTCTAGCATTTTATAAAGAGGCAAGGGAAAAGGTTCAACAAAATGGTGGATCAGATTCTTTTATTAATAATTTTATGAATAATAGTTTTGGTAAATGGGCAGATGCCAATAATCAAAGCGACTGTATTCACATGGAAGTAGATTCAAGCGGTCGTTCACATTTTCCAGGTGGAGGAATTCCAAGTTCTCTTAGAGGAGCACGTCTTGGTTATAAGTTGTATAGAGCACTACTTGAACAAAAGAAATGGTTAAAATCAAATACCGCTGGAACCCTAGAAAAAGATAATGCATGGGCCTCTTTAATTTCTCCAAAATTAAATGCAGATGGTTCGCTTAGTGACGATGATGTGCATGCAATTCTTGGACCAGATTGTGTATTTGCAATGATTAAAACAATTTCAGATGATCAGAAAATTAGATTTGCAACAAATTTCCTAGATAATAATATTAGTTATAGTAGCGTAACTCCAAGAAATTTTGGAATTGACGATGAGCTTAAAGCAATTTTACCAGCCGATGTAATGGCTAGATTTGATCCAGCTGAAAGAGAAAGATTGGAAAGAGAACGTAGAGAAAGAGAAAACCGAGAAGCTGCTGAACGAGCAAGAGCATATGGTGTTGAAAGAGGAATCGTTTGGGATGATCAACCAGAAATTGGGGATCTTGTTTATGTTAGACAATACGCAAACAGTAGAGATACTTCAATTCCAGTTAGAGTATTAGCCGGAGTTTATCGTGATCACGCGATTGCAATTTCTGTTCCAAACTATATTGATTGGGTGGAAAGAGGCAGCGACATAAATCAACTTACTTCATTTGACACCAGAAATTGTAATAATACTCCTGAGGCAATTAAAGCTCAATTTGTTAAAGTGGATCCTGTTCAAATTCCAGGAATCGAAGATGATTCTACTGTAATTAGAAGCAGATATAGTTCAACCGATTGGCGAATAGTTAAAGATTTTATTATGGGTCTAATTGATCCAGAAGTAGCAGATCGTATGAGAGCCGAACGCGAAGAAAGAGAGCGTACTGAAAGAGAAGAGCGCGAAAGATTAGAAGCTGAACGTCAAGCACAACGTGCACAAAATGAAGAGAGATTTGGTCCAAGTGTAGATAATTTCCAAGATGCCCAATATAAAGAGGCGATAGATGGCCGTAACCCTGGAGGAACTTATATCGCTAAGATATTTAAGAGAGGCCAAATTACAGATATTGCACTTTCACCAGATCAAATGGATAGATTTAACAGAAGAAAATCAACTCCAGTATTTTTACCAGCAAGAAATGCTTATTGGAATTCAATAAATGGATTTAAGATCGATGAACCAATTGATGGATTGGGACTTACCAGATTCCGTTTAGAAAGATTTGATAGCAAACGAGCAACTACTCCAAATGAAATGCTTTATATTGCATCGCATAATACTTATTATGGTCTAGTTGCACCAGTTGATTACTTTGTATTCAATCAATCAAGAAACGAAGAATACATTTACCTAAGAGTGTTTGATAACACTACAGGTAGGGCAAGAAAAATTGCAATTAAGGTTGCAGCTCTAAGAAAAATTGTTGCTTATTAATTAATAGGAAACATTTCGTAGAATTTCTCAAGTCTCTCTAAGAATTTATTATAATACAATTTAAGATCCTCAGTATTCATTTCGAAATATTGAGGATCCATTGTTTGCTCATTAGAGATCCAAATCTGTGCTTGCGAAATTTTAATTTTATGTCGATCCCAAACTGCAACTGCATACGCTGCAACTTGGTGTTTATAATCTTCAATCCACTCTTCCTTTTTGGGTTTACGTGCAGTTTTAAAATCAATTACCGCATAGGTACCATCAACTAATTCTGAAACATTATCGACTGTTCCAGCATAACCACCATTTCTGTGAGTCCACAAAAATTCTTCTTGCATTACAGTTCGCTTAATTCTATCAAATGAACCAGATCGAATATAATTATAGAACATCATGCCGCCTACGATTTTAGCACGATTATCTTGTTTATCAATTTCTTCGTCTAATCGGGTAAGCGCTAGGGTTTCTTCTAATCTATTTTGAGTAGTCATTGATCCAGGAAGATTAAGATAAATCTCGCAAAGCCTGTGCATAATATTACCTCTGTCTAGAGCGTTTTGACTAATACGATTAGCCTCAGCTTCACCAACTCTTTCTTTCCACTTATCAATACCTGTAGTATCTGCTGTGGATCCTAAAACTGTAGTTACACTTGGAAATGGGCCTAATTGACCATGTTCTTCAGAATTTACTTGGTAATATCGTTTGTTATTAAGCGTTACTCGCTTGATTGTGTCTCTAGTTTGCATTTTAATTCTTCTATCTTGTCAATCATCCAATCGGCGTTGACGGGTTTATAACCTGTTATACACGCACAAGCTGACATAGTTCCCGCTAATGGGTGAACGTGAGCGTGCGAGTGTCCATATAAGTGGTAGGCTCCACGATATTTACCATTCCATTCATAAAGAGGATAGTGGAATAACACAAATCTTTTAAAACCCCATTCGCTATCATCTTTAATCATAATTTCTTTGTAGTTTGTAAATTCTACAATATCCATTACCTCGCTTAAATTATATAGCCAAGTTTTATCAATATGAAGATCGTGGTTTCCAATAATCCAGTGAACTTTTCCAGGAAGTTTTCCAAACTTTCCTAAGTTTTCACGAATGTGTTTGAATTTAGTTCGCTCCATTGCAAGATCGCCTAAGAAAAAAACGTGATCATCCGGTCCTACCGTTTCATGCCAGTTTTTGGCAATTACATGATCGTGTTCTTTTATATCAGAAAAGTTGTGTAAGCCTTGTTCGAATCGTAAGACATTTCCATGTCCTATGTGTAAATCGCTAATGAACCAAGTTGTGGCTCTGTCAAATGTGTTTTCTGTACTAAATATTTGTTCCATCTAATAGTTTATTACTAACATACTCGAATGCAGTTTCAGCGTCGTGCATTACTTTATCTTTCTGTTGGTTAGCTAAATCAGTTAAGGCTTTATCGTATTTAGATGAGGTTCTGTGTTTATGCAGCTTTTGCGCATAGATCTTAACAACTTCTTCTAAAAATTCCTTTGAGCTATTATACTTAAAGTTTGGTAAATCGTATGTGCCCGTTTTTTCAAGAGTTCTGGCAAATCCTAAAATTCCATTACAGATTTGTTCAAGTGAAAGTTGAGTTACATCAATTCCAGGGTGTTCATTTAGGTAATCATCAATTACAAGTTCACGTTTAGTGCCAGCAAATTCATCAACAAATTCTGCAAGGTGTAGAATAAATTTAGAAAAATCTCTAGTGATAATTTTCTCTTCAACGTCTTTACGCATGTTAGGTCCAACTAATTCACCATTTTTAATTTTAGCAACAACTCCACGATCTGTAACTGAAACATCAAGCGCATTACCAAATGATTGATATAGGAACCCTACAACAAATCCTTTTACGCCTCTAATTGGAGTATATCTAGATTTTGCCCATTCTGCTGAATATGTAAAAGTTGGAATAATATCAACTTGAACTGGATCATCTGTTAAATTAATTACAAGTTTAAGGCTGCCGTCGGAAATTGCATCGCTCTCTTCTGCATCAATCTCAGGCTGAGGATTTTCTTGAATCCACTTTAACATAAGTTGATTGTACTCTTTCATAGTATCAATTTCAACTCTGCGTGATTGAGGTTCAGTTAGAGGATATTCAACTAAAATATCAACATCGCCATATGCCTTTTCTGGATTTTCTGCCATGTCTTGTTTATAATAAACGCCAGATCCGCCTGGACCAAGAACTTTTAGCGGAGCCATTTCTAGTGACTCTACATACTTATTAAATTTAGAAAAAATAGTTTCTAAAACAGAAACAGATTCTTTTAATACGGCTGGCGTAATTTTAGTTCCTTGTGTTTTAGTTGTTGCCCAACCTCCCATTTCCTGTATTTTTAAAAATCCCTGAAAAGATTCAATAATTCTCACAATAAATTGATGATTTTAGTTATTTATCGAAACCTAGTTTCTTTAGCTCTGCAATAGTTTCCTTGGCACTAGTGTGCAAAATACCTGTTCCACCAGCGGCAACCCATGCATCTAATTTCTTTGGAGTATCATCAATTAGAATATCGCTAGGACCAGTTGCAAATTCAAATTTGTTACCATAAAAAATGGTTTTCTCTTGACCTGTCCAGTCTTCCTTTTTTGTAATATATGGAAAGTCCCAGTTTAGATTTTTCTTAAGCCATTTAGCTTTACCTGTAATTGACTTTGGATCAAGTGATGGCGATGATAAGATAGTAGGATTGTATTTTCGGATAAAACTCCAAAGATCGATTCCATCTGGCATCCATTCCATACCTGCCCAAAATGCCTCACCGGCTTTTCCAACAAGTTTCCAACTTGCATTTTTTGAATATTCCTTTTGAAACTCTTCAATAGTCATTCCAGCCTCTTTTTCAAACTGGGAATCCCAATCTGAAAGTACTCCATCCATATCGCAAAAGATTCGCATTGGTTGAGCACTCTCATTAAATTGTGTGTATGGTTTAATGTGTTGCATATTATGATAATTTTATCCATTTATTGTTTGATTCCAATCTAGTTGATCCAACAAACTCCATATTCCATTCGCTAGGTAAGATTAGCGATAAAAATAATGAATCATCAGACTTTCTATATAGGTAATACGTTTCACCAATTACTGGTAAAAAGTTGTAATTTGAAGAATATACTATATCATTCCAATTTACCTCCTCAACTAACTCTTTAAATTCTTCCTTTAGCTCATTATACTTTTTTACAAATACTTTATTTGCCTTTTGAGCCTGTCCCTGTTTCCATCCGGCAACATCATCCATTTGTATAGATGGAGCACTAAGGTTTGAACCATATGTGAGTGCATTTGCATAGTAGCCTTTTTCTTCATCCCAAACTACTAGATCGGGTTTCTTTTTTTCTTTACTCATATTGGTTCTATACTATTTATTGTTGTAGACCTGGAACCCAATGAGTAGTTCGGCCGTCTGCCGTTTTTTCTCTAATTACTGTATTTCCATGAGGGTCTTCGCGCTTTCCATATACTTCAAACTCAAAAACAAAATCACCAGTTTCGCCAGTTACTTGTTGATAATTTCTAATACTTGCTCCGCCTTGTGCATAAGAAGCTCTACTTATTAATTTAGAATAGTCCCATAGTAATTGAATCTCATTATCTGTAAGATCCTTAACCAATCTATGCGGGGAAATCTTAGAACGATATAACATTTCGCATTTAATATAGTTTCCAATTCCTGCAAAAAGCCTCTGGTCCATTAGCGCTTCTACAACAGTTTTATTTGGAACCCTCTCAAATGATCTAAGCGTATTATAAACAGACGCAGTTGTGTCGTTTAGCGCATCAACGCCTAGGGTTTTTAGTTTTGCGTCCAATTCAACCTTACTTGCAAACTTAAGGGTACCAAATCTGCGCTGGTCAATAAAAAATAGCTCTAATCCATCATCAAATATTAATTTAATATGTGCATGTGGTTTTTGATAGATTGACCAAAACCCGCTCATACCCAGGGTAATCCAGATAGACATGGCGCCTTCCAATTCTAGCCAGATGAATTTGCCTTTAACTCCACCTCCAACTACCTCCAGGGGCAGCTCCAGGGCTCCCAGGCCAACTGGGGGAGTCTTTAGGAAGCGTCCACCAAGTATTTCTACACTAGTTAGTTTTCTATTAATACAATAATTTCGCAAACCTTCATATACGCGTCTGCATTCTGGTCCTTCTGGCATATCCTATTTTTTGATATTATACCCAATTCGCGCAAATAAATAACTACAAAATAGATCTATTTAAAATGATTTACAATTTCAAAGATTTCGTTACTAAGGTTGACGAAAACGTAAACTCTGCAGAGTTTTTAAACAAATTTGGTTTAACTGAAGAAGAAGATGCGGCAGCGGCTGACGCTCCAGTTGAAGATGCACCAGAAGAAGATGCTCCAGTTGCTGATGAAGCTGCTGATTTGGAAGCATTCAAAAAAGAGCACCTTGATGTAATGTTCAATGAACTTTCATCTGATGATTTCGATGCATTCTATTCTTCAGAATTTAAAGAGTGGAAAGAAATGGAAGATGGTGAAGATAAAGAAGCTAAAAAAGAAGAAATCCTTACAAAAATCAAGGATATGTTCCAATTAGGCGAAGAAGAAAAAGAAGAAGCTCCAGAAGAAGACGAAGCTCCAGCTGAAGATGAACCAGCTGCAGAAGAAGCACCAGAAGCATAATTAAATTTTTCCTATGAAATCTCAACAAAAAGCAAAGCTTAAAGAAGAGGGTATTAAAATTGTTGAATTTGCAAAAGCAAATAAGAGCAAATGGCGTTACATTCTATATGTAATCGGAGGCCTTGTTGTTCTTTATGGGTTAATTTATGTGTTTACTCCAAAGCCACAAATGCCAGTAGAGTATAAAGCAATAATTGATTCATTAACTGTTGCAAATAAAGAGTTAGAAGCAAAGCAACTAAAGATTGATAGTTCAATTCAGGTTTATGAAACTGAAGTAAAGGCTATTGATTTCCAAGTTGACAATATTAAAGAAAAGACTACAATTATTCGTGAATATTATCACGAACAAAGTGCAGCAGCTTCTAGTTATACACCAACTCAAATTGATTCCTTCTTTAAAGCTAGATACAATTATTAATATGAAGAAATTACTTTTTATAATTGCACTATTTCCAGTTTTTGCGTTTGCTCAAACTGCACCGCAAGACACTGTTAAAATTCCAGCACCTGTTGCAAAGCAGATTGTTAAGGACTTAATTGGTGGTGATAGCGCAAAGGCTGAACTTAAACTTGCAAATGAACAACTAGTTTTACTTAATCAAAAAATAGTATTAAAAGATAGTATCATTTCGGGTCATGTTCAAAAGGGTGTTATGTACGAAGATCGTATTAAAAACGAGCAATTGAAATTTGAAACTCAGGGTTTATGGGTTAAAGATCTTCAAAAGCAAAATAAGAAACTTAAAACTAAATTAACCTTCACTAAAATTATTAGTGGAGTTCTAATAGGTAGCTTAGGGTATCTTTATATCATGAAATAATTTAAACCTTATTAAATTAAAAAAGGGACAGCTTTTCAGCGGTCCCTTTCTTTTTTACATGGCATGCAAGATTATTCGATAATTCCAAGGATTTTGGATTCTTGAACAGACTCAACAGTCATTGCTGAAATTCCATCTCCAAATCTAGCTCGGATTTTAGCTTCTGCATCAGATACAGAGTTAGCACTTACGACATACAATTCTTTAATGAATTTACGTTTACCACTTTCGGTTTCGGTCTCAAATTTGATTCTTACTAAATAATACATAGCTTTTAATTTATAGGTTCTTCTACTTTAACATTGATTTAAGTTCTGTTAAAACTTCGTCATTTGTATGACCAGCTCTAACCATTTCATACATTTTATCTAGCATATCAACTGATAGGCTATCGCCCATTACTGCATCAATTTTCTTAATCGCTACAAATTCTCTTGGACCAGTAAACTTCTCAAGACGTTCAATAAAATCGGCTGGGTCTGGAATAAAATATTTGTTGAATCCCATGCTTATGATTTAAGGTAAGAATATGTGCCTTTAATATTGGCATTTAAGAATTTACCAAAGGATTCGGCCTCGCATAGTTCAGCATAAACTGATTCGGAAACTCCTTGGTAGGTATAGACTGAGCCGCTTTTAAATTGAACATATAGTTCATTTATGGTAGGATCATAACCAAATGCATCAATTGTTGATGACGTTACAGATTGTAGTTCGACGTTCATATTATTAGTTTTATACTGATAATATACTAAGAAGTCTTAGATTTTTCTCTAAAAAATAAAAAATAAAGTCCAAAAAAGAATGCCGATAGGCAATAGAAAATAGCGTCCGTAATCCAATAGGAACCGGTCCATTTCATAATTAGAGCAAATAGGGCATCGAAACCAAGAGGGTTGAAGAAAGTCGCTAGGATCAGGATCCAAGTCCCCATGATCTTTCTCTTCTTTTGTTTTAATTTGGCAAATACTGTCACTATCCATGATGTTAGGAATTTTCTCAGCTGAAAAAATTAATTGATTGAGTATACTGAGGATCGTTGAATCTTAATTATTTATTAACTACCATTTTGGTTCAGGTAGAGGGCACGATTCTCCTTTAGTTGCAGTCTTTGCAAAGATATAGCAGCCGCACTCTCCGCACTGGCCGCTTGCCCCTAGAAATTTATCGCACTCATAACAAATAGAAAGACGCTCATTGCGAAGTTCATCTCCAACAAATAATTCGTCAAAGATTCCTTTAATTTGAGTCTTAACTTCTGTTGATTTACAATTCTTGCAATCGCTCATGTTCAAATGGGATATAATTTTCTAATAGAGTATTATACTGTTCTCGATATTTTAGAACAGCTAAATCTTTGGCCTTTGCCTCAACTTCAATATCTAAAGTTAAGCCATATGGATTGATTTGTTCATAAATATAATCTGCGTGAGATCTAGCAATAACTGACGAATCCTCAAAGGTTTTCTTTGAACTTGAATAGTGTGTTAGTGGAGTGCACGGCCACGTTGAAGCTGCAAGATTTAGAGCAGCCTCTTCAGTTAATCCACTTGTATTAAATCGGTGGTGGTGGAAATCAAATGTGATAGGTGTTCCAATCCTTGCAGTAATTAAATCATAAAGATCTTGAACTGAATATTGGGTAGCCTTATCATCGTTTTCTACAACCAATCGGTTTTGTGCAGACTGGCTAAGTAGTTTAAAATTTTGACAAAATCTATCAGCCGCTGCTTCTTTATCACCATAGGTTCCACCTACATGAATATTAACTGGAAATCTGTGATCTGTTGGTAAACCCATTAGATCCATAATTTCTGAATGCTGATTTAAATCTTTGATAGTTTTTGTAACAACGCTTGGAGTTGGCGAAGGTAAAACGTCAAACTGGCCAGGGTGCATTGATAATCTAATATTATTTGCAAGTACAAATTCTCCAATTGCCTGCATGTCAGGTAGAATTTCCTGAAAATTTGGCAATTGGGTAATTTCATATTCTGACATCCATGGAAAAACATCGCTAGACATACGATAAACATAAATGTCATTTGCAACATTCCATTTTAAGATAGTAAGAATATCCTTGATATTTTGATGGGCCAACTCGCCACAGTATTGAATACCCTTTTGTTGAAAGGTTTTCTTAATCATACCACGATTTGCAGTAACTTTTCTATCTAGTGATAGGTTAATACAGCAATATCCAAGACGAGTTGTTTCATTTATCATAGATCTAATATACTAAATAGTTTTCATTTTTGTGAGCTCTTCACACTTTTCAAATTCTTCTTGCCCTTCAAAATAAACTATCATTTCTTTTAAGAGGTCTTCTTTTTCCTTTTCATCAAATGGAATATCATTTGGCCAGGTAAAATTGTTGGATGCAAGATGTTTATACATTTCTTCCATCATATCAATATACATGCTTTCTAGTGCAGCTTTATAATCAATAACTCGCATTCTGATAATTATTTGTAGCTTTACGAATTACCTCAACCACATCGATTGCATCGTCTAGACCATCGTGTGTAACATGATTTTCAAGACCAATACGTTCTTTGCATTTTCCAAGACCCGGAAGAGACTGATCATTTTTCCAATCTGTAACTAACACAGCTGGATCAATAATGCGATTTCTGATTTTAATTTTAGTATTCCACGTTGGAATTAAGGTCTCTAACCAAACTTTATCAAATGCTGCAAAGTTTTTTCCAGCTGCATTAATAATTACTCGGTCTCCATCTACTTCACAGCCATGAAATGCTGCCCAACTCGCAAATGCAGTTGCAACCATTTGAGGAGTTAAGATATTGTGTTTTTTACGATAATCTCCACGATCTTCTCTTGGAATTTTTTCCATTCCAGCAATAATCTCAATAAGATTCATGTTCATATTAATAGCATAAGCTGAACCTGTATAGTGAGGGTGTTCGATTACACAATTAAATGTAGGCAACTCTGAAATTGGCTTAACGTCATTTGTGTCTTCAATTATTGCACCAATTTGTAAGATCTGACATGTTTGCGGATCTAACCCAGTTGTTTCTAAATCAATTGATATGTATTTCATTTCTTATAGTTTATAATATTATACTAATCTAAGATATCCCATGGCAAATCATCGTCCTGAATAGGAGTAGACTTTTTAGGTGTACTTGGCGCATCTCCAAATAAGTCATTCATAATTTCATCATCGGTCATATCTTGCTCATCTAAAATATTATTAGATTTTGCAATATGAATTTGAGTTGCTTCAATGGTATTGAAATATTTGATTTGACCACTAGGACTTTCCCATTTACGACCGGCTAATTTATAGCCAACTTGAATTTGATCTCCCGGTTTTGCAAAATCTAGCATTTCGCATTTTTCTTGGATTGCAACAAATGTTACATACTGTGGGTACTTATCGTTAGTCCCGACTACAAATTCTCTTTTTTTGAATTTTGCTGATACAAATTGAGTATCATCTACATTAATTAGGGTTCCGTTAAAGGTTGACATATTAAAAGTTTGGGTTTGTTATTTTTAAATCGTAATTTGAAAATCCAGCAAATAACTCTCTATCTGCTTGAAGTCGTGCATCAACTGTGTGGCCTGGCATAACTCTTTCTTCAAGTCGAGTTTTTCTAATTTCTTCTTCAATATCAAAGAATATTACAAATGATTTTGCACGATCTTCTTCAGAAAGATGCGACAGCCC
>Ga0164292_10003408_pt1 | contig 12997 bp, 23 predicted proteins | sample GEODES117metaG_FD_111486 | JGI IMG/M metagenome (GOLD analysis project Ga0164292, IMG submission 111486) | Eutrophic lake water microbial communities from Lake Mendota, Wisconsin, USA - GEODES117 metaG | ecosystem: Environmental > Aquatic > Freshwater > Lake | place: USA: Lake Mendota... | reverse complement strand
AGAAGTAATTACACCACAGATGTTACGGATCTAAGTCCGGCATTTGATTTTGATTATTTTAAAAAAAATATAGAAGATGAATAGACACGATGAAATAAAAAATTTAATAGAGGCATCTAAAAAGTTATTAAATAAAAATTTGATAACTGAAGATATTAACCATATCCGAAAAAATCACGGATTAATATTGGAACAGGGTGAGGATGGACCAACTGAGGATCAACCTAAAGACTATGAAACTGCGGAAGATGGAATGGGGGATAAAGAAGAACAGGATGTTGTAAAAACCGACAAGTCAAAGGGTTATAGAATATCAGGTGGTATTATCGTTATTCACGGTAAAGATAAATCTGATTTACAATTAACATCAGACGATAAAAAGGCGTTCCAAGATACTATGGACGAGTTTGTTACTGAGGTTTCTGAGATTGTAGATTTCAATAAATTAAATTTATATCCCAACAATGTTGAGTGGTCAGGTAAAGTGACTGAATTAGACGTTGAGTTTTTCTATTCAATTGGTGAAACTAACGGTATATATATTAACGGTACAATGACTAAGATTGATGACGATTATTTGGAGTTTTTAAATAAGTTGAAACAATACTATGAAAAATTCAAATCTAAATGGTCTAAAGTAATTGCTGCAAGAAAGAAAACCCCGGAATCATGAGAAAGTTTATAAATGATAATTTTAAATATGTTTTAGTTGTTGTAGCAGCTATAGTAATATATTTTTTAATACTGAATCTAACAAAACCATCAAATGGAATGACAGAAGAAGATCTAAAAAAAATAGAACAAATAGATAAAGACATTAACTTGTTAATTGAAAATCAAAAGAAATTAGATGAATCAATTAACGAATATAAAAATGAAATTAAAAAAATTGATTCAACAATATCTAACATTAGGATAAAAAAGGAAGTTGTTAATAACTACTATGAACAAAAAGGGAAAGAGATTAAAGACGCTAATGTAAAACAAGTTGATAGTTTATTAAGATCAAGATACAATTTTTAATTATGAAAAATATAATAACAATATTATTTCTTTTGGTGTCAATGACATCATTTGGTCAACTTACAAAAGTTGATACAACTGAAATATGTTTACCATATAGTGTTGGTAAACAAATCATGTTGGACCTTAATAGATTAGATTCAACAACTGCAATACTTAAATTAACTGAAGTAGAAGTTATTGAATTAAATAAAAAAATAGGATTCCAACAAGGAATTATTGTCAACTTAGAAGATAAGGTTAAGATCGGAGATACTATAGTTCAGAAAACAAATGAGAAATTTGATATTGTTGACAGAATAAATAAAGATTTAATTGTTGAGAATAAAAAATTAAAGAGAAAGAATGTAATTATAGAAATAGTCTCAGGTTTTTTAATTGGGGCATTAACATATGAAGTAATCACACACTAATGGCATTAACACAGACAGAAAAAAAAGAGATTGAAGTTTTAATTAGAAAAGAGATAAAAGATTTCTTAGGGTCTACCACTGCCAAACAATTTGAGGATAAACTTATTCAACAGGTCTCTAAAGACATAAAAAGAGGTAAACTAGAAGGTGATATCAAAGATATTGTTGTAAAATCATTCAGAGAATTTTTTACAATGATGTTCCATCAAAGAAGTTTCTGGGAGTCAAAATTTAGGAGTTCATAATGGAAGATATAACCGCAAAAATTAGAGACATAGTATCATCTCAAATGTCAGGTAATCCTGATGCGAGAAACGAGACACTAAAAGGGCTTAAAGATGTTAAAGAAAGTGATGATAGTGAAAAACGATCAGTCCCCCAAGATTACTTAAAGGATCCAAATGGGTTAAAGTTAGTTTTTGAATTGGCAAAACAAAAAAAAACTAATAAGTTAACAATAAGAAAGGAAATTAAAAAACTATTAAAAAACCCTGAAGAAATTAACGACTTCTTAAATTCAATACTTTCATTTGTTAAATCAAAAAAAGGTAACGATAAGGAAGAAACAAAAGAGATGACAGGATCAGGTAGTGCCGGTGGTTATTCCGCTCCATTATTTGGTAATGAAATGAAAGAAAGCGTCTGTAAGATTTGTGGTATGAAAAACTGTAAATGTAAAGACAAAAAACATGGTAATGTACCAAGAAGAACGGAAACAAAAGAAGCCACAGGATCGGCATCATCAGGTCAATATTCGGGTCCCTCGATATGGGCAAAGTCAACTAAGAAAAAAGATTGGGGACCAAGTCGTAAAACACAATTACCTGGAGGTAAATTCGTCCAAGTTAAGAAAAAATGTAAAAAGTTTCCTTACTGCAATCAGGGGGATATTAACGCACTTAGAATCTTTGAAAACGAGACTCTTTCAAAAGTAATAAACGATTTATCAGATAGATACCAAATTCACGAAGATTTCATAAAAGAAATAATCTTCAATGAAATGTCAAAAAGGAATTTAATGTGATATTTATTAAATAAAAATAACTATGAACAATTATTTAAAATACAAAGCCAAAAAACTTATTAACGAAACTTTAGAACAAAAGGCTAATGAAGTTATGGAGAAACTAAAATTTAACAAACCTGGTAGTTCTTTTGATTACGTTGAAGAAGAAGAAATGTGCGAATCATGTGGTGGAGAAATGAGAGAAGGTGAAATGTACGAAGGTGAAACTTGTGAATCATGTGGCGGAGAAATGACAGAAGGTGAATGTATGGAATGTAGTAATATGTATGAAGGAGAAGTAATGGAAAAATTATACGGTAACCAAAAAAGAATTGATAAGAACCACAATAATAAGATTGATAGAGAAGACTTCAAAATGTTAAGAGGTAAAAAAGAAGACGTTAATGAAAATGTATTCTATGAGTTAACAACTGATGTAAATGGTAAGAGAGAAAAACTTTTATTTACTGAAGGTCAATTTGAAGAAATTATTGAAAACATTGTTTTAAAAGAAGAAGGTAAATTTAATAAAGGTAAAACACCAGCAGGATATGCTGAATATGAGAGATCTGTTAAAAAATCAAAAAAAGAAGGTGATGACTATATGAAAGATCTATCTGAAAAAATGAAAGATTATTTAAAAGACGGATCTAAAGGTAAATATGAAATGTCACCTAAACATTTCCCAAAAGGAAATGGTGAATTGGAAGAGATGGATAAAAAGGCTTATGTTGCTTCAGGAGCAATTGAAGATTATATTGATAACTTCACTGCGGCTGGTTTAGAGAACTTAGATTACGATGAAATCCATCCTGATGAAGATTGGGTGACTGATAACGTTGAAGGGGCTTCAAGAACAGGAAATAACCCTGAATGGGCAAACGCAGTTGAAACACCAAACAACAAGAAAAGAAACAAAATTAGAAAAGATAATTTATTGGCTAAGATTAAACGTAAGGCTTACAATAAAGCACCTCAACCAATCTTTAAAGATCAAGCGGGTGAAAATGAAGGTGATAAAATCATGACTAAGTTAGAATCTATTGATGAAAAGAAAAAACAAAAGATTAATGAGGATTTTACACGTATAATGGATTTAATGTCTTATAAGAAAAACACTCAATAATTTACAATTACGTAACTTACTATTACATTGTCCATAGGTATTAATCTATGGACAATTTTTTTAACTACATATCAAAACAATTAAGACAGGAGGATATTGAAGTTTGGTTTAACATCAACAATATTATTCCTGAGAAGATGGAATTGTATTACGATTTCTCGGTATCCATTCATAAATTGATTTTAGAAACTTATCTTGGGGATGATGATGGGTTTGATGAGACAAAAGTCTCAATGAGTGAGGAAGACAAAGTAAAACACTTTGATTGGTGTTGGGATAAAACAATAGAAAGTTTTAATTTAGAAAACATTATTTTCAACAACAGGGGAGATCATTATGAGTACTTCCAATCATTTTTTTCTGAAATTTATTATAACCAATCCGATAAAAAAATTAAAGATTCTATCAGTGTTTTTTTCAGAGATGTCTTTGATTTAGACAAACCATTTACACAATCTGATCTTGATATGATACTTAACATATACAGAAGTTTGGATAAAAATTTAGTCCTATAGTATTTACTAAGATAAGGTAGTAAGGTATCATTTAGGTACATAAACAATAAAATACATTTAAGAAATGGAAACTTTAGAACAAATTAAAATTCTTGTTGAGCAATTAAGTACTGACACAACTAAGTTTTTTGGTGGTAATAAAAGTGCGGGAACTAGAGCGAGAAAAACATCTCAAGAGTTAAAGGCTTTATTACAAACATTAAGAGGTGAAATCTTAGACTCAAAGAAAAATGACTAATATTGATACAATATATCTATTTATTTTCATTTTTTCAATTCTGTCAGTTTTCAGAGTTGTTGTAAAATTTATATTTTCCCTATTACAAACATCACCTGAAAGATTGGTGATGGGTAATAGGGAGATATTATTTCAAGGTGTTGCATTGTCTTATGTCATAACTTACACAATACAAAATTTTTTATGAGTTTTTTTACAGAATTTAATACTTTATCACCTTACTTACAATCAGTAAGAAAGTTGAAAACATATCTTTCATTTGACATTCATTTTCCTAACACATGGAAAATACCAAAAAAGTTTGTTGATGAAGAAACATTATTAGAAAATGAATCTACTGAAACAGGTAAAAGATTCTTTTCATTTGTTAGTACTTTTAATGAGGAAGAAGTTGAGAAGATCTTTAATAATCTTAGAAACATTATTAAATATAATAAAGACAGAGAGGAAAAGGATAAGTTATTCCAAACTAAGGTTAATGAGTTAAAATCTATTTTTGAAAAACAAAACTTAGATAATTTACAAGCATTAAAATTTGAAATTTCCGAAGATCAAAAAATTGAATTAGAAGATGGAGAAGAAAATACAGACCCAGTTAGAAACTCAAATTGAGTGGTTGAATAACGAATTAGAGAAAGATAGATTAGAGGTTGAAAGAGATAAGAATAAGTATATCAACCAAATCAAACAATTAAAAAAAGAAGACATTGTAAAAGTCAATGTTGAAAAATTAACATTATGGAAGAGAATAAAGAAAGTGTTATTGGGGTGATGGAAAAATTGGCAATGATCACGGACGCCACCCAGTCTTTATTCCCTAACGGTAAATCTGTTATAGTGTTTGAATTACCTGAGAACGATTTTAGAGAAGTTCAAAAAAACTTTAGAGAAATTGATAAAGATTTTAATAAATTTAAAATTGATATTTCAGGTATTGAATTAATATTCATTTTAGAAAATTCATATGTTGAAGAAAAACCTGTTGAGGAAAAACCTATTGAAGAACCAATTGTTGTTAAAAAAGAAGGTTTGATTAAAAGGTTAATAAAAAGTTACTTAAAATAACTACCTTTTATAAGTTGTATAAGTCCTATATAACTTTGATTTAGGGATCCCCCCTTTTTCTAAAATATCATAAATGTATTTCTTTTGTGACTTACTTGAATCAGGAACTAAGATGCAATCCATTCTATTTTTATCTTGTAAAAATTTACCTAACACGTCAAGAAACCTACCGGATTCATTAACGGACTTCAAAGAGAAGCAATTAAAATCATCATCATTTTGAACTACAATTTTGTTGTTAATTTTAGATACAAGTTTCAATCCATCTTTAGGTAGATAGTTTTTAACAAACTTATCAAATGAAATTTTAGATGAGGTTTGTATGTCATAAATAAACTCTTCTACTAAAAATTCAGATACCGAAAGTATTGTGTAATCACTACTATCCAACTCTACTTTTATCTGACGACCCATGTCATCCTTAATGAAGTATGAGTTAAAGTTTTTAGAATCCTTTTCAAGTAGACCTATTTCAAAAGAACATGATTTACCGTTTTCAAATAACGTATTGAATCTTATGTCTTTATTGCCCAATATTTTATTGTCGTAAAACTTTTTAGCGTTATCGTAAGTCTTAAACGACTTTATTATTTTTTTTCTTTCTTTATTTTTGAATAGTACGATTAAATAGCTCATATTAGTGATCACTCTTTAATTAAGTATATTAATATTTTTTTATAAATGAATAATGATAACTATTATGATGTTTTAGGTGTTGATGAAAAGGCGACACAAGAAGACATCAAGAAGGCATATAGAAACTTAGCAAAGGAAAATCACCCTGATAAAGGTGGTGATGAAGAAAAGTTTAAGAAGATTACTGAGGCGTATGATACGATTGGAGACGCAAATAAACGAAACCAATACGATAATCAGAGGAGTAATCTATTTGGTGGTAATTTTGCGGATATGTTTCATGCATTCAACCAACAAAGACAAAGACAAGAAAACCATACTAGTGTAATAACGGTAAACATAAGTGTCTTGGATTCTTACTTAAGTAGAAACAAACAAATCACATATAAAAGAAAGACTAATTGTAATGTTTGTAGTGGTACAGGAGGTGAAAAGAAGGTATGTCATACCTGTAATGGAGCCGGTAGTGTAATGAAACAAATGGGTACAGGAATGTTCGTACAAGTTGTTAATATGACCTGTGAGACTTGTTCAGGTACTGGTAAAATTACGGTGAATGCTTGTTATAGTTGTAATGGATCTGAAACAAAAGATGAGATGAAGACGTTGGATATTAAAATACCACACGGTATTGAGGATGGACAATTTATACGAATGTCAAACGTTGGTGATTTTAAAAATGGTAGATTTGGGGATTTGATTATGAGAATTAATCTAACTGAAGAAAATGGTTTCTTTAAAAACGGACCACATTTAATTTACAATTCATATCTCAAATACGAAGACCTTATGAAAGATGAGGTGACGATACCTCATCCTGATGGTGAATTAAGTATAAAATTACCTAAAATAATGGATACTTCAAAACCTTTAAGAGTTAAAGGTAAGGGATTTAAAGTGGACCAGATTGGGGATCTTATGATTAATCAGATCGTTAGGTTTGTTAGACCTTAGAATAAAGACACAATGTCCTTATATAAGGAAACTGCTCCGTATATTGATAGCGCAAACATGATACCACCAGTAATAAAAACAAATCTTTGTGTTTTTCCCGTAGTTTGATTACATTTTCTACATCCCTTAACTTGGGTCGCTTCAGTTTTGACTTCTTTAAATTCTTCCATAATATTTTTTATATAAATAATTATACGACCAAACAATTTATAAGTGAAGAATTTTTGAATTGACATATCATTATAAAATTCGTATATTTCTAATAAAAAACAAAATGCTGAGTTATATTGGAGGTAAAAGTAAAATTGGAAAGTGGATAGTGCCTTTCTATGATAAAGACATGGAGACATATGTTGAAACATTTGGTGGAATGTTTTGGTGCTTCTTTAACATGGACTTAGAACAGTTTCCAAACCTAAAGAAAGTTGTTTATAATGACTTTAATCCACTCAACTATAATCTTTTTCAATGTATACAGGATCCTGTGAGACTATTGGAATCAATAAATGCGATACCTTGTCAACAATTTGGTGAGGAAGTAACACCTTCAATCTATAAAGAACAATTTGTAAGGTTTCAGGCTGAAATATTTGATGAGAATTTCAGCGTAAAGGCTTACGATTATGAAGTGGCGGCAAAATATGCTTATGTTTTAACACAAGTGTTCTCAGGGTCTAAACCTGAAAAAAGTTCTTTCATTGACTTAAAAGGTAAGTATAAATCAAAATATCTTACATTTAGAGATAAATTGTCTAAACCTGATTGGGTTGAACATTTCCTAAGAATAACTGAGGTGGAGAACATGGACTTTGCCGAGGTAATAGAAAAGTATGATTCACCAACAACCTATTTCTATGTGGATCCACCTTATTGGAAAACTGAGAATTATTACTCCAACCATGACTTTGATAGAAATGACCATGAAAGACTTTCGGAATCGTTAATAAATATGGAAGGTAAGTTCAGTTTATCTTATTATGATTTTGAACTTTTACATGAATGGTTCCCTGAGGATCAATATAAATGGGAGAAGAAAGAATTTGCAAAGGCTGCGGCAGCAAAAAAAGGAACTAAACAAAATATGGGTGAAGAATTATTAATAATGAATTATTGATTATTTTTTACACTACGAGAATATTTATAATAAAAACTTTACTATGGAATTACTTAAGGTATTAACATCTGTCATAAAAGAAAACACAAACGGTAAACGTATTGTAAATGAGGCAATGTCTGAAAAAGTCGTTAAATTTTTAATTGACAAATATAAACCAACAACTAAAGATACGGAAGCTCAAATTATAACGGTAATAAATGCGTTTGATAAATATAAAAACGGATTACCTGAAGACCAAAGAGATATAACTAAATTATCTTACGGTGTGGTTAAAAATATTGTATTAGGTAAAGAGATCAAGAAACAGGAAAAAAATGTATTCAAGAAATACATGGAGGCTAATAAAGGGGCTGACAAAAATGCGGTTAAGATGGCATTACGTAAATTCTACGAGTTATATCCTATTTTACCGGCTAATCAAAGAGATGTGAACAAAATGCCTTATTTGAAACTTACTGAGTTTTTACAGAGTAAGTTTAATACTATGTTAACTGCCGCGGCTCTTAAGAAATTTAAAGATGAAGGAGCTAATGTAACACCTGAACAATTAATTTATTATGTGTCAACATACTTGGATCTATATCATAGATTACCTGCGACTTTACCACCATTGTTGTTCATGACTTTTGATGAACTTGAACATACATTGGATGGTATGGGAGATTTAACGGATGACATTAAAGATAAAAAGGATGATTATACTGATATTGAAACAATATATGACGATGAAAATTTATTGATTTTTAAACCGAGTGGTAAAGAACAATGTATTAGATTGGCTAACGGAAGAAGTTGGTGTATATCTAAATCAGGTGGTGGTAATATGTATTACAATTATCGTTTAGGTCACAATTTAACAATCTATTATGTAATTGATAAAGATAAACCATTTGGGGATCTTAACTATGCGGTTGTTATCTTAGTTGAACCTTATGGTGGTGGTAAGAGAATTGCTGATGGTCAAAATATGGCTGGTGGTTATTCAGGACACAAGAGAGAAGCTTGGACTACAATTGTAAGTAAAGTACCAAAGTTGAAAGGTAAAGAACATTTATTTGTTGCCGACCCACTATCTCAAGAGGAACAAAGAGAATTAAATGACTACAAGAATACTACAATCAATAAAGATGCGATAAAAGAACTTGGAAGTGAACAAGCAGCGGAAATGTGGCTTGAGATTGCAAGTCCTGATTTAACGTATAGAGGTAATGGTAATGAAATTTATAGTAACTTCACTGAGAACCTTAGACACAAATATTTAGGATTGGGAATGGACTTGACTGCGGAAATGATTAATAATTCTGAACCTAGTGTATTAAAATATTACGCGGCAAGAAAACTTCAAGGATTAATGGAAAAAAGTTTAGGTCAATTGAATGATACTGACATTGCATTCATCAATAGTCCTATAATGAGAGAGAATAAGAAAAAATTAAAAGAAAAATTCTCAGGTCAATTAGGTGGAGTTAGTAATAGCGGTTATGTTGGATTAGAATATCCAAAAGATGATAACTCTAAGTATGTGGCGTTATTTGGATTTGATGATTTCTTTGAACACATCCCAACTAACACAACTATGATCCAAATGGAAAATACAAGTAAAAGTCCAATTGCTTTGGATATACCAGAAAGTATTGGTAAATTAACCGAATTAAAAACATTGATTATTGATAATATGGTTAAATCAATTCCTGAGAGTATTGGTAATTGTAGTAAATTGAAATTCATAAACTTACCTAATAACCCACAATTAGAAAGTATTCCGGAAGCGTTTGGTGAGTTATATTGTTTGAACTTCTTCTCAACAGAGAATTCAAATCCTAATATGAGAATACCTGCAAAATTAGAGGAATATATGACTGAGGATGAAGGGTTTTGGTTTATTAATTTCCCTCCTGAATTGAAGAAACATTGTGGACCTATAAGATCTTAATGATGAACGTAGATATAGAAATTTATATAAGTCAACTAAAGACTTTCTTTGAAAACAACCCAGGTGATTTTATGGATCTTGTTGGAGAAGTACAAAAAGAAGAATTCTTTCAAAAGATGAAGGAAAAATCTATTGAGAACTATGAGAAAGGTAATGACTTTATATTGACTAAACAACAGATTATTGATGTTGTTGTTGATCTTAAAGCTCCTGAGTTAAATCAAAAATTGAACTACGCTAGTAAAGTTGAAGGGTTTATCCAAAAGACTAAGTTTGGTGATATCATATTAAATTAATTTTTTTCATTTAAAGGCTTGTGGAATCCAAAAAAATTCCTATCTTTGTAATGAACTAAAAAAAACATTATGATATACACTCCAGAATTAATCAAGTCAACTGCACCGTCAATCTTCGCAACATCTCCATCGTCAAAAATGACAAACAAATATGAGTTTGTCCCAACAGACAAGATCATGGAGTTCTTTGATAGAGAAGGGTGGGAAATTTCATCTGTTAAACAAAATGGTAGAGGTATTCATGCCCTACACGAAGTAAAGTTCCGTAATGGACAACTTCCTGCGGTTGGTGATACTTTGGTTGAAGCAATCATCAGAAACTCACACAATGGGATGTCAGCATTCTCAATGAGTGCAGGTCTTCACAGATTGGTATGTAGTAACGGATTAACCGTACCAACATCAGTGGCGGACAAATTTAGTATCCGACACAAAAACTTTGAACTTGATGACGTTAAGATCTTAACTGAGAGTTTCGCAAAAAAATTACCAATGATCCAACACTCAGTTGGACAAATGATGGAACGTCAACTTACTATGGATGAGAAAGTTGAGTTTGTTCAAAAAGCATCTAAAATTAGATGGGCAACAGGTTCGGTACCATCAACACTTGATTTGGTGGACTTGTTGACACCTAACCGTAAGGAAGATGAAGGAGATGACCTTTGGAAAGTCTTCAACGTAGTACAAGAGAAATTTGTACGAGGTGGAGTTGAGTACAAATCACAAAGTGGTCGTAAGACAGGGTTGAGAGGTTTGAAAAACATTATGGCGGTAAACGCAATCAATACAAAACTTTGGGAGACTGCTGAGTCAATGATCTAAAATAAATGTGGGGTTAACAACCCCACATTTTTAATTTATATATAATATGTTTAGACGAGAAGAAGATTTTATAGATATCTTAACACAAAGACATGAAAAATTATATGGTATCATAAAAGTTAATAGTGCTATAGGGTTAACACCTAAGATATTAATAGAAAAGAAATTTGAAATTGAATATTTGGATAGTGTTGAGTTTGAATTTGAACTTAATCATTTAGAATCAATTCTTAAACATAAATCTGGGTTTTACTTATATTTATCTAAAATGGAGGTCGCGGATGTATCGTATCAGATGAAAATCTATTATGATATTGACCAATTAAACGAAGTATCATTCTTCATTAAAAACTTATCAAAAATTAAATAAAAATGGAAATTACAAGTGTTGAGTTACAAGAAAAGATTAACTCAGGTAAAAAAGTTATTGTAGAATTTTGGGCGGTATGGTGTGGTCCGTGTAAAATGATGAAACCTATATTTGAAAGAGTATCAAAAACTAATACATCTAATGTTGAAATGTATACCATGAATGTAGATCTAAACCGTGAAATTGCTATGTCACTTGGGATCCGTAGTATTCCAACAACCAAAGTTTTTAACTCAGGTGAGAACATAGATACCAAAATTGGTGTTCTACAAGAAGAACAAATAAAAGGAATGGTAAATGAGTTGGTAAATGGATAAGTTAGCAATCATATTTTCAATGAAGTCATGTCCTCATTGTAAAATACTTAAGGAAATGTTAGATAAAGAAGACATACCTTATGTTGATAGAGATATTGACGAACATAGTGATGAATACGATATGTTTGTATCAATTACCAAGAATGAGTATGTACCGGCATTTATGTTAATTGAATCGCCAGGTAAAGAAAATTCTAAAACTGAGCTTTACGCACCTGAAAGAGATTTCAGTGAACTTGATGAAGGTGTTACGATCATCAAAGAGTTCTACGAAAGATAATAAAAAACCCCACCTTGTAAGTGGGGTTTATTTTTAAAAGATTATTACATCTTCTAATCGGTCCTGTACCAAGTATGGTTTATATCCCTCAGGATCCAATATATCTTGGGTAAGGTCATAAGACTCCATTCTATCAGAGAAGTCCTCCAAATCAAAGTCAAATACGTCTAAAATCAGTGATCTGATTGTTTCAGGGTTGTATCTTGAGTTAACAATGACACTAATGTCTACTTCATTATCTACTTTAGGTAAAAAGTGAATAAACATATTATCTGATCCTATTGTTGATGAAATTTGGTTAAGTATGTAATGTGAGTAGTAAACCATAGATCTACCTGTACGTAAACTATATCCATAGGGGAACTCAGAATTAATTGATATTTCATCAAATGACTCATCTTCTTCAACGAATACTTTTTTGTTGGTGTTTATTAAACCCGTCTCAATGTTAGGGATATCAACACCGTATTTGATTATATTGATAACATTGAAATGTTCTAAACCTAATGATTTAAGAATGTCTTTATAGGTTTCATTGAATTCATTTTTTAACTCATCAATGTTAAGTTCTGTTTCACTTGTGGTCTGACCATTAACGACCATGAATACTTCACAATCTGTGATTTGTATAATTGATCTTTCTTTTGGGTCAATTTTAGAAACGATGAAATCGGCAAATAAATTTACTATACCTCGTCTTGAATTTTTATTGAATAATCTCATATCTTTTTTTGTAATGAATATGAGTTTTAAATGAATATATAAATAGTTTAGTTAAATATAGTCTCCGAATATATCATTTATATCTTTGGTAACTAAACCGTAATCTGGGTAATCAGGTATTCTAAAGTCTAACCAATCATATTCACCATCATCCATTAGT
>Ga0164292_10003407_pt1 | contig 12997 bp, 12 predicted proteins | sample GEODES117metaG_FD_111486 | JGI IMG/M metagenome (GOLD analysis project Ga0164292, IMG submission 111486) | Eutrophic lake water microbial communities from Lake Mendota, Wisconsin, USA - GEODES117 metaG | ecosystem: Environmental > Aquatic > Freshwater > Lake | place: USA: Lake Mendota... | reverse complement strand
TGGCCTTGCTGTCCACCAGGCCATCCTTCTCCGGAATCAGCGCCAGAACCGGCACGGAGATCGCCTCAGGCACGCCGCGCGCGTTCTGCGCATCGATGCTGGCAAAGGCATCGTGCAGCCAACCCCAGGTCACACTGCCCAGCGCCAGCGCGGGATATTGCCCGATCCACCAGCTTTCATCGGAATAACGTTCGGCATCACTGGTGAGCAGCAACTGGCGCTTGCTACCGGCAACACCGGGTTCATAGGGGCCGCCGCCCAGCACGAAATCGCTGCCGCGCTGCCATTTCACCATGCGTGCCGCCAGCCAGCGGGCAAGGCCCGGGCCCAACGGGGAGGCCGACAGCCCCAACATCGGCGCCAGCACGACCGCTCGGGCAATGCCGCCACGCGCGGCCGCCAGGTGGCGCAGCACCATGTGCCCGCCCATCGAATGGGCCGCCGCCACCACCGGGCCACCGCTGCGCTCCACCGTCCACGCCACCAGTTCGGCCAGATCATCGAGCCAAATGTCAAAACCGGGTGAAGCCCCGTGCATCGGCGTCTTGCCCACCCGCCGCGACAGGCCCTGCCCACGCCAATCAAAGACGGTGACGCCCCAGCCGGCATCGACCAGATCGTGCAGGGCTTCGGCATATTTCTCGACGAAATCAGCCCGGCCGGTGACCATCAACATATGTCCCCGTTCCGGATTGCGGCGCGGCCAATGTTCCAGCCGCACCGGCCAGCCATCGCGCAGCGGCAGGAAAAGGCGCTCTCCGCCCGCCGGCAGGCTGCGGCGGCGCATCCACGGGTCAGTTTCGGGCACAACATCCATGGGGCGCATCGATAAAGCCGATTCGCGCCGCTTGCCAGCGCCTTGGGTTGCGGCTTAGCGTGGCGGGCAATGCACCCCGCCCTGAAACTGCTTACCGGCCTGGCCGCCACTGTCGTGCTGGCGCGCGGCGCATCCTTGCATCAGGGCCAGGTGATGATGGCCGAACTGGGCCAGTCTGCAGCCACAGCGATGCGGTCGCAGGGCGTGATGGATGGCAGCATCAGCTTTCGCCAACCATCAGGGCTGGTGGCCCGGATGGCCCGACTTTCCGGCACGGCCGATCCCGCCACACGCGCTGCCGTGATCGCCGAACTGAAACGCCACCCCGGTATTGCCGGTGCCGTGTGGAGTCCACGATGATCTGGCTGTTCGGCGAGATCTGGCTGTGGGTGCTGGCCGGCTTTGCCGTCGGATTGGCGACGGGCTGGTGGATATGGAAGCGCTGATCAGCCCTTCTTGAGCGCCGCCTGCGCCGCCGCCAACCGCGCGATTGGCACGCGGTACGGCGAGCAGCTCACATAATCCAGCCCCAGGCCTTCGCAGAACAGGATGGAGGCTGGATCGCCGCCATGTTCGCCGCAGATGCCCAGTTTCAGTTCAGGCTTGACGCTGCGGCCACGCTCGGCGGCCAGCGCCACCAGCTCGCCAACGCCGTCCTCGTCGATGGAGACGAACGGGTCTTTCGGGTAGATGCCCTTTTCCACATACGGCCCCATGAAGCGCGCCGAGTCATCGCGGCTGATGCCCAGAGTCGTCTGCGTCAGATCGTTGGTACCGAAACTGAAGAACTGCGCGTGGGCAGCGATATCAGCGGCACGCAGGGCCGCGCGCGGCAGTTCGATCATGGTGCCGACCAGATAATCCAGCGTAGTGCCGGTGGCGGCAAACACGGCGGCGGCTTCGGCGTCGATGGCGGCCTTGGTCAGTTCCAGTTCCTTCGCCGTTGCGACCAGCGGCACCATCACTTCCGGCACCACCGCCGCACCGGTTTCCTGCGCCACCATCACGGCGGCTTCGAAAATAGCGCGGGCCTGCATGGCATAGATTTCGGGGTAGGTGATACCGAGACGGCAACCGCGATGACCAAGCATCGGGTTGAATTCATGCAATTCGTTGATGCGGCGTCGCACTAAAGTTTCCGGCAGGCCGGTGGCGGCGGCGACGTCGGCAAACCCTTCATCATCGTGCGGCAGGAATTCGTGCAGCGGCGGATCGAGCAGGCGGATGGTCACCGGCAGGCCGGCCATCACGCGGAAAATCTCGGCGAAATCGGCGCGCTGTTCGGGCAGCAGCTCGGCCAGCGCCGCCTCACGCCCGGCGGTGTCTTCGGCCAGGATCATGCGGCGCACGGCGGTGATGCGGCTGGGTTCGAAGAACATATGCTCCGTGCGGCACAGGCCGATCCCTTCGGCGCCGAACTGGCGGGCGACACGGCAATCCTCGGGCGTTTCAGCGTTGGTGCGCACCTTCAGCCGGCGATGCTTGTCCGCCCATTCCATGAGGATTCCGAAATCGCCGGACAGATCGGGCTCCACGGTCGGCACGTCGCCCATCATCACGTCGCCGGTGGCGCCATCGATGGTGATGCGATCACCTTCCTTCACGATGCGGCCGCCGGTGCTGACCGTGCGGCCGACCAGATCTATGCTGATGCCGCCAGCGCCCGAAACGCAGGGCCGGCCCATGCCGCGCGCCACCACGGCGGCGTGGCTGGTCATGCCGCCGCGCGCCGTCAGGATGCCGCGGGCGGCGTGCATGCCGTGGATGTCTTCCGGCGACGTTTCGGTGCGCACCAGGATCACTGAGTCACCCGCTCGCGCGCGGATTTCGGCGCTGTCGCTGTCGAGCACGACGATGCCGCTGGCGGCACCGGGGCTGGCCGGCAGGCCGCGGGCGATGATGTCACGCACGGCCTTGGGATCGAGCGTCGGATGCAGCAGCTGGTCCATGGCGCTGGCATCAACGCGCTTCACGGCTTCGGCTTCGGTGATCAGGCCTTCGCCCACCATGTCCACAGCGATGCGCAGCGCGGCCTTGGCGGTGCGTTTGCCGCTGCGGGTCTGCAAAATATAGAGGCGGTTGTCTTCCACCGTGAATTCAATGTCCTGCATGTCACGGTAGTGCCGCTCCAGCAGATCGAAGGTGCGGCCCAGTTCGGCGAACACCACCGGCATCGCCTCTTCCATCGACGCCGCCTTGGCACCGGCCTTCTCGCGCGCCGCCTTGGTCAGATACTGCGGCGTGCGAATGCCGGCCACCACGTCTTCACCCTGGGCGTTGATCAGATATTCGCCATACCAGGCGCGTTCGCCGGTGCTGGGATCGCGGGTGAAGGCCACGCCGGTGGCCGAGGTCTCGCCCAGATTGCCGAACACCATGGCCTGCACGTTGACAGCGGTGCCCCAGTTTTCGGGAATATCGTTGAGCCGGCGATAGGTGCGCGCCCGATCGCTGCGCCACGAACCGAACACCGCGCCGATCGCGCCCCACAATTGTTCGTGCGGGTCCTGCGGGAACGGACGGCCCAATGCCTGCTCCACAATGGCCATGTAGCGAGCAACCAGTTTCCTCAGATCATCCGCATCAAGCCCGGTATCCTGGGTGACGCCCTTGTCTTCCTTGGCGATTTCCAGCGCGTCTTCAAAGGCATAGTGATCGAGTTCCAGCACCACATCGCCATACATCTGGATGAAACGGCGATAGCTGTCCCACGCAAACCGCGCGTTGCCACTGGCGGCGGCGAGGCCTTCCACGGTCTGATCGTTCAGGCCGAGGTTGAGCACCGTATCCATCATGCCCGGCATCGACACGCGCGCGCCGGAGCGAACGGAGACGAGCAGCGGGTTGGTGGCGTCGCCGAATTTCTTGGCCGTCACGCCTTCAATGAAGGCGAGGCTGTCCAGCACCTGCGCCTGCACATCATCCGGCAGGCGGCCGCCGGCATCATAATAGGCGGCGCACACGGAGGTGGCGATGGTCAGGCCCGGGGGCACGGCGAGGCCGATGCCGGCCATTTCCGCGAGATTGGCGCCCTTGCCGCCCAGCAATTCCTTCTGCGTGGCATCGCCCTCAGCCGTGCCGCCACCGAACCGGAAAACTGATTTCATTGCGCCCACACTCCAAAATCCCCATTCCCCAGCGGGACCCTGATCCGCCATCGGCGACCCGCTCGATCCCCGCAAGGGGGTGGGAATACCTAACCCTCGATCTTCGAAAAATCGGCCACGCCATGCACCGCATCGCGGAACCGCGCCAACAGGGCCAATCGCCGCGCCCGGATGCCCGGATCCGGATCATTGACCATCACATCGGTGAAGAAGGCATCGACCGGCCCGCGCAGACTGGCCAGCGCCGCCATGGCGTCGGTGAAGCGCTCATCGGCAACGGCCTGCTTGGCGGTGGGCAGCGCGGTCGCCAGTGCTGCGGCGAGCAGCGCTTCCGCCCCCTCGCCTTCGCCGCTGGCCGGTTCGCCGATGCCGTCCTTCTCTGCCGCCTTCAGGATATTGGCCGCGCGCTTGTAACCGGCGAGCAGGTTGGTGCCGTCCTCGGTTTCCACGAACGCCTGCAGCGCCTTCACGCGGGCGAGCAGACGGACAAGATCATCCTCGCTGCCGAGGGCGAACACGGCGTCGATCAGATCGTGGCGAACGCCGGCTTCGCGTTGCTGGACTTTCAGGCGGTCGGCGAAGAAGTCCAGCAGCTTGGGTTGCCAACCAGCATCGGAAATCGACAGTCGGCAGATATCGGTGAAATACTGCATCGGCTTGCGGAGGCTCAACCTCGTGCCGGTGGATTGCACGACAGAGATACAGCCCAAGGCTTGCCGGCGAAGCGCAAACGGGTCCTTCGAACCGGTTGGCGGCATGTCGGCTTGGAAGAAGCAAATCAATGTATCCAGCTTGTCGGCAAGTGCCACTGCCACACTCACTGGCGCAGTGGGCACATCATCGCCCTGCCCTGCGGGCTTGTAGTGGTCGCGGATGGCGTCGGCGATGACTGGCTCCACGCCGATGCCGAGCGCCAGATAACGGCCGATCTGGCCCTGCACTTCGGGGAACTCGCCAACCGTGGCGGAGACGAGATCGGCCTTGGCGAGGCGCGCGGCCCGTTCGGCTTGCGCCGGATCGGCCGGCACTACGTCGTTTTCGCACAGCCACTTGGCCAGCGCCGCGACGCGATCCACCTTGTCGGCCAGCGAGCCCAACTTCTCGTGGAACACGATGTCGTTCACTTTGGGCAGGAACGCTTCCAGCCCGCCGGCGCGGACGGTCGCCAGATCCTGTTCCCAGAAGAAGCGCGCGTCGGACAGACGGGCGGAGAGCACGCGCTGGTTGCCGTGGGTGATGGCGGCGCCGCCATCGGTGGCGTCGAGGTTGGCAACGCAGATGAAGGCCGGAACCAGCGCGCCGCTGGCATCCGCGAGCGCGAAATATTTCTGGTTGGTGCGCATGGTGAGCACGATCACCTCGCACGGCACCGACAGGAAATCGGGATCGAAACGGCCGAGCAGCGGCACCGGCCATTCGGTGAGGCCGGCGTTTTCGGCGACCAGGCCATCATCCGGAATCAGCGACAGGCCCGCCCCGGCGGCCAGTTCGGCAGCGCGGGTGGCGATGATCCGGCGGCGTTCCGCGCTGGAGGCCAGCACATGCGCGGCGCGGAGCTGTTCGAGATAGGTGGCGGCGCTGGTAATGCTCAGCACGCCCGGCGCATGAACGCGGTGGCCACGCGTGTCGCGACCGGAAGTGATGCCATGGGCCTCACACGCCACTTCCTCGCCATCCAGCAGTGCGACGATGCCGGTCAATGGCCGCACCCAGCGAGGCGCGGCGGTGGACTGGCTGGCGGCACCCCAGCGCATCGATTTGGGCCAGGCGAAATCGCGAATGATCTGCGGGATCACCTCAGCGAGGATTTCGGACGCGGTGCGGCCTTCACGGCGCAGCACGGCGAACAGCACGACACCCTTGGGCGTCTCACGCTTTTCCAACTGGTCGCGGGTCAAGCCGGTCTTCTTCAGGAAGCCGTCGATTGCCTGTGCCGGAGCGGTGGCGGCCGGGCCCTTCACTTCTTCCGCGCTACCTTCGCTGGCGGCGGCGACATCGTCGGCAATCAGCCACAGCCGGCGCGGGGTGGCATCGGTGGTGACAGTGCCATGGGTAAGGCCGGCAGCCTTCAGCGCGTCCACGAAACGCGTGCGCAGCTGGTCAGCCGCCGCCGACTGCATGCGCGCCGGGATTTCTTCGGACTGGAGTTCAAGGAGGAACTTCACTTGCCTTGCTCCACCCAGCAATCCGCCACGGCCTTCACCAGATCGCGCACACGGCCGATATAGGCTTGGCGTTCCGCCACAGAAATCACGCCGCGCGCGTTCAAGAGGTTGAACAAGTGGCTGGCCTTGATCGCCTGGTCATAGGCCGGCAGCGGCAGGCTGCGGGCAACTAAGGCGCGGCATTCGTCAGACACGTCCTTGAAATGCTGGAACAGCTTTTCGGTGTTGGCGGCTTCGAAATTATAGGCGCTGAACTGCTGCTCGTTCTTCAGGAACACGTCGCCATAGGTCACGCCGGTATCGTTGTAGGCCAGATCATAGATGCTCTCGACGCCCTGGATATACATGGCGAGGCGTTCGAGGCCGTAGGTGAGTTCGCCCGCCACCGGCGCGCAATCATGGCCGGCCACCTGCTGGAAATAGGTGAACTGGCTCACTTCCATGCCATCGCACCACACTTCCCACCCCAGGCCCCAGGCGCCCAAGGTGGGGCTTTCCCAGTCATCCTCCACAAAGCGCACATCATGCTTGGCGCGGTCGATGCCGATGGCATCGAGGCTGCCGAGATAGAGGCCGATGAGGTCAGCGGGACTGGGCTTCAGGATCACCTGGAACTGGTAATAATGCTGCAGTCGATTGGGGTTCTCGCCGTAACGGCCGTCCGACGGCCGGCGGCTGGGTTGGACATAACAGGCGTTCCAGTGATCCGGGCCCAGGCTGCGCAATGTGGTGGCCGGGTGGAAGGTGCCTGCCCCCACCTCCAGATCGAGCGGCTGCAGGATCACGCAACCCTTGGCGCCCCAGTATTGCTGGAGCGCGAGGATCATCGACTGGAAGGAAAGTGGCTTGCTCACGGCGTTGGCCTTAGCGGGCGCGGGCTTGGCAGGTCAATCAGCGACAAGCCAATCCAGGATCGCCTTGTCGTCTGCTGTGTCGATCGGCGCGGCATAGACAGTGCGCATCTTGGCAATGGTTTCGCCCCATTGCACGCGGCTGAGGCGCGGCTGGGCGGTGATCATCGCGGCAGAATGGCAGGCCAGACAATTGTTGTTCACAGCCTCAGACGACACGCCATAGCGTTCGGGCAGCAGGCCTTCGGCATCGGGCAGTTCGACCGCCAGGCGCTTGGTTGGCGGGGCGGCGGCGATGAGGGCCAAGGCGGCAAGAGCGAGAGCGAGGCGCATCAGGCGATCTCCACGCGGACCGGATCAACGCCGGCGCGGTTGTAGCCAGACGAGTTCCAGTTCTGATTGAGCGGTTGCATCACCCCGGCGGCATTGGTGGCGCGGGCCATGATGATGTGCTTGCCCAGCGGCAGCGCCAGCGCACCCCGGAACCGGCGGAAACTGAAGCGGCCATGATCGGGGCCAAGCTGCGCCGGCACCCAATTGCGGCCTCCATCAGCGGAAAGCTCCACCGTCTTCACGCCCTGATCGCCGCCCAGCGCCACGCCCTGCATCGGCGTAAAACCGCGTGGCGGCAGTTTGGCGTTGTCGGCGATGTTGGTGATGACGGCGCGCGGTCGCATGATGGTCACCGGCACACGCGGGCCGGCAGGCGCCCCCGGTGCGATATCGGCCAGAGCATTGGCGGGTTGCAGATAGGCCTTGGCCATCCAGAAGCCTTCATCCGCCTTGTCCAGCACCTCGATGTGATCCAGCATCTTCACCCAATAGGTGGAATACCAGCCCGGCACGACGAGGCGCAGCGGAAAGCCGTTCAACAGTGGCAATGGCTGGCCATTCATGCCCCAGGCGATCAGCACATCGTCGGTCAGCGCATGATCGATGGGCAGCGACTTTTCGAAATCGGGCGCGGCCTCCACCAATGGTGTGTCGAGGCCGCCACAGCGCACGGCCACCGCGCCGGGTTTGATGCCAGCCAACGCCAGCACATCCTTCAACCGCACGCCTTCCCACAGCGCATTGCCCATGGCGCCATTGCCCCATTGGGCGCCGGCCATGCGCGGGTTGAACAGGCCGCGGCCGTTGCCGGCGCACTGGTTTACGGCGGCGATGGCCATGCGCGGCAGCTTGGCGAGATCAGTCAAAGACAGATTGAGCGGCTTGCCGACATGGCCGCCGATGCGCAGCCGGTGCTTCGCCGGATCGACGCTCGTCGGAAACGGATAATGCCAGCGCACGAAGAAGCGATCATTGGGGGTGAAATCGTGCGCATCGAACACGGAAAGCGGCGTTTCCAGCAGCGGCGGCGTGGAGCGCTGCAGGATCATCTCGCCCTTCTGCGGGAAGGCGCGCGTGGTCGGGCGCAGGCCATTGTCCGCAAAGCCCAGATCGACCTGCGCCGCGGCAGGCGCCGCAAGGGCAGAGGCGATGAGGGCGCGACGGGTCAGCATGGGGAAGGTGTAGCGCCCGCCGCCATCAGGCGCCATGCAGGATGTGCATCACGTCGCCATCGGCGACCACATATTCCTTGCCCTCCGCCCGCAGGCGGCCGGCGTCCTTGGCAGCGTTTTCACCGCCCAACGTGACAAAATCATCGTAGGCAATGGTTTCGGCGCGGATGAACTTCTTTTCGAAATCGCCGTGGATTTCACCGGCGGCTTGCGGAGCCTTGGAACCGCGCTTCACCGTCCAGGCGCGGGCTTCCTTGGGGCCGATGGTGAAGAAGGTGATAAGGCCAAGCAGTTCATAGGCGGCGCGCACGACCCGGGCCAACCCGGTTTCGTGGAGGCCGAGGCTCTCCAGATATTCCTGGCGATCCGTGGGTTCCATGGTGGCGATTTCGGCTTCAATGGCGGCACTCACCACAACAGCGCTGGCGCCAATGCTGGCAGCCATCTTGGCGACGGCTTCGCTCAACGCGTTGCCGGTGGCGGCGCTGGCTTCTTCGACATTGCACACATAGAGCACCGGCTTGGTGGTGAGCAGCTGGGCGTTCTTCAGCGCGCGGGCTTCGTCCTCATCCTTCGGTTCGGTCAGGCGGGCGGGCTTGCCGGCTTGCAGCAAGGCCAGCGCTTGGCCCAGCACCGCCGCTTGCACCTTGGCTTCCTTGTCGCCCTGCTGCGCCTTTTTCAGCAGCTGCGGCACGCGCTTTTCGAGGCTTTCGAGGTCGGCGAGCATCAGCTCGGTCTCGACCGTTTCAGCGTCTTCCACCGGGTCCACCTTGCCGGCAACGTGGGTGACATCATCATCAATGAAGCAGCGCAGCACGTGGGCGATGGCGTCGGTTTCGCGGATGTTGGCGAGGAACTGGTTGCCCAGGCCTTCCCCCTTGGAGGCGCCCTTCACCAGGCCGGCGATATCGGTGAAGCCCAGTTGCGTCTCGATGATCTTCTGGCTCTTGGCGATGGCGGCCAGCTTGTCGATGCGCGGGTCCGGCACGGCCACATTGCCCACGTTCGGTTCGATCGTGCAGAACGGATAATTGGCCGCCTGCGCCGCCGCGGTTTGCGTGAGCGCGTTGAACAGGGTGGATTTGCCGACGTTGGGCAGGCCGACGATACCGACGCGGATGGGCATGATGAAGTTCCTGGCAGGATGTTTGAGCGCTCTCTAGGGCGCGAAGTTCAGGGCTGCAACCGCAGTGCGATGTCCGACAAGTAGCGGGGCTCATCACCGGCCAGCAGCGTGGGCAATTCGGCCGCGAGCACACCGAGCAGATCAGCCAGCGGATCCATTTCCACCTTGGCGAAATTGCCCAGCACATGCCCCGTCACCCGATCCTTGTGACCGGGGTGGCCGACGCCGATGCGCACGCGGCGCCAATCGGGGCCAAGATGGGCGTCGATGGAGCGGATGCCGTTGTGGCCGGCTGCACCGCCGCCATGCTTGATCTTCAACTTGAAAGGGGCAAGGTCGAGCTCATCGTAGAAGACGGTGAGCGCCTCTGCGGGATCGCGCTTGTAGAAGCGCACGGCTTCGGCAACGCTGCGGCCGCTTTCATTCATGAAGGTCGCGGGTTTCAGCAGCAGAACCTTGGCCGGGCCGATGCGGCCTTCGGCGGCCATGCCCTGAAAGCGCGGTTTGAACGGCCCGATGTTCCAGCATTCGGCGATGGCATCGATGGCCATGAAACCGACATTGTGCCGGTGCAGCGCATATTGCGCGCCGGGATTGCCGAGGCCTGCGAGGATCTGCATGCGCGGCTGCTAACCTTGAACGGGGCAAAGGGGCAATGAAAAACGGGGCGGAGGATCGCTCCCCCGCCCCGTTTTTCGGCACACAAACCGAATGCTTATGCAGCGGCGGTTGCTTCGCCTTCTTCGCTCTTCATTGCCTTGGGGGCAACGATGGTGGCGATGGTCAGGCCAGTTTCGCGGCCATGCGGCCTCACACCGGCGGGCAGCTTCACATCGGCGATGTGGATGGCAGCGCCAACCTGCAGGCCGGCCAGGCTGATGGTCACATCATCCGGAATGGCATCGGGGGCGCAATCCAGCTTCAGTTCGTGCGCGACGATGTTGAGCATCGCGCCGGTCTTGATGGCCGAAAATTCCTGATCAACGAATTGCACCGGCACCGTGACGGTGACGACTTCATTGCCGGTGAGGCGTAGGAAATCGACGTGGATCGGACGATCCGAAACCACATGGAAAGCCACGTCGCGCGGCAGGGTGCGGATGATGGTGCCATCCAGTTCCAGCTCGACAATGGCGTTCATGAAATGGCCAGTGTGCAACTGGCGCATGAGGATCTTTTCCTCAATGTGGATGGTCGTTGCGGCTTCGCCCGCACCATAGATCACGGCCGGGACACGGCCTTCGCGGCGGATCGCGCGGGAGGCTCCCTTGCCTGCCTTGGCGCGAAGTTCAGCCACGAGCTTGAAGGTTTCGCTCATGATTGGCTCCTGATGGATATAATTTCGTTTGTGCCCGCCGCCTCCAGGGATGCGAAAATGGCAGATCACCAACGAAGCGGCGCGGATAGGGGAAGCCACCGGAAAAAGCAAGCGCCCGCTCCGCGATGGCCGGATTACGGCAGCGGCGCCCCTCTCAGGGTGCGGGTTGATCGGTGTAGCTGTCGATCTTCAGCTGCCCATTTTCTTCCACCAGCACGAACAATTCCGAAACCGGGCCACGCTCATAGCGGGCGGACCAGGCGACCGTTGTGCGGCCATCCTCACGGGTGATGCCTGCCAGTTCGCCGCCAATATAGCGGCCATGGCGTTCGATGATGGCGCGAAAGGCCCGCGCGGTGCCGCCGCCGGGGCGAAGGTTGCGGGTGGACTGGCTGAGCAGGCCATCGATTGCAGTCCAATCGCCAGCATTGAGCGCCCCATGGAAACGATCGGTCACCGCCCGACTGGCCGCTGCGTCTGGGCCGGAACAAGCCGCCAGCAGCACAGATACGGCGACAGGGGCGATCCAGCGCGTCATTGCACTCTCTTGATCTTGAAACCGCGCGCCTTCAGCAGGGCGATCAGGCTGTGCGGCCCGGCCATGTGGGCAGCGCCCACGGCCATGAAATGCCGGCCCGGCTTTTTCAGCGCTGCTTGCACCCAATCGGCCCAGGCAGCATTGCGATCCCGGAACAGGCGCTTTTCCAGCTCCGGCGACAGGCTGGCATCGTCGAAATCGGCGAGAATGCGCTCCACGTCGCCGGCAGCCCAGGCCGCGACCAGGCCCTGCATCTGCTCGCCGGTCTTGCCGGCATCGGCGATAGCCGACGCCAGCAGCAGCCGCTGATCGGCTTCCGGCAGCCCGTCGAACAGGGCAAGCTGCCCGCGCGGGGTTTCCAGGCCCACCAGCGGCTTGCCGGCCGCCCGGGCGCGAGCGATCAGCGCCACATCAACGCCGTCCGCCGGATCGAGCCCAGCGCGCGCCACCTCGATCTGCACCAGGGTGAGCGCTGCCAGCCAGCTTTCCATGCCATCCAGCGCGCCCGGCGGCAGGCCCGTCGCCTTCAGCAGCGCATCGGCCTTGGGTTTGAGATCATCAGGTAGCCGGCTGGCCAAAGGCACCGGTGTCGGCAGGCGGCCCAGTTCCATCACCACGGCGCGCATCGCGGCCGGATCGGGCGGCCCGGCGATTTCCACCACCAATGTGCCGGCGCGGTTGAAGGCGCGCGCCGCCTGAGGGGTGAGCCAATCCGTGCCCTTCGGTAGGGCATGGATGGTGCCATACAGCGTGATCTGGCGCTTGCCCTGCCCCACCTGCCACGTCGCCGGCACTGCCCATGCGGGCGCCGCCAGCAGCAACAGGAACGTCAGAAACAGGCGGCGAAGCATCACCCCGCCTTGGCCCAATATTCGTCCTTCAACAACCGCTTATAGAGCTTGCCGGTGTCGTGGCGCGGCAGTTCGGCGCGGAAATCGATGCGCTTGGGGCACTTCACGTGGGAGAGGCGCTCGCGCACATAAGCGATCAGTTCAGCTTCCAAATCAGGTCCGGCGCGTCCCATGTCACGCGGCTGCACGACGGCGTGGACGGCTTCGCCCATCACTTCGTCAGGGATGCCGAACACCGCGACATCGGCCACTTCAGGATGCGAGATCAGCGTGTTTTCGGCTTCCTGCGGATAGACGTTCACGCCGCCGGAAATGATCATAAAGGCGGCGCGGTCGGTGAGGAACAGATAGCCTTCCTCGTCCACCCGGCCGATGTCGCCGAAGGTGGCGCCATGCTCGCTCATCACGCTGGCGGTCTTCTCGGGATCATTGTGGTAACTGAAACTGCCGCCGCCGTGGAAGAAGATGCGGCCCACCTCGTTCGAGCCGAGCCGGTTGCCGTCATCATCAAGCACACGGATTTCGCCCAGGATGGATTTGCCGACACTGCCCGGCCGCGCCAGCCATTCCTGCGGGGAAATGGCGGTGAAGCCGGCGCCTTCGGTGGCGCTGTAATATTCGAAGATCACCGGGCCCCACCAGGTGATCATGGCGTGCTTCACGTCCACCGGGCACGGCGCGGCGGCGTGGATGGCAACCTTCAGGCTGGAAAGATCATA
>Ga0164292_10003406_pt1 | contig 12998 bp, 14 predicted proteins | sample GEODES117metaG_FD_111486 | JGI IMG/M metagenome (GOLD analysis project Ga0164292, IMG submission 111486) | Eutrophic lake water microbial communities from Lake Mendota, Wisconsin, USA - GEODES117 metaG | ecosystem: Environmental > Aquatic > Freshwater > Lake | place: USA: Lake Mendota... | reverse complement strand
GATTGCAGAAAAAGCTGCAAAACACTGCACAAGCATTTCCTGCACAAGCACCCATAGCTCAATTGGATAGAGCATCGGTCTACGGAACCGAAGGTTTCTGGTTCGAATCCAGATGGGTGTACTTTACGCAAACCCTTCAATTACAAGGGTTTGCGGCTCCAAAAATGGAAAAACGTAGATGCACACATGGAGTGTGTAAATGGTAGTCCTACCACTTTTACCTCCGTGAGTTAGCAAATGCACAGAAAGTCAGTTCCGAAGTACTCGCTGCACAAGGCGACTGGGCAAGCCAGGGTACTGGTAAACGGAAAGCACGTTTACTTAGGCAAGTTCGATTCGGTCGAGAGCCGCCAGAAATACTCTCGCGTTTTGGCAGAAATGCAACTGCCAACCGCAGGGCTTGCTCAAGACATCTCACCGGATCTGCCAAGCACCCTCTTGTTACTAAGCGAGGTCCTTGTTGCCTACCTCCGGTATGCGAAAACCTACTATGGTTCGAGCGGAACCTTAGCCAAGGAGTACCGTGGAATGGTCGATGCGATCGGACCTCTTAACGACATGTACGGGTCAACTTTGGCAAAGGACTTTGGCCCACTAAAGCTCAAGACCATTAGGCAACACCTTATCGATCGAGACCTTTGCCGTACCGAGATCAACAAACGCGTACGAAGAATCAATCGCGTATTCAAATGGGCGGTAAGCGAAGAGTTGGTACCTCCGTCAGTCTACGAAGGGCTAAGAACAGTAACTGGACTTCGTTTTGGTAAAACCACAGCCAGAGAATCGGCCCCGGTCAAACCCGTAGATCCAACGGTCGTGGCTCAGACTCTACCCTGCCTCCAGCCGCAGGTGTCAGCTATGGTTCAAGTGCAACTCTTAACCGGTATGCGTCCAAGCGAAGTTATCGACATGCGACCTGAGCTAATCGATAGGTCTTCGGATGTTTGGATCTATGAACCCGATAAACACAAAAACAAATGGCGAGGCCACAATAGGTGCGTACCGCTAGGTCCCAAAGCTCAAAAAGTGCTCCAGCCATTCATGCAACGGGAAGCTTCGAAGCATTTGTTTTCCCCACAGGAAGCAGAAGAGTTTCGAAACAACAAGCGTGCCGAGAACAGAAATCGCACAACACCCGTATTTCCTTGCGAGCTTCGGGCACGGGAGAAACGTCGAGAAGCATCTCGCAAACACAAGAGCAAGCGGCCCAAGGGCGACCGCTACACACCCGATTCCTACCGGCGGGCTATCGATTATGGGATCAAGAAAGCTAATCGGATACTGTCACGGACGAAGCCCAGTTGTCCATCACTCCCGAACTGGAGTCCCTATCAATTGCGACATACCTACGCGACTGAAATGCGAAAGAACCACGGCGTGGAAGCGGCTCAAATTGGGTTGGGTCATGCACGGACGAACATAGTTGACGTCTACGCCGAGAAAAATCTACAGCTACTGATCGAATTAGCGGCACAAGATGGATAGCAGTAACCTAAAGCTCGATAGCACAAATAGCCGGGCAGCGAAAACCGCACTGTTTCTGGGAGCAAGCGTTTACCAGCTTCTCGCCGATTTTGAAGCCTTCGCATTTTGTACTACGACAGAGGCTTGGGTAAACGGAAAGTCAGGTTCTCCCAGCCCATTTGCCCGTTGTAGTTCCATCATACAAGCATGTGTCTTGCTGCAAAACGAGAAACAATTGCTTCAAATTGAGGAACAGTTGGGAGACTTGGCGTTTAGATGCCTGCATATGAATCAAAAAATCTTTACGCACCTAAAAGAAGAACGACTCGAAAGCAAAGTAAAAAAAGGAGAGTGGGAGCCAATCTGCGACGATGCACTCATCGACCTATCGGACCAGTTGGACGACGACGTTTTGGTAAGAGAAATCACCCGTTCAAAAGCCCGCAAAAGAAGACAGATGGGACTTGTGGTCGACGCTTTCAGATGTGTGATCGCCGATTCTCCACCTGATTTTAGACCAATTTTCGAATTAGGTAGGTATTTGAAAGAGCTTCCACGCTTGATACGACGGGGATCGAACAAAGCCGATCTCAAAACGGTTGACGATCGATTCCGTCCGCATCTTATCAACTATCAAAAACTACTGAAAGCAAGTGCTCGTTATCTGCCGAATTGCAAGAATATCGACACAAAAGAAATTAGTATCCGTGATGCTCGATTCGAGATTCTCGATCACCTGAATTTCCTGCTTCCAGGCTTCTTTTCCACCGAACAAGTTTTGGTTTTGGTTGAGGAAAGCAATATTTCCACAAGAAAATCAGTAGAAATAGTAGCTCACGATAAGACACCTAAAGAGAAGTCAAAATTTGAACCCGAAGATTGTCCTAAAGAAGCGAGGGAATACATTAATGATTGCCTAGATCCAAAGCAAAATGAACTCTTAAACTTCCTGTGGAAGCTTGAACCCCAGAAAACGACAACATCGAACGATTTAGCCGAAATACTTAACCTAAATAGGAAAGAGACTGTCGCTAAAGACGCAGGAAAAAACGCAAGGGTAATCGTATGCACTACAAATAATAAGCTAGGCAAGATTCTTGCATCAACTCGCGATGGGAAGGAACATCCTATTATAGAGAACATCAACGGCAATAAAAAAGGCCCTGGTCAGATAGGTTCTTACCGATTGTCTTCTGACGCCAAAGTGCGAATAAGAGCTATAACTCGTCCAAACCGCAATGATTGAAACGATTTGACACGTAAGGCTACGCCGATCAGGTGAGGACTTCGAAGGTTTTTTGATGGAATCCTAATAGCCACACTCCCTGAATACTGCACTGCTGGCCAACGCCGATATCTCCAACCAAAAAAAATGCCCATAAGTTTGATTGGTAAAAGCGCTACGAAAGCGCTACGAAAGCGCTACGAAAGCGCTACGAAAGCGCTACGAAAGCGCTACCAAGAAAAGCGCTATTTAACGCTCTCAAAAGCGCTAGAAAAACAGATGAAAAGTAGCGCTTTTTCATTTACTTCTAGCTATTGCATAATTCCATATACAACCTGATGCTTTAATGAATAATCGGTCGAGCGGCGATCGATGGGTTTAAATTTCCAGTTCAGGAAGGGGTGTTATGGCGATTGAATCGCGAAGAGAAAGCAGATTATCGATTCAAGAAGTAAGCAATCTTCTGGGTGTCCATTGCTCCACAGTGGAGAGATGGATTCGTTCTGGAGTGCGTGGTCGAGTATTACCCTCCGTACTTGTAGGCGGTCGAAGATATGTCCAACGGGAGGCTATCGAATTGTTCGAAAATCAGGGGAAGCTGCCAGAAACTACTACAGATGCGAAAAGGCTTCAGAAGGCTCAAAACGAGTTAGCGGAACTTGGCGTTGGAACACAGAGAATCAAAAAAGGAGAACGAGCATGAAAAAAGAAGAACCAAAGTCGTTACGATCAATTGCAACAGAATGGAGGGAAAACGCAGAGCGTTTAGCCACCTTTGTCCAGGAGAACCTCGTAAATCGCGACGATTTCTATATCCGGTACAGGCCTCAGGAACTGCGACACCTGGGAAAGGTCGAGGTAATCAAAAAGAGGTATGGCTCGGCTGAGCTACTCATGCACTTTCAGGCAAGCAGTCCAGATTGCGTGATTGGATTGCCTACAACTAGCCAAGAGCAAACCTGTCGCTGGATTGTGATCGATGTCGATTCCGATGGGGAGGACTCCGAAGAGTCGCAAGCCGTACGTGAAAAAGCGGCATTGGAATTTGCCTCTCGGCTTGCGGGATACGGTAGCACGCCACTGCTGATCAAATCCAGCGAGTACGGACGATTCCACGTATGGATGATTTTCGATCATCGTATCGCCTCAAAGACCGCTTTCCTCCTGGGACGCAAGATCGTAGAAGATTGGCATAGTCTCGGCCTAAAAAAGCCCCCCGAGGTGTTTCCTAAACAAGAGCAGGTCGCAGAAGGGAAGCTCCCAAACAGCGTTCGATTGCCGGGATTACATCACACCCAGAAATTCTACTCTGAAGTATGGGACGGAGGAAAATGGCTAACTGGCTCTGATGCAATCCATTCTATCTGCTCGATCGCTCCGTTCTGTTCTCGGACGGTTACTGACCGGTGTGCAGGGCTCAGCCTAGAGGCTAGGCCCAGTCATGTTGTCACTAAAGCGGCCAAGCAGCACGGTCAGCAGGTAGCAAACCTACTGTCCAAGCTGAAGCTTGTCACCGAAAGTTGCGACGGATGGAGTGCTCGCTGTCCTGCTCACAACGACAACAATCCAAGCCTTAGTATCGGAATAGCGGGTGACAAGAAAATCCTTGCCCACTGTTTTGCTGGGTGTGATCCGAGAAAAATCCTTGAAGCAGTTGGCCTAGAAATGAGAGACTTGTATCCCCCTCCACCCTCGATTAGGTCGGCTGTTTTACCGCCACGGACTCGAATTCATCGGCAGCCGGTCGTGATAGCTGCTGATCCAGAGTTCGTTGCTTTGCAAAAGCGGTTTGCCAAGTCCATCAGCCCAGAGCAAATCGAAGAACTCGCTCATGCGTTAGGCGTAACGGCTGCTTCGCTTACTGAGCTACAGATCGGGTGGAGTCGCGAGGATTCATGCTGGACGTTTCCCGAGTACAACGCCGCCCAGCAAGTTTGCGGGATCCTCCGTAGGTTCAAAGATGGCCAAAAGAGGACTATCAAGGGAAGTCGCCGAGGTCTCACTCTACCGTTAGGCTGGGGAAAGCCTGGTAAGACTCTCCACATCCTCGAAGGACAATCTGATGTCGCAGCGGCTATTAGCGATGGCCGACGGGCAATAGGTCGGCCTGGAACATCAGGGGGCGTCGATGACCTGATTCAGCTTCTTGATTCAGTGAAAGATGATCTGGTTATCGTAGCAGACAACGACAAGAGTGGAGCCGGTTTGAAAAGTGCGAAAGAGTTGTCCGACAAAATTACTACCTGTTTGCGTCGGGTGGTAAACGTCATTGGCCCCCCGAATAGTTTCAAAGATTTCCGTTCTTTTTTTAATGCGAATACTAGGAAAAGCACATGAATACCAATCCGATGAATTTAGAGCTAAAGCACACAAGCGAACCGCGCAATGACAGCCTATCTACCACAGATTCAGGCAAGCCGGTGTTGGTGAATGTCGCAGGTAAAATTGGCATCGATCCGAAGGTGATTGTGGATGATTTGACTCAGCACACAGGCGGGTGGCCCAAGACAGTGTCTGGGCGGTTAGTCGCTCCAAACTCCAAGGGCTTACTTGAGAGCCTGAATAATCACACAGCACTTTTCGCCTGGCTCTACAGAACATTCGACATCGACTGGAAGGGGGGGGCTGGAATCCCAAAGTCCGAGTTCTTTGATTTCATTAGGGGCGCAGCTCAAGATTTTGCTGATTGGTCGGATCTTCCTCACTTCCCTCCAATCCCTAAAGTGCTTTACCACCACCCTCAGATTGATCCTGGCAACCAAGAAACATTGGAAAAGTTCCTTGATTTCTTTACCCCCGCTACACCAGACGACCGGGAGCTAATCTTAGCTTTGCTGGCAACCGTATTTTGGGGTGGGGAAGCTGGTCAAAGACCGAGTTTCGTCATTACCTCCAACGACTCATCGCCCAACCGGGGTATAGGATCAGGGAAATCGACGTTGATAAACCTAATAGCGGAACTCTCTGGTGGCCAGATTCAAATTGGGCAACAGCAAGGCATTGAATCGATCAAGAAGGGTATCCTCAATCGTGCTAATTCCCTTCAGCGTCCAAGGCTTCTGGTGCTTGATAACATCAAGTCATGGAAGTTCTCCTCGGCTGACTTAGAGGCCTTGATCACGGCAACGGAGATCGAGGGACACAAGCTCTTTCAGGGAGGCTTATCTGTGCCTAATCACCATGTAATGGTCATGACGATCAATCAGCCTTGTTTATCGAAGGACCTTGCAAAGAGGTCTATCATCATCGAACTTGCCTTGCCAGCAAATTCGTCGAATTGGTACGACGATGTTGTGGCTTTCGTGAGAGATAACCGGCAGGCAATTTTTGCGGACCTAAAGGGGTTTTTTGGTCTAGAGCAATGCGAACTTCCCGAGGCAGGTACCACGCGGTGGGCGAGCTGGGAGAAAGCCATTTTGAGCAGACTGAAAAATCCAAAGCAAATACGCGAGCTACTTGTCGCACGACAAAACGCGTTGGACGCAGATACTCAAGAGGCTGCCGACTTATCGAGTGCTTTTGCAGAAGGTTTGCATGATGGTTCATTGAGAAGTAGTCTTGCTACGAAGAAGATTGGGAAGAAAATCTTCCAATTCGCTAACAAAGACATAGTGAGTTTTTATCAGGAAAAAATTGATAAAACCATCAGCAAGAGAGCCTGTATCAACAAGCTCAAGAATTTCGGACTAGAGTGCCTAAAGTACGAAATCAAAAAAGGGCGAGAGGGGGTGTGGTACTTCAAAATCGATGGAACCAGAATCCAACAAGAGGATTTGGCGACGCAACCTGCCTTTGTACCACCCGAGATCGAGTTCGAAGACTCTCTGTGCTTTGACGCCGCCGAAGGCAATCCACCACAGGATACTTCAGCGGACAACACGTAAAGATCTTCTTGCTCGGTAGCAAACCTAAAAGAGCTAGCCGTCAGTCGACAGCTAGCTCTTTGTTTTTGGCTGATTGACATTCCCATCCCCGTCCTTCGCCGGTGGTTTTTGGTGGGTGGGGAGGTGCTAAGGTGCTAAGGTGCGAACGAATCCTATTCCTAGCTTTGGCATCCATACATACATATACAACTATTTTTTATCCTACTCTCTTTTTCACAAAAGTATGCACTTTCGCACTTTGTGGTAGTAAGTCTATTCGAGATAGAGGCTTACGTCAGTGCGAACTCGTGTGCTATCCGTTTCAAGTACGCACTACCAGCAATAGTTCGCACAGAACCAAGGCTTCATCGCTCTACCCAAACAGCTCTCTTTTCTAAATACGCTTTTAGAAACAATGTCTAAAAACTTTTTTAGAAGCAGTGAAAGAAGATCCTCCCTTCCCCCTTGCAGCCCTTTGCGAAAAGGGGGCTCAAAAATCCCGATCCAATGCACCAGCGGAGTCGACTTGATGTCACCTTCATGCGATCCAACAGGAAAACCTACAGATGTGTTGCGCTCCTGCGATAGATACAAATGACCGGCGAAGGTTTCCGTTGAAGCCTAGGTTCGCTCGCGTCACAACCGTTTTACACAGGGGCTAAAAGCCATGAATCGATTTCTGCTAGGAATGATGTTGCTTGTTTTAGGTATCGCACTTACTGGCTGCGATGCCAGCAGTACCAATGACCCTCCGATGAAGACCGGTGGTGGTGGAATGCCTCAGCCATACAGTCCTACCGACGGCCAGTACATCAAGTAAGTCTTTCTGGAAAAACCAAGCCAGCAGACCTCAGATCAGTAGTATATGGGGCCTGCGATGGGTTACTTGCCAAGTGCGCAATGCAAAGGCACACAGCCCCATGGCCTTACCCCCCCCCAATCTCCTTAATTCCAGTCAAAAACGTGTCATTATGAATTGGAGAGGCAGCTAGCTATCAGGTGTCGCCCGCCTGATCTTTCGCAGCCTATCTACACCGAGAGCAGCCGATTGTCGGCTGCTTTTTTCGTTTCCTGTTTTTCGAAAGGAGCCCTTATGGGGATCTGGTCTGTTGTGGCTGCAAGTAGCGTTCTTGCAGTGTTCCTGGTTTGGAGTTGGCTTCGAGAGCTCCGCCACAGGCGGGCTCTTCAAAGTATCCTCCGAAAAGTCTTCGAGAAAAAAGGAGGTCGTGATGAACCGAGTTATCAGCCTATTGGTGCCGATCGGACTTCTGATCGGATGCACACCTACAGACGACCGGTTGGTAAACCTCTCTCGTGAAGCAAACGAGCGACAGGCCCGGCAAAACGGCATCATCGCCGAGCAATCGCGAAGCCTAGCCGCAGAGCGGCAATCTCTCGCGAATGCTACAAGCTTGCTTATCGAGCGTACTGGAGCTAACCAAAAAGAGCTTTTTTCGACCTTCGACAAGCAATCAGGCGTGCTTGCAAAGGAGAGACAGCAACTGCAAGTCGAATCAAGTCGGCTACTGGCCCAGAAAGAGCAACTGGCAGTAGCACAGATCCGAGAGCCGCTGATCGCCCAGGCGATCATGAGTCTTGGTCTGATACTGGCTTGCTTAGCCCCTCTTGCCCTTTGCGCCTGGCTCTTTGCACATGCAAACCGACCAGACGAGCTTAGCCATGCTCTAAGCGAGTTGTTGGTGCTGGATCTTGTCAGCAAACAACCGCTTCTAGCAGGGCCTGTTTACTCCCACGCAAGGCTTGGCTACCAGGAGCCTGATCAAGGCCCCTCAGAACCTGCCTGCGAGGAGGAGTTTCCGTTTTAGTGTTCTAACACCTTCAAAGGAGAAATTCGCGTATGAGTCACATTGTGACGATTCAAACTCAAGTCCGTAGTTTCGATGGTATCTCGGCTGCTTGCAGGCGGCTTGAGTTACTTGAGCCTACGGTCGGTGAAGCGAAGCTGTTTACCTCTCGGGCAACCGGGGTAATCGTAAGACTTCCCGAGTGGCGTTTCCCGGTCGTATTCGATTTGATGGCTGCCACGATCCAATTCGACAACTACAAGGGTGCATGGGGCAAGCAAGAGCATCTGGATCGCTTCTTGCAGGCCTACAGCATCGAAACGGCTAAGCTTGAGGCCCGTAAAAAGGGCTACTCTGTTACCGAGACGTCCCTTAAGGACGGTTCGGTCAAGCTGGTCGTTCATGTCGGAGGTGCTGCGTGAGCAAGACCATCGAAATCACGGTAGCACCTGACGGCTCAACCAAAGTCGAAACCAAGGGCTTTTTTGGCAAAGCCTGCCAGGAAGCAGCAAAGTTCTTGCTGGCTGCCCTTGGAGTTAAATCCAGCGAAAAACTCACCGATGAGTTTTATCGCACATCTTCCGAGCAACAAAACACGCACTCTAGCTAATTGCCAGAGTCTTGTTTTGTTGCTGTTTCTTTGTCTCTAACCAAAACGGAGCTCTATTTTGAGTCTTCAGCAGAAACTCTCAGAGCTTGTGCAAGCATGCTGCACGGGGATCTGGATCGAGAGTCATGAGCATCATGACGCAATCAGCGAAATGACTAGTCTTTGCCGCCAAGAAGGCTGGAACCTAGCCACGTTCGACTGTGAAAACGGTTTGCAGCTTACTGGTGCTGCCAGGACGAACCCCCCGATGACCGATCCGCTTGGAGCGATTCATGCTCTTGCGGATATGTCCGGGGAATCGACGAAGATCTTGGTTCTGGTGAACTTCCACAGGTTCATCCAGAGTGCTGAGATCATCCAAGCCCTGACGCATCAGATCCACGCCGGAAAGCAAGATCGCAAGTTCATCGTGATTCTCAGTCCCATGGTAGCGATACCACCGGAGCTTGAGAAAATGTTCTTGGTCCTTGAGCATGAACTACCCGGTCGGGCTCAGCTTGAGCAAATCGCACGAGGGATTGCTACCCTGGATGGAGAACTGCTCGATACCGAATTAAACGCCGTTCTTGATGCTGCCTCAGGTCTTACCCGCCTGGAAAGCGAAAACGCGTTTAGTTTGTCCATCGTCAGGCATGCTCGTATCACTGCCGACACGGTCTGGGAAATCAAATCGCAGACCCTCAAGAAAAGCAACTTGCTGACGCTTTGCCGAGAGCAAGGAGACTTTTCCTCACTCGGAGGGCTACTATCCCTGAAGGCCTTTTGCAAAAGGGCAATCCAGGGTGCCAGCCGGTCGAGTGTGAAACCCAAGGGTGTCATGCTCTTGTCACCTCCAGGTTGCGGTAAGTCCCAGTTTTGCAAGTTGCTCGGTAGCGAAACAGGCCGTCCTGTGCTTATCCTCGATGTCGGCTCACTGATGGGTTCGCTTGTCGGCCAGACCGAAGAGAGAACCCGGCACGCACTCAGGATCGTCGATGCCATGGCACCCTGTGTGCTTATGATCGACGAGATCGAAAAGGCGTTTGCTGGACTTGGCAGCAGTGGTGATTCAGGGGTAGCAGCTCGGATGTTCGGTACGTTTCTAACCTGGCTAAACGACCACCAAAGCGATGTCTTTGTGGTTTGTACGTCGAACGACATTTCGAAACTGCCCCCGGAATTCGGACGTTCGGAACGCTTCGATGGTGTGTTCTTCGTGGATCTACCAGACAACCAAGAGAAAGCGGCTATCTGGGAGCTTTATCGCAGGGTCTACCAAATCGATCCAGCGTTCAAGCAACCCGAGGATGCTCTTTGGACCGGTGCAGAGATCAAGTCATGCTGCCGATTGGCAAGTCTGCTTGATGTTTCACTGGTTCAAGCCTCTCAGAATGTCGTTCCCGTGGCACTGACTGCCAACGACTCGATCGAAAAGCTCCGTAACTGGGCCAACGGTCGCTGTTTGTCAGCTAGTAAACCAGGGATCTACAGGTATGAGCCCGTCGGCGATACGACTCGACGACGTGTTCAGCGAGTGGGAGCACAAACCAAGCCCGCGATCTAGCTTGTAGGCCCAGCGTCTACCAGCAAATTCAAGTTTCATTCCACAGGCCCGAGGGTAACTCCTCGGGCCTTTTCTTTTTTCACTAAGAGGTAGTTATGTCCACAACGGTTGCTTCAACCGAAACACACGCGGCGAGCAATGCAAGTCAGCGGCTTCGTATGAGTATGGCTGCGGCCAAACTCAGCGTGACTTGGCTTGGAACCCGCAAAGCACTCAATACCGAACAGCGTGATCAAGCTGCCGGTTCTTTTGGAGCCGCCGGTAAGTTTGTCTCGGCAGGTAAAAAGCTGCTCGATACAAGCCATCCGGCCTTCAAAACCGTCACATCGATTCGCGGTCGTGCCATTTCCTACTGGAAAAGCATCTCGCTTCCGTTCCCCGAACCAGGGATCCGGCTGATCAAGCAAGCCGAGATCGACCGCTTTTCGGGTCAGATCCAGCGTCTGCGAGTCGAACTCCGTGATGCGGTCGAAGCCATGCAGTCTCAGTACAGCGAGCTTAAGGAGCAGGCACGAGTTCGGCTTGGGGATTTGTTTAACCCAGCCGATTATCCTGTGACACTCGTCGGCTTGTTTGACTTCGATGTCGAGTTTCCAAGCGTTGAGCCTCCAGAGTACATGCGTACGCTCTCTCCGGAACTCTACGCTCAGGAATGCCAGCGAATGCAATCCCGTTTCGAGGAAGCTGTCCAGCTTGCCGAGCAGGCCTTCATGACAGAGCTTTCACGCCTTGTCGAACACTTGGCTGAACGGCTAAGCGGAGAACAGGACGGATCCCCGAAGATCTTTCGTGACTCTGCGGTCACGAATATCTCGGAGTTCTTCGACCGGTTCCGTAGGCTTAATGTCCGCTCTAACCAGGAGCTCGATGAGCTTGTCGGCCAAGCACAGCAGATCATGCGGGGAGTGAATCCTCAGGAGCTTCGGGATAGGCCTGCTTTGCAGCAGCATATCACCGAGCAGATGAGCGTAGTTCAAAACCGACTCGATACGATGCTCATCGATCGTCCGCGTCGAAACATCCTTCGCAGGTCAAGGTAGGCCGTGGCTCAAGATCAAGAAATCCTTGTTGTTGAGCCTACGGGGGATCTTCGGTGCCTATACACCGAGTGCCTGAATCTAACGGCCCTTGGCACCTTGAGCATCGCTCGGGGTAGCCATGTCGAGCCAGATGCATCTGGCAAGTGGATTGCCGACATGTCTCCTGTAGGGGGGCCGACCTTAGGCCCGTTTGATCATCGCAGTGAAGCGTTAGACGCTGAACGCAACTGGCTCTACGAGCACTGGCTCTAGGCCACAACAAAACCTTAGCCCGGTAACTAGCCGGGGTAGATCGAGTGATTTCTCACTGCTACCCCGGCGTAGGGGTAGCACACGTTTGTTTGTTACCTGAATCGAAAGGCTAATTGAAAATGAAAACCAAGGAACTTAACCGCCGAGTTGCTCGAAGACTCGGTGAGGACATCGCTACGGTTCGTCAGCGTGGCTTTAGTTTGGTCAGGAACCCCAAGTGGATCCTCGAACCTGAGCCCGAAGAGCAGCAGCCACAGATCGTTGATTGGGACAAGCTGCAAGTCGAGCGAGCCCAAGGGGCAAGCTAGACACATCGCAAAGTCTGTCTTTGTTAGGAAGTAGCCCCGGCAAGCTAGAGCCTTCTAGTTAGCTGGGGTTACTGTTTTTTCGTTCAATTCTTTCAGGGAGACTAGTTCCTATGGCCGTGAAACTTACGGTCGGCTTGCACAAGAAGATAGGCCTACCCGATTACGGTAGCCTCGGTGCAAGCTGTTCGGTCGAGATCGAAATCGACCCTTCGGTTTTTGAGTCCAAGGGATTCCAAGACCGTGTCTCAGTTGCCTTCAATCAGTGCCGTATGGCAGTCGATGAGCAACTGGCTTCGGCAAAAAAGACCTCGCAGGTAATCGATGCTGTATCGACGCAAGTCGCCAAATCACCACCTACCGTGCAGGAACCCGCAGAGCGTCAGTCGCAAGACCCACAGGCTACGGCAAAGGCTAAACCTGCGCCGGCAACGCAAAGCCAGCTTCGGGCAATCTTCGGGATTGCACGTAGGCTTACCCTTGATCCGCAGCAGCTTGTGGCCGAGCATTTCAATCTGCACACAGTCGACCAGCTTAGCATCCGCCAAGCAAGCCAACTGATCGACCAGCTCAAGCGAATGCCCTCGGAGGTCCCGTCTTGAACGCAAGCATCAAACGGGACTACATCTCGTATAGCGCGATAAGTACGTTCAGGTCATGCCCGCTGAAGTACAGATTCCGTTACATCGATGGTTTGCCCTCTGAGACGGTGTCTTCAAGCCTGGTGTTTGGATCGGCCATCCACAGTGCGATCGAGGAGTATTTCCTGGCACAGTTAGCCGGAGAGAGTCCCTTGTCGCGTGAAAAGATGCTTGCGGCCTTCCACCGCAGTTGGGAGGCTACGGACATGAGTACAGTCGAGCTCGGTAAAAACGAAACCCTCGATGGTCT
>Ga0164292_10003405_pt1 | contig 13008 bp, 15 predicted proteins | sample GEODES117metaG_FD_111486 | JGI IMG/M metagenome (GOLD analysis project Ga0164292, IMG submission 111486) | Eutrophic lake water microbial communities from Lake Mendota, Wisconsin, USA - GEODES117 metaG | ecosystem: Environmental > Aquatic > Freshwater > Lake | place: USA: Lake Mendota... | reverse complement strand
GTTATAAAAAGAAAATTTTCTAGTATGTCTTCTTTACTAAAATCTGTAGACTCAAAAAACCTTTTTAGATGTTTCATAATTTATATATAATTTTTTAGAAATAACTTCTCTTCGGTGTTGTTGATTGTGTTTGTTGGAAGAGTAAGTCAAAAAATAGCAGTAATATGGAACCTGGTCCCAGTTTGAGAAATGAAAAAACAAAAATTAGCAACTCTATTCCTAATGTTAGGAATGTTCTTCAATCCGTTCGGATTCGACGCTATACAGATCATGTTGATGAGGATAACAGGATCTTATTTAGGAGCCAATTTGGTTTTGTACTTGCTTGCGGTATTTTGTTTTGGATTTTACTTTGTATTTTCTAATACAAATCCAATTACTGAAATAAAAGACTCTATTAAATACTTGATTAATAAATTTAGATAGTTAATCCAGCTAAATCAATGATTTTCTGAATATCTTCTTCATTATCTGGATGGTACGAAGTCGCACTTATGGAAATTTTATCAGATAAGTCATAATTGTTATACCAGTCTTGATATTTTTGATTTAATCTTCCCCAGTAGTATCTATCAACTGATTGTTCCATATCTCTACCTCTTTTCTTAATTCTAGACATAGCTGTTTCAATATCACAATCAATATAAATTAAAAACTGTGGATTTTGTGAATGTTCCAACATATTATCTAGTAGTGTAGTATAGGTTGCAAACTCATCGTCTGTCATATAACCATCTTCATTCAACATAGATGCGAAAATTCTATCCCCAAAAATAGAACGGTCTAAAATACCACCACCGTTTTTATGGATTTGTTTAATCATCTTAAATCTTTCGTTTAGAAAGTGTATTTGTAAGGTAAATGCCCATCTTTTTTTATCTTTATAGAATTCTTCTAAAAGATTCATTGTTGTTTGATTTTGTAGTTCTTCATAAATTGGAATTCCCAATTTATTACTTACTTTTTGAGCTAATGTAGATTTTCCTGCACCTACGACACCATCTATTACTATCACCACTTAAGATATTATTTTAGTCTTCTATTATTAAAATTGTAAATGTTTTAAAATAAAAAAGGGAGATTTTACTCTCCCTTTTAATATTTAAGCCAGTTCTTCAACTTCTTTTTCACTTTTCATCATTTCATATGCTCGAGCCAATCTTGTCATACCAATTCCACCTCCGAATCTTGGAAAGAATTCATATTGTAAGAATGTTTCAAGTTCTGCTTCTACTCTTTCTTTACTAAACAACTCAAACAATTTAGCACAGTATTTACCGTCTTCGATTGTGTAGAACATCTCTTTCATTTTCTCAACATCGCAACTTCTTTCAGCAGAACCAATGGTTTCTTGTCCATAAAGAATAACATCTACTTTATTGAAGATGCCATTGTTGTTGTGTTGCATATTCCAGAATGGATTGGTTCTTCTTGGAAAGTTCTGAAGTGAAATAACAGATCCTTTTTCATTCCACATTTTTTGTTCGTGTTCATTTTCTAAAATTGGAACTCCACCGTACTCTTGACAAACTTCATCGTAATTTACTTCAACTGGTTGGTCGAATCCTAAATGTTCTAAAAGTTCTGATTCTAATTTAAGTAGTTCTTTCATACCACCTTTAGATTCAAACTCAAACATTGGGAAAATTAATTCGTGTCTTCCAGGAATTGGATCTTTTTCTTGTCTGTAAGATGTTGAAATACAAAAGCATCCAGGCCATTCTGGATTCATAAGTAATTCATGTTCTAGCCACATTTGACCGGTTTGTGGTAGGGGCCAAACTTCACCACTGTAGTTGAATGTGGTAATTGAGTGAGGATTTTCACACGCTGCTAAGATTGATAATCTAGATTGTGTTGGGACTTCAACGAAGCCTTTTTGCAAAAAAAATGCTCGCATCTTTTGTACGAGCTCATGATAGGTTTTAGTGTTTCTCATAGGAAATTTTTTTTTTGATACAGAGATTAATCTGAACCAATATTTTTTACACTAAGTGTATATATGAAAATTGAAATTCTTTGTTTTAAATATTTTATGGATTTTTTATTGAAGACTTAACTTTTTTTATTTTTGTGTTATAATAGATATGATTTTACCTGTATACGCTTATGGAAATTCGATTCTTAGAAAAGAATCAGAAGAGATTGATAAAGATTATCCGGAATTAGACAATCTAATTAAAGATATGTTTGAGACGATGGAGAAAGCTGGTGGTATTGGACTAGCCGCTCCTCAAATCGGGAAAAGTATAAGATTAATAGTTATAAATTCTAAAGAAATGTCTTCTGATTTTCTAGAAGAAGGATTAGAAGAATTTAAGAGAGTATTTATAAATCCAATAATTGAGGAAGAATTTGGTGAAGACTTTACTTTCAGAGAAGGTTGTTTATCACTTCCCCGTGTTTCTGAAGAAATTACCAGACCGTCAAAAATTATTATGACTTGGTTTGATGAAGAGTGGAATTTACATGAAGAAGAATTTACTGGGATAAAAGCTCGGATATTACAACACGAATATGACCATTTAGAAGGAGTTATGTGGATTGATAAAGTTGCTCCTTTAAGACGAAAGTTATTACAATCTAAATTAGATAAAATAAGTAAAGGAAAAGTTCATCATAACTATCCTATGAAATTTTCTAATAAGTAGTCAAACTTTTTATATTTCTTAAATATACTTTTTATAACTTTTAAAATTTAACATTATGGCAAAAAAATTAGTATGGTTTGAATCTTACACAACAATTTGTAAGTATTCAGCAGAATTAACGGACGAAGAAGCTGCTTTATTCGAGGAAGATGAAGATAAATTCTACGAAGAGGTTGATTTCAGAGGAAATCAAGACCTTGAATGGGATAAAATTACAAACGAAGACGAATATGACTTCGAGATAGAAGATGAAGAATAATTAAAATATAATAATATGTATCAAATTAGAAAATGTCAAACCTATTCGGTTACGAGTAAAACAAAAACTGCGGTTTTGGATCCTGAAAAATTTAGAAATTTATCAATTCCATATGAGGGTGATTCAGAAGAAGAGTTTGTAAACTATATCAGTGAGTTATACATAGATGATATTTACGAGGAATTAGATGAAGAAACATTGAGTGAATTGGATAAATTTCATGATAATGTTGAATGGGAAGAATGGTATAATTCAGCTTGGGATGGAGAGGAATCTTGGTTTGATATTGGCGAGGAAAATGAAGAATACAGAAGAACTGGTGGCTTTGAAGTAAGACACACAACAACAAATTACTAACAAAAAGGCCTGGTAAAAATCAGGCCTTTTTTATTGAATATATAATTCGTGAAAATACTTTATGGCATACAACTTACGGGTAATGGACACTTAACTAGGTCAATTGAATTAATTTCACAGTTAAAAAAACGTGGATTTGAAGTTGATATTTTAGTTTCGGGTAATAATTATTCTGTAAATATTCCATTTGATGTGAAGTATAAATTTCACGGAATATCAATTTTTTATAATAAATTTGGTGAAGTAGATTGGATTAAAACATTAAAAAAGATAAAACTTTATCAATTTTACAAAGACACCAAATTAGATGTTTCGGAGTATGATTTAGTTATCTCGGACTTTGAACCAATAAGTTGTTGGGCTGCTAAAAGATATAAAGTGCGTTCAATTGGAATATCTAATCAATATTCGATATTCTCTGCTAAGAAAACTAAATTAAAATATAGATTTTTAAGTTTTTTTAGTAAAATATTTACACCTTGTAAAAGATATATTTCTCTTGATTATATACAAACTAAAAGTGGTATTAGTTATCAACCTATAATATCCAGTAAATTTATAGAAGCTAATCCTAAAAATAATAAATTTTTTTTAATATATCTACCATCAATTAAATTGACTACCATTCTAGATTCAATTTTACAATACAAACATATCAATTGGGTGATATATTCAGATGAAATCACAAATGATATGTGTGTCAAAAATATTACAGTGAATAAAATAAATAGAGAAAAGTTTCAGAACGATTTAATAAATTGTGAAGGAGTTATAACTGCTTCAGGATTTTCAACGACATCTGAGGCTTTGATATTAGGAAAAAAATTATGGTCAATTCCATTAAAATTTCACGCTGAACAACAACTAAATGCTATTTCACTGAAAAATCTTGGTGTATTTACGGGTGATCTTAATCAACACAACGTTTATAAGTGGATATTTCAGTATAAAAAAATAGATTACAATTGGAGTAATCCAGTGGACTCTATTATTGATTTTATAGAAGTTATAAAAAAAGATTAAACAATTTTATTATCTAGTCATATAATAAGAAAAAAATTATTATTATGATTCAAAATGGTAACGTAATCGATGTTCACTACACAGGCAAATTAACTGATGGGAGTGTTTTCGATTCTTCAGAAGGTCGTGATCCTTTAAGATTTCAAATTGGTTCCGGTCAAATTATCCCAGGTTTTGAAAGCGCTGTTATTGGTAAAAATGTCGGTGATAAAGTTACCGTAACAATTTCGCCGGAAGAAGCGTATGGTGTCGAAAAGGAAGACCTTTTCGTAAAAATTCCTAATGACAAACTTCCGGGACAAGTTCAAGTAGGTCAAATACTTGAAGCTACTTCCGATGATGGAAGAAGCACACAAGTAGTTGTTCAAGAAGTAAATGAGGACCATTGTGTAATCAATGGAAATCATCCACTAGCTGGGAAAGAGTTAGTCTTTGATATTGAAGTAGTTTCAATTCAAGATTAACGACCTTGACCTCTATAAACCTTTTTATAGTTTTTAGAACTTTTTAGTTTTGAGGTCTTTTTCTTAGAGTGTGTTCCAGTTCTTTTGACTCTTGATTTCTCCAAATAGTTTGATGTAGTAGTGGTGGTTTTCTTTGCCATGTTTTTCTGAATTTTTTGTTTATATATAAAATAAAAAATGAAAAAAATGACAAAGTGGCCACTACTATTTTTTTGTCTATTAGTTACTAAATTGTTGACCGGACAAATCTTAAATTTAGATAATAACTTAACAGGAATATTATCAAACAATCAAAATACTCAAGCTTCCTTACAATTTTTCGGACTAAATAAATTTGAATATAAACAAAATGCTTTGGAACTTGGTACGGTGTATTCTTTACGATTTAACCCAAAGTTGAGTGAAAATGAATTTTCTAATAGAATTAATATTTCAAGATCTGTTAAGAATTTTGATTTTTTTGTTAACCATCAATACAACTATTCACATATTAGAAAGATTAATGCTGACAATTGGTTTGGTGTTGGTTTAGGAGTAAAAAAAGTTTTTGAGTCTGGTAAAATATCTTTATCATATGCTCTACTTTATCAGAATGTAGATTATGCTTTATTAGATACTAAAAATACATTGAGACATTCTGTTAGATTCAAAGTTAAATATTCTCATAAATTGTTTCTACTAAATAGTGAGTATTATTATCAACCGAGTTTTAATGAAATTTCAGACGCTATTATATTTGGAACAACTAAAATAAGTTTTTTACCACAGAAAAAGTTTAACTTTATAATATCCGACATTCTAAACTACAATAGTCTTAGTAATGTTAAGATTTTACATAACCTCACTATTGGTATCGGTTATAAATTTACAAAAGATTATTCTAAAAAAGTTTAGATTTTAGTCCAATTAAAAAATGTTTTTTTATCTTTTTGAACTTCTATGTATCCACTGTCACTAAACTGTTCGTCGGTTATATAACAAATATATTGATGGCCTTTATATTTTGCTGTTAAGCCAGGATATGAAACCGAACTTCCATTATAAACAATATCTTTCCTTTTACTTAGTTGAGAGGATTCTACTCTAAATCCTAATTCCTCTTCTATTCCTCTGATTGCTGATACTAAAGGATCCTCACCTGATTTCATTTTTTCAGAAACCGAAGATGGCATGTTTCTTTTTCTTATTCTTCCATCATTAAATTCCTGTCTGTCTTCTCTCAGAAAGTATAAATCTTCTTCTTTTCTGTAATAAACCTTTATTGCGACAAATTCAATATATCTTGTTAAGTACTCTCCCTCATCCGATAATGAGCATTCACCACTCTCAATTTCATTATATAAATGTTTAAGAGTTTTTGACTGGCCTGTTCCCCAACTTTCAACTGGTATACCGTGTTCAACTAGATTATTTCTAAGTTCATCAAAAGACGCTTTTTCATAATTAAACTCTTCGTATAATTTAATCTTCATATCATATATATTAAACTTATATTATAAAATACAATAAAAACTTTATGTCTTTAATAAAAAACTATGACTTTTCCGATTATAAAAAAACTTTAGAAGATCTATTACAAAATATAAGTTTTTTATATTCTGGTGATGTTATATCTTCTGAAGAAAGAACAATGACTATGAATGTTAAACATAATTCATTTTCACCTGACTTAATGAGAGATGTTTTATTAGATATTTATGATGATTCACTGACTGAGATGATGGAGAAGTCAGAGGAGTTTTCAATAGCCTCTAATAATCTGAAGGATATTTATCAATTACTTGATATGAATGTTAATTCAAAATATTTATTCTACTCAAATAATTCTAATTTAAATTTAAATATATCAAATCACTCAGAAGGAGAATTTGGAAGTTACTTTTTACCGAGTTATTTCAATCAACGTATTAAGTTAGCTTCTTATGGTAGTGATGTTTCTGCTTACTTTAGTCCTATTATCAAAGACAGCATAGATGAATATGAGATTTTTTTAACAGATAATCCAATACAAAGCTTAGTCTGGTCATTACAAAATATGACATATGAAATTATACAAGATTATGAAATAAATAAACATATAGTAAAGTATAGATTTTATCACTGTGATTATAAATCAGTTAAGATTGTTGTTAGAAGCTTAGGTAAAATTAGAGAGAAAAAAATAAGTAGTTTATTAAATGATAATTGATTTGTCGGATATTCCATTAAGAGTAACAGAAACTGATAAAGAATTGTATTTACTAAAGTCAGCAAAAATGTGGAGTGAAATTAAAAATATGAAAAAGAAACATAATTTCATAATAATGCCAATTTCGGTATACAACATCATAGAGTGTCATAAAAGTTTTGATCCTTGTCATGTTGTGATGAATGATGGTGTGTATAAGGTTGGTGATTTTTGTGGTTATGAGTGTTACGTTGATTTAATGATAACTGACAACACAATAGTAATGTCAAAGGACAAACAATCTATGAGAGATAACAAAATCAATTCGATTTTGGGAATTAGTGACTTAGAAAAAGACCTAAAAATAAACGTTATTTTGTAGCATTTTTATTTGTGATTTTTTTATATATACGTTATAAAATAAATTATTATTATGCTAAAGAAATATGTTCAATTCATAAATGAAGAGGCTTCTCCCCGACTACCTAAGAATGAGGAATACTGGCTTAAAAAAGGTAAAGACGGTAAAAAGGTTGCTCTTTATACACACGATGATATGGACGGTATATTCTCAGCAATCGAGGTAAAGAAATATCTACAGAACTCTGGATTTGAGATTGTTAAGTATGGTATAATTAATTACTCTGAGGGTTGGAAATACACTACAGTTGATCCTAAATTGATAAATGTTGTTGTAGACTTTGCTAACATGCCAGGTGATGAAAGAGATGAGTATATTGATTATTACTTAGATCATCATGGTTCATTTACTGAATTTGAGTTAGATAAATATAAATCTTCCCCAATACAAAAGAAAAAAACAGCTTCGGCTTATGAAGCGATTTGTCAAAATTTAGGAGTTCCTCAAGACGAGTTAACTCTTTCAGTAATTGATATGATTGATGCAGCTAAGTATCAAGAATACAATGTTGATTGGAGTAGGCTTTTAGATTTCAATATCGCTGATATAAAAAAATCAGACAATAAAAGATTAGAATTCGCAGCTGCGTTTAATCAATTCTTAAAAAGATCTGATCACAAAACCTTAATATCTGTTATACATAACTGTCCTGATGCTTCAATTTATTCTATTTTCAATGTTATGAAAAAAGTATATCCTGAACACAATGTTTTTCCAAGAAGTGGTCAGAAAAAAGATTTCTTAGCTGATTCTGAGTGGAGATTAGCTCAAATGGCTAAAAGAACAAGAGGTCAAAATGTAGCTAAGAAAAAATATACCACATTGCAAAGATTTCTTAAAGATTTTGGTAGAAATGGTACGATTAAACTCGATGGTTATCAGTTAATTGGTGATTTAGCTTTTATTCCAACTGGAACTTGGGCGAATGCTTTAAGAGCCAGAACAATCATCTCTAATGATTTTAAGGATGGTCTTATATCCGAAGAACCAAAATTTGTTTTACTTCAATATGGTGGTACATTACAAGTGTGTTCATACTCTAAGATTGACCAGATGGAGACTTTACCGATTCTTAAAACTGGTGAACCGGTAAATGATTTAGGAGCTTATATGACAGGATTGTTAAGAAATTTTCAATCTCACTTAGGATATCATAATCCAGATACCTCAATTGGTCAGGATGAGATAACAGTTTCTGGTGGGCATGGTGGTATTGGTTCTATCTCGAATATCTTTGGTGTTTGTGAAGTTGCTCCTTATGAAGGAGTTAGATTTATAGATATGTTTAAGAATAAGATAATCACTGATTTATCCGGAGTAAATTTTCCACTTAAAACAAAATGGAGTGAACCATCAGAAGATAAATCTAAAGAACCAGCGATGGACAATAAAGTAATGAACGTTGCTGATGTAACTAAATTAGATAAGGAGGGAAACATAGTCGAAGAAAATTTTGATTACCAAATAAAAGATAAAGATGGAAATACCAAAGATGTCACAAGAGATGAATTTATTCAAGCTGGTTATGACAAAGCGATGAAGCCAAATGAAATGGAAATCGATACAGACAATCGAAAGATAATTGCAAAATTTGAGAAGTTCAATAATAAATAAAAAAAAGAGTGACTAATTAGTCACTCTTTTTTGTTATAGTAATTTCTAAATTACGACCATTGTTGGTATCAGTGTCTGAAATTTCATAATCAAAGAATTCTAATCTTAATTTAACTTCTTCCAATGTTTCTATAAAAATAGTTGACTTAATTAATTGATTTAATTCCTGTCTAATTTTATCTCTATCTATACTATTGAATGGTTTATAAATAACAACTTTAATATAGTACTGAAACTCAAATTCAATATTATCGGATATTGAATTTTGGCGAACTAATCTTTTTGATGGATTTACTCTTATCAACCAGCCTAAATCAGAAATATCATAAAACATTTCCTCTATTGTTTGTGATTCGATTCCCCATTCTGAGTAGTCATAAACAGATTCAAAGTATTTTAGATTTTTCATTTTTTACCAAATGTTTTACCGTAACCATCTATTATACCCTTCTTATCACCTTTTTCTCCATCAGCTTCATATTTTGTATCAAAGAAGTTGTGATCATCTGTTACTACTTTAACTTCAGAGTCCATAGTTGCGTAAGGTCCCAATTTTCCTGAACGATATATACCACCTTGCATATCTCCATTTAAGTAACCATCCATAAAATAACATTCTACTAATGTTGTAGAATCTACTTTGCAGTTAAGTATTTTAGAGTTCGTTGCGTCTGAATGTAAAATCTTTGACTTAACAATTTGAGAATTGGTTATTTCACATCCTAAAAAGAAACAGTCTTCTAATATACCTTCTACTTCACAGTTAACTAAGTCATAAGACCTAAGAGTAGATGTGGTTTTAACATTAGCATCAATTACTTCCATAGTTTGTGTAGATGTTACGTAGTTTACTATACACTCTCTAAGTTCTGATGTATTATCTACTAAACTAAATAACTTATTGTAAATTCTTGAGTAGTAAGCTGAAATAACATCGTAGTTAGAGTTTTGATCGATTTGTATTTGTATTGTTGGAAAATCTACTATAAAGTTATCATAGTTGGATAAGTTTTTAAAGCTTGAGATATTTTCTTCTAAATAATTTTCTAACTTATCACTATCTTCTTTGTTAAAATCAATATCAATACATCCGTAAGTGAGTATAATAAATCTTTCTAAGAAATAAATTAACTGACCTACGTTTTTTTCATAGTCTTTACCACCAATATATCTAAATTCTAATCTTTGACTACTTCTTTCATTGTTCATATGTAAGAAATTAACACCATAATACTTATCATTTGGAAGTCTCATATTATTTTTTACAACATCGATTGGTATATTAAAGAAGTCATATTCCTTAAATGGTACAATCTTTTTTACTGTTTTTGCATAAACATTACTTTTTCTTGATGGATAAGCTCTAAATATTTCATCTTCATCGATATTAAGTATTAATTTTAGCGTATTTAAGTCATTTAGATCTTTATCTGTAAATGAGATATTGAAGTGTATAGATGCTTTTTCATTAGTATATCCGTAGTTCTGTATAAACTTAACGATTTTTATTAAGTAATATTTGGCGTCATAGAAATTTAATGGACCGGTAACTAACTCAACCATGTTAGAACCACCTGATAAATCTGGTTCTATTTTAAAGTTTTTATCATCTGGTGTAAAGTCAGAGTGATATTGTCTAAATCCCCAAACTTTAACTGGTGACAGCTCTTGATTTATTAGTTCTAATGTTTTATAGAATGATAAATCTTTTAGATAGAATTCAAATTCGAATCCGACCTTTGCTTTTTTTAGTATGTTTGCGTTATTAAGAAACTTATCTGAGTATTTATCCATAGAGTATATATTAAAATGTTTTATTTATTTTATAAAGTAAAGGAAAGATTCGCTAAATTATATATATCACAATAAAGTTTATAGGAAAGAATAAATAATGAATAAATAAGAAATGGAATTCTTTTGTGTCTATTGTAAAACAAGAAAGAAGTTTGATAAGTTTATCAAGGTGAATCGTATAAAGAATAAGTATATAATTGATATAAAAAAAATTATAGACGAAGAAGAGGTGGATTTTACCATCGATAAAACTTATCTCAAAATTTTAATATTTAATAAAATTCAACAAGCTATAGACAAAAAGAAAGATATTTATTACATTCCTGACTTTGATAATCAATTTTCAATCGAAAAACTTCTAAATCTAAAAAAGATACTTGGTGAAAATAATTTCAATGTTTTAATCTTTTATAACGAGTTCAGAAAAAATCCAGAAGTAATGGATGATGTTCTCGGAAATTTATCAAAATTTTCTAATTCACAAATCATACGAGACTACTAATTCTAAATATATACAATAAAATTAATAGTATTATTTTATGGCAATTTTAGGTGGTTCTCCTTTGGGTTTAATTGGTGTTATGAGTACACCTACCTCTTCTGGTTTATCTACCTTTAATGGTGGTAAGTCCAGAAACGTTAATGTCAATCTTTATAACGTTGGTAAAGAAACCGACAAAGAAAGAATGGGTAAGACAAATAACACAGCGGGTGGTATCTTTTCGTTATTTACCGGGGGTAATGTTGTTAGACCTTGGCCAAATGTATCAGCTGTTGATTATTCAGGTGAGACTCCAAAGTTAGGTTTGGATGCGAGCTATGGTGGTGTTTCAAGAAAAACATTACATAATAATGATGTTTATGATACATCAATTCTAAACATAATTGAAAAAACTGCAAATACCGCAGCAGCATTAAGACCTTCTGATTTTGCTTATCTTAAAAACTTAGGTGTTTTTCCTAATAATAGATTGATAATAGCTAGAAGATTTGCATCCCCAGTAACTGATGATATTTTTATAAAAGCAAAGGTTCCTGTTGCTATTATGATTTCTTGGATACCACAAAATGAGAACTTCTTAGAACTTACTTATGGTGAAGAATGGGTAGAAGCAAAAGCAGACTTCACTGAAATGATTAACAATATTGCTAATGATTTAATCGGTAAGTCAGTAGCTGGTTCTATATCCGGTATGTTAGGTGCTGTTCCTTTACCAGGATTTACTGAAGCATTGACTCGACAACTATTATCAAAACTTGGTGTTTATGAAGAGGGAGCAGGTCAAAAGAAATTACCAGCTGGTGATCCTAACCTAATCAAAGAAGCAAAAAGAAGAAAAACTATCAAATATGAAGAAGCTGGATCTGGTCTAAGATGTACTTGTAGTATTAAAATGACTTGTGAATATGAACAAAAATTCATTTCTGGTATTGACCCTACAATTGCTTGGCAAGATATGGTTGCTAACGCTGTTAGATTTGGTACATCACCAGGTAGTAACTATGGTTTGAGTAAAAGTTTTGGAGCAAAATTAGTTAGGTGGGTAAAGTTCCCTAATACTATTGTTTCAGACTTTGCTGGTTTTATAAAAGACTCTTTGAGTAAGGTAAAGGCAGAAATAACAGAATATTTTGAAGGATTGATTTCAAAGGCAGAATCAGCGGATGAAGAGGCGAGTGATCCAGAAGAAGAACCTGAAGCAGGAGCAGAAGAAAGATCGCTGATGGATGCTGCACTTGCTCAATTCGATAAGGTGGTTGATTACGCTGGTAAAGCAATATCAAAAACGATACAAAAATATGAAGAAGAGGTAAAAGGTATTGTGGCAGCTTTATCTGGTGTACCATCTACTCCTTGGCATGTTGCTGTAGGTAATCCACTTAGGCCAATATTTTGTAGTGGTGATATGTACACGACTGATATCACTCTGAAATTAGGACCAATTTTGTCTTTTAATGATATGCCATCTTCGATAACTGTAGATTTTACTTTAACAAACGCCAGATCGTGGGGTCTTACAGAAATATTGGCAAAATTTAATACTGGTCACTTAAGAACGGTTAACACAGTAGCTGATGACAAAGCATTAGATCCTTTACAAAACCCTAATGCAAATACATTAGTATATAGTGATAGTACTTCAGGTGTTGCTGGTATGAGTCCAAGTAACACCACATCAGGTGCTGTATCTAATGTTGGCGCTGGTACTACAACACCAACTAGTCAAGGACAAGTGAATGCTAGTACATCTGGTGCT
>Ga0164292_10003403_pt1 | contig 13011 bp, 5 predicted proteins | sample GEODES117metaG_FD_111486 | JGI IMG/M metagenome (GOLD analysis project Ga0164292, IMG submission 111486) | Eutrophic lake water microbial communities from Lake Mendota, Wisconsin, USA - GEODES117 metaG | ecosystem: Environmental > Aquatic > Freshwater > Lake | place: USA: Lake Mendota, Wisconsin... | reverse complement strand
GTTTCTTGCTGGTACCCGCGTAGAGGAAGCGGGCTGAGACTCGGTGGGCCAGTGGTGGTCTTCCTCGATGGAGTGGGGGCCACTGACCTGCCCCCATGAATGGAACCGGTGTCTATCACCAGGGTAGACCTGCCAAGGGCTTTCGGGCGACCGGCGGCCAGCCATTCACCGACCACGCGATCGTATTCGCGGCGGCTCTCCGGCAAACCGAACTTGCCGCAGTAGAAATCGGGGCCGCCGAGAGTCACCGCCGCGAGGTCGCGGGCATTATGGTGGCGGAGAGAAGGAACTTTGCGAGCGGACATCGTGAAGCCTCCAGAGTTAGGCGCACCCAGTACGTACTGGGTTTTTGCCCGTACAGAACCGGTATAGACTTTCGCCATACGTAAGACGGCAGCGACGTCTCCCAGGCGTCGCTCCACGAGTTGCCCGTGATCGAGATCCACAGCCTCTGACGGCATCCCATGCCACGGTGCGGACGGCCCGCGAGAAGAGCGGCTTTCTCAGCAAGGACGCCAGCGACCAAAACCTTGCCGCTCCCGTTTTGATAGGCTACGCCTTCGATGTGCTCTCGAAGAGTTCAGTCGGGTGTGGGATCGGCTCGCATTCGCGGGCAGCCCGAGAGTGCTTGCCGCATAGCAAGTTTCCGAATCCTCTGCGTTTTTAGGCCAGGAGCTTCTTGATGTCCATCTCCGCTCGGCAATCCATCGCTCTCTCCCGCCGCGGCCGTGAGGCGGCCCGTCGCCGCCGCACCGACGACCTAAAGCTCGAATCGCTCGAGCCGCGTCTGGCACTCGCCACGGGCCTCCTCAGCACGCTCGTGTCGGTGGTCAGAGACGACAACAGCCACAGCCTGCTCGCGCCAGGAGCGACGGCGAAGATCACTGAAGGTCAAAAACTCGCGGCGCACGTCAGACTCACTCGCAGACCCGACAGCGCCATCGTCGTTTCGTTTAAGAGCCTTGCGCCGCTGGAAGTGGGCACGGCGGATTGGTACTTCCCCACGGCGGCCGCGTCTTCCACAACCCTGCGATTCACGCGGGCCGACTGGAACAAGCCGCAGTCGGTGTCGTTCGCCGCGCTCCAGGACGGCGTCCGCGACGGCGACCAACTCGTGCCTGTGAGAATGACTGCGGCGGTTGCCGCGGAGCCGCGCATGCAGGCCACCAGGCGGCTCATGATCAAGTCGCTCGATTCCGGCGTCGTCACGCCCACGAAGCCGGTCGCCGACACCTACAGGGGATTGATCGTAGGCGGCGGGAACAGCGGCAGCGTGCAGGGCACGTATGACAGCGTCCTCGAACGGGGCACGGTAACATTGAACGTGACCATGCCACAGCTGGACAAGGTCCGCGATCGGGCGATCACCGTGGGCTATTCAGTCGGGCCCGACAGCCGCGCCCAAATCGAAAGCCTCCAGGGGATTACGGCAAGTCGGTTCCGCTGGAACGTGACCTACCGCCAGGTTGGCGCCGACCGCGGGCTGTTCGGCACGTTCACGGTACGGCAGCCGATCCTTGGCAGGTCGGCCACCGCGACGATGACCGCAGCCGCGGTGTCGTCCTGGGTCGGCACCAAGCAACTGGGTGTGGCGAATCAACTTACCTTCGGCAACGCTGTCGGGACCGATAGCAGCGGCAATGTATACGTCGCAGGATCGACAAGAGGCGGACTGGATGGTAATGCCGTGACGGGCATGAGCGATTTTTTCCTCACAAAATACACCAGCGGTGGCGTGAAGGTCTACACCAAGCAACTGGGTGTGGCGAATAAGGAAACGGTTGGCACTGCTGTTGTGACGGATACTAAAGACAATGTCTATATCGCGGGATACACGACAGGTGGACTTTACGGCAATACTATGCAACCGGAGAGTACCCACGAGTTCTTCATCACCAAATATGACAGCAGTGGGGTCAAGCAGTTCACCCGTCAAGTAGGTGTGGCTGGCGAAAAAAAGGTTGGCATAGCCGTTACGATTGATGCGAACGACAACATTTTCATCGCGGGGTATACAACCGGCGCCCTGGACGGTTATGCCATGACGGGGACTGTTGACTGCTTCATCTCAAAATTCAATAGTGACGGCGTTAAGCAATACACCCGTCTCTTGGGTGTGGCTGGCAAGGAAACAAGAGGCTACGGTATCGCGACCGATGATCACGGGAATGTCATCGTCGCAGGATATACTGAGGGCTCACTTGATGATAATACTTTGACAGGGTCGAGAGATTTCTTTGTTGCGAAATACGATAACAGTGGGGTCAAACAATTCACACGTCAGTTGGGCGCGGTTGGCGCTGCAACCGTTGGTACCGCTGTTACAGTCGATGCTCTCGGAGATGTCTTTGTCGTAGGCTATACGGAGGGCTCGCTCGACGGCAATACTCTTACCGGTTCCAGAGATTTTTTCGTCACGAAATATGACCCCCGCGGGGTGAAACTGTTCACTCGTCAATTGGGCGCGGTTGGTGCGGCTACCGCCGGTAACGAAGTAGCGACCGATCCCAGCGGGGATGTCTTCGTCGCAGGCGCCACAACAGGAGGGCTTGATGGGAATACCCGGACGGGGATCCACGATTCCTTCGTCACCAAATACGATCCCCGCGGGGTGAAACTCTTCACGCGTCAATTGGGTGTGGCTGGCCGAGAAACGTATGGCAACGGTGTCGCGACCGATGCAGTCGGGGATGTTTTCGTCGCAGGCTCGACAAGCGGCGGGCTTGATGGCAATGCCCAGACGGGTGTTTATGATTTCTTCGTAGCCAAATTCGATCCCGAAGGGGTCAGGAAGTGAACGGAAAACAACTCCTCGTCTGTTACGGCGATTAGGCCATGATGAGTCGTTTGGCATGACTCGGCGCGCCGACGAGGAAAGTCCTTCCTTGATCGTGGATAAGAAGCTCCTCGGCACCTCATCGGTCGGCCGCATCCATCCCGACCGGTCCCGGATGCTGCTCCTCATGATCCGCCCTGCTCGGCCGACGCTTGCCGAAGTGCCATTGGCCGACCTATTCTTCGCACCACATGAGGCTCGCGTGAGATTGCCGGCTGCCTGGATCGTCGCGGCGTTTGTGTTCGTGGCGGCGGTGTTCGCGGCGGCGACGCACGCCGGCGAGCCCATGCCCATGTCGTGGAGCGAGGTCCTGGATCGCGTGGCGTCGGACCAGACGCATGCGGCGGACTGCGCACGCCTGGTCGCCGCCGCCCGCACGGTGGCGGAGAAGCCGATCATCCGGCGCGCCGCCCGTCTCGAGGACGTGGGGCGGAACCGGACGTGGATGGACGGCCGGGCGAACGCCCTCGAGGACGCTATCCGGGAATCCTTCGCGCTGGCTATGTCCGACTTCAGTGCGTGTGCGACGCTGGCGGAGGAGCTCCCGCTGCTCGCCGCGGCATGCCGGCTGACGGGCGACGAGGCCTTGAAGGCGCGACTCGTCGCCCAACTGGAAGAGACCGCCACGTGGTCGCCGCTCCAGCGGCCGGGCTGGTCACTCTATCACCCGGGCGCGCGGCTGGCGGAAGGCGGCGACGGCAACTGGCTGGCGACGGGGTGCGGCATCCGGGCGATCGCCGACGCCCTGGAACTGGCACCGGCCGGCACGATCGACGAGGAACTGAACGGTCGTCTGCGGGCGCTGCTCGAGAAAGAGGTCGCCGGCGTCGTCGATGATTGGCGCACGACGCGGCCGTGGTTCGTCCGCGACCGCAACCCCGTCACGAACCAGTGGGTGCTGCCCACCGAAGGGTTGGTCCGCGCGTGCCTCGTGCTCGGGGTGGACGCCCATCGCGACGCGTACGAGTTGGGAGTCAGCAACCTGCTCGAGGCGCTCGACGCGCACGGCGCCAAGGGCGAGTTTGAGGAGGGCTTCGGCTACGCATCGTTCACCGTGACGTCGATGCTGCACGCGGCGCGGGCCATGGCCGCCCAGGGCGATCGGCGCGGCGTGGAGCACGCGTTCCTGCGGAACTTTCCCACCTGGTTGACGCACCACCTCCAGCCCGGCGACATGATCGTGAACTGTTTTGACGCCGGCCCGGCGCGGGGCACGGCCCGGACCGCGCGGCCGCTGTTCTCGCTGCTCGTCGCGTGCACGGGCAGTCCCGTGGCGCAGTGGACGCTTACGCGTCAGCTGGAAGGGCCGTCGGACGACATGGCGGGGCTTCTTGCGCGGGTGGCACCGCCCGCCGACGCCGCCGCCGCGCCGCCCCCCTTCGCGGCCTACGACCGCGCCACGCGGGTGAACTGGCGGTCGAACTGGCGGTCGGACGCCACGGGCGTGTGGGTTCGCGGCGGCCATCCGCTCGATCAGCACGACCACCACGATCGCGGGCACGTCAACTTCGTCCTCGATGGTCGGCCGATTTTCATCGAGGCGGGCACGCCCTCCTACAGCCATCCGCTCATGGGCTCGCACTTCGCCTCGAGCTACGGGCACAACGTGCTGCAGGTCGGGCTGGAAGAGCCGCGCCCGGTGGCCGCCGGCGAGACGCTCACCCGGCCCGGCTGGCAGGAGCGGGGCGTGGTGGCGCCGATCGCCGTGCGTCGGCTCGACGCCGCGGGGGGAGACGTGTCGCTCCGGATCGCGAAGGGCTACGACCGGCTCGCCGAGTGGCGGCGCGATGTCACCTGGGATGACCGCGCGGTCCGGGTCCACGACGACGTGCGCCTCGAGGAGGGGCACGCCGACGTCATCCTCTTCCGCTGGCATCTGGGCAGCAACGCCGAGCCGGAGATAGCCCCGGTCGCAGGCGGCTTTCGCGTGGTGTGGGACGACGCGCAGATGCTGATCGGGAGCCCGGGTCGGCTCGCTGTCACCGCGGTCAAGGCCCCGGACAACACCGTCAACAACGCGACCGACGACGCGCGGCCGGAGACCTTCCATACCTGCATCGTGATCGCGTCCGCGGAGCCCGCGGAGCGGCTCGCGGTGGATGTGAGCGTCGGGGGCCGGTAAGCGTCGGGGGCCGGTAAGCGTCGGCCCGTCCGCTTCGTCAGGCATGCTGCCGCGGATTCCAGCCCGTTACCGGCTGTCTTCAGCACACGAGCCAATCATCGGGTGATTTCGGATCCCCCAAGGCACAATAAAACTACTTCAACCGCACCGCGAGGCCCGGCAGAAACTGGGTCAACTCCACCTCCAGAATCTCCAGCTTTGCCTGGAGCATGTCGGCGGTATGGGAGAAAGTGTGATCTCCCCCATAGTAGGCGTCGAGGCGGACATCGGCAGCAATGATCGGTACGGCAGCGCGGGTGTTCTCGCGCTCGTCCTCGAGCACCGCGGTCCAACGTGTGAGTGCCGCTGCGCCCTCGGCGATTTCCTCCGGCGAGCGCGTTGCCTTCGCAGCGAGCACAAGCAGGCGATCTCGCACCATGCAGGACTCATAGAAGTTGGCCTCGCTGCGCGCCGTGCGGTAGAACCACTGGATCGACGAGTCCTCTGCTTCGAAACCCACGCGACAGCGGTCTGGCACAAGTGGGCGTGCGGTATTCATCGCCTCGGCGGCCTCACGCAGAAGGCCCTCCATCGTCCGGTAGGAGCGCGTGAACACCGGTACTTCGCCTGTGGGCTTGGTGTAATAAGTCGGCCGCTTCTTGACGCCTTCATCGTCTGAAATCTCTGCCATGTAGAGGTAATAACCATTGAACACCTCGGGCACCGCGGCACTTGGATCCGCGATCATCGGCTGCGCCGGGCCGAGATAGGAGGGCCCGGTGTAGTACGCGGGCAATTCCGGCACCCAGGGGATCGCCTCGGAGACCTTGCTCCAAGCCAAACGCACGTGATCGGTCGCGGCTGGCCCTGCGATGCGTGCGGCCAGAGCGCGAAGCGCCTCCTCCTTGTCCGTGCGCGGCGTCCACCAGGCGTATTTGTTCACCTCGCTCGCACTGGTCGCGTAGCAGCCGCGAAACGCGGGGAAAACCCATGCACCCCTGGCCCCACAAGACGCCAACGCCTCGGCGCGATCCCACCAGCGGTCCAGGCAGGGGATGTGAGGCAGACGCGGTGCCTCATAGCTGCTCTCGGGCTCGCTCTTGAGGTAGCACGGAATGCCCCGTGCCTGGCATGCAGCGATCTGTGCCTTGGCGCGTTCACCCGGGCCGATGAGGTCGATGCTGTAGTCCCAGAGGTGCTTGCGCACACCCTCCGGCTTTTCCACGAACTCGTCCTTCTCAATCTCTGTGAGCAGTGCCACGCCGGGGTCGAGCTTCGCAATCAGGCCTGCCTGCGTGCGGTCGTCGGTCCACACATGCTCGGCGGAGTACGGCCAGATTACGATCTCCGCCCTCGGGTTCACCCGGCGCGCTGCGGCGGCCATGCGATTGCAAAGATTCGCGACCACCCGGTCCGCGCCGAGGGCCTCGCAGCGCGCGCAGTTGGTGTGACCCTTCTTCACCTCGAAGGGCCGCATGAAGCAGTGGTAGAAGCCTTCTCCGCCGATGATGATCACGGCGCCGTCGAGCTTGGGATCGCTGCGAAACATGCCTTCGACACTTTCGTCGATCCAGCGCTGCATCAGCGGGTGCTCGGTGCAGAGAACGTACTCGCCGTCGGCTTTCCAGGTGAGCGCGCCCCGCAACTCCGGGTGTGCGACGAGCACGGGGTCGTCCTTGGGGAATTTTTGCCGCGTGTTGAGAAATCCGTAGGTCTTGAGGCCGTAGGTGCGGGCGACCTCGGCGGCTTTCAGGTTCGCTTCGGGCAGTCCTTCGATGCGCCGCGCGGCGAGTTCGGGAATCGCATCGGAACGCGAGAGCGCATGAAGGCTTCCGCCACCACTGAGCACGGCGTTGTAGCCGAGAAACGCGGTTTCGCGGCAGCTGCCGCCCGAGGGCATCGGCCCGAGGCGCACAGGCAGGCGCGGCGCATACGTCTCTTCACCCCGGGCGAGAAACGGCGCGGCCCGCAGGCCAATTCGGTCCACGAGCTGGACGACGCCATCGCGCACGCCGCGGGCGTCGACACCCTGGAGCACGATCTGGTCGGCGGCCACACGCAGTGTGAAGCTCTCGGCCACTTCGGGCTTACCCCCGCCATGATCCACGAGCACGATGCTGTGCACCGGCGGCGTGGCAACGGCTTCTGGGGAAAGCGTTTGGAGCGGCAGCGATAGTGCCATGCGCCGCGCGAGGAAATCGGCAAGATCCATGGCCATGCGAGCTACCAGCGGGTCAGCATCGCTTGCAATGACAATTCGCCACGTGCCGTCGAGCACAGTGTCGTTCTCGGCGGGTGTGGCGTTGGTGTCTCTCGAGAAGCGCGCGAAATAATCGCGCGATTGGTCGAGGTACACGCAGCCCGCGAAAGCCTTGTCGGTATCTGCGCCAACACGCGCGCTGATCTCGGCGAGGCTTTCGGCATGGGTGGGGTTGCAAAGGACGAGCAGGAGGAGGAGTGCGACGGCACGAAGGAAGGTCATACGAGAACCCCGATGATGATGTTGGCCTGCTCGACGCCATCGATCCCTTCGCCGAGGCTGGTGACGACGACGGTCCGTTTTGAAGCGGCCTCTCACTCGTTGATCGCGACCAGCTGGATCTGCCCGGGCTGCAGATCGAATCGCAGCACCCGCTCATCGGCGACGCCGGTCCGCTCCATCGGCAGCGGGCTGCCGTCCATGAGATCCGATGCGGTCACGGGCTTTCCACGAAAGAAAATGCCCACGGTCTGGACGGCTGATGCATCGATGACCGGCTTGCGGTCGACGTGCGGCTCCTTCGTGATGCCCTTGTTGTTGACGATCATCACCACCCAGCCGGTCTTCGTGCGATTGACGAGGGTCTGCACGTCGCCGTCGACCCGGATCGGCAAATACCTGTCCGCCAGCTCCGCGAGCAGTTCATCCGGAACAGCCTGCGCCCATGGTCGATCAGCCGGCGGCGTCGCGCTCGACACGAGCACACACCCTTCCCCGATGTCGCGTCGGATCAATCGAGCGGCGCCATCGCTCGACGCCATCACGGCACGGGCCTCGTGCGTCGGAGCGAAGACCTCGGGCGCGACTCCGAGGAATGCCCGATCCCAGCCCGCCAAGTGGATCTCGTTGAGGACCAAGATCCCGCCACCCCGCACGTAGTCCTCGAGAAACCTGATGTCTTCCGGGGTCCAGGTTATGTCGCCGACCGAGAGGATGACGGGGTAGGCCCGCCATGAGCTGCGGTCGGCATCGTTCACCAGGACGTCGAAGGTGTCACCGTAGGGCGATGAGCAGAGATACCTTTCCTCGTTGCCAGGTCCCTGCGATTGTCCGGTGAACGCCTGATCGAAGAAACGCTCGATCATCGCGTCGCCAGGGGTCTCCTCCAGTCGGCCCCACGGCTTCCCCCAGACGCTCCAGCGGCCGTGATGCTTGCTCACGAGGACGGCGAACGGCGTGTAGGGCACCCCGATGTCCACGCTGGTCATCAATCGAGCCAGATCCCTGGCGATTGTGCCGTAGCGTGAGAGCCGCGCGTCTGCCGGGAACTCGGTGGCCCACGGCACTTCGAACAAGACCTGTGGGGACGCCTCCAGCATCACGTGGTTCGCGCCGCTGAACCACGACGTGAACCAGTGTCGGCTCAGGTGGCTGGAGGAGTGTCCTGCCTCGCCGCCCACGGGCGTATTGGGCCAGAACGGCACGATCTTCGCCTCGGGCATGCCCCCCGAAACGCTCGCTCCGAACCACACCGACACCTCCTCGAACCACGGCATGCCAAACTGTCGGGCCGCACCTCGCGCGAACGCCCGCTTGACCTGGGTCGCGGGGATCGTCTCGGAGGTCTCCACCCCGACGGCATCGAGACCGATCTCCGCCAGGTGGCTGAGCATCCCGTAGCCATTGGCCATGATCATCCGGCCGCGAACCGCCTCTTTCCACCGGCGAGCGGTCCGCTCCACCACCTCGTAGTTGCCGGCGCGATCCATCAGGGCGAGCTCCGTCGGCGACGCCCCGAAGACGGCGGCCGTATCGGTCTCCTGCTCCCAGTGGCGGAAGAAGGCGTTCTCCCATTCGCAGACACCGAACGTGAAGAAGCCCCTGTGCATCTTCTCAAGCTCGTCCATCGCGGCGAGCGTGACGGCGTCCTGGTGCAGGCGGTGGTTCTGCACCGGTAGCATGGCGAAGTAGCAGCAGACCGGCCGCTCTGTTTCGACGATCGGCCGGAGCGAGTCGCGCGAGGGCAGGCTCATGAGCGCCCAGGAGCCCGACACGCCATGACGCTCCACGGCGGCGACGAATGCGCCGACCGACGAGCCCGAGTTCAGGTTGACGTAATGCTGCAGGCAGGGCGTCTTCTGCCCCGGAAAGAGCCGCACCCTCAGCGGTCCCGCGGAGAGCGACTCGTAGGAGGCCGGGCTCGGCGTTGTTCGCGGCAGAAGGCCGGCTCCGCTTTCGGCGGTGGCGACCGCGCTAGCGAGTAGCATCGGAGGCACGAGCAGCACGCCGAGATAGATGCGAAGCATGGCTGTGACATTCTCGAGGGGCCTGAGGATAGGTCGGCCGATGGTACTTCGGCAAGCGTCGGCCGAGCGGAGCGGATCATGATGAGCAACAGCCTGGGGTGGACGCATCTGGAGCTCCAGGCAGAACTGCCTGACGATGCCCTTCCCTTGATGTCGAGTGAAATGGCTGTCATGCAATCCAAGGACAAGATCCATGCAATTGGATCGCGTCTGAAGAACTGGGCTACGCTCACGCTTCAGAATCCTCAGGCCGAAGTGAAAATGGGGCAATCGATAAAGGAGTGGACCATGAACCAGACTCGATGGATCGCGATCACGGCGATGCTGCTGGCGGTGGCCGGCGTGAGCGGCGCACCCGCTCCCGAGCCTGCCGCCGTGTACACCGTCACCGATGAGGCCTTGCTCCCCCCGGGCGAGTATTACGAGCGGAAGGTGCCGGCGACGCTCGACCTCGCCGAGCGAGCCCGCGTGGCCGTCCATGGCCTGACGCACATGCTCAACGACAAGGACCTCTACAGCCCCTTCGAGCATGCGTTCTTTAACACGGACCCTCCCTGCATGAGCCGCGTGTTCGGGCCCGGCCGTGGATGCTGGAGCAAGCTGACGGAGGCCACGCTGCTGGCGCGGTTAATGTCGGGAACGGAAGAGCACCTCGATATCCAGCGGCAGAGCCTGCAGAACATGCTTGCCTGGACGCAGTTCGACGGGATCACGCCGATGGTTCGTGCGCTGAGCACCTGCATGACCCTCCACGAGCAGGATCCGGATCCCGCCTTGCGGCAGTTGATCGAGAAGATGGTCTCCAGCCTGCACGAGACCGCCAGGCACGATGGGAGCATGAGCTGGAACTACGCCCAGGACGGTGCGTTCGCCGACTCCAAGCTTGGCGTGATCGGCTGGGGTTGGAACGTTTTCATCCAGGGCAACGCGCTGCGTGTCCTGTCGCGGTATGCCGACGGGCGCGGCGCCGACGACGCGCTGCCTCTGGCACGCGGGCTCAAGAACTTCCTGCTGCAGGAGAAGTTCTGGAAGCCGGACGGGGCGCCCAAGGCCGTCGTGCCTCACGAGCGGGCGCAGTTCGCGGGCCATCACCACTCCTACACCGCGGCCCTGATGGGCCTGCTGCGCTACGCCGAAGCGACCAACGACCGCCAGGTCGCCGAGTTCGTTCGCGCCGGCTACGAGTTTCTGCGCGGCTTCGGCATCGCGCGCATCGGCATGTTCGGTGAGATGTGCACGACCGGCGACATGACGTTCCTGGCGATCAAGCTGAGCGAGATGGGGGTGGGCGACTACTGGGATGATGCGGACTGCTACGTCCGCAACCAGCTTGCCGAACTGCAAATCACGGACGCCGAAAAGATGCTCCGGGCCGTCAAGGCTGAGCCGATCTTCGCCCGTGTCGATCCGACGCGTCCTGACGGCATCCAGCAGCTGAAGAGCGACGTCCAGGAGGAACGTCCGCTGCACGAGGTCGACGACACGATCGATCGCGTCATCGAGCGGACCGTCGGCAGCTTCCTGTCCGACTCGGGTACGCCGACCTGCATCCCCAAGCACCGTTTCCTGGCGACGGTCTGCTGCACGGGCAACTGCGTGCCGGCGCTGTTTTTCGCCTGGGACAGCACGGTGCGTTTCCAGCGCGGCCACGCGCAGATCAACCTGCTCCTCAACCGAGCGTCGCCGTGGCTCGATCTCGACAGCTACCTGCCCCATCAGGGGAAGGTCGTGATCGAGAACAAGCAGGCCGAGACGCTGGCGGTGCGGATTCCGGGGTGGGTCGCGCTGGACCGCGTCACTGCCCGGGTCAACGAGTCGGCGGCCGACTTCTTCATGAACGGCCGGTACCTTCATCTGGCCGGGCTCGAGCCCGGCGACCGCATCACGATCGAGTTTCCCATGGTGGAGACGACCGAGACCCACACGAGCGTCTGGGGGCAGCAGGAGTTCTGGATGGAGTCGACCAACCCGGGCCATGCCTGGAAGCCATCGCCTACCGCATACTCGTTTCGCTTCCGCGGCAACACGCTGATCGAGGTCTCGCCGAGGTGCGAGGGCAACCTGTACAAGCTGTATGAGCGTCGTGCCCTCGACACCGACGAGGTGACGATGACCGCCGTTCGGCGCTTTGTCACGCCCATCAGCATCGACTGGTAGATGACGTGCCGCCACCGCGGAAGCAACTGCTGGTGCGGGTGGGGGAGGAGTTTCCGCTCGAGTGCCCTTGGGTGTGGCAGCGACGAGCGATGGCCACACAGCCTTCGGTGCCGTGAAGGGCCTGGCGCTGCACCCCATCGACCGCCCATCACGAGTCACATGCTTTTGGAAGTGCCGTTGACCGTCCTGCCCTTAGGTTCGACCAAGCCTCGATGCCGGCCTCAAGGATCGCCCGTTCAAAGCCACTTCCGCACTGTTCTTCCGTGCGGCGATTCGTCGGTGAGGCGAGACGTATCTCCCGCAGCAAACACTGAAACGCGAGCACCGAACATAGCATCAACTAGTTTCGCAATCTTTTCGGTTTTCCTCTCCAGGACGCGACTGCATAAAATGCCGACCATGATTCCGAGACTTTTCGTTTAGCAGGAGCCTTTTGGATGAACGATACTCTCGTATCGCACGCGTCGCGATTGGATCGAGCCGGAGGCCCTCGCGGTTTCACGCTTGTTGAACTCCTGGTCGTGATCGCGATCATCGCCACGCTCATCGGCCTGCTGCTGCCCGCCGTGCAGAGCGCCCGCGAGGCGGCCCGCCGCAGCGCTTGCCAGAACAACCTCAAGCAGATCGCCGTCGCCGCGCTCAACCACGAAAACACCAAGAACTTCCTCCCCTCCGGCGGCTGGGGCATCGCCTGGACCGGCGACCCCGACCGCGGCTTCGGCCCGCGGCAACCCGGCGGCTGGATCTACTCGATCCTCCCCTTCGCCGAGGAGCAGTCGCTCTATTCGCTGGGGGCCGGCCAGTCCGGGGCCACGCGGCAGGCGGCCAACACCCAGCGGGTCACCACGCCCGTGGGGAGCATGTACTGTCCGGCGCGCCGGTCGCCCGCCGCCTATCCCTGGACGCAGTCGTGGACGTTCGTGGGTACGACCACACCCGCGGTCGTGGGGCGGGCCGACTACGCCGCCAATGGGGGAAGCGTGTACCATCAGACCGGCGAACTTGGCGGCGCCGCCGCCACGCCGCCGTGGACGTCGGCCTCGGCCGGAGGCAGCCAGAATGCCGGCCCCGCCGACCTCGCCAAGGGCAGCGACGCGACCGCCCAGGCCCACTTTCGCAGGTTCGCCGCCGCGACCAACGGCGTCGTCCACTGCGGCAGCGCCGTGAAGATGTCGCAGGTGAGCGACGGCACCAGCAAGACGATCCTGGTCGGCGAGAAGTACGTCGATGCCGCCGCCTATGCCGACGGTAGCGACGGGGGTGACAACGAGGCGGCGCTGATGGGCATGGGCCGCGACATCGTCCGCTGGAGTCGCGACCCGAGCAACGCCTCGCTGCCGCCGATGCAGGACCGGCAGAGCGACAAGCACGTCAACTCGTTCGGCGGGCCCCATCCCGGCGGCTTCGGGGC
>Ga0164292_10003402_pt1 | contig 13016 bp, 9 predicted proteins | sample GEODES117metaG_FD_111486 | JGI IMG/M metagenome (GOLD analysis project Ga0164292, IMG submission 111486) | Eutrophic lake water microbial communities from Lake Mendota, Wisconsin, USA - GEODES117 metaG | ecosystem: Environmental > Aquatic > Freshwater > Lake | place: USA: Lake Mendota, Wisconsin... | reverse complement strand
AGAGCAGAACTGTCAATCGATTCCTGTACATATTCCAAACGCGGATGCTTGGCGATCGACTCCAGATTTCGGCTCCTTCCCGTCGACAAGTCGTCGACGACCACGACGTGATGACCATGAGAGATCAACCGCTCGCTTAAATGGGAACCAATAAATCCGGCACCGCCGGTTACCAAGCATCTCGCCACGGCTAAAGACCAAGATGGGATGAATCGGGCCGCGAACTCTCACCGATCTTAAAAGAAATCCGCGATGAACAGCGGTTACACCGCCACGTTGTCACCGAATTCTAACATCGGATCGGTCTGGTGCCGACCGGAGGGATCAGAACACTTACCTAACCTTGCACTTGAACTCGATTGTAGCCCCTTCACAAGGCTTGAGTTCATTACTGAGCTTCCAGGTCAGCCTTAACGAATCGCTACCATTTTCATCAATTTCAAATCCGGCAGGTACAGAACACTTCTGACTACCTTCGACGTAACTCAGCCGGCTCGTCAAACTGTCGGTGAGCACGATATCTCGTAGCGGTTCGTCACCTACGTTATCGACTCGCAGGAAAAATGTCACGGTATCTCCTGGCGCGCCGTCACAGACATCGGCGCACTTACAGATGCGCAAACGCCCTCCCTGGCACTCGTAAACGACCAACTCCCGAACAGCCCTGTCACGGGTGATCGTCTCGGGGGCTTGACCGTTAACGACTACAGCCACCTCTTGATCCACCGACCAAACGACGGCCGCTTGGGCGAGGCGCTGTAGGGCGGGAATATCAACACCGACCAAGACTTCGCTCCGAACCACCGATAGATTCGCAAGCAGTTGTATAATCTCCTCCGCTAACAGGGGCTGCAAAACGTTCTCAACAGGGACACCACGGTCCCGCGCCAAAACCGCGTCTGGGCCTCGGAGCCAGTCCTGGCGGTAAAGTCGATCTCGCCCGGTGACGGCCAGTCCCGGAAGCTCGCGACCAACCCCGACCGCCGCGTCCTGACGAAGGACCCTCTTGGGTCCGATCGCCAACTCACCCAATTCCGCACCGGTAACCCGCCGTACCGAGGCAAATCTCGGGGCATAGATGCAAACCCGATTGCTCGAAGCCAGCTGGTTACCGCAGCATTCGCTGTGATAGCTCACAACGGTGTCTTCTGGACCAACGCCTGTGATCTGATCGCCGATCACGACCCGCGCCCCGGGCGCGTTGTCTGAACCGTTGCAAAGGAATTCATTCGGATCGATCCCCTGCGGATTAACGACCTGAAGCTGCATTTGCGGCGGACACTGGTTTGGAATGCAATTGGTGTCACAGCGGCCCAAATGGGAACGGCTCGCAAACCTCCCCAGGCATCCCATGCAGGCACCCAGACCGGGGCGGCAATTGCCGGTAGGGCATGGGGCCAAACCCGAATCGTCTGGATGACACGGGGCCAAATCGCCGACCAGTTGACCCACGGGGCTGCTTATCGCACAGGGCTCTTGGTAGGCGACTTGAACCGCCTGCCTCATTCGAGTTGCGGGTGACGTGGTGGCTTGGGCAATCGCACCGTCGATTGGAACATCAGGCTGACCCAGTGTCGAACTTTCTCCCGAACCGGACAGAATTGCGGACGCTCGCGTCGGTGGATTAGCAGCAACAGTGGCCTTGGAATCACGTCTACTCTCTCCTGTGACGCCAACAACTGTCCGGCCACTTCCGCCATAGACGTAATCCTTGAGCTTGATCGGTCGTACGGCATCGCCTCGACATCCGGCCAAGCCGCTGATGGACAAGAGCAACACCAGCGAGAGCGTTCGGTCGAAATGATCGGCCGCTTGCGAAGCCACAGCCCGGAACATAACGATCGCCTCATAGGATTCGGTTGCTATCATGGGGTTGAGTCTCAGAATCAGCGTTCCGTTATCGGCGGAATGCCCTGTTCCGGATCGACGGTTTGCGGAACGTTCTTGTCGTCAGGAATCGGCTGGCCCGGACCAACTGGCACGATGCCGGGGTCAAGTGCCCCCCTGTCCCCCAAGCCTTCGGTTGAGTGGGGCTCAATCGGCGAAGAGGGGAGACAGACCCATGGTGGAAAGCCAAAGAAAAAGTCGTGGAGCAGCCCTTGGTGCTGCGGTGGCAAAACCGAGCCGATCCTGAGGATCGCCACCGGTCGTCCCATCGTATCTGCAACCTCAAGCGGGTCCTGGTGCGCAGGGACATCAAGCGTGAGCGGAACTCCCGCAGGCTTGTCGATCGGAAGAGCGGAGACCCGATCCTCCAAATAAATCACCCGAGTAACCAAATTTCCCGACAGGGCAGCACGAAGATCATCAAGTTCCAACTCGATCGGAATCGGATAACATGCCGCTAAGTGGTGGGGGGGATAAGTCCTATCGATCAGTTCCAGAGTGGGAAACAACTCCTCTCCCTCAAAACCCGGAATCGAGGTGACTTTGAACCGGTAGACCCCTCCAACATGAAGGCCAACCTTCAGTGGACACCCCGCCTCCGACGGGGCTTGAAAAACGCCATCGATCGCTAGCGAGAAGGCGGTGCTACCGGGACCCCGAAACTCCACAGGCTGGAAGTAACCGGCGATACCGAGTTGTCTCATCTTGATCGCCCCAATCGCACCGGGCGGATCATCGGCGGACACCAAGCGGTGCCTGTTGGAGACCTTACCAAGCGGCGCGGGCAGATCGGAAGGGCCCTGGGCCATCGTACCTAGGCCCCATGGAACGATAGCCAAGACGAGCGACACACAGCCGGATCGGGCCCACTGATTCGATCGATTTCTAGTCACCATCGGTCGTCCTAGGTTGTTCAGGCAGGTCCTTGAAAACCGAATCGAGCGACCGCGGCTATGGTCATCCGGGATCGCTCGAAGGTAGATCGGTCCTCGTTGAATCGCTCCGCCAAATCGCCCTTGGGAGATCCTCTGGTGATCTCCCAAGGACGCCGACGATACGATCGTCTAGTAAACCCGCTGGCTGGCGTGGTCCTGATACGGCCGGGTATGAGGGATGCCTGGGTGGACATTCTGCTCCGTCATGTAAACCCGACTCACAGGGTTGGGGTAGCTCAAACCCGGAGCCTGCCGCACATGCATCTTCAGATCATGGACCGGTTGCGGGATGTGCATCGGCGTATGGTTCTTGATCACATGCTTCTTCAGTCCGGCAGGAACACCCAACGGGATGTGGGGAGGTCCGGCAAGACCGATCGGCGTACCGCTGATCGGCATGCCCCATTGAGGGGCGGTCACGCCGGAAATCATACCTGGAAGGCCTGGTAAGTTCGGATTGCCATTCCCATTCCCTGGGCCTGGGCCATAACTCCCACCTGGTAACCCGCAAGCCGCGATGCCAGGTGCTCCCATAGCAGGACCGCATCCTTCCGACATTGCGGGGGCGTAAGGGATCGGCATACCGACGAATGCTCCCGAATTAGCAGCCATCCCCGCGAAGGCCGCTCCCGACGGATTGCACCCGGCCATTTCAACATCCTTGTCCCCAAGCCTAATGATCGCAAGGATCGATCCACGGCGGTCCGCTTCGATGATCGGATCGATACCTGGATCTAGCCGAGTACTGACAATCGTGTCGATCCCTGCCAAGGCCGGACCTTGATAGTCCGGATCGGGAAGATAGATCACCTTGGTTACGAAATTCCCTGAAAGCACTTGGTCGAAGTCTTCCTGCGTGAACTGGATCGGGATCGAGTTGTGCGCAAGGTACGCTCCGGTCCGCGGGCTGGCATGAGCAAGCTCGATCGTCGGATAGAGTTCAACACCTTCCCGCCCCCTGACATTCGTTATCTTAACCCGGTAGAGCCCACCTTGGGGAAAGTTCTGTCGGGCAGGAACGATCAGCGGTTCACTGTCAAAACCACCATTCCCCGTAGAGTCGTAGCGAACCTGCATCGACTCCGGCATGCCGAAAGTCACTTGAACCGTAGGCATCATGCCCGGCGCGATCATCCCACCACCGCCGCCAGCCCCTCCGAGGACGCCGCCTCCAGGGGGAACGGTGACCATGTTCCCGACTCCCGCCTCAAGGGCATGGAGACCAGCAATCCCGCCCAATCCCAATAAACCACCCGCACCGCAACCGGCGCCGGGGGGACAGGCACCGCCATGAGCACACGCCCCACCGGGTGGACAGGCCGCCCCCTCAACAGGAACTTCAAATCCGACCTGGGCGACTTCACCTTTCCCCGCTTCCTCAGTAGCCCCAGCAGAGACTGACGAGTCAGCGGCCAAACTTTTTTCGGACGCGTCTTGCAAGCTGTCAGGCGCCATCCCCAGCGGATAACCACCAGGCATCACGCCTCCTGCGGGTCCATAACCCATTCCGGGACGGACGGGAATCGGGCCGAGCACCCCGGGACCGGGGCCTCCGACCCCAGGACCAGGCTCCATCAACCGCTGCTCCGGCGGGAGATTATGTCGCACCGGCACGCAGCCGGTTGCAAGGGTAGCCGCAGCAACGAGCAGCGGCAATTGAGTGACAGGGCGTCTCATTGATTTCCCCCGGCCTCGGTGGCCATCCTTGGTGATGCTCGGCCGTCGCCGTAATCGTGTCTTCTTAAATGTTTGAGGCCGGTTTGCGTTCGGTTCGAACGATCCCCAGTCTTTCGGGTTCATATTTGCCTGGACTCATCCCTGCCGGCGTGCCTAACATGCGCGGCTGTGAAAGGGATCACCGGATGGGCCCGGCACATACGCTCCCGGGTTTTAACATCGGCTCGACACAATCAGATTCTTTGACAAAACCGGCACAACCGATCCATGAAGCCAATTCGCTACATTGATGTTGATCGCCACAGGTTCGATCTGGTCAGACCGATCGTTTTGCTAGCACTGACTTGCCTCTTTACCAAGACTGGCTCTTGTCAAGATAACCCACCAGAATCTGCGACGAATCAACCGAATCAAGACGCCGCAAAGATCCTCGTCCAACGCACGATCGAGCGATTGGCATTAGCCGATGCATTTGACGCCAAGTTACGTCAAAGGATTTGGGTAGGCGGTCGCGAAGTGGTGGGCATCGGTAGGTATGAACAAAGCGGCGAAGGGAGCGGACGGCTAAGCCTGGAAATGACCATTCACGATGGCGACTCCCGGCATGAGCTCCGGCAGATTTCGGATGGAAAACTCGCTTGGTTCCGCTGTCAGGTCGGTAACGACGTGACATTACGCCGAATTGACATCGGCAGGGTCAAAGAAGTTCACCACCAATTGACCCAAGCGAGAGAGGCACTCTCCGCTCGCGTCAACGCTTTTCCAGTAAAGTCTGATGAACAGATAACGGTACCGACTTGGCTCCGCATCGGTGGGCTGATCGAACTGATTGACCAGATCGCAAATGACTTCGATTTGCGAATCACACGGGGCAAAGTCGATCAAATGCCGGTTTGGATCTTAAGAGGCCAACTGCGCGATTCGGCCAAGAAAGAAATCGACACCATGAGCAGCGGTTTACCCGCCCTGTGTGCCCAGGAAGTAAGGGTAGCGATTGCGGCGTCAGGTGATGCCAACGGTTTCGGGGTTGGCCTTCCGATTAGGATCGAGTTCTGGGGTGTACCGAAAACACCCGAACCGGATGGCCAACCGACCTTGGAAGAGGTCTCGGCTGGTAAGGCGTCAGATTCCGGTAGCCTGCCCTCCCCGGAACCGTCCACCCCCAACCGATCGGAAACTGCCTTAACAGGGACGCCAACACCGACTCGCCAAGCCCCTGATCGACCTGCCGGAAGGCTGATCAGCCTTCTCGAGATCTATTCCATTCGAAAAATCCGCCCTTCGCCGGAACAACGGTTTCGTTTCGAAAGGGAAGAACGGGACATCACTTTCTCGAACGACACGAACCTTTACGTCGAAAGGGCACAACGCTCGCTCGGCCAAATCGATCAGGACGCGAACCGATAAAACTCTTTGAAGACGCAACCGAAACCCACTCGGTTAGTCAGTCGCGATGCCTAACTCATCAAGATCCAGTCGGTACAAAACCTGGTTGTAGTCGTAACGGGGCGTCGGCTGCTGGTTCCCGGAAAAGGTCGACGCGTAAGTACCTTCGAAAAAAATGACCGACGGACCTACACCGCTGAGATCGGTATGCAGGTGAGGGTTATAAAAACTATAGCCGGTGTGAACCGCGACTTTGGTAGCCGCTCCCCAAGGACCGGTAATCCGTTGAGACTCGGCATACCAGACACTACCTAAGAAACTTTCCTCCCCGCCCAGCTCGGTGAAAACAGCGATCCACCTCTGCCGATATGGGTTCCAGGCGATCGAACCTCTGTGCACTTCGACATCTCCCCCGTTGATACCTCTTACGGTCTTCTGAGGACTCAGCGTCTCCCAAGACTTTGGATTTTCCCAGGACTCAACAGCGGCTTCCATCCGAAGGTGGGGAAACGGGTCGCCGAAGTAGACAGCTTTGCGTCCTGACTCATCAGTGATCGTCACTCCATGACCATTCGGCAGCGGCGGCATCGCCCCTGAATCCGTGCCTTGACGCCACAGGACACGGTGCCGCTTGAACCGCGCTTCACGGTCGTCCCAAACGCATAGTCCCGCTTCATAAGCCTCCAACGGGGGGTGGACTTTGACATAGGCACCGACCATTTTTGGGTGGCCACTCCTATCGGGTAGACTTGCTAACCCGCTGATCCAGGTCGGGCCGTCGCCGGGTAATTCGCCGATGTTGCGAGGCAACCCTTCGTCGTCGCGGAAGATATCGTAGCGCGGTTTAATCGGCGGTTGGTAACCGCCCCAAGGCATTCCCGCCGAGACCGCACCGGTCATGTGAAACCTGCCCAGGGGGTACCTTCCCAGCGTCGTGTCTCCCCAAGCCCAAAAACGCTGACCACCGTGGACCGTCATCTGGACGCTGTCGCAGCCGAAAACGCGGGACTCCTGGACATCAAGGTACTCGCCAAACTTTTGGCTTTCGGCGTAAAGACCGGCCCCGGTCAACCGCCCCACCCGTTTCGCCGGCAGCTTCCGAGTTAATTTGATGACGATCCGCTCGCCCCGTTGCGGAATCAAACGAATCCCCTGAAAACCAAAGCCGTCCCGAGGCACTTCGTAACCATGGCCAATGACAGTAAACCAGCTTTCCACCCCCATCAATTCCGGTAACTCTAGCGCGATCACGCCCGCATTGTCCGATACCAGACGCACATGGTGATTGCTCCTCAGTTCGACCATCGGGACTGGCCAGCCGTTCGCGGCATCAACGATTTCGATACGGCATATCCGACGCTCCACAGCCACCGAGTCCCCCGGCGCGGCGATTACCATACATTCCGCAACTGCCAGCATTCCGACCGCCAGCGAAGCGATCAAGCAGATCGTTGCTGCACGATGGGACCTTTCGTTACCCTGCCGATCATTCGAGCCATTCATCGACATCGATCCGTGCATATCGCTTCCCTCACCCCCTGACGCCTAACAGATCCCGACAGGCCTGTTATCTTAAAGGGCGAAATAAGCATCCATAAGGTATCTCTTACCCCACAACATCGGCCTGATCGAACGTGAGCAACGGACCGAATTTGACCGAAGTACGGGATGCCGCCCGAGAGGCATTGGATCGGCTCCGTGCAGAGTTGCTCGCCATGCGTACGTCGGTCGGGTATTGGGAAGGATACCTCTCCTCGTCGGCGCTCAGCACCGCCACAGCAGTCAGCGCCCTGTCGGCGTGGGTGATTCATAATTCCGTGTCGCCACCGGAGGTGCTGCGGCTGATCCGTCAGGGACTCTCCTACTTAGTTGCGCAACAGAATCAAGATGGGGGCTTCGGTGATACCGACCGCAGCCATAGCAACATCGCGACGTCGCACCTCGTCTTGGCGGCTAACGCCCTGGCCCAACGCGCTCTATTTTCTCCAACGCCGATAATTGACAGCTTAACAACCGACCCTCTTGATGGAGAAAATGAGCCGACATGGGACGCAAGGCTGCGACGGTACATCCGAAGTGCCGAAGGCATCAGCGGACTACGAAAGCGTTATGGCCGGGATAAAACCTTCGTCGTCCCTATCCTGACAAACCTCGCGATCGCCGGATTGGTCGACTGGCAGAACGTACCGCGCCTACCCTTCGAGGCGGCCGTCTTCCCGGGATCGATGTATCGATTTCTCCGCATGCCGGTCGTTAGCTATGCGATCCCGGCGCTCGTCGCGATCGGACAAGCTCATCATTTTTGCGGGCCCCACGCGTTCTGGCCGATCCACAAGCTCCGATCCTTAGCGGTTCGGCCGACGATGGGAGTCTTGAGCCGCATGCAACCTGAAAGCGGTGGTTACCTTGAGGCAACGCCTCTGACTTCGTTCGTCTTGATGAGTTTAGCCGCAAGCGGTCGGGGCGATCACCCCGTCGCCACTCGCTGCATCCGGTTTCTGGTGAATTCGGTTAGGCCAGATGGGTCCTGGCCGATCGATACGAACCTAGCTACGTGGGTGACTTCACTGGCGATCCACGCCCTTGCTCAAGATCCCGATGATGACGGCTCTTGGGCAACCCAAGGTCTAATCGACTGGCACCTCGGCTGCCAATATAGGCACCGCCATCCGTTCACTGGCGCTGATCCCGGAGGGTGGGGCTGGACCAATCTATCTGGAGCTGTTCCGGATGGTGACGATACACCCGCGGCGATCATCGCGATCGGAAGATATGTCGCAAGGACAGGTCGTACGCCGGTTCAAGCCCGCGCCAGGCAGGCCTCCGCGGCCGGGATCGACTGGTTGATTCGATTACAGAATAGAGACGGGGGCATTCCTACCTTTTGTCGCGGGTGGGGAAAACTTCCCTTCGATCGAAGCAGCACCGACCTGACCGCTCACTTGCTGCGAGCGCTAAGGAACTCGCCGGTCGGCTCGAGGGCGATCGCTAATGCTCGTCGCAAGGCGTTGTTATTTCTCTCGAAGTCCCAACATGCGGACGGGCACTGGACACCCCTCTGGTTCGGGAACCAGGATCATCCGAATGAGGAAAACCCGATCTACGGGACTAGCCGAGTTCTCCTGGCTCTCGCGGATGAGCCTGAGATGACCCGCTCCGCCGAAAGGGGGATTGATTACCTCCTGTCCAGTCAAAATCATGACGGGGGTTGGGGTGGTGGCCCGTCCCGAGACCCTTGGTCGAGCATCGAGGAGACAGCTGTCGCCGTCGAGGCTTTGTCCGCGTTCCGACACCAAAGCCTGCCGAGATCCCAGGGAACGGTCGCTGGCGATTCCGAAACTTCCCCCCCCCATTCGTGTAATCAGACCGGACCAACTAGAGATGAGCGGCGCCAGGAGGCTATACTACGTGGGGCCAGATTTTTGTCCCAGGCGATTGTCGCAGGGCACCATCGAGAACCTTGGCCGATCGGATTTTATTTCGCGAAACTTTGGTACCACGAAATGCTTTATCCCCTGGTAATGACTTCGGCCGCTCTGGGAGCGGCCTTACGGTATCTCCAGGAAAGTAAGTGACACCCATGAGCGTACAGAGGCGAGCCCTGTACTGTCAGCAAACCTCACCGATGCAACTCTAACCGAGATTTTGCTTTGTCGATCGCGTCCCCCGCCCAGACCGTTTCGGAAACTCTCCAGTCACCTGAAGGGTCCAACGGCCGTCGACCTCGCCGTGTCACCAGCCATCTGAAATTGGTCCCGCCGACCCTAGAGTTGCGGGAACAAATGCGTGCCAAGTGTATCGAGGTCGCTGCCGGTCTCGATCGCTCCAAGCCGATGACCAAAGACGAATTGGAACAGGCCTCTCGCGGTTTACTCTCGTCTCTCGGCCTGCCGGAGGGATACCTAGGCTGGACAATGGTTGTCCTGAGCAGTGCCTTTTGGCGAGACGCCGTCGCGACCGTACCTCCCGAGAGGAGGTTGTTTTTGTTGCCACACTGCCTGAAACATGCCCAAGGCTGTCCGGCAGATTATGATCAGTTCGGCATGAATTGCAAACAGTGTGGGGCCTGCAGTATCGCCGACTTTCGCAGCATCGCCGAAGAGATGGGGTATCGAATCCTTGTCGCTGAGGGCTCACCGGTCGTCATGAAGATCATCATTGGGGGTTACGTCGATGCCGTGATCGGCGTTGCCTGTCTAAACGTACTTGAAAAAGCGATCGACAAGATACTTCTTGCCGGGATCCCCTGCATGGCAGTACCCCTTCTTAGCGACGATTGTAGAAACACAAAGGTCGACGAACCGTGGGTCGCCGATATGGTTAGGACACCACACGTCGCGGCACGCCAGGAAACTCGATCCTACATCCATCTGCTCCGCACCGCCGCAGACCTGTTCAGCCCCGAGTCGATCGATCGCTTCGCCCCTCGCGTGCGGTCAAAAACACCACTGCTCGCGGAGGCAGTCAGCCGTGAGGCGATCGGCAAAATTGACCCGATTTCGGCTACTGAACACATCGCTTATGATTTCTTGTCCCGAGGCGGTAAACATTCTCGCCCGTTCATTACCCTGGCCGCATACGACGCGTTAACGGGCGACCTGGGAAGCGGGGCCTCCGGCGAGGAAACCTGCCTGAAGATCCCGCCTGCGGTCCGACGCGCGGCGATCAGCATCGAAACCTTCCACAAAGCGTCTCTCGTCCACGATGACATCCAAGACGATGACGCGTTTCGCTACGGACAGCCCGCGGTCCACAAGAGGTTCGGTAACGCGACCGCGATCAACATCGGTGACTATTTGATCGGGCTCGGCTATCGCCTGCTAAGCGGACTGATCGATGACGACCGGCGTTTCGATCCCCAAATGCGGGTGGATGTCCTTGACTGTCTCGCAAACGCCCATGTCCGTCTTACCGAGGGCCAAGGCGCCGAATTGATCTGGCGGGATGCCTTGGATAAGGCGTTAAAGCCTCTAGACGCACTCAAAATCTATGCCCTCAAGACCGCACCGGCCTTCGAGGCAGCGCTGTATAGCGGTATCCGTCTGGCGGGTGACGCATCCCCGTACGTCGAGGCGATTCGTACTTTCAGTCGAAACTTGGGGGTCGGCTTCCAAATCCTAAACGATCTTCAAGATTGGAACGGGGATACGGCCAATAAGGTGGCAGCGGCAGGGGATGTCCTAGGAGGACGCCCGACTCTGTTGCTAGCGCTAGCGCTGGAATCGCTCCCGGCCGAATCTCAAGCGGAACTTTTGGATATCGTTTCCGGCAGATCCGATATCGAGGCCAGTCGCAGAATCGCAACCGTGAGGCGACTTTATCAGCAAGCGAATGTCTTTGAAACCGCCCGCAAGCTTATCGATAAGCACCAGGAGCGGGCAGAGGCGATCGCGGACCAGATTAATCCCGAACCACTCCGACGACTTTTCTACTTCCTGATCGATACCGTCCTCCACAGGGTCGAAGAGGGTGAGGCCGCAAGCCCATCTCCGCAATTCGTTGCATTTGGCCTACCGATCGCACGGGTAACGGAGCCGACAGATTGATGGCCGTGACGACCGATTCGCCACAGCCTTCCGAACCCGTCGATCTCGCCGCGATGGTCGGCCTGTTCTACCCTGCCGACCCCGAGCGGCTCGCCGAGTTTCGGCAAGTCCCTGCGGATGAACTACCAACGGTTCCCCGTCAATTGCTCGATCATGACGAGCACATGACAATCACTGTTGAAGCCTTCCACGGCTCTGCGGTTGGCGTCAAAATCATACGCACGCGTGAGTCGACGGGGTGGTACGCACGTGAAATCATATTGACGCGGGAAGATAACGGATCGGTTGTCCAATACGGAATCGTCCGCCTACGTCCTGACCTTTTCCAGCCCGATGTCTGGTCTCAGATACGCGAGGGCCGACTACCCTTAGGGCGAGTGCTGATCCGTCACAACGTTTTTCGCAAAGTAGAACGGATCGCCTTATGGAAAGTCATTTCCGGGCCTCGCTTGGCGGAATTGCTTCAGATCGTCCCTAAATCCGTTGTCTACGGGAGGACCGCTCGAATCATTTGCGATCACGCCCCTGCAATCGAACTGCTAGAAATCGTTGTCCCGTCGTTCCGATCCTAGCAGACTTCGACGTGCCAATTTTCGAGAGCCGGAACACGATCAACCTGTTAAGCGTTGCGTACCCAACCGCAAAGCGTGCTTGATTGTGCTGGGTGACCGCTTAGAAGTAAGACAGTGTGACGTCTTCGGGAAATTGGCCGATTTCAGGCCTCGAACGCCCCCTACCCTTCTCGGTCGGAATAGAACTGGCAAGCCGATACCCCTCATGCGGTTGACTCGCTTTCGCCCCCCCTCGACCCTAAGGCATCGCTGACCACACGCTCGGGACGGCGATTGTTGCCGACATTCATCTTTAGACCCTGGGCGGAAGCGTTACCACTCCAAGATTGCGCCAGGTTTTTAATCTTGCTCAAGCTGATGACAGCGACAACAACCCCGAGGCATTAACTCCGCGTCGGAAACGAATCTCGATCGAACCGACCATGCAGCATCGTCAATCTCTCCCAACCGCGTAGGGTTGATCCGAGTGCCCCGGTCGGCTGATCAAAGCTTCTTTGATTGACTAGGCGGATCAATGCTGTTGTTTCCCTAGCCAACGGTTGGCTCCCAAGGTCTATGCTTCTCTCTCGTACGGACACGCTAATCGAACATTAAGGACCTTCCGAAGCCTGAATCGCCTTCTTCAAGGGGCAATCCGACCCTGGATGCCCCCCATCGCGGTACCGCCTCAGCAAATCCTTTGACCTCTGCGCGAGCATCCGCCTCACCTCCCGCCGTTTACCCTTGATTCTCGGGATCACCATCCCGTCGTATCCGGTCGTTTGGTGTCGCATCCAAGCAATTACCGCGGCCTCCGCCCGACGCTCGATAGGAATCCGCTTCGTCCTCGCCACTGTACCGCTCCCGACAGGCGTAGCATGAGCAGTCACTAGGCTGGCGAGAGACACCGCGACATCTCGATGCACACTATCAAAACCGAGATAATCAATGACCGCTTTTGCAAATTCATCTACGTAGTCAGTCTGGACCTGTTCCCTTCTTCGAAGATCGGCCTCGCGGCGTTTCGTAAACTT
>Ga0164292_10003401_pt1 | contig 13018 bp, 10 predicted proteins | sample GEODES117metaG_FD_111486 | JGI IMG/M metagenome (GOLD analysis project Ga0164292, IMG submission 111486) | Eutrophic lake water microbial communities from Lake Mendota, Wisconsin, USA - GEODES117 metaG | ecosystem: Environmental > Aquatic > Freshwater > Lake | place: USA: Lake Mendota... | reverse complement strand
TTGGCGATGGGGGGAATCTTATTTTGCACAAAAACTCAATGATTTTGACTTTTCGGCCAACAATGGTGGTTGGCAGTGGGCATCTAGCAGTGGCTGCGATGCTGCACCCTATTTTAGGATTTTTAGTCCGGAATCGCAGACCCTCAAATTCGATAAAAAGCTCGAATATATAAAAAAATGGGTTCCAGAGTATCTTAGTCCATCTTACACGAAGCCTATTGTTGACCATAAAATAGCAAGAGAAAGAGCCTTAAAAGTTTACAAAGAGACTTTGAATGAAGCAGAATAAGTTTGATATTGCAGCTTTAAAATGAATTATGCAGTCTTTTCTAGAAACAGCCGCTCAGACTATCTATAGCAATCATTCCAAAAATGACTTGCAGCACATTCAGGTTATTTTACCGAGCAGGCGGGCAGTTTTTTTCTTCAAGAAAGCCCTTTCTGACTTATCTGAACTACCTTTTTTCGCCCCTAGAATTGAATCTATAGATGATTTCATTCTTCGAGTTTCGGGGCTCAGCACACTTGACAATGTCGACTTATACTTTGAAATCTATGATATTTTATCAAAAATAGATTCCGGACAAAGTTTTGAGAAGTTTATGTCGTGGGTGCCCACCTTGCTGAAAGACTTCGAAAATATAGATTTTTCTTTGGTGGCAGATCCTCATTTGTTATTCAAATATATGAGCGAGGCCGACGCCATTAGTAGATGGGAACTCAGCGAAGATTATGTTTTTACGACAACTGCACAGAGTTATTTTAGTTTTTTCGATAAAATATCGATGGTTTACGAACAGCTAAACCAGAAATTACTAGATAATAAAACGTGTTACAGAGGCATGGTTTACAGGAAAGTTGCAGAAAATCCAAATCTTATCCTTAGCCAAGAGTCAAAAAAATACTATTTCGTAGGTCTCAATGCACTCAGTAGAGCAGAGGAAAAGATTATAGAAACACTGGAGAAAGCAAAAAAGTCAGAATGTATCTGGGATACTGACGATTTTTATATGAATTCACAAAACAAGGCTGGGAAAAAGTTAAGAGTCTATAAAAAATCTGGAAAATTCGGAAAGTGGAGTTTTCAAAACAGTTACTTAAAAGATTCAGAAAAGGATGTTCGGATTTTCGAGCTAAACAACGACAGCCTACAATCCAAGCTCGTGTCAAACTTAGCTTTGGAATCCGCAAACAAGAAACATGTGATAGTCGTTTTGGACGAAAATCAATTTTTGCCACTTTTGCTGAATATTCCGTCCCTAGGTTTACCATTCAACATTTCCATTGGTTTACCGATTTCTAATAGTCAGTTTGCCGAGATTCTACGAATGATTATAGCGTGTTTTCAATATCACGAACATAATGATACGGTCAAGAACCACCAAGCTACTTTTATTAAAATTATTGAAAATCCAGTGCTTAATATTTTGATAACTAATGAAATAGGAGAGGAGCAGTTAAGGAATATATCCAAAAGCATAAGCAAAAGTAAGAGACTTTTTTTTGATAACGACTGGTTAGCCCAAAACAAAGTTTCTTCAGAAATTATTGATGTATTTTTCAAAAAAGGTACAGTAATTGATTGTATTTCAGCCATTGAATTGGTGATCAATCGTTTTTTTGAGGTTCAAATAAAAGACTTCGGCGATCTAGAATTTGTTTTTGCTAATGTGCTTAAAAGTAAAATTAACCTCATCAAAGAAAAGATAAAGGCAGGAGTGGAGTTAAACTTCAAATCTTTTAGATCCTTAACGGAGGATTTGCTTAAAAATCAACGTGTACCCTTTGAAGGGGAGTCTGATACTCCACTCCAAATAATGAGTATGTTGGAAACCCGATGTATTGATTTTGAATGTGTTACAATCATGACATTCAATGAAGGCAATCTGCCGTCTGCAAAGAAAATCAATTCTTTTTTTCCTTTTGATGCCAGCAAAATATTCGGTTTGCCACTTTACTCCGACCAAGACGCTATTATGGCCTATCATTTTTTTAGGTTGTTGCAAAGGGCTAAAACTCTCAACTTTATATATCTCAATGGAGCCTCAGAAGTTCTTGGGAACAAAGAAAAAAGCAGATTTATAAGACAAGTAGAAGAGGAATTGACCGTTTACAATCCTAAAGTTAAGATTAAATACCCTCTTTTGCACTTTCAAAACACGGAAAACAAGGCCTTTAAAAATGGTATTTCTGTGGAAAAAGACAATATATCAAGAATTCAAGATTTTTTAAGTTCAAAGGGTCTAAGTGCCACATCTATTAATGACTACTTAAGCTGTAGTTTAAAGTTTTATTGGAAATACATTGAAAAAATTAGGAATGAAGACGAATTAAAAAGTCAGATTGGTACCGATGTTTTCGGTACTATTGTCCACAAAGTTCTGGAGAATTTAGACGAGCCTTTTCTATACGCTAAAACTGAAATTGGTGTGAAAGAGCTAAAAGTTCAAAAAGAAAATATTCAGAAAGAATTGGCTTTGGCCATAAAGGAAAGTCACAAACAGTTTGACTTTGACAATGGAATGAATCTAATTTTACTTTCAGTTGTTCAAAAAATTCTTGAAAAATACTTTTTGAAAAGAGAAAAAGAACTATCTGGAAATTTTAGGGTTATAGCTATTGAGAAAGAACTATTTACTATTTATTCTCCAAATGGAACAAGTGTACGGCTCAAAGGCATAATTGATAAAATAGAGTCAACAAGTTCGTTTTTAAGAGTAATTGACTACAAAACGGGGAAAGTTGAAGAAAAAGACTTAGTTGTTTCAAAAGAAGAAAACTTGGCCGAAATACTCATGAATCCCAAAAAAACCAAACTACGTCAGTTGGTTATTTATTATTATTTGATAAACAGCAACTTAGAGAGTTTAGAGGCCGACTTAGGAGAGAAGATAGATATGAGTAGAATTAGGCTTTTGATTTACTCGTTTCGTAACCTTACCGCTAATCTTGGTTTTGACACATCAAATTTTTCGCACACCGAAATCGTCGAAGCTGTAAGTGGTATGCTAGAAAAAATTTCTCAAGGGCTTTTAGATTCGGAGCAACTATTCGAACAAACCGAAGATAAAACCCAATGTAAATATTGTGATTTCATTCAAGTTTGCCAAAGGGGCTAATTTGGATTGAAAAGGCAATACTTACTTTTTTTGAAAGATTAAAAAAAAGTTTTTGATGGAAATAGTTGAAAATTAAAGACTTCTAATTTTAATTTTAGAAATCTTTAAAAAAAATCAAAATGGATTTTGCCAAGACAGAAAATACTCCTATCTTTGCATCCGATTTAAGAACGACCAGCAATTCAGAGAGATGGCAGAGCGGTCGAATGCGGCGGTCTTGAAAACCGTTGACTGTCAAAGGTCCGGGGGTTCGAATCCCTCTCTCTCTGCTAGAAGCCCCTTTAGGATAACTGGAGGGGCTTTTTAAATGGCCAAGGTCTTGATTATTCCGGCTATTTTGTTTGTCGCACATAAATCCGAAACGTCCTAATATAACAAGAATATTAGACAAAATACTGGTTAACAGAATGTTGAAATGTTAATGAATGGACCATAACCAAATTCTAATATATCTTGGATTTCAGGTTATTTTTATCCTGTTTTATAAGTTTTCGACCAATCAATCTTATGTTTAGAAATCTTACGTTTAACTTTTAGACCGGATATGTGTATAACTATTTACTAATCAGTAATTTGCAGATTTTGGGCGATTTCTTAGTGCTGACAAGTACTCTTTTGAAACACTATTTGACCTTTTTACTTTCAATTTTGAGAAAATTGTTATAACTAGGGCTAGAATAAGGGCGAAAATTAGAAGTATCATTTTATGGTATTTAAAGGTTAGATACATAATTATCTAATTTCTAGCTATTTATAACCACTTCTTCCTTTTTTTTATTAATTTTTTATAAACACAAGCTATTTTAGGAAATATGTCTCTTGTTTTAGTGCCAACACCCATCGGTAATTTGAAAGATATAACGCTCAGAGCGTTAGAAGAGCTCAAAAATGCTGATCTCATACTAGCCGAAGATACTAGAACATCGGGTGTTTTGCTTAAACATTTTGAAATTTCGAAGCCGCTTCAAAGTTATCATATCTTCAACGAGCACAAAACCGTTCAAAAAATTATTGACATTTTAAAGTCAGGCAAACGCATAGCTCTGATTTCGGATGCCGGAACACCCGGGATTTCAGACCCAGGCTTTCTTTTGGTGCGGGCATGTGTGCAAAACGAAATTGAGGTAATTTGCTTACCCGGAGCCACAGCTCTGATACCTGCCTTAGTGGTTTCAGGTTTTCCAACAGACAGCTTTGCTTTTGAAGGCTTTTTACCCGTCAAAAAGGGTCGCCAAACCAAATTAAATGAACTGAAAGAAGAAAAACGTACCATGGTTTTTTACGAATCACCACACAGACTCGTAAAAACTCTCGAAAATTTCATTGAATATTTTGGTGGTGAAAGAACCGCCTCTGTTAGCCGAGAAATTTCCAAACTACATGAAGAAACCGTCAGGGGTACTTTATCAGAAATTCTTGCTATTTTTGCAACTCGAACCGTAAAAGGTGAGATTGTAATGATTGTTGAAGGTAATAATTCAAAAAAAAACAAATATGAAAGTTGATAATAAAACTGTTTTAGTAACAGGTGCTTCGAGGGGAATTGGAAGAGCTATTGCCGAAGAATTTGCAAAAAATGGAGCAAATGTAGCATTTACTTACTTGTCATCAGTTGAAAAAGGTCAGGCATTGGAGGTAGATCTTGCAAAATATGGTACTAAAATTAAAGGATATCGATCAGATGCCTCAGATTATGCTGCTGCTGAACAGTTGGTTACAGACGTAGTTGCAGATTTTGGAAATTTGGATATATTGGTAAATAATGCTGGAGTAACACGCGATACTCTCTTAATGCGAATGTCAGAAGAGCAGTGGGACGATGTTTTGCGAATAAACCTCAAATCTGTTTTTAATTTAACAAAAGCAGCCACAAAACCTATGATGAGAGCCAAGGCTGGTTCTATAATAAATATTACTTCAGTGGTGGGTTTGATGGGAAATGCTGGTCAAGCTAATTATTCTGCCTCAAAAGCAGGAATCTTAGGTTTTACAAAGTCTGTGGCTAAGGAATTGGGTTCAAGAAATATCCGCAGTAATGCCATTGCCCCGGGTTTTATAGAATCAGAAATGACTGGTGAGTTAAATGAGGAGCAATTGAAAGAATGGACCAAGTCTATTCCTCTTAAAAGAGCAGGCCAAGGTCAAGATATAGCCAATGCTTGCTTGTTTCTGGGCTCTGATGCTTCTTCTTACGTTACCGGGCAAGTTTTGGTTGTGGATGGAGGTATGTTAATGTAATTTTGTGGACAGAATCCAGATAAAAACGAAAGAATGAAACCCGAGATAGTATCACAAACTCCAATTTGGTATGGTTTTTTATGTGTAGGTTTGGGTTTATTTTTTGCACTTTTTACCTATTTCAGAATCAAAGGCTTTTCTAAAAATCAGAAAATTGTTCTATCTGCATTAAGGGGAGTTTTAACGTTTTTAGTGGCCTATTTACTGCTTAATCCGTTAATCAAAACCATCTCGAAAAATATCATAAAACCAAAAGTGGTTTTGGTGCTTGATAACTCTAAGTCAATGTTACAAGGAGGTAAGAGAGCAATAAATGAAGTTTTTGAAGGTATAGTGGCACTAAAAGAAAGCCTTACAGAAAAAGGTTATGAACTAGAAATTAGAACGTTAAGCGATGAAAAAATTGAGCAAATAAATGAAACAAAGTTCAATCTTGGTAAATCCAACCTTGCAAGCGTTCTGGGTGATTTAAAAAACAATTACGAAGGTCAAAACCTCAGTGACGTTATTCTAGTATCAGACGGAATTATTAACGACGGAGTATCTCCAACTTTTCAAAAACTCCCTTTTAATGTACATACGGTAGGTTTTGGCGACACTACACTAAAAAAAGACATTTTAATATCTGGCATTGCAGCGAACAAATTGGCTTATTTAGGGAATAAATTCACGGTAAATGTGGATTTATCAGCCTACTTGCTGCAGGGTAAATCGACAAATGTCACCATCAAAGACGGTACGGGCAAAGTTTTAATGCAAAAACAAATCGCTATTTCTAAAAAAGAGGATTTTCAAACCGCTTCATTTGAAATAATGGCGGATAAAGTTGGTAAACAAAGATATGTGGCTGAAATAAATTCGGTTGAAGGTGAGTTTACTGTCAAAAATAATGTTAAAGATTTCGTGATTGACGTGATAAATGGCAAAGAAAAAATACTTTTTCTTGCCTTCGCACCGCATCCCGACATCAAGGCTTTTAAATCAATAATCGAAAAAAATGACTTGTTTGAGCTGCAAGTACAAATTCTTCAGTCCACTGAACCTAGCCAAATAGGCAAAGACCCTTTTGATATACTTATTTTGCACCAAGTACCAGACGTCTATGGTTCCTCTACCGGCATTGTAAGTGCCTTACTTTCAAAGAAAAAGCCTGCTTTTTTTATTGTTGGTAGTAAAACAAATATTCCATCATTTAATGGAATGCAGAACGTTGTAGGTATTAATTCGCAAATCAATAAACTAGATAAAACCACCAGTCAACTAAATAATCTGTTCCAAAGATTTAATGTTTCTACCAATACCACCGCTTTGTTGGAGAAATTGCCACCAATTTCTGTTCCATTTGGAGAATATAAAACTTTTCCTGGAGCCGAAATTCTACTTTTTCAAAAAATAGGTAATATCAACACGGGTAGGCCTATGTTGGCCATGAATTTGAGTGGGTCTGTAAACCATGCCGTTTTTGTTGGAGATGGCATTTGGCAATGGCGACTTGAAGAGTACGCCTTGAGCGAACAACAATCTGAGGTGGATGAATTAATTATAAAGACTTTACAATTACTCTCTATCAAGGAAGATAAAAGCAAATTGAGGGTTTATCCAACCTTAGAAACCTTCAGCATCGACCAAAGAATCGGATTTGAAGCCGAAGCATACAATAATATTTTTGAAAGAATCTACGACCAAAATATCACAATGAAGGTCAAGGACGAAAAAGGTGCTGAAAAAACCTACAGTTTTAAAATCACCAATGAATCTTCAAGATTCGAACTTTCAAATCTACCTGCAGGCTTATACAAATACAATGCAAGTGCCAATGTTTTGGGTAAAAATGAAACCACTACAGGTCAATTTTTAGTAACTCAAGCAGACATTGAGTCAGAAAATCTGGTAGCTGACCACAACTTACTCAAAACACTTTCTAACCAAAACAACGGTGATTTTGTAAACTACAAAAACATAATAGAACTACGTAAAAGTCTAGAAAGCAAAGGCTTGATAAATAAGGTTGTGAGTAATGAAGAACTCAAGGACTTTATAAATCTAAGATGGATTCTAGTGCTTTTAGTGGCCTTTGCGGCCATCGAATGGTCACTGAGAAAGTATTTTGGGGGGTATTGATATTCTTATATTGCAACCAAATCACAGGTATTCTTCTCTAGAAACGTCTTTTTTATAACTTCTCTGTCGAGTTTTCCAGCAGTTTCTAGCTGAATAAATATGTTATTTACCATTTCCAACAAATTATCAACGTCCTGAATTGTAATAAACCTCGAAAGCGTTATTCTTATGCCCGTTTTGTTTTTTGGTACACTCGGATAGGTGCATGGCGATACAAAAAAGCCACTATCAAGTAACATTTTTGATGTAAATGCTGTGTTTTCAGTGCTCCCAGATCCTATAAAGAATATTGGAGTTCTATAATTGCCACTCAACGGTAAATTCAGCTGCATGGCTTTTTTCCAAAAATATTCAATTTTCCTTTTCAAATCCAATTGCAAATCGGCAAATTCAGGCCTCATGTGTATTTCGGCAGATTTTATAGCAGCGGCTGCAGCTGCTGGATGTGGCGGTCCTGAGAAAATCATGGTTTTACCAAGGTTTTTTACGAGTTCCTTTGAGGCTCTGTCCGGATAAACCATCAACCCACCTCCAGTTCCGAAACCTTTTGACATCGACATGCCAATAAATAATTTCTCATGAAAAGGAATTTCGTTTAAAACATACCCAACTCCATTTTTTCCGATCCAGCTTGTGCCATGTGCATCGTCGGCATAAACATAAAACTGCTCGTATTTATTCATCAAAAACGCTAACTCTTTCATAGGAGCACCATCACCCATCATGGAGTAAATACCATCAATCATATACCAAACGTTGTCATATTTTGCTCCAAGTATTTTTATTCTTTCTTCCAACAAATCCAACCTGTTGTGTCTGAGTAATTCCACATGGTCACCCTTGTTTCTCATCATATTTACCGCTGTTTGCATGCTACTGTGTACGTAATTATCAAGAATTATTGCATCATTTCGCCCAATAAGTATTGGTAAATTAGAAATATGTGCAAAAGTTGTTGAAGTAGTAACGTTAACTGGCTTATTAAACATTTGCTCAAGTTTTTCTTCCATTTGTTCAAATAATTCTAAGCCAACAAATGTCCTTGAAGACGAAAAGTACATACCGTATTTGTCAATGGCATCTTTTGCAGCACTCTTGATTTCCTCATTTTGATCAAGACCCATGTAACTGCAATTTCCAAAAAATACGGTTTCTTTGCCATTTAACATGATGTTTCTACCGTCATAGTCATCATTTTTCGCCACCGCCCTAACGATTCCCAAGCTTCTTCCGTACTCAAATGTGGAATTTATTTGTTCGAGTTCCCTAGTGATTTTTTTCATTTAACAATATTTTATTTAAATATTTTAGGACAATCACTATACCAAAAAACAGGAAATTGATTTATGTCAATGATATTCTACATTAAATTCTTTTAAAGTAGAATATTAGTTTTTTTTGCGAATAATTTTTCTCAATAAATTATTTCGATTCATAATTAAATTAATGGTTTGATTAAACACGTTTTGTATTTTTGCAAAAAAACTTCATCGAATTGAAAAAGTTATTAAGCTTTTGTCTGCTTTTGTCATTAAGCAACGCATATTCTCAGGGTAATGTGGCTACCCAAACTATTCCGGAAAAACCGGTAGTTTTTGAAAAAAAACCATCAGTTATCAGTATTCCAATTGACATTTCCGTTGAAGACCTTCAAGGTAAGATAAACTCAGGCATGCCGAATCTTATTTATGAAGACAACAGTTTTGAAGATAACCAAAATGATGAATTGAAAGCCAAAGTATGGCGAAAAGGAAATTTGATATTTACGAGTGTGGTAAATGATGTGTTGACTTACGAAGTTCCCCTAAAAGTCTGGGCACAGAAAAGAATTTCGGTTTTAGGTGTTTCACAAGCTCCTGCTACAGAGTTTGAACTCAAACTTAAGTTTTCTTCCAAATTCGGTATTACCTCAGATTATAGCATTCAAACCGCCACTAGTGGTCTTGGTTATGAGTGGATTACAAAGCCCGTGCTGAAATACTCTTACATAGAAATTCCAATTGGATCTGTAATTGGCAAACTTATAAGTAACAATTTGGCCACTTTTTCAAAACAAATAGACCAAACCATTAAAGATAATTACTCTTTAAAACCCTATGTTTTAGAGGCTTGGAACACTGCCCAAAAACCATTTTTAGCATCCGAAGAGTATAATACTTGGGTAAAATTAGAACCTTTGGATGTTTATTTCACTCCCTTAAAGGCCGTGGGTAAAAGCTTGAAATCTACTTTTGGACTTAAAATTTTTGTTGAAACTTTGGTAGGAACACCCGTATATACACCCAAACAAATCCTCTCTATTCCAAACTTGAAATCAGTTTCCTCCATTTCAGATGTTTTCGAGGTTCAACTTTTCAACGTTATCTCCTATGAGGAAGCCACAAAAATTAGCAAAAACATGTTTTTGGGGCAGGTTTATGATTTCAAAAATGGCAAATACAAGATTGAAGTAACAGACATAGAAATAAAAGCCGATGGTGAATATTTATCTTTGGTCACCACTACCAAAGGAAATTTCAAAGGCCAAATATTCCTTAAGGGCATCCCAGTGTATGATCCAGTAAAGAAATTGGTTGTTTTAACAAATACCGAATTGGATATTAAAACCAAAAATATTTTGCACAAAGCAGGTGCTTGGCTTTTAGAAGGTACTTTAGAAAAGAAGATAGAGAATGAATTTGGGCTACCAGTAACCGATATCATAGAATTTGGTAAACAATCGGTATTGCAAACCATCAATTCCGAAATTTCAAAGGGCATAAGAATGAAAGGAGAGATATTTTCGGTGGTTCCAGACCAGGTAAAAGTAGCCCAAAATGGTATCCTAGCAACCGTTATAGCCAAAGCAAAAGTGGAATTAGTTGTAAAGGGAATGTAAAATAGCTAAATTGCAACCGAAATAAGCTGACCTATCGCCAGATTATATGTAATTTGGAGGAAAGTCCGAACAACACAGAGCATCATGCTACTTAACGGGTAGGGGAGAATTCGTTCTTTACAGACAGTGCCACAGAAAATTACCGCCATGCCTCGGTGTGGTAAGGGTGAAAAGGAGGTGTAAGAGACCACCGGTAGACTTGTAAAACGATACGCATAGGTAAACCTCATGAGTTGAAAGACCAAATAAACCGACGTCAAAGGGTAGCTCGCTCAAGTCGGAGGGTAGGTTGATAGAGGTTTTGAGCAATCAAAACCCTAGATAAATGATAGGATAGAACAGAATTCGGCTTATTAGCTTATTTCATTTTTTATTTTCAAAATTAATTAGTAATTTTGCACTCCAAATTTAAAACAGGGACGGGTTCCCATTAATAAAATAACAAGCAAATGGCAGTTAAAATTAGATTAGCAAGAAGAGGTCGTAACAAAATGCCTATTTACGACATCGTTGTTGCAGACGCTCGTGCACCACGTGATGGTAGATTTATCGAGAAATTGGGTCAGTATAACCCACATGCGACACCAGCAATCGTTACATTGAAAAATGACAGAGCTTTGTACTGGTTACAAGTAGGAGCACAGCCAACAGACACCACAAGAAAAATCTTGAGTGTTAACGGTGTAATGTTTAAAAAACACCTTCAGATTGGTGTTGACAAAGGTGCAATAACGCAAGAGCAAGCAGATGCAAAGTTTGAGACTTGGGCAAAAGAAAAAGAAGAAATAAGAACGCAAAAAATTGCTAAATTAAACTCTTCAAAAGAAGCGACCAGGTCGGCAGCATTTGATGCAGAGCGTAAGAAAAAAGAAGATAAAGTGGCTGCTTTAGCTAAAGCAGAAGCTGATTTGATTGCTGCTTCAGCTCCAGTAGTGGAAGAAGAAGTAGTATCAGAAGAATCAGCAGTAGAAGAAACTCCGGCAGCTGAGGAAGTTGCTCCAGAAGCAACAACCGAGGAAGCTCCAACGGCAGAATAATTTATCCTCAAAGCATTTCATAATAATCCTCGCTAGTCAGCGGGGATTTTTTTTAGTTAAAATATGCAAAAATCAGAATGTTTTTCCCTCGGTAAAATTACCAAACCTCACGGATTAAAAGGAGAGGTAACTATATGGTTAGATGTCGATGTTCCTGAAAATTATATAGATTTAGACGGGCTTTTTTTAGAAATCAAAGGCCAATTGGTGCCTTATATTATCGAAGAATTGCAGGTCAGAGGAAAGAAATCTATCGTCAAATTCGAAGATATAAATTCCATAGAAGCCACCGAGACCATTATAGATGCCGAGGCTTATTTGCCCATAAAGAAATTGCCTAAACTCAAAGGTAAACAGTTTTACTATCACGAAGTAATCGGTTATCAAATAATTGACAGTAATTCTCAAAAAGATTTGGGAGAACTTAAAGCCATTTACGAAAGCACAGGGCAAGACCTTTTTGCTGTTGATATCAATGAAACCGAGGTTTTGATTCCAATCATAGATAATTTCTTGGATGCGATAGATCATTCTGAAAAACGGATTCATGTTACTTTGCCCGATGGTTTATTAGATATATATTTAAATCAATAAGATTTATGAAAATTGACATAATATCTTGTCAGCCAGGACTTGTTGACGGTTTTTTCTCTCAATCTATCGTAAAAAACGCCATACAGAATGGCTTTGTAGAAATTAAGACCCATGATTTGCGTATTTTTGGAACAGGTAATTATCGCCAAATCGATGATTATCAATACGGAGGGGGGGCAGGAATGGTGCTGATGATAGAACCCCTCGCTCGACTCATAAGATCATTACAGCAAGATACTAAATATGACCAGGTAATATATCTTACCCCTGACGGCAAAACACTTAATCAAAAAACAGTAAATACCCTTTCACTTTCACAAAATCTATTGCTCATTTGTGGACATTATAAAGGTATAGACGAAAGAGTAAGAGAGTTGTTTGTTACCCAAGAAATCTCAATTGGAGATTACGTGCTCTCAGGTGGAGAAATAGCAGCCGCAGTACTAACAGATGCCATTGTGAGGCTTATACCAGGTGTCATAAACGACGAAACATCTGCTTTAACTGATTCATTTCAAGATGACCTGCTAGCACCGCCAGTTTATACCCGTCCTGCTGATTTTGAAGGCACCAAAGTACCTGATGTTTTGTTGTCAGGAAACGAAAAACTCATCAACGAATGGAGACTCGATAAATCTATCGAAAGAACTACCCATCGCCGACCCGATTTATTGGCAAAATGATTGCATATTTTGAGAGAAATTTGTATTTTTGAAAGAAATTAAAAGAATCTTAATTACTAAATATTTTTAGAATCCTTCACCCCAATTTATGGCAGAAGAAAGCGAAAATCAAGAGTCAGGTGCCGGAATCCACGGTACCATAATCCCAATCAATATAGAGGATGAAATGAGGGGAGCATACATTGATTATTCAATGTCAGTAATTGTTTCCCGAGCATTACCAGACGTAAGAGATGGTTTTAAGCCGGTTCACAGAAGAGTACTCTACGGAATGTCAGAACTAGGCGTTTTTCACAACAGACCCTACAAGAAATCAGCACGTATAGTAGGAGAAGTTTTGGGTAAATA
>Ga0164292_10003400_pt1 | contig 13022 bp, 11 predicted proteins | sample GEODES117metaG_FD_111486 | JGI IMG/M metagenome (GOLD analysis project Ga0164292, IMG submission 111486) | Eutrophic lake water microbial communities from Lake Mendota, Wisconsin, USA - GEODES117 metaG | ecosystem: Environmental > Aquatic > Freshwater > Lake | place: USA: Lake Mendota... | reverse complement strand
GGAAAGAAAACCAATGTCTGGTGATAAATTTACAACAAGACACGGACAGAAGGGTACTGTTGGTATTACATATACTCAACGTGATATGCCCTTTACTGAAAGTGGTATTGTACCTGATTTAATTCTAAATCCTCATGGTTATCCATCACGTATGTCTGTAGGTCACTTTATTGAGTGTATTGCTGCTAAAGAGGCAGCTGAATCAGGTCATTTTGTAGATGGTACACCATTTAATAATTATAATATGAAACAACTACCTGAGGCATTACAGAAATTAGGTTATTCACCTCATGGTATAGAAACAATGTATTGTGGTTTAACAGGACGTAAAATGGATGTAGAAATCTTTATTGGACCAGTATATAATGTTCGTCTTAAACATATGGTTCTTGATAAAGTACATGGTCGTGCTCGTGGTCCAAGACAAGCTCTTACAAGACAACCTCTTGAAGGTCGTTCACGTGATGGCGGTCTCAAGATTGGTGAAATGGAAAAAGATGCTATGGTTGCTCACGGTATGAGTCAGTTCATTAAGGAACGTATGATGGAAACTTCAGATATCACTAAAGTATATGTATGTGATGAATGTGGTATGTTTGCATCTAAAGTAATTGATAAGGATTACTATAAATGTAAAGGATGCCAAAATACTTCTCGAATTTCGGCAGTGGTTATTCCCTATGCTTGTAAATTATTATTCCAAGAATTAACAGCAGTTAATATCTTGCCACGTATTAGAACAGAACGTTCGATTTACAGCGATGAGTCGTAATTATAAAACAATTTATTTATAAAACAATTTATTTATAGATTGTTGCGAAACAATAATTAATTTAATCATCTTTCACTCTATTTCTAGTACGTTTTAAAGTAACACGTTCTACCATAGGTCTTGATTTAATTATTTGGTCAGTAACAGCAGCTGCTTTATTTGCATCACCAAAGATATCAGTCAATGATTTGCAAATAAGTTCTTTCTTTAATGGTGCTTGAGTCTTAGAAATATTTCTTCTCAATTTACCATCTTGAACTCCTATTTCATTCTCATCAATAGTTTGAAGATAATTTAATATAAAATCTTCTTTGTCTTTCTTCTCGGCAGTAAGAGTTTTCATCTTCTCTTTATATTCTTTGAGTTTATCATCAACTTCTATATATTTTTTAACTGATTGAACAAACTCAGGCGATACCTTCTTTTTCTCAGTTTCAGACATATATATAAAATAATAGAAAATATTCTTTATTTATTATTTTATAATTAAATTTGATTATTAATATTGGATAAATTATCTCTGCTGAAATTATTTATTTCTTAAAAAAATTTTTAATTTTTATATTTATATATGGTTTTTATATTTATATATGGAATAATATCATATAGTATTACAAATCTTTTAATTATTAGAAATAACTAAATAATAAATATTTTTATATTTCCATACACTATGAAGATTATATTTTAAGTGTATATAATTTGATAAGATACAATAATACTAATTTTAGCATAATGATTTAAGATTAGTGTCTGGTTCATAAGTTGAGTTATTCCATGGACTAATACTAAATTTAGGATTAGGTATTGTGCCACGAATATCATGAGAACCATTCTTGAGTGATTGACCTACAGTATTAATACCAATAACATAACGTTCAGTATTGATTAATTTGTCATCATTAACATTAAATTTAGCTTGAGAAAAGTCAGTATCAAACCATTGTTTATTAATTTCTTTAGGTAAGAAATCTTTTGCATCATACTTCTTGACATTGTTCTTGTTTAAATCAACAGTACTTGAATTAGTGCCTTTAGGAATTGGAGGTTGGAAAGCAGTTTGTAAATCAGCACCGGATGATTCTATATCATTACCTGCAAAGTTAAATAAACTATTACTTGAACTTCCTTTAGGGCTAGTAGCTGGACTGGCAACTGGACTGGCAACTGGACTGGCAACTGGACTGGCAACTGGACTGGCAACTGGACTAGCACGTGGACTTGCACGTGGACTGGCAAGTGGACTAGCACGTGGACTAGCACGTGGACTGGCAAGTGGACTAGCACGTGGACTGGCAAGTGGACTAGCACGTGGACTTGCAAGTGGACTAGCACGTGGACTTGCAAGTGGACTAGTAGATTTTGCATCAGCAAAATATTCAAAATCGGAAAATCTTTCTTTGGCTTTAGCTTTGGGTTCTTCTTTGGCTTTAGCTTTATTTGCTTTTGGTTTAGTCAAATGATGTATTAAGAAACCTACTGCGACTAACAATAAGATTGTAAAAAGTTGATCATTATCCCCAATCATTTAGATATATTTAAACTTAGAAAAAATTTATAGTTTTTAAATTTTTATTTGAAACTAATTTATATTCAGATAAATAAATGTTTACCTAATTATTTTATATAACTATATTATTTTGTTTAGAAATATAATATTTACCTATCTTTATTTTATATAATGATTATGTTGTGTAAATATGTCATATATTTCAGCTAAAGAAATGAACTACATATTGGATAAAACTTTTATTTGAAAACATAAGAAGGAACACAATACTATTCTGATGATATTTTATACCAAAAGAAACTAAATTAGTTGTAATTTTCTACAAACTTCTAGATTATCTTTTAGTATTTCAAAATATTATAAGGAATTAAAAAACTGTTATCCAGATTGTTTAAAAAATTATATTATTAAATTCTTTGCTAATAATTAAATAGATATAAATATTGAATAAATTATATAAAGAAATGATATCTCTATATATAGCTTAATGGACAAACCAGATAAATATTTAGATATGACCGATGAAGATGTTGATAATTTATTAATGGGAGTTGTATTAGATAAATCTTCTAATGAACTGTGTAAGAATGTTTGTAAAAATTGTAAAAGTTCAAATTTAGTATTAGATGAGAAAAAAAATCATATGGTATGTACAGATTGTGCAGTAATTAATGAAGAATATCTGGATGAGAATCCAGATATTGTAAATAATGATAATGAAGGTAGTAATACATCTCATTATGGTGCACCTACTAGTTTTTTCTTCCCAAAGGCATCTTTAGGAACTAAAATTGTTGGAGATAAACGTCTAAGTATGTTACAAAATCAAGGTCAAATGCCTTATAAAGAAAAAAGTCTGATGATAATGATTGAGAATATTCAAACAAAATTAAAAAATGCACGATTTACTCAAACTATTATTGATAGCGCAAAAATTCTATATAAAAAGGTATCAGAATCTGTACATTTAAAAGGTAAACGAAAGGGTAAAAATATTATTATGAGATGTATTAATAGAAGGAGTATGATAGCAGCTTGTTTATTTCACGCATGTAAATTACAAAAAGAAACCCGAAGTCCAAAAGAAATTGCAGATATTTATGATTTAGAAATTAAACATGTAAATCGTGGTTGTAGAAAGTTTTGTGATATTATTGATTCAAATACTCTATTTTATCAAATTAAGAGTTCACAATCAACAGACTTTATTGAAAGATTTTCAAAGAAATTAAACATTGATAAACAATATATAATTATTGCAAAAGATGTATCTAATAATATTCTTAAATTAGATTTAGCATCAACTCACGAACCTCCATCAGTTGCAGCTGGATGTATATTATTGGTAACTAATTTTTATAATATTCAACTTAGCAAAAAACAAATATCTGATATTTTTGGTATTTCAGATGTGACAATTAGTAAAACATTTAGAAAAATTTGGCCTTATCATAAGATTGTATTATCTAATAATATAACTGATTTAATTCTTGAAAAAAAGAATTCTCAAAATACTTCAGATACTAGTATTAATAAGAGTAATCTTATTCTTCAGGATTCACCAGATGAAGATAATATTAAACACAATATAAAGAAACATCTTATTAATGAAGATTCAGATGAAGAAGATGAAGCTACATTTGATTCATCTGATTCTGAATCTGATTCAACTGAAGAAAATTTAAATGAATATAATGTTTAATTTATTTTACACCCTTAAACATAATTTTTAATAGCCAAAAGCCCAACGGCGTTCAGCTCGTTCAACTTCAAATTCATCAACTTCATTAAATTCATTAAATTCATCAAATTCACCAAGTTCATCAACTTCATAAACTTTTTCACCAAGTTCTTCATCAAACCATGGATAACAAATACATTCGGATTCATCATCTAGATCTAATTTGGTCCTATTAGAATATTCATTTTGTTCCCACGATTTTATAGTACGGGCTTTTAAGTGAATATTTTTTTTATGCTTTTGAACAACTGCGAGTTTTCTTGGTGCATGCTTTTTGGTTTTAAGAAATTCTTTTTTAGACAATTTCTTTTTACCATTGTATATTGGAAGCTTAATATTTGATTCAATAGTCTCATCATAATTAAACTTTGAAGACACATGTTTTGTATCAGCAATGCAATATATAGTCTTTTCAGTCGATTTAGTGTTTACAGTACAAAGTTCTTGACTATAAATAACTGAATCTAATGAAAGACCGTGTAAAAGTGCGTCCAAATAAGTTTCCTTACATGGACGGTTATAATAAACTGAACCATTCTTAAAAAAGAACTGGTTACTATCAATAAACGGATTATAATGACTGGTCATTATAATCTTTTATAATACACTTATTATTATTTTTTTTTCAATTTTTTTATTTGAGGAGCTAAGCGAGTCAAATAAAGGAATTGCAGCGATCAATTTTTATAACTATATTAAATATTATAAATAAAACTATTATAAATAAAACCATTATAAATAAAACTATTATAAATAAAACCATTATAAATAAAACCATTATAAATAAAACTATTATAAATAAAACCATTATAAATAAAACCATTATAAATAAAACCATTATAAATAAAACCATTATAAATAAAACCATTATAAATAAAACCATTATAAATAAAACCATTATAAATAAAACCATTATAAATAAAACCATAGTTTTATGTATATCAGTTAATGTTCGCTTTTTATGGTAAATGCTTTATATTATAATAATATTTTATCAACTATATCATCAATATAATCTACAAATTCTATTTTAAAGTCATTATCTATAAGATTAGGATATTTTGTTTTAATTTCATTAATATCCTTTTCATTCTCTTTTGGAACAAAAACAAGTTTAACCCCAGCCTTTTTTGTTCCTATTAATTTAAAATTTAAACCACCAATTTTAGTAATTTTACCTGTCAATTCAATCTCCCCTGTCATTCCAATATCATTTCTAATTGGTTTATTTAATATTCTTGATATAAAGGCACAAGTAAAAGCACATCCTGCACTCGGACCATCTTTGGGTGTTGATGTAGAGGGTGTATGTACGTGAAATCCATATTTGAAATGATTAATTAAATATTTATCTAGATTTTTGCCCACTATATCTTTATATTTATTATAATTTCGTCTGATATAATCAATCGCAGATGTTAAAGAACATTGAACAGACTCTTTCATCACATCACCTTGTTTACCAGTTAATTTTATTTCAAAAGTATTTGGACTTGAAGAAAAATTATTAAATATTTGAATTGGTATAATTCCCCCCTCACCACTAGAAGTTGCATACATACCATTAATATTACCAACTAATGGTTTTTCGTGAATTTTTGTAAAATCATTTTTAGGCATATCAAGGATTTGTATTATCATTTCTTTTGTTATTTCTTTAATTTCACCATCTTTAAAATCATTTTGCATATGGATTCTATCTAAATTGAGTGTTAAGAAGATTTGTTCTATTTTTCTTTTAATTGAGCGAACACCCGCTTCATTAGTATAATTTTCTACTATCCATTCTATCAAACTATTATTTATATTTATCCACGATTCATTTTTTAATCCTACTGATTCTGCAATTTCTGGGATTATAAATTCTTTTACAATTTTAATTTTATCAGATAATACATATGCACCAACTTGAATCTGTTTTAATCTATCTAATAAAATCGGGTCAACTAATGATGCATCATTATAACTAAAAATCATAATTACTTTGTCTAGTGGAAAATCAATACCCTGAAAAAATCTATCTTGAAAAGTTTTATTCATATTTGGATCAGTTAGATGAATAAGAATACTTGTTATTTCATTTATGGAACCATGTTTAGAACAAGTTTTGTCTAGCTCATCAAAATATAATATACATCGTGAATTTCCCATTTCAACCATTTTTTTAATAATTAAACCAGGTTGAGAACCAGAATAAGTATAACCATGACCATGTAATATTTCACCATCATTTTGACCACCTAGTGTAATTTCTGCAAATGGAATATTTAATGCTTTACTAACAGATTTTGCTAATAGAGTTTTACCTACACCAGGAGGACCTACTAAACCAAAACTTGTTCCTTGACTAGATGGATTTGAAATCCATTTTCCAATTGTTTGTATTAAACCCTTTTTAGCTTCCTCATGTCCATATGATAATTTATTTAATTTATCCTCAATATCTAATAAATATCTTTTTGATTTCATAGAATCTCCACATATATTTTTAAAGAATAAATCATCATTAGGTGACGACCAGGGAAAATTTAATATATTTTTAACAAAAGTTAGTTGTTTATAATATTCATTATTATTTGATTTCATTTCTTCTATTTTCTCAAGTACAATTGATTTTATATTATTAGGAATATTTTTATTAGTTAGTAACTGTTTTTTATAATCAATATCTTCTACAGATAGAGATTTTAATTTTTCTAGTTCATTCTTAATATTATTTGTAGATTTCTTTATTTTTATTAATAAATAGTGAGGTAATCTTTGAGATAATAGGGAATAAATATATGATTTATCATTGTTATTTATTTTCTTTTCTTTGGATAATCCTAATAATAAACCTGCTATATCTGCATTATCTTCATTTCCTAATAATAAAAGGAAAATAACATCAAACATTTTTTTAATTTCAGAACCTTTTGATATGAAATCTTTCATAATATTTATAAATGTAGAATTAGAAACTTCCATATATTCCTGATATGATTGTTCAAGCTGTTTAATATAATTTTTAGGATTCATACAATATATATTTCCTAAATAATCATATCTTATAAATTTTTTTATAAATTTAGAATCAATTGTTGATTTTCTTAATTCTAACATAATTTTTGATTTTATTTTTTGTAAGAAACTATAATTTATTTCACAATATTTTATTAAACATGATAAACTATCAGTTATAAATATTCCTTCTATTTTCATATATTCATTTGTATTCTTATTTGTTCGTACCCATAACTCTCTTCCTAATTCTAACAAATCAGAGGTTCTGTTTTGGTCCCAACTTGTTGGAATTCTCCAATAATAAGATTCTGTATGTGATGATACCTCAAAAAAATTTACTTTATATGGTATAAAAACCTTAGATATTTCTGATAATATGAGGTGTTGTTCATTATTTAGATTTAACTTATTATTAAATATTTCAATAATATCTATTATATTTTCATAACCATTATCATAAATTAATGTTAATAATTGAGATTCTTGAAAATATAAGGGTACATCTTTATTCATATTAATAAATGGTATTATTTGTTCAATCGTAGTATCATTCTTTATTATATCATATAACTGTTTAATCATATTATCCAACATATCATTTTTATCTAATTCATCTATAATATATTTATTATATGATGAATTCAGATTTTTTGATATAGAAAATATAGAACTTAAAATCTGATTTTTCTGATTTATATCAATAATATTATTATAAAATAAATTTTCTATATGTTTCTGAAGTTTTAATATTAAATCAGATAAATATTTATATCTATATTGTAATATTTTTAATTTAAAACTTTTAATTGAATTATTATTCATTATTTTTCATTAGATTTTAATTTTATTTCATTCTAATATAATTTATATTAACGCGTTTTCAATAAAATAAATCAGAGACTACAATATTATGCTTAAACAATAGACACTATATTTAAAAGAAACTGAACGCATTTAAAATGATTGCTTGTGAGTTTGATTTAAAAAAATAATCTATTAATAAAGTATATAATGCCAGGTAAAAACTCAAAACAATCCACTAAAACTGTTACTGAAACTCCAGTTGAACCAACTGCTGTCACTACCCCTGTTGTAGAACTTTCTAAACCAGCTGCACCAGTAGAAGTTAGTGCTACCCCTGCTCAAAAGGGTGGCAAGAAAGCAGCTGCTAAGACCGTTGAAGCTGAACCTGTTGTAGAAGTTGCTAAAGCTACTGAAAAACAAGCTGTTCAAAAGGGTGGTAAAAAAGCTGTTGCAAAGACTGAAGTTGTTGCAAAGACTGAAGTTGTTGCTAAGACTGAAGATGTTGCTAAGACTGAAGCTGTTGCAAAGACTGAAGCTGTTGCTAAGACTGAAGCTGTTGCTAAGACTGAAGCTGTTGCTGAGAAACCAGCTGCTAAGAAAGGTGCAAAGAAAGCAAATGTTACAAAAAATACTGATAAGCCAGCTACTACTCAAAAGGGTGGTAAGAAAGCAGCTGATAAGACTGAATCTGCTCCAAAGAAGGCATCTAAACAAGCTACTGAAAAAACTGCTGTTCAAGCAGGTGATGAAGAAGTCGATGAAGATTCTGGCGACCGCCGTATTCGTTCATTCAAGGTTAAACTTCCCAATCGTGAAGATTTTGAAGGTCGCTTCACTGGTCTTACTCCATACCAAGCTGCCAATAAGGCTCTCAGCAAGTACTTTCGTGAAACCGAGAAACCTCTTGTTGAAGTTACTTTTAGCATTTGTGAATCAACCCGTAAGAGTCGCAAATCTGTTTATACCTATGTAGGTAAGAGACAAAAGCTAGAGACACCAGTTGTTTACAAGATTCAAGATGGTCGTGAAATTGTAAAGAGCTTTAAGAACTCTCTCAAGAAGGTTAAGAAATCCGAATCATTAGTTTCCGCCTAAATACAATTAATAGTTATATTCTAAATTATTTCTAATATTTTATAATGATTAAAATATTACTTATAATATTATTTATAGTAGTATTAGATAGAATAATTAATAGGACTATAGATAAATTTACAGATAAATTTACATCAGAACCTTATCCTAATACAAAATATATTATAACTAATGAAGAAATCTATTATCCATTAGTTGACAATGGGCATAGTCTCGAGTATTCACGATTTAATTATATAACCAAAGAGGTTAAACATAAATATGCGAAAGTTATGATGAAACAAATAACTAAAGAACATCCTAAAATATTAGTATTAGGTGTTGCATTAGGGGGAATTATTATAAATATATTAAATAAATATCCTAATTCAAGAGTTACTGGAGTTGATATAACAGATGAATATTTTGATTTAGTTAAAAAATATTCAGATACATCTCGATTAATATTAATAAAAGAGGATGCTGAAGAATATATAGCTAATAGTATTGATTCATTTGATATTATTATATGTGATATATCTGATGGTTTATCAATGCCATCATTTATATTAAGTAAACTATTTTTAGATAAAATTAATAAAATGATATTACCAAATGGTAAGTTTTTAATAAATACAATACATATTGATAATATGATAATACAACAAAAATTAGAAAACTCTTTTCCTAATAAAAAAATTAATGAAAATAAAATAGAAAGTAGAGTTAATACTGTTTATACTGTAAATTTCTAATATATTACAATGATATTCAAATTCTAGAAATTAGTATGTTTAATAAATATTTTATGTTTAATAAATATTTTAGTTTTATCTTATACTATTTATAAACTAATTAATGGAACGTGCTCAATTAAAATTAATTTGCAATTTTAATTAAGCAACTGATGATAGTAATAAACAAATATTCGGATGTATGAATTGTTATGCAATTCAATTAGTTCTATCATTTTATATTTCTATATTTGCTACAAGTTGTTATTGTCTCATATATAATGATATAAATGTTGCTAAAGGATTAGTCTTATTCGTACTATTTGATATAAATAGTATAAATATTATAACAAGAATAAATCTAATGATAATTCCATTATTAGCTTTTAGTATATTGAATGATAAATAATTTATTAATTCTTTTACACTTTTACACATTTAAAATGCAAACTTTTAAATATGCAAATTATTTATAATTTTTTAATATTTTCCTTCTATTATATTCACATATTTATCTTTTGGTATATCTTTTTTGTGGAGCATCATGATACCGCATTTCAATAGATTATTGCAAAACTGTAAAAAATATATATATATGTCTTATCAAGAAAAATATTTAAAGTATAAAAAAAAATATTTAGATGAAAAAATGCAATTTAACAAAATTAACAACCAAATAGGCGGCACACCTATATTACAAGTATTTCAAGAATATTTACTGACTGCACAAAATATTAATTATTTATATGGTAATACTATAAGTAAAATAAACGGTCTTAATGAATCTGAATTACAACAAGTACCATCTATAGCTACTAATTATAATATATCATATATAAATGCACTATTATGGTTTAAAGATTCTGAATTTTTTAATAATATTGAATTATCAGATATCGATACAAACCATCATGACCGTATAATTTTAATAGATGGAATGAATATTTGTAGGAATCCATTAACATTAATATTAATGTTATCATATTATATAAAGCATAATCTACAAACTTTAATAGGACATAGTATGTTAGATGATATCATAAAAATTATGATAAACCCTGAAAATAGTTATAATGAAACTGTAAATATTATAATTAAATATTTTTCTGATTTTTTTGTACATTTATTAAATAATACTTCTAATGATAGAATTAAAGTTATAATAACCTACCAAGGGAATGCTAATAAAATTCATAACACAATCAGAAAAGGACAAATTACAACTTATATTGTATCTGTACAATGTTTAACAGATTCATTAAATCGATTAAAGGATGCATGTAGACAAAATCAGGGTATGCAAAATGATTCTGATGATAAATTAATTATATTGCTGTTACATTGGTTCAAATCTAAAAAAAATCAGGTAAATATTTTATCATTTGATAATTATTTATGGTACACAGAGTTAAAAGAAACTATTTCTTACAATTTAATAAAAAATAATCCGCTAGATTTTTTAATTACGATTTTATATAATAACCCCTCTCATAATTTAGTAACGGAAGAGTATTTAAAAATAACTGAATTAGGTAAAGTTAATGAAGGTAAAGTTACACAAGATGATATTATTAATTTTATAAGAAAAACTATAATAGATGAATTATATAAAATGAATTTATCGAGGCCCTTAATTGAACAAATAGCAACAGTATGTGAGCAATTTAACAGGAGTCAATATTATACTTCTTCTTTTGCTGCATCATGGAGTGACTATCCAACATCTCAAGAAATAATAGGTCGGGCGGCACAAGCAGCGCCAGTGCTAGGATCAAAAGCAGCGCCAGTGCTAGGAGTAAAACCAGCGCCAGTGCTAGGAGTAAAACCAGCGTCAGTGCTAGGAGTAAAACCAGCGCCAGCATCAAAACCAGCGCCAGCATCAGAAAAGTGGTAAAGCAGCACAAGCACCAGAAGAAAATGCAACCTGATAAAATTTTAAAAATTAAACTTATTTAATATCAATAATAATTTTATCAAAAAAACATAATAAAATATAGAAATATAAATAATATGAATATTTTTTGTTAATATTACTAAAATAGCAGCATGTTCAAAATTTATTACATCTTTAGTAGTTGCTAAATTATATGAATTAGGAAAAATAGATTATAATACATATATAAATAAATATTTAAAAAAATGGAAATGTGTTAAAAAATTGACCGCTCGGAACTTTGTTCCATATTCTTCTATTTGACTCGTGGTTACAAAGTAATTCCTCGCCAAATACGTGCTAGTGCACGCAAAAAATTGTTATTTTATGTTATTCATTATATAAAATTAATTATAATGAATAAAATATTTGATATTGTTGTTTTCCATTATCCTTGTCAAGATGGATTAGTATCTGCTTGGGTTGCTAATTTATATCACAAATCATATAATCATATTATCATATTATATCCAATTCAACATGGTACACCTCTTAATATTGAAAGATTAAAGAATAAGAAAGTATTATTTTGTGATTATGCACCTGCAAATGAATATCTTAATACATTAGAAAAAGAGTGTGCTAGTATTATAATTCTGGATCATCATATCACAGCAGCCAATCGAATTAATAAAAAGTATGCATATTTTGATATGAATCGCTCAGGTGCCGGTATTAGTTGGGATTACTTTTTTGATACTAAACGACCCGATTTTATTAATTGGGTTGAAGATCGGGATTTATGGACTTGGAAATATAATGAAACTGCAAATTTTTATGCAGGAATTCAACTAGTATTATCAACGTTAAAATCTGATGATTATGATGGAATGTTTAATATTTTCGATGAATTATTTTCTATTCCTACTAAATCATCATATTATATTGAATTGGGAGACCTTATTAATCGTTCAATTCAAAATAAAGCACATAGTATTGCATCATATCATAGTAAGAAGAGTGAACGATATATTAGAAAAATGAAAGAATATAATATATGTATTGTTAATTGTCCTACAGATATTATATCAGAAGTTGGTTCAATCTTAACTAAAGATTATAATTTTGATTTTGCAGTATTATGGCGATATAATAATCCTACATCTGAATATATTGTTAGTATGCGTTCCAATAATATTGGCAAAGATGCGATTGATGTTTCTGAAATTGCAAAAGAATATGGAGGTGGAGGTCACATGAATGCTGCTAGTTTCTTAACTAAAATTAATCCTATCATATTATTTCAAACTGTGTCTAATACTTCAAATTCATCATCAAACTGACTTATTAATATAAAATCATTAATAAATTCTATTTCTTTTATTGTCTTATGAATTGGTACACATTGTAATTTATTATCAGATTCTGTTTTATGAATTGGTACACATTGTAATTTATTATCAGATTCTGTTTTATGAATTGGTACACATTGTAATTTATTATCAGATTCT
>Ga0164292_10003399_pt1 | contig 13023 bp, 11 predicted proteins | sample GEODES117metaG_FD_111486 | JGI IMG/M metagenome (GOLD analysis project Ga0164292, IMG submission 111486) | Eutrophic lake water microbial communities from Lake Mendota, Wisconsin, USA - GEODES117 metaG | ecosystem: Environmental > Aquatic > Freshwater > Lake | place: USA: Lake Mendota... | reverse complement strand
TGGGGGGCGGGAGAGGTTGGATTTGGCGGTGGGGAGGCCGAGGCGGGAGTCGAAGTGGCTGGGGTTGAAGGCGCATTATTCTGATTTGCGGCTGGAGGCGGGGCTAGAGGTGCATGTGACGGGGAAGGGGTATGTGGGGCTGACGGGGGTGGAGGATGGGAGGGTGAATGTGTGCGGGTTGTTTGAGCGGGGTGAGGCTTTGGGAGCGGGTGGGCGTGGGGGGGCGGTGGTGCGGGCGGTGAGGGAGGCGGGTTTGGGGGAGTTGGCGGGGAGGTTGGAGGAGGCGGAGGTGGATGAGCGGTCGGTGACCGGGGTGAAGCAGTTTTTGCTGGGGTGGCAGCCGCGAGCGGGGGTGGATGAGTTGAGGTTGGGGGATCAGGCGGCGATGATTCCGCCGTTTACGGGGAACGGGATGAGCATGGCGTTCCAGGGGGCGCTGGATGCGGTGGAGCCGCTGGTGGGCTGGAGTGAGGGGAGGATGGGGTGGCGGGAGGCGGTGAGTATGGTGCGGAAGGCGCATCGGAGGCGGTTTAGGGCGCGCTTACGCTGGTCGTGGCTTTTGCATGGGCTGCTGTTGAACGGGGGGACGCGACAGGTGTGCCTGGGGCTGGTGCGACAGGGGTGGGTGCCGTTTGAGGCGATTTATCGGCGGGTGCGGTGAGCTTGTGAAATTTTTCACAAATCCCTCTTGCCGCTCTGTGGCGTAACCGGATAATGCATGATGGCCTCCGCAATCACTTATCTTCCTGGCAAAGAACCGCATGTCCGGGAGCATCGTTTGATCTTCAAGAACATTGATCGTGTGGGGTATGACCCTTCGATCGAGTGCTACGAGCAAAACGGGGGCTATGCGCAGCTGAAGAAGGCGTTCACGATGGCGCCTGCGGACATCACGAATGAGGTGAAGAAGTCGGGGTTGCGGGGTCGGGGAGGTGCGGGGTTTCCGACCGGGGTGAAGTGGGGTTTCATTCCGCCGACAAACACGAAGCCGGTGTACATCATTTGCAACGCGGATGAGTCAGAGCCGGGGACGTTTAAGGATCGGTATATTCTGCATCAGGACCCGCATCAGTTGCTGGAGGGGATGATCATTGCATGCTTCGCTGTGGGTGCGAAGCTGGGGTACATTTACATTCGCGAGGAGTTTCCGATGGCGGCGGTGATTGTGGAGAAGGCGATCGCTGAGGCGCATGCAAAGGGGTATTTGGGGAAGAACATTCAGGGGTCGGGTTTTGATTGCGAGCTGTATGTGCACCGCGGCGCGGGGGCTTACATTTGCGGGGAAGAGACGGGGTTAATTGAGAGCCTGGAGGGCAAGCGGCCGTATCCGCGGATCAAGCCACCGTATTTCCCGGCGGCGTTGGGTTTGTACATGTGCCCGACGATTGTGAACAATGTGGAGTCGCTGTGCCATGTGAAGCACATTTTGGAGATGGGTGGTGAGACGTATGCGAAGCTGGGGACACCGAACAACACGGGGACTCGGATTCTGTGTGTGTCTGGCGATGTGGTGAACCCGGGTTATTTTGAGGTGGAAGTGGGCAAGGTGACGATGGGGGAAGTGATCGATGTGCTTTGCGGTGGGTTGAAGCCAGGGAGGAAGCTGAAGGCGATCATTCCTGGCGGGTCTTCGGCCAAGGTTTTGCGGGCGGATGAGACGTTCAAGCTGAAGGATGGTCGGGAGCTGACGATCATGGACATCCCGATGGACTTTGACACGATGGCGGCGTGTGGATCGATGGCGGGATCGGGCGGGGTGATCATCATGGATGACAGCCGGTCGATGAGCTGGGTGATCAACAATTTGAACAACTTCTACGCGCATGAGTCATGCGGGCAGTGCACGCCGTGTCGTGAGGGAAGTTTGTGGATGAAGAAGATCAGCGACCGGATCGTGGCCGGGACGGCGAGTCCGGATGATGTGGACACGCTGGAGAGTGTGGCGAACCAGATTGAGGGCAAGACGATCTGCGCTTTTGGTGAGGCGTGTTCCTGGCCGACTCAGAGTTTCATCAAGAAGTTTGGGGAGGAGTTGAAGGGGGATTGCAAGCCGGAGTTGGCGGGCAAGGTGGTGGCGGAGGAGGGTGCGATCGCAGCTGCGGGATTGGTCGCGGTTTGACTATCTGGCCCGATGCTTTTTGAAGAGGGCTAGGGTGCGGTCGCGTTCGGTGGAGTGGTCGACGATGGGGAGGGGGTAGCCGGGGGCGAGGGGGCGGTTGTCTTTGGGGGGGGCTTGGAGGCGTTCGCTGGAGACGCTGCGGAGTTCGGGGACCCATTGGCGGATGTAGGCGCCGTCGGGGTCGTAGGTTTTGGTTTGGGTCCAGGGGTTTTGGATGCGGAAGTAGGGGGCGGCGTCGGCGCCGGTGCCGGCGCTCCATTGCCAGCCGCCGTTGTTGGAGGCGTTCTCGCCATCGACGAGGTGTTGCATGAAGAAGCTTTCGCCGAGGCGCCAGTGGCAGTGCAGATCTTTGGTGAGGAACATGGAGACAATCATGCGGACGCGGTTGTGCATGAAGCCGGTGTGGAGGAGTTCGCGGATGCCGGCGTCGATGATGGGGAAGCCGGTGCGGCCTTGGGACCAGGCGAGGAAGTGGTCGTCGGTGCCGGGCCAGGGGATGCCGCGCCAGTCGGGGTTGAATTCTTCGTCGAAGACTTCGGGGTGGTTGACGAGGATGGCGAGGTAGAACTCACGCCAGGCGAGTTCTTTGATGTAGGTTTCGATGGAGTCGCGGGCGGCGGGCGGGGCGTTTTCGGCGGCAGCGCGGCAGCGTTGGTAGAGTTCGCGGATGCTGAGGAGACCGAAGCGGAGGTCCTGGCCGAGGCGGGAGGTGGTCTGGCCGGCGGGGAGGTTGCGTTTGTCTTTGTAGGTGTGGAGGATGCCGGAGTCGATGAGATGCTTCATGCGCTGGCGGGCGGCGCGCTCGCCGGGTTCCAGCACGCCGGAGACGTCGCCTGTGAGGCCCCAGTAGTCGAGGGTGGGGACGGGGAGGGATGGGAGGGTGGAGGCGGGGCCGAGGGTGGTGACTCGGGGGAGGGATGGGGGTTTTGGGAGGCTGAGCCAGTTGCGGCTGTAGGGGGTGTAGACGCGGTATTCGGTGCCGGAGCCGGTGAGGACTTCGGGGGCTTCATGGAGTACGCGGTCTTTGTAGTGGTAGCACTCGATGCCGAGTTCGTGGCAGAGGGCGCGGATTTGATCTTCCATGGCGCGGCCGTAGGGATCGTAGTCGCGGTTGAAGTAGAGGGCTTCAGCTTGCGTTTCCTGGATGAGTTGGCGGAGTTCCTGGGCGGCGTCGCCGGCGCGGAGGATGAGGCGGGAGCCGAGGGTGTCGAGGTTTTTTGAGAGGGAATCGAGGCAGCCGGCGAGGAAATGCTGGCGTTTAGCACCTGTCCAATGGTGGTGGTTTTTCCAGGTGCTGAGGATGTAGACGGGGATAACCTGGGCGGAGTTTTTGGCGGCGTGATGGAGAGCGGTGTTATCGGTGAGGCGGAGGTCTTTGCGGAACCAGTGGAGGACGACGCGGTGGGGCATGGGGAGGGGATACGTTTGGGGCGTGGGGAAAGTGATCAGTAATCAGTGGATCAGTATTCAGTAAGGTAATGAAAAAGGCGGCACCTTTTGGGGTGCCGCCTGAGGAGGGGGGAGTCAAATCTTTTGGGAGATTTAGACGAGGCCTTCGGTGATGCCGGGGATGGCGACGGGGTAGCCGCCGTTGGCGTCGGGTTGCACGGGGGCTTCGCTTTCCCAGGTGAGGATGGAGGGCATCAACTGGACTTTGGAGGCCAGGGCATCCTCCCACTTGAGTTCTTTACCGGAGTAGGTGGCGAGGCGACCGAGGATGGCGGTCATGGTGCTTTCAGCGCCGTAGTAGGCGTTGTTGAGCGGGGTGTTGTTGCGGATGGCGGCCTGGAGGGTGTTGTGCTCGATTTGATACGGATCGGGGTCCTGGCGGTTGCCGTTAGCGGCTTTGGCGGGGCGATATTTCCAGATGGTTTTGCCGGAGTGATCGACGGCATAGCAGTTGGGTTTGTTATCGAGGTAGAGTTTGCCTTTGGTGCCGGTGAACTCTTCGCGCACGGCGTTGTAGACGCCTTTTTGGTGGCGGCACTGGGAGTTGATGCGGACGCCGTTGGCGTAGGTGTACTCGACGTAGTGGTGGTCGTAGATTTGGCCGAATTTGGCTTCGGTGCGTTGCTGGCGACCGCCCATGCCTTGAGCGCTGATGGGGTGGGAGCCGATGAACCAGTTGGCGACGTCGATGTTGTGGATGTGCTGCTCGTTGATGTGGTCACCGCAGAGATAGGTGAAGAAGTACCAGTTGTTGACCTGGTATTGGAGTTCGGACATGCCTTCGGTTTTGTCGCGGAACCAGATGCCGCCGCCGTTCCAGTAAACCTGGCCGCCGACGATGTCGCCGATGATGCCGTTTTCCTTCACTTCCTTGAGGGCGTCGAGGTAGCAGTTCTGGTAGCGACGCTGGAGGCCGACGACGACCTTGAGGTTTTTCTCATCGGCGACTTTGGCCATTTCCATGACTTTGCGGATCCCTGGAACGTCGGAGGCGACGGGTTTCTCCATGAACACGTGTTTGCCGGCGTTGACGGCTGCTTCGAAGTGGTAGGGGCGGAATCCTGGAGGGGTGGTAAGGACGACGAGGTCGCAGTTTTCGATGACTTTCTGGTAGCCGTCGAGGCCGGCGAAGATGCGCTCCTGGGGAACGTCAACGCGTTCGGCGTGTTTTTGGCGTAGGTTGGACAGGGCGCCTTCGGCTTTTTCTTTGAAGGCGTCTGCGACGGCGTGAAGGGTGATGCCTTGCTGGCCGGTAGAGAGGGCTTGGTTAGCGGCGCCGGATCCGCGACCGCCGCAGCCGATGAGGCCGATTTTGATTTGATCGCTGCCGGCGGCGTAGGCGCTGCGCTCGATGCTGAGGGCGGCGGTGGCTGCTGTGGCGGCGGCGGTTTTGCCGAGGAAGTCGCGGCGGGTGGTGGGGGTGGGTTGGGTGCTCATGGTTTTAACGGGTTGGATGTGATTGGCGTGAAGGGGAGTTTAGGCCAAGGCCTTTTTGATGAGGGCGATGCCTTCGGTGTAGACTTGTTCGGTGGAGGGGAAGAAGTCGCGCCAGACGCGGGTGGCGGCCGCGAGGTCGGGGAGGGCTCCGCCGAAGGCTTCGATGGTCATCCAGCCGTTGTAACCGATTTTTTTGAGGTGCTGGATTTGCTCGGTGATGTTGATGTGGCCACGGCCAGGGGTGCCACGGTCGTTTTCGGAGATGTGGACGTGGTTGAGTTTGCCGGAAGCGAAGACGGTGTCGATGGCAGTGAAGGGGTTCTTCTCTTCGATGTTGGCGTGGAAGGTGTCGTACATGGTGCCGAAGTTGGGGTGGTCGACACGCTTCACGTAGGCGGCGGCTTGCTCCATGGTGTTGAGGAGGTGGGCTTCGAAGCGATTGAGGGCTTCGATGGCGCATTTGACACCAGCGGCTTCGGCGACGGGGGCGATGGCGCGATGGACGCCAGCGGCGCCTTCGAGTTCAGCTTCGGAGGGGTAAGCGCCGGAGAATTGGCCAAGGACTTGATAGTAGGGGCCGCAGAGGGTTTGCACGCCGGCGTTGTGGGCGCAGTCGAGGACACGCTTGAGGTGGTCGATGGCGCCCTGGCGATTGGCGGCGTCGGCGCTGATGGCGTTGTGGGCTTCGTCTGGGAGGACGGTGACAGCGGTGGCTTCGAGGCCGTTGTCTTTGAGGACTTGGCCGATGTGTTTGAAATGGTCGGGGCTGCTGACGTCGAAGATGGGGATTTCGACACCGTCGTAGCCAGCGGCTTTGAGTTTTTCGATGACGGCAAAGTTTTCTTCGGTCACGTGACCGGTCCAGAGGAGGAGGTTAAATCCGATTTTCATTAGATAGGGTCAGAACACTATGGAAAGAGGTGGGTGAGCGCAAGCTTTGTGCTGGGATAAACTGAGGGAGAGGGGAACGCGAGGTGTATGGGGGTCCTTTCTCTTTTCGAATCGGGGGAAGGCGGGAAATTCGAAGAAAAAAGCTTTGCAATTAATTAACTCAATCTAACTATTACAAGACTCCAACCCCCTGATCTGGTTCTTCCGATGAAAGCGTTTCGACTTCTCCCTGTTTTGATGGTGCCCTTGCTGACGGTTTCGTGCAAGAACACGAAAAATACCGGCTATGAGGACCCGTATGCGGCGAACTTTGCGACGGACGGGGGATACAATCCTTATCCATCGGGTGGCGGGGGTGGGTATGAGGCACCGGCATCAACACCAGCACCAACTTACGAGTCGCCGTCGACTCCGAACTATGAGGCACCTCCGACAACGGACAATTATGCGTTTGAGGCAGCATCCAAGCCGACGCCGGCACCTTCGAAGCCTAAGACTTCATCGAGTTCGAGTTCAACGGTGAAGAAAAAGCCGACGAGCACGACGGCGAAGAAGTCGAGTTCGAGCAAGACGCATACGGTGGCGAAAGGGGATACGCTGTATGGATTGGCGCTGAAGAACAAGACGACAGTGGCGAAGATTAAGGCGGCCAACGGGATGAGCAGTGATATGATCCGACTGGGTCAGAAGATCAAGATTCCCTGAGAAGGCGGCCTGGTTTTATTTTTTCTTCACTTGAGTGGGGATGGTGCGCCATTTGCCTTGGGTGAATTCGCGGGCTGTGAAGAGCCAGACGACGACTTTGCGACTGTTCCAGAAGTCCGGTTCTTTGACGGTGCGGCGGGCGATGTCAGCGCGGGGTTGGTCGGCGCCAGAGGCTTGGCTGGAGATATCTTCGATGGGGAGGGAGAGGGCGGCAGCGAGGTGATCGATGAAGCCGGCATCGGTGGCAAGCATGGGGCCGCCGGTGCGGAAGACCTGACAATGGCTGTCGCCGATGACGAGGACGGGTGAGGGGCCTGAGGTGGCGGGGCTGATTTTGCGAATGGGAAGGGACTCCGGAGGGGTGCTGGCTTTTTCGGCGTCGGTGAGGAGATCGCCATGGAACTGGAGAGTCTCAGGGGTGCTGGTTGTGAAGGAGGTCTTTTGTGCAGTGGAGATGGAAGGAAGCGACGCAAGGTGAGTGGCGACAGCCTTGGCGGCGAGTTCGGCGCCGAGGGGGGACCAATGGGAGTCGGTGGCGCAGAAGAGGGATTCTTCCGGGTGGTCGATGCGATGCTGGCGGAAGAGGGTTTCGAGGTCGGTGACTTGGATGCCGGTGCTCGCGATTTTGTCGAGGAAGGCTTTTTGGGAGGTGGCGTCGGTGGGGGTGAGGTCGGAGGCGAGTTTTTCGGGGTAGATGGAGGCTTTGGTGGGGACGGGGACGAGGAGGAGATCGACGCCTAGGACTTTGAGGGCGGAGGCGTATTCCTGGATGATGGGGAGAGGGTCGGTGCCTTCGACATTGAGCTGGGTGAGGTCGGCGGCTTGGGCGAGGTCGCCCTTAGAGAGGTGGGCGAGTTCTTTGATGACAAAACGCCAGGGAGCGACAGCGCCGGGGACAGCGGATTGGCCTTTGGGGGCGGAGGAAAGAGAAGTGGTGACTGCAGCGGTGAAGTCGGCCGCGTGGGAGAAAACGGCAAGCGAGAGGCAAATGAAGAGGATGCGTGGAGTCTGCATGGTTTGGGAAAGGGATACGGTCACTGATGACTGGTCTGGCAGATTTTGGTGTGAGTGTGGGAAGGATGCAAGGGAGGCTTGCCCTTTGGTTGGCGAAAACTTAGAATTTGGGCCATGAAAAATCTTTGGATTTTGGGAGGCTTGGAGCGGACTTTGTGTTGCTTTGTCTTCGGGGCTGTTGGCTCATGTTTCCTTAGTGCACAAGAGACTGGGGGAATGCGGAGATGGACGAGTGCGGATGGGAAGGTGATTGAGGCCGCGTTTGTGGGGCTGGAAGGTGAGAGTGTGAAGATCAAGAGCAGCAATGGCGCGGCTTTCGTGGTGCCGCTGTCGAGGCTTTCGGCTGAAGATCAGGCGTGGGCGAGGGCGGTTGGTGAGAAGACGACTCTGGCAGCAGGTGTCGCAGCGACAGGGCAGCCGGTGGCAGAGAAGGTGTGGCCGCGTTCGGTGGGGTTGGATGATAAGCCGGAGGTAGTGACAGTGAGGGAGGATGCGGAGAAGAAGGAGTTTGTTTATCGGTCGCCGCACTATGAGTTCATTTGTGATTCGAAGTTGGGAGCGAATGTGGTGCGGGAGTTTGGGCGCATGTTTGAGGCGACGTATTTGCTGAACTGCAAGCTGCCGCTGGATTTGAAGCCGAAGCCGGAGCCGTTGAGAGAGTATTTTCAGGCGCGGTTGTATACGAATGCGGAGGACTATTTTGCGAATGGCGGGGTGGAGGGTTCGGCGGGAGTGTACTCGAGGGGGGACAAGGCTTTGAAGGTGCCTTTGAAGAGCTTGGGGGTGAAGATGGTGGGGAGCCGTGTGTCTCTCGATAAGACGGGTGACGATGACAATGCGACATTGATTCATGAGATCACCCATCAGATGATGAATCACTGGCTGAGGTTTTTGCCGACCTGGTATACGGAGGGGAGTGCGGAGTATGCGGAGATCTTGGAGTACAACACGAACGGGCGGTTTTCGCTAGCGGGGTTGAGGCAGCGATTGGAGGACTACACAACGCGGTGCAATCTATGGCAGACGACGCCATTCAAGATGCTGGACTTGAAGGAGTTGATGGAGATTAAGTCGTCAGAGTGGTCGGCGGCGCTGGTGCGGCCAGTGCAGGTGGCGAATGTGACCGGGGCGACGCAGGCAACGCAGAATTATGGATCGGCAGGTCTCTTGACGTATTATTTTTACCATCAGGATGGCAATGGGGATGCGGCGAACATCATTGCGTATTTGCGGGCGATTGAAGCGGCGGGCAATGAGGCTGACGAGAGTGCCTTAGCGAAGAAGCATTTGTTGCGTGACCGGACTTATGAGCAATTGGCGGTTGATGTGAAGAAGGGGCTCAAGAAGGAGGGGATTGAGGTGGAGTTTGAGGGGGAGGTGAAAAACGGGGGGACGGGTAGCACGGGCAACTGAATGAGTCGGGCTAGAGCTTGGGTGGAGCGATGTCGTACCATTTTTCGAGATCGAAGGCGGTGGTGTCATCGAGGACACGCTGGCCTTCGAGTTCGGGGTGATGAAGTGTGAGGTCGAGGGGTTCGACGAGGAGCTCGAAGGAATCGCCCGGTTTGCGAGGGAAGCCAGAGCAGGGTTTGCGGTCCATAAGGGCCCAGTGGCAGACGAGGATTTGCTTTGGCTCGTAGGTGCCTTCGAGGACTTGTTCGACATCGTAGATGCAGGCGATCATGGCGCGGGTGTAGGGGTCGATGCCTTCGGGGGTGGGAACTCCGGTGGCTTCGACGAGTTTGGCGCGGAGACGGACGCGAGGAGGAGTTTGGGAGAGAGCTTTGGTGATGCGGGGCTGCCATAGGCGATGGCTGGACTGAATGGCACTGTCAGGAAGGGCGATGGTGTGGAGAGCGATGCCTAGAAGTCCGACGGGAAGTGAATTTCCGCCGAACTGGGTGGTGGTTGCATCTGGCAGGGCGGGGATGGTGATTGTGGGGAGGGCGGTGCCGTTGACGAAGAGCGTGAGTAGGGCTCCGTCTTGGCGGAGGGCAAGGTAACAAGGGAGGTCCAGGGAGGGATGGTCAAGGCCGGTGCCGTTGATGGTGAGTCTGCCGTTATCGAGGGTGATTTGCCTTCCGGGGAGGCTCATTAGCGAGCCTGATAGAGGGGATCGGGTATGTGGTAGGCTTGGAGGAAGCAGGGTGGCTTCGAGTGTCCAGGATGGGGCATTGGCCAGGGCCTTTGTGATTTGGGCTTGAGCGAGTGCATTCGGTCTGAAGGTGCCGGAGGCGAGTTGCATGTCGAGGCGTGGGCCAAACAAAGCGGTGCCTTCGGGCTCGACGTAGCATTCGAGATTTTTGCTGTCGGGGAGGCTGATTTGGTTGGGTTTGCCGACGGCTTCCCAGAGGAAGGCTAGGTGGGTGGTATCGGTGGGCCAGGCTTGGGTGCTTTTTGACGCGGCGATGCCTTGGGGGAAGTTGGAGAGGAGCGCTGATTCGCCATTGGCGATCCAAACATCGGGGTAGGCATCGGTGTTTTGGTTTTGGGTGAGGGTGACGCTGCCGTCGAATCCGGTGACGGACGCATTGAGCTTGGCGATCACGACTTCGGCAGTGCGGCCGCCTTTGCTGATGATGCTGCCTTCGCCGCCGTGCTCGGCGATGTAAGGTCCGGTGAGGGCGACGAACTGGGCATGATTGGACCAGCGAGGGTGATAGATTTCTCCTTTCTCAAGACCTGCGATTTCACTGAATTTCAGGGTCCAAGTTCTTGCTTCGGGAGAGGAGGTGAAGAGGGTAACCATGCGATGGTTGCCGTCGAGCATCCAGGAAAGGTAGCTGTTGTCCGGGGCCATGCCTGACCAGCAACCGGTGACCGTGGGCATGAAGCTATTGGATTGAGGTGCGAAGAGGTATTGACCGCCATGAGGCCAAGGAGCCTGACCGCTGGCGCGGTGGCCGTCAGCGGAGAGTTGGGTATTGTCAGGCGAGATTTCGGTTTGGTCCCAAACGGTTTCGATTTGAGAGGGGGTATCGAGGGGGAAGCGGATGAGTTTTTTGGCAGCCCAGGAGGTGCGGTGGGTGGGCGGTACGTCTTGGGCGGCGTAGACCCAGAGTTTGTGGTTGGTTGGGTCGCGCCAGATGTCGAGAGCGTAGCCGACGGTGAGTTCTTTTGGAGTCGTGCCCTGCCAATCGGTGATCATGATGGTCATATCGAAGACTTTAGTGTCTTCCTTTTCTTTGGGGCGAGTGACGATCTTGCGAGTGTAGAGGATGGATTGGCCGTCTGGTGTGATGAGAGGGCGGGAGTAGTTGCTTTTTTGGGACAGGATGATGCGGACACCTTTGCTGTCCTGGGTATCGAGTCCTTGGAGTTGGTGGCTGGCACCGTTGCAGAAGGGGTCGGGAGTGTTGGTGCCGATGTGATGAGACCAGACGGCTTTGGTGTGAGCACCGGTGAGCGCTTCGACCCGGAGAGAGAGGGCGTCGGTAGGCTGAGTTGCTGGCAGCGACAGCGGTATTTCGGGAGAACTGGTGTTTTCAACCGTTGCATCTTTGCACGACGACAAAAAGATGCCGCTAACCCATGCTAGAGGGATTAGGAAATGGCGGTAGCGGTTGAGCGACATGGTCGCCGGAGGATAGAGAGAAACGGTGGGAGCTCAAGAATGGTCTCAACGGGTGATATCAGACGCACAAAAAAACCGCCGTCCCAACGAGTGGGACAGCGGTTCAAAGTGAAGGAGCGAGGACCGTAGAGCCTCATTCAAGCCTTCGCCAAGAAGTGATGACTACTTTTTAGCGGTTTCGCAGGAAGTGCAGGTGGCGCACTCTTTCTTGGCTTTGCTGGCGTCGCATGTTTTGCAACTGGAGCAGGAAGCGAGGGAGAGGGCTGCGGCGGCGAGGGCGAGGGTCAGGAAGCGATTCATAAAAGGAAGGAATGGTTGGTTGGTGAGTAGAAAAGAAAAAGGGCCTGGGATCGACCCAGGCCCCAAGATCTTACTTGTAGGACTTTGTGCCCATGTCCACCATTGGTGGTGGTGGGGTTTGCTTCTTGGAAGCGCAGGAGGTAAAGCCAGCGGCAAGAACGACAGCTGTGAGGAGCAGTAGGGTGGTTTTCATATTTGTGGATCTATCTTTGTTAGGGTTCGTGTCTGTGTGGCACTACCGCCGGGATGACTGGTTGAGACCAGTCGGACGGATGGGGATTCCTAGACAATAATTTCGTAAATGCAAACAATCTCATGCGATTTCAGCAAAGAATCGCAAAAACTGCAATTGAATCGAAAGGCTGACACAAGGTTTCCGCAGTTAGTACCAGGCATTTTGGCATTGATTGCGGCCATAGCCGCGATTCCAACGCGCGCCGCCACAGTTGTTGCGATTGTAATGGTTACGGTCTCGGTCATTGTCTGCGAGAGCGAAACCAATAAGGCCGGCAGCAGCTACACCGAGCAGTGCGGCACCGGGATCAACGACTTGCTGGGGGCGGCCATAGGCATCATACGCCGTGGTGCAACTGGCTCCGGTGGCAAGGATAAGGGAAATGGCGATGGCACGAATCAATGATGGGCTCATGCTCAATCTGACGAGAGGTGAAGCCTGAGTATCCAGAGCACTTCAAGCTGAATTTCGCGATTGGGTTGGCACCTGAGCCGGATCGAATCGAGGAAATTGGGTCAGAACAATCCTTTGATGCTGGCGATGAGAGAGCCTCCAAGGTAGACGTAGATGGTGCAGATGATGAGCTCACCCAACGCAACGGCCGCGAGGAAGGGGAGGATCCGCACTCGGAGGGTGCCGGCGACGTAGCAAATGGCGTCTGTGGGAACGGCTGGAAAAAACGACCAGAGCAGGACAAAAAAACTGCCGCTGGGGTGGTTCAATTTTTCGCGGATATGGGCGAGCTTTTGCGGTTTGAAATGCTGATCGATCTGCCAAACCGGCGATAGAAGATAGATCAGAGCGCTTGATAAAACGATGCAGATAACAGAACCAATCAGGACCCAATGCGGATGCTCAGGAAACAAGAGAGTGCCGGCCAAGACAAAGGGGGTGCTAGGAAGCAATGTGAAGCCGCGGAGGCAGGAGATGCCCAAGTAGGCGGCCCATATCCAGTGGGGATAACGAGATAGAACATGAGCCAGGTGCTCTGCGGTGAACCACTCCGGGTGGGTCAAAAAGGTGCCCAAGGCGATCAAAATGACGCACGCCCAAATGATGCGAACAAGGTGCTTTAGGTTCATCCAGCAGGTCTCAGATTGTTTGGGGCAAGGAAGGGGGGAGAAGTGTGCGCAGAAAGTGGGTGTTCGCAACGAAACATCGAAAGGTGCGTATGGGCGAGTCTATTGGACTCACTGTTCTTGGGTCTGGAGCCAGTCGAGTCGGCGTTGAAGTTTGACTTGGCGATCTGCGTTTGGATTTGGATAAAGAATGGGATACCAGGAGACCATCACGACGGCT
>Ga0164292_10003398_pt1 | contig 13026 bp, 5 predicted proteins | sample GEODES117metaG_FD_111486 | JGI IMG/M metagenome (GOLD analysis project Ga0164292, IMG submission 111486) | Eutrophic lake water microbial communities from Lake Mendota, Wisconsin, USA - GEODES117 metaG | ecosystem: Environmental > Aquatic > Freshwater > Lake | place: USA: Lake Mendota, Wisconsin... | reverse complement strand
GACCCGTTTCGGCGATGGTGAGCGCGGCCTGGATGGTCTCCAGGTCGCGCATTTCGCCGATGAGGATGACATCGGGGTCTTCGCGGAGCGCGTACTTGAGGGCCGCCGCGAAGCTCTTCGTGTCGGCGCCGACCTCGCGCTGATTGATGATGCAGTTGCGATGCCGGTGAATGAACTCGATCGGGTCTTCCACCGTGATGATGTGGCCGCGGCGCTCACCATTGATCTTGTCGATCAAGGCCGCGAGCGTCGTGCTCTTACCGGAACCGGTGGGGCCGGTCACGAGCACGAGGCCGCGAGGACGCTCGGCGAACCCGGCGATCACCGAGGGCAGCTGCAGCTCGGCGAACGTCTTGATCTGGAAGGGAATGCGCCGGATGACCATGGTCACACAGCCGCGCTGCTTGAACACGTTGCCGCGGAAGCGGGACAGGTTCGCGATGCCGAACGAGAAGTCGAGCTCGTCCTCCATTTCGAACCGCTTCTTCTGGTTCTCCGTGAGCACCGAGTACGCCAACTGCAGCGTGTCCCGCGGCGTGAGGACATGCTCCACCGAAGAGTTCACGATATCCCCATCCACGCGCAGCTTGGGACGATCGCCGGCCGTCACATGCAGGTCGGACGCGTCCCGCTCGATCATTTCGTCGAGCAGCGTGCGGAGGGAGACAGGGGACTGGGCGGGAGCGGTCATGAGATCACGAAAGGGGAGCCGGGATGCAAGCGCATGCCGAATGCTGGACGACTTGGGGGGCAGCAGGAAACGCTACCGTCACAGTTCCTCATGACGACGTTTCACGGATGACCTGTTCGAGCGTCGTGACGCCCTTGAGCACCTTGAGCCAGCCGTCCATGCGCAGGGTCAGCATGCCGTCCTCGATGGCGGCATCGCGGATCACCTGCACGTCGGCATTCTGCATGACCAGCTTCTTGAGGTTCGGCGTCATGAACATGACCTCGTACAGACCCTGACGACCCTTGAGGCCGGTGCCCCCGCACGCGTCGCAGCCGTGTCCCTTGAAGAAGGGGAGGTCGGCGATCCGTGTGTCGAGGGAGAGGTTGGCGAGGAACGGCAACGCCTCGGGGGTGGCCTTCAGCTTGGCGTTGTCGAGCGCTTCCGTGGTGAACCGCAGGTCGCGCAGCGTGGTATCGGGCTTCACCTTCGCGCCCGCCAGTTCCGCCACATCGGGCTCGTACTTCACCTTGCACCTGCTGCAGATACGACGTACCAACCGCTGGGCGAGGATGAGGTTGAGCGCCGACGCCACGTTGAACGGTTCGAGCCCCATGTCGAGCAGGCGGACGATCGTTTCCGGCGCCGAATTGGTGTGCAGCGTGGACAGCACCATGTGCCCGGTAAGCGCGGCCTTGATGGCGATACCGCCCGTTTCGAGGTCGCGGATCTCACCGAGCATGATGACGTTCGGGTCCTGACGGAGGAACGCCTTGAGGGCGGCCGCGAACGTCATGCCGATTTCGGTGCGCACGAGCACCTGGTTGATCCCGAAGAGGTTGTACTCGACGGGATCTTCGGCGGTCATGATGTTGGTGTCGAGATTGTTGATCTTCGACAGTGCTGAATAGAGCGTGGTGGTTTTGCCGGAGCCCGTGGGCCCCGTAACCAGCACCATGCCATACGGGTTGGAGATGGCCTCCATGAACTCGCGCTCGGCGCGCGGTTCAATACCGAACTTCTCGAGGTCGAGGGTAAGGTTGCCCTTGTCGAGGATTCGGAGCACGACCTTTTCGCCGAACAGCGTGGGCAGCGTACTCACACGGAAGTCGACGACTTTCTTGCCGACCTTGAGCTTGATGCGCCCGTCCTGCGGGACGCGCCGCTCGGCGATATTGAGCGACGCCATGATCTTGAAACGGGAAATGAGTGCCGCGCGCATTTTCATGGGCGGCTTCATCACTTCCAGCAGCGCACCGTCGATGCGGTAGCGCACCCGGAGTTCGTGCTCGAAGCATTCGAAGTGAATGTCCGACGCGCCCTTGCTCACGGCGTCCACGAGAATGGCATTGATGAGCTTGACGACCGGCGCTTCGTCGACCTGCGCAGCAAGGATACTGGCGTCGGTGTTCTCGTCCGGGTTATCGAGGACCTCGACATCATCATCTTCCTCCGCGATGTCCTGCAGCAGCGCCTGCATCTGGATCTCGTTGGCCTCGTAGTGCTTCTCGATGGCCGCGCGCATGGAGAACTCGCCCGCCAGCACGGGGACGATGTCGTAGCGCGTGATGAACTTGAGATCCTCCACCACCGTCATGGCGGTGGGGTCGGCAAGAGCAACGGTGAGCTGACGACCTTCGCGCTTGAGCGGCAGCACCGTGTGCTTCGAGGCGAGATCGGCCGGGATGAGCTTGAGCAGCCGGGGGTCGACTTCGAAGCGCGACAGGTCGACAGCAGGCATGCGGTACTGGCGCGCGAGCATGCGCACCACCTCGGTCTCCGGAACGAGCCCCATCTTCACGACGGTAAGCCCCAGTCGCTGGCCGGGATTATTGGCCTGCTCCTGGAGCGCCTTCGCGAGTGATTCCTTTGTCAGCAATCCTTCGCGCAACATGATGTCGCCGATACGTTCGGCGGCGCGACCGGACAGGGGGGTAGCGGGAGCAGCCATATGACCTGATTTCCGTCAGTACACGGATCCAGAGAGGTACGTGAGCGAGGGGGAGACCTCACTGTCTAATGGACTGTGCCCACCGGAAAACGTCACCAGCGAGTCCAGCAAGCGGACGGTGGCAGGACCGATGCCACGGACGTGACGGAGGTCGTCCAGCCCCTGAAACGGGCCGTGCCGTTCGCGCCACTCCACGATCCGTTTGGCGAGCGCGGGCCCGACCCGTGGCAATCGTTCGAGTTCGTTGGCCGATGCGCGGTTCACATCCACCGGTGCCGGCGGTGTAACCTCCTGCCGTGCCGAACGTTGGGGCGCAGACCGAGGCTGAGGAGAGGAGGCGACGCGGGACCGGGCCCGACGCCGCTTGGGGGCCCTGGCCGCGGAATCGACCGCAGCCAGCTGCGCCGTGAGGGCGCGGGCCGCGGGCGCGGTGTCACTGGCGCCGGCGCCGCTCGCCCGGGCGACGTCGGCCTCGAACCGGCGAACGCCCACGGCGCGGACCCCGGCCGCCAACAGGGCGAGGGCGACGAGGAAGGCGAGGGCGGTGCGCTCGTGGGGGGTGGGCATGGCCAACCTTACCACGGGGAGCGTTGGACACCGTTACCAGTTCCTTGGGCATTGGAGCATTTCTGCGCACCGCGGGGAAAAGCAGACGGCAGACGGCAGGAACTACAGCACGCAGTGACGGAGGAATTCGGAAGAACAAAACGGGGGCGACCGCTTTGCGGCGCCCCCGATTTCCTTGGCGGTTGGGATATCGGGAGCCGCGCGAAGCGCCGGCTCCCGTGTTGTCCTACCGCATTCCTCCGCAACTGCGTGCTGTAGTTCCTGCCGTCTGCCGTCTGCTGTTTGAAGCCCACCCGATCCCACCATGCGCAGCCAGCCCGACGCCTACCTGAACTCCCCCGCAAAGAAGCGCATCTGCATGACCGCCGAGAAGATCAGGTTTGACGTGCGGCGATTGAAGTTGCGGTCGAAGTTCAGGATCTGGCTGCCGGTGACGGTGAAGCTCACGAGATCCGACAGATCGGTGTTGGCGTTCAGGTTGAACGCCCGGCGGCCGTTGTTGGTGAGCACGGCGGTCTGCGCGTTGAAGAGGGGGGACGTGGCCAGCAGCGCCTGCACCGATGTGCCGGTCACGAGGCTCGACGTCTCTTCACTCTGGTACGACACACTCGTGCGCATGCGCCCCGTGCGCGTGTTCCAGCTCTTGGGCAGCGGGAAAGTGCGCGACACATCGAAGCTCAGGCGCTTCGTGTCGCCGTTGATCACGGCCCCGGGACGGAGGTCTTCGCGGCGCTGGCGGTCCACGCTGGCACTGGTGGCGAGGTTGCCGAGGGCCGACCAGGTGATGCTGGTGGACAGTGGCTGGCTGCGGGCGATGGTGCGGCTGCGATCGGCGAGGCCGCCGGTTTCGTTGGGGATGGTCGTCTCCTGCTCCGAGAGGAGATACCGCCCGTTCACGTTCACCAGTGCAATCACCTTGGCGAGCCGTTGGGGCCGCCAGCTCCAGCGGACCGTGATGTCGGGGCGCACCACCTGCGCGCTCGTGATGACCGCCTGGAAGCCGTCGAGAGTGCGGCGGGTCCACGTTTCGGTGTTCCCCTGCTCCATTCGCGATTGCACGGTCAACGAGAACGGCAGATTGAGGGCGCCGGCGAGGGTACCGCGGCGCAAGCGGCCGGCCGTGGTGGCGAGTTGGGCGTCGAGCCCGCGGAACACGTCGACCCCTCCCAAACCGAACTGGAACCCGAAGCCGGGGATGTATGCGGTGTTGTCGTAATTGGAGGTGAGGCTCTGCTGCCACTGCAGATCGAGCGGGGCAAACAGTGTCCCCAGTCGTCGTAACGCCGTGCGGTCACGAGTGCGCCCCGACAGAAAGCGCGCCACGTCGAGGGTCGTGCCCAGGTTGAGCGACTGGGCGGCGCCGAGTCGCTTGGGCAACACGTATGCGCCCACCGTATCCTGCGCCCGCAGCAGCGTGCGCCCGTTGGGATCCTTGTACAGGGAGTAGCTGCTGGTGAAATCGAAGCGGGGGCGTACCCAGCTCGAGGTGGCGGGCGTGAAGTTGAAGGTGCTGGTGAGTGCACGCTCGCGCTCGAGCCCCATGTTGGCCCCGAGCAGCGACGACCGCTCCGCCCATGCCGTCTGCCCACGATCGATGCTGTCGGCGAAGATGTTCTGGCCACGATAGTCGCGCAGGTCGAGCAACTGCCGCGCGTTCACACTCGCCGCGAGCGCCGTGGTGGGGCGGAACTCGAGGGCCGCCGTGTTCTGCCAAAAGTGTGTGAGCCCGTTGGTCACCCGCCCGGTATCGGAGAGCGAGGCCGCGGCCTTGGTGAAGGACGTTACTTCGTTGGCGTTGCGCGCCAGCGCACTGTTGAGACGGAACGCGGTGGGCGCCCAGCGCAGCCGCTGCTCGCGGAACGCCTTCACCCCTTCCGATTCGCGCAGGCGGCGCGGCAGCAGCGCCACGATGCGATCGATCACGCGTGGAATCCGGCTTTCGCGCACGTCGCTACCCAGCGTGAGCCCACCGCCCACCGTGTAGCTGCTGGCATCGAGCGACTGGAAGGTGCTCTGCGACGTGGCCGTGCTCCACGTGCCGTTCAGCGCGAGCCCGTTCACCAGAGGAGCGTACCACCCCTTCTCGAGCGGCGCCTGTCGACGCACGGAGAGGGCATAGTTGACGCGCCGGTCCTTCGGATTGCGCAGGTTGTCGAGGCCGCTCGCGCGCACGTCGGTGCGGTTGATGAACAGCTGCTCCACCCCGTTCGACGCGTAGTCGATGGTGAGCGGCATCGCCAACCCCAACCGGGCCGGCAGCATGCGTCCCAGATGCAACGTGGTGCCCACGTTCACGCCGCTCGACGTGAGGAACGACGGCGTTTCGTTGAGCTGGCGGAAGTTGGGGTCACGCCGACTGAGATTGACGCGGAAGTCGGCGACATCGCCGGCGTTCATGGTGACGCCCACTTCGCCGGCCATACCGATGTCGTTCACCACGTCGCTGAGGCGGACATCGTTCACCCAGAGCTCGAGTGAGTCACCCGCCATGATGCTGCTGCCACCACGCGGGATGCTGTCCACGCGCACGATCCCCACGGCAAGTTCCTGCACGCCGGCAAGATTGGGTGGCGTGACGGCCGGATCGGCGCTGTACACGATGTAGCCGTCTTCGCACACCGCGTAGCGACGCACCGCGAGGCCGCGCGGCTTCCCGGAACGCTTCACGAGCTCGAGATCGGTGCCGCTGCACTGGACCGAATCGGCGCTACCCGTGAGGAACGCGTTCTCGAGCCGGGCCCGCAGCATCTGGAACTTGGTGAGATCCACCCGCACTTCCGGCAGCCAATCGCCCTGGCTCGGCCCGGCATTCACCGGCGTGCGATACATGTAGAAGTTGTGCTCGTCGCGGCCGATCTTCACGTAGCCGTTGAGCTCTCCATTGAGCCCCCAGCCATTGCCGCGCCCGCGCATCCAGAGGCGCAGCGTGCGATAGCCCATGAAGGTCTTGGTACCCTCGGGGAAGCGGAAGAACGCTTCGGCACGATCGAACGGTCGGAACTGCCGACCGGGCAGACCGGTCTGGAGGCGTAGTGCGCGCTCGTTCACCTGAATGCGCTGATTCTCGTACCCCGACTGGCGATTCTCGGGCGCCTCGATCACCCCGGGGGGCGGCGTGTAAGGAAGCGTGTTCGTGGAATCGAGCGACCCCACCACACTCGCGATCACGTAGCCGCCGAGGGCCGCACTGGAATCGCCCGCCATACCGGAGAGCGGTTCGGCGCTGCGCTTGAGCCACGGTGCACCCACGAGCCGCAGCTTGGCCAGCGCGATGCGCGAGAACTCATCGTCGGTGGCCACGCGACTCGACACCATGGTGAGCCGCATGGCGCGCATGCGTCGCTCGTTGGGACTGTTCAGCTCTTCCACCGGCGCGCGCCAGTTGAGCCGCACCTGCACCCAGCAGAGCGAGTCGGTCGTCACGCCGGCGGCGGATGAATCACGCTGCTGAAAGCACCGTCCCACGCGCGTCCAGTTACGCTTGTCGCCGAGATCGACCACGAAGCGCTTGAGTTGCTCCTGATCGGTACCGGCCGCGTCGAAGTTGAGGCGGCCGTCGAGGTCGATGTCTTCTTCGTCGAGGCGATTGTTGCGGACGGTGCAATTCGCGCGACTGTCGCCGAGTCGCTGCACGGCCTGCAGCGACTGCGTACACAACGGCACCTTGGTTTCCAGCGAGGCCACCGGCGAGCCCGTCGTCCGATTCACCACCACGAGTGAATCGGCCACATCGCCCGGCAATCCTTTGTCGTTCTCGAGCGCATTGAACGCACGCGACAGCGAATCGCGCTCACTGTCGAGACGGTTGTAGCCCACGAGCCGCTTGCCGCGATACGTACTGTCGGCCGGTGCCCCGGCCACGGCAGCGCGATTCACCGTGAGGGTCTCCGGCGCGAACGCCACCGTGTTTTCGCTCAGGTCGCCGAAGTCGAAGATGAGCGTGGGGTTACGCCGCACCTTGCTCTCCTCGCTCCGCACCAGCGCGAAGAACTCGAGGTTCTCGATGCGTGACAGGTCGGCACCGCTGGCACCGAGCACGGTGCGCACCGACCGCCAGCGACGCCCGGTGGGGGTAGCGCCCACGGCGCTGTTGTCGCCCACCGTCCACGCGTACCGACGGGTGGCGGTACCAGGGACGACATCATTGATGCCGCCGGTGCGCAGCGGATAGAGTGTCATCCACAAGAGCTGTTCGGGCGGCAACACGCCATTGCCCACCACGCGCACCGCCGGATCGATCTGCTGGAGGGTGAACTGCGGAGAAGTGCCGGTGTTGTCCACGCCGTTGTTCTGCACCGCCAGCGTTGCCGCGCGCGCGAGGGAGAACACCGACGTGCCCTGCCCCGCGAGGCTCGTGCCCAGGGCCGGGCGCGATCCGAAGTACCAGGCGCTCTCGGTCAGCGGCAACACGCGTTCGGCCTCGCCTTCGAAGCTTTCGATGTAGGCCTGCCCCGCCGCATTCGCCTGCGGTTTGCTCACGGCGAACTCGCCCTGCAAGGCAATGCGGGACGCGGTGGTCGTGGGACGGAACGGCAAACGCGTGAGCAGGTTGCTCACGGCCGTCGCATCCCACTGCATGGTGGTGGTGACACCAGCCACGAGACTCCCCACCGGCTCGAAGCCCAGCGGCGGCCGGTTGAGCGCCGAGCGTTGCTGCTGCGAGATGGCGGTAAACGCAATCTGCCCGTTATCGAGAGCGAACTGCGACGCGAATCCAAGAATGGTGGTGGGGGCCACCGCGAACAGCGGATTCTCCTCGTAGCGCACGCTCACCTGGCGCGGCCGCGCGAACAGCGTATCGGGGCGCGTGAAGGTGATGATGCCGAGGTCGTAGTCGATGCTGTAGTCGCGCTCGCGCTGCAGTTCGCGCCCCTCGATCACCACACGCTCGGAGTTGGGGCGCACCTGAATGGTGGCCAGCTTGATACTCTGGCTGTTGCCACCACCCTCCGACTGGTAGCTCACCATGAGCCGGTAGATGGCCTGCGGGCGCTGCGCCGAGTAGAGGTACTCGTTGGGATAGCGATAGAGCGTGTCGTTGGCCGGATTGGCGAGCGGCTGCGCGAGACCGGCGCGCGCGAACGGCTGCACGCTCGGGAAGAAGAGGAAGTAGTCGGGGATGAGCCGCTGCTGGGTATCGCCCGAGAAGGTGGCGCGGAAGTTGGGATCGTTGGGGCGCGGCCACACGCGGTTCTCCACGTCGAACGTCGCGGAGTTGGTGGGCTGCGCAAGGCCGAACAGCTGCAGATAGGTCTGCGCGCGCGAGGCGTCCACCGGCTTTTCCTGATCGCCGGAGGTGCCGGTCACCAGCTTCACCCCGATGGAGTTGCGCACCAACTCCTCACCGCCCAGGCGATACACCGACTTGATCTCGCGAAAGAAATACGCCGGGTTGTTGGGCTGCAGCTCCGGTTCCCAGAGCAGGTTGGCGAACTGCGGTTCGGTGGTGAGCTCGATGTCTGGCGTGCCGCCGGTGTTCACGTTGCGTCCGGGCACGCCATTCACGTTCACTTCGTACGCGACGGCGAGGCGCTCGTTGTTGAGATTGAGCGGGCGCACGAGGGCAATCCAAAGCTGCGACGGATCGACGTAGTAGTCGACGTTTTCGCGCAGCACTTCGTAGATCTGCCGCGACGGATTGCGCGACCCGCGCACGGAGAACTGCGGCCCACGGGGATTCTGATTGGTGGCGCCGACGAGTTGCCGGTACACGTACAGCCGCACGGGGCGGATGGAGTCGGGGAGTTCGGCGGCGAGCTGCTGCAGTTGCCGGCGGTTGAGCAGATCGACGTTGGGATAGCCGGGGAGCTGGCGCGGGTCGATGGTGAAAAAGAACCGGCGCGTTTCGAGCTGGATGTCCTCCACCACGCGGTCCACCTGCTGCTGCGTGCGATCGCCCACGGTGAACAGGTTGTCCTTGCTCACATTGCCGCGCTGCTGGGCCACGATGGTGCTGAAGCGCATGGCCCCGAGCTGGCCGGTGGCCTGCACCCCGTAGTTGTTGGACGGGATGCCGGAGGTGAGGAAGCGCGAGGTAGGGGCCTGGAACGACACGTTCCCCACTTCGAGCGACTGGAGCCGCTCGTTCGCCCGGCCCTGGTACCGGATGCCGATGTTGTTGGACGCGTCGAACTCCCGCTGGGAGTCGTAATCGACGTTCACCGCCACCCGGTCGGCCACGACGCCGGCTGACCGCAGGTTGAACTGGAAGTCGAAAGCCGGCTGAAAGAGGCCTCGGCAGCTGTTCCCCACGATCGTGAGCTGCGCCGTGGTGCACCGCTCATTCCGGGTGCGCTGGAGCTTGGACTCCAGGCGGGCGTTGAGATCGATGGCGATGTCGCCGAAGAGGTCCTTGCCGGTGTCGGCGGGGACTTTCAGGACCGGGCCCTTCGTGGTGTCCCGGCGGGGGGCGGGGGGCTGGGCGCTGTCCCGGCGGGCGGCGGGCGGCGGGGGTTGGGTGGCGGGAGTGGTTCCGGTGCTATCCCGGGTGGGCTGGACCTGCGCCATGGCGGATGGGGCAACCATGACCATGACCGATGCCACCGCTCCACACGCCACCGCCAGCAGCCTGCGCACCGAACTCCGGTTTGGGGGTACGACCAGTGATCCCGCTGGGGCGTTCGCCCGGGGGCCGGGGTACGGTCTCGATCGAGGGGCGGCCGGAATTGCAATTGGCCGCATTCCGCCCTTGATAAAGCGGGTGGTCTTCGGGGAATTTACGTCGTGAAGCTCCTTACCCGCTATGTCATCCGCGAGCACGCGGGGCCGCTCGTTTTCGCGCTGTCGGCCCTCACGTCGCTCCTCATGCTGCAATATGTGGCGCGTCAGCTGGCCAATTTGGCCGGCAAGGGGCTCCCGTGGGCGGCGATCGGCAAGTTCTTCGTGCTGTCGCTGCCGTTCACGATTGCCATGACGCTACCGATGGCCGTGCTGGTGGCCACGCTCTATGCGTTCGGGCGCATGGCGGCGGAGCACGAGATCACCGCCTTCAAGGCCAGCGGCGTCCGGGTGCGCAGCCTCATGGCCCCGGTGCTGGTGTGCGCCTTCCTGCTCTCGCTGTTCATGGTCTGGTTCAACGACCAGCTGCTGCCGCGCACGAATCACGAACTGCGCATTCTGAACAGCGACATCGCCCGCACCAAGCCCACACTCGCCCTCAAGGAACAGGTGATGAATCCCATCACCGAGCAGTTCTTCCTGCGGGTGGCGCGCGTGGATGCGCGAACGAACCGCATGTACGACGTGACCATCTACGATCTGCGGAAGGGGCCCGAGCGTCAGACGATCTACGCCGACAGCGGAGTCTTCCTGCTGGATGCGAAGGGGGAGAACCTGCAGCTGCAGCTGAATGACGGCCACGCCCAGGAATTCGCCCGCGGCGACCCGAAGCGACTGCAGCGCACGTTCTTCCGTGTGCAGACCGTGCAGCTGCGCGGCATCGTGCAGCAGTTCGAGGCCACCGCGGAAGACAACTACCGAGGCGACCGCGAACAGACGGTGTGCCAGATGCACCAGACCTACATGGAGAACGCGCGCGAATTCAAGCGGTTGCGCGATGAGTACATGGATCAGGCGGGGCGGCTGGCAGGCAAGGGGAAGACGATCACCGTGACGCGTGACCGCCCGGGCAAGGAGGTGCTCTCCACCTTCTACTGCGAGACGCTCGGCGCCCGCCTCGCGCAGCTCTTTCTCCCCAAGAAGGCCCGCGCGCAGACCATGCAGCCGGCGGCGCAGGATACGGCCAAACCACCGGTCACTCAGCCCGTGGTGCAACCTCCCGTTCCGGCTCCGGTGCCGCCGGTTGTCACGCCGCCGGTCACGGTGGAAGTGGACAGCGCCGCGCTCAAGGCGGCGATGCGGCGCGACAGCATCCTGCTGGACAGCATTCAGCGTGGCGTGCTCCCCGACAGTCTCAAGCCAGACAGCCTGAAGCAGAAGGACAGCACGGCCGCCGCGGCCACGGTGCTGGCCGATTCCACGTCGGTGTACGCCACGGCCATGCGCGCCGCACAGCAACAGTTGCTCGCCCAGCGCGAGGTGCTCGACGGCCTCGCCGTGGAGATCCACAAGAAGTTCGCGCTGTCGTTCGCCTGTCTCGTGTTCGTGCTCTTTGGCCCGCCCATCGCGCTGCGCTTCCCGCGCGGCGGTGTGGGGGTCACGATCGGCGTGAGCATCGTGGTCTTCGGTCTTTACTACGTGTGCCTCATGGGTGGCGAGGCGCTTGCCGACAAGGGCAAGCTCCCCGCGTTCATCGCCATGTGGATCGCCAACGTGCTCTTCTCGCTCATCGGGATCGCGCTGTTGTGGCGCGTGGAGAGCACCACCGACTCGTCACGTGGTGGCGGACTCCGGGAATGGCTGGCCGATCGTCGGGTGCGCCGGCAGCTCGCACGCGAAGCGAAGGTCGCCTCGAACGGCACGGTGACGGCATGAGCAGACGGCTCATCACCCCGCTCGACAAGTACATCGCCGGCGAGTTTACCCGCATTTTCGGGGTGACGATCCTCGGCTTCCCCGTGCTCGTCTTCGTCATCGACCTGGTGGACAATCTCCGCAAGTACCAGGAGAAGCAGCTCACCGCGAAGGCGCTGGCGCTCAGCTACCTGTACTGGATTCCCGATACGCTGTTCATGATCCTGCCGGCGGCCGTGCTGTTCGCGACGGTCTTTTCGATCGGCACCTTCACGCGCTATTCGGAAATCACCGCCGCGAAAGCGTCGGGGATCAGCTTCTACCGGTTCATCGCCCCCATTCTGGTCATGGCGACGTTCGCCATGGGGCTCGACCTCGTGTTCAGCGAAGTGGCCCCGCCGGCGAACGCCGAGCGCCTCAAGCTGCTGGCCGGCACCCAGACGGGGATGGACGACGACCGCTACAACTTCGCCTTCGCCAGCGATCAGGGGCGCACGTACCGCATCTACATGTTGAACGTGAAGGGCAAGCAGGTGAGCAACATCGAGATCGAGGAGCGCGGCACCCCGAAGAAGCCGGGGCTGCTCATCGCCGCGCAGCAGGGGGACTGGAACGCAAAGACCGGATGGCGGCTCAAGCAGGGGGTGCTGCACGTGATCCCCGACGAGACGGTCGACCTGGCGTTCACCTTCGACTCCCTCAGCGACCGCCATCTGCGCGAAACGCCGCAGGAGCTGCGAGCCAGTGAGCGCGAGCCGAGCGAGATGCGGTTCGCCGAGCTGACCCGTTTCATCAAGGTGCTGGAGCGCTCCGGGGCGGAGGTGAACACGCTCAAGGTGGAGCGGATGCTGAAGATCGCGATTCCGGTGACCTGCCTCATCATCGCCCTGTTCGGGGCCCCGCTGGCCACGAGCTCACAGCGCGGGGGCGCCGCCTACGGCATTGCGGTGAGCCTGGCCACCACGGTGTTTTTCCTCGTGCTCATCCAGCTCACCAAGGCCATCGGCGGCAAGGGGCTGATGCCGCCGGAGGTGGCGGCGTGGATTCCCAACCTCTTAGTGGGTACTTTCGCCATCATCCTGATGGCCCGTGTCCGCACCTGACGTCGTACCCGATCCCCGACTGATGCCCTCGTTCCGCCCCTCGCGCGCCACCGCCGTCCGCTGATGCCTGTCGCCTATACCTTGGGAATGGCCCAGCGGAAGGTGGCCGGTATCCTGCGCGCGTTCGGCAAACGGGCGTACTTCGCGCGCGACATCATCCGCGGCGTGCGCGACCCCGGGACCTGGGTGCCGGAGACGATCCGGCAAATGCGCAACATCGGCGTGGACTCGGTCCCGCTCGCCGTCATCGTGGCTGCGTTCCTCGGCGGCGTCACGGCATTTCAGACGCGCTATCAGCTGTTTCCGGGTGTCCAGCTGAGTGT
>Ga0164292_10003395_pt1 | contig 13028 bp, 8 predicted proteins | sample GEODES117metaG_FD_111486 | JGI IMG/M metagenome (GOLD analysis project Ga0164292, IMG submission 111486) | Eutrophic lake water microbial communities from Lake Mendota, Wisconsin, USA - GEODES117 metaG | ecosystem: Environmental > Aquatic > Freshwater > Lake | place: USA: Lake Mendota, Wisconsin... | reverse complement strand
TGGATCGTTCATGTCCGCCGGATTATAGCGCATGTAGCCGCCAAAGTACATAGTGGCAAAGATATCTGCCGACCCCAGGGGTCCGCCGCTATGGCCAGAACCGGCACGCACGAGCATGCGAATGATATCCCGGCGGATCTCATTGCCGATGGCCTTGAGATCGTCTGCCGACTGACGTTTGTTCGGGAACGTCGTGGTGTTAAAGTCCAGCGATGCCTTTACTTCTGCGGTCATGGTGTTTCTTTGCGTATTGTCGAAACAAATCAGCATCAAACTTACGGAGAAACAAAGTATGGTATCATTTTTGTTAATCGGCTATCTATGACAAAGATCCTGTTCGCTCTCGCATGTGTGTATGCCTTTATGGGCAGCGTGATGCTACATGCACAAGCCCCCTCCAGCTTCGGTACGGAGTTCATGATTGCCATTCCGCCGAATGACGCGCAGTCATACCCTGTGCAGGCATTGCAAATCATGATCGCCTCGCCGTTTGACGCAACGGTGCAGATCTTTGATTACGAACGGGGCTCGCAGCGCACGCGCAAGGTGCTTGCAGGAACAACACTACTGCTCTCCAACGAACGCGGCGAGACATCGTGGGCCTGGGAGGTCTGGGAGCCCGATGTTGCTCTGCGTAAAGGTGTGCGAATATCCTCCGACCAGCCAATTGCGGTATGGGTGCTGAACTCAAAAGTGGTATCGTCTGACGGCTACATGGCCTTGCCGATCCAGCAGTGGGGACGTGAGTACAGGGTTATGTCGTACTACGACTTCAACGAGGTACGCCCCTGGGCAGGGGGCTTCCTGATCGTGGCTAATGAGCAGACGTCCGTGCGGATTAAACTGCAAGGCTCCGATGTGGGAGCCGAGACGTCTGGTGGGAGGCGCATCGGCGACGAGTACACTGTGCTGCTTCAGGAAGGCGATGTCTACATGGTAACTGGCGATGCCACGACAAGAGGTGGGTTTGATTTGTCAGGCACGCATATCACAGCCGACAGGCCAATCGGTGTGTTTGGATTTCACCAGCGCACCACGATGCCGAATCTGCTGATCGAAGGCAACGGCAGAAATCACCTTGTGGAAATGCTTCCACCAGTACCCGCATACGGCACCAGCTTTACAACGCTTGAGTTTAACCGCGTCCGGAGCAATGGAATTGGGAGTGGGGATGTGTTCCGACTTGTGGCCTCAGAGAATAACACGCGATGGTCGTGCAGCTATTTCGACGTCCGTACCGGCGCCCTTCTCGGCAACCAAGGGGGCTTGCTGCCCCGCGCAGGAGACGTGGCAGACATTTCACAGACACAGCAGCCAACAGCCCTAGTGCAGGGTCTGGCATTGTGGGAGTCAGACAAGCCGGTGGCCCTGATGCAGTATTCGTGCTCCAGCACGTTTGATGGCGACAGCAATCTGGACCCCATGATGATCAGCATAAGTCCAGATAACACAATGACTTCCAAAGTCACAGCGGTCATGGCTCAGTCGCAGCAGTTTCAAACACATCATGTGTCTGTCGTAGTACGGACATCCCGAGCAGACCCCGAGTATGCAGCGAATCTTGCATCTATCCGCCTAAACGGCTCTCAGTTGCCTGTTCGGCATGTTGCCAACGACGTGCACGTGGCAACTGTAATGCTGCAGAATGAGCAAACGGGAAGCGTTGTTATCCAGGCCGCCCCCAATGTTGCAATCAGCGGCACAGTCTACGGCAACAGCCTTGTTGATGCCTACGGTTGGGCCATGGCTGGGGGTAGCCCCCAGAGACAGACCGGCGCAGCCGATGAACAATCAACCAGCAGCAGTGTCCGAACGTGGCACGACGATGCCAACTATATGCTGCACATAGACTTACAGAATTCCCCAGCATACACAACCGTACATCTTTACGACATTCAGGGGACGTGCCTAGCAACAGCAACCGGGGCAAGTCAACAGTTGACACTTTCCACAGCCCAGCTTGCCGCAGGAGCCTACCTTGTTAGGGCTGTAGATGCCGCCGGCGAAAGCGTCACAACAACGTTGACAATCCGCTAGCCCCCTCAAAAAAACTGCCTCAAACGGGTGCCTTCATACGAAGATTTTGGTTATCATAGTGACTATGGACGAGGAATAGGCTTTCTACGGTCTAAGCCAACGTCCTACTTACGTCGCAAACAAAACTCTTTTAGATGTTTGGAGGCCTCATGTACCAGCGATACGCATCGCGAATTGCAGTAATTGCTACGCTCATCCTCGTAGCATTCTATTCTGCATCTGCTCAAAAACGGAAGATCCCTTCTGTTGAGCATATGCTTAACACCGGCTCGCAAGGCACGGAGTTCTGGATCGCCATTCCACCGAATGAGATCAACCCATACCCCGTAGACGAGCTGGAAATCTATGTTGCATCGGCCTTCGATACAGACATCGAAGTGTTTGATGCCGCAGGAGACAAGAAGTATCGCCGTACGCTGAAGTCGTACGAAGTGCGTACGCTCTCAGACTCAAAGGGCGAAACAAACTGGACATGGGAGCTTCGCGAGCCGGAGCAAGTAGTACGCAAGGGCGTCCGCATCACTGCGAAGAAGCCGATCTCTGTGTACGTACTGAATTCAAAAGCAGCTACTTCTGATGGCTACATGGCAATCCCGGTTAATGGCTGGGGCACCGAATACATGTGCACATCGTACTACGATTTCCGTGAGTTCGACAACTGGGCAGGGGGCTTTGTAATCATTGCCCGCGAACAGTGCCAGGTAGACGTACTCCTGCGCGGTACAGGCAAAGAGTCGGCTACAACAGCGCTTGGAAAGAAGATCGGCGAACGTTTCACACTCACCATGGATGAAGGTGATGTGTACATGATCCACGGCGACGGACAAACACGCGGAGAGTTTGACCTTTCGGGTTCAATCGTAAAGGCAACGGCTCCTATCGGATTTATTTCGTTCCACATGCGTTCTACGATGCCAAACCTGCTCGTAAATGGCAACGGACGAAACCACCTGGTTGAAATGACTCCTCCCGTTACAACATGGGGTAAACGTTACGTTACGGTTGAACTCCAGCGTGAGAACCGTAACAACCAAGGTAAGGGCGACGTCTTCCGCGTCTTTGCCAAGGAAGGTGGAACCACATGGACGATGACGTACTACGACAAGGTCTCGAAGAAGATCCTTGGCAGAGGGGGCGGACTTCTCCAGAAGGATGGTGAGTTTACAGACATTGCACAGACGGGCGCACCAACTACGATCACACACGGCTACTCAGTCTGGACTGCGAACAAGCCGATTTTCGTGATGCAGTATTCATGTTCGCAGTCATGGGATGGCGACCCAATCCTTGACCCGTTCATGATCAACGTTACACCGGAAGAGCAGTTCCTCACGTCAACGATCTTCCAGTTCCCAACCGCAGCAAAGTTTACAAAGCACCGTCTTAACCTGATCATCAAGACAGACACAAGCGACCCGAACTATATCGACAATCTCAAGTCACTTGAGATCGACGACATCCCAGTTTGGAAGCACCCACAAGCTCAGTCGCCAACGCTCCTCTTCACGAAGATGCCGAATGGTTTGCACTGGACCACACTTGACTTCGGTAACGAACCAAAGGCTCACAAGATCAAGAGCAACGGTCTCGTAAGCTTCGGTGGATACATCTACGGCTTCGGTTTCGTTGACGCGTATGGCTGGCCTGCAGCTGCTGGCTTTAAGCCAACAACATCTGTTGACACCATGCCCCCTGTTATCAAGGGCGATTCACTTTGCGGCGACTATACCTTTACAACAACAGAACTTCGCAACATTCCTGATCCACCGCTGCCTGTGCCGCGGGATACAGACCAGGTTGAAACCGGTATCGCGCTCATCGACACGCTCGAAGGAGCAAACAGCTACAACTACAAGCTCGAACTTGTAACAGATCAGATCTTCCCTCAGACTCCGTCGTTCAGGAAGTTTGAATACAAGTGGACTGTTATCGACAAGAGCAAGGACGCCTACTGCGTGTACTTTGTAGCCGACTGGGCGGGCAACATCACGCTCGACACATGTCGCTACTTTGCAGATAAGCTTGTGTTTAGTCCAGCCCCACTCAGCTTTGGTAAGATTCGATTGGGGTCGAGTAAGGCGCTCGTGCTAACGATCTCCAACAACTCCGATGCGCAGGTCAAGCTTACAGAAGCAAAGATCAAGGCCGGTACGTACTTCACTGTTACGAACGGCAGTGTTCCGCCAGTAGTTACTATCCCAGGCCGCGGCAAGCACGAGATCACCATCCAGTACAACGGAACACGTGAGACAACAGACGTGCTCAAAGACTGGGATAAGGATACACTCATCGTAAAGACAGAGTGCGGTGAATTCAAGCATCCGCTCACAGGTGTTGCAGCTATCCCACGCATCAAGGTCAAGGACTTCGACGCTGGTACACGTTCACTGAACGAGAAGTACTGCGCTGCTATCACGATTGAGAACCCAGGTTCCGACACACTCGTTGTAACATCGCTCACGGGCTACCAGGGCACGAACTTCTCGCTCTCAACACCATTTACTCCGGCACTTCCGATCATCGTACTACCAAAGCAGACGGTTGAACTCAAGGATGTATGCTTCCAGAGCGCGAACATCACAGACGACAACATCAATGTTACGTTCAGCAACAATGGTGACGGTCCAGACTCAGTGTCAAACTGGCGCGGTAATACACAGACGCCAGGTCCTGGCATCATCGGTTATGACTGGGGTGCGCGCCGCGTTAACACGCTGCATGCTGCAAATGCACGCGTATTCAACACAGGAAACCAGAAGCTCACACTCAACAATGTGACTTTCGCCGATGGCTCGAAGTTCTGGCCTGCTGGTTCAGATGACAACAACTTCGTCTTCAAGATCGGCAGCATCATCAAGAATGGGGCTCCTGTTCCAACAGCAGATCTTTCTGGTGACACTGTTGACGTAGAAGTGTTCTTCCGCCCTGCCACAGATAACCAGCCATATCTGGTAGACATCAAGCCAGTATGGTCGGACAAGCAGGAAGATCGCACAGCAAAGCTTGCAGGCGAAGGCATCATTCCTCGGATTAACTCGCTGCCAGTGAACCTTACGTGCGCAGAAACTCCTGAAATCGTTAAGGAAGGTACAAGAGACATTACAATCACCAACGGCGGCACAATGCCACTGACGGTAACGTCTATCCAGCTTCAGGGTACAGTACCTCCAGGCTATCGCATTGTGACTGCTCCGGCCACACCGCTTACAGTTGCGGCGAACGGTGGTGCTGCAGTTATCACACTTGGTTACACGCGTCCTGCAGGTGAGACAAACGGATCGAGTGTAACGCTCGAGATCGTACACGATGCAACACCAGGCACTGGTAAGGATGCAACAACACTCGCTCCTGTTGGTCCACACACGCAGGTTCTAACAGTTGGCCAGTGCGGTACGCCAGACTTTAGCGTAACAAACTGGAATGCTGGTAACGCTCGCGTTGGATGTGATCTGCCAGTAGGAACCTTCGACATCAAGTACGAAGAAGCCAATAACACATCTGACCCAATCGAGATCAACTCCATCACAGAAGGTGGTGCGGATCAGGCAAACTTTGAAATCATCGGATACCTCGATAATGCTGGTCAGCCAGTGGCTCTCCCGCTTGTTATCGCAAAGGGTCAGACATTCAAGGCTCAGGTTCGCTTTACACCAGACGCTGTGCGTGCATTTAGTGCTCAGTACACTGTTGCTGGATTTGTCCGTGGCAATTCAACGCCTATCGCACCGAAGACAGTAAACGTTTCTGGTGTTGGATACACAATCCCAATGACGTTTAACCTTACCAACGACCTCAACGGCGCAAGCCGTGAGCCAGGTAAGAATGTTTCGTTCGCTGTAGACGGTCAGTGTGCCGACTGGACAAATGCCGACCTGAAGTCGATCACTGCAACAGTGATCTACAACCCGAAGGCAATCTCGTACAATGCCGGTTCGGTTCGTACAGCTGCCTCGATGAATGGCTGGAACATTGCTGATCCAACCGTTACAACCGTAAGCGCCACACAGGCTCGCATGACGTTCACAGCAACGGGTACAAACCGCATCAGCGCAAATGGTCCGCTCTTTACGTTCGAAGCACAGCTTCTACTGGCCGATGACTTCAAGAGCAAGCAGGATCTCGAAGTTCTCTTCCCAACGCTACCATGCTTGATCCCATCAACCACGGGTACGGGTACAGAGATCTTCAACTGCGCTCTTACACGCCGCGTTGTCGAAGTATCAAAGGGCACAACATCGATCAAGCCTATCAACCCGAACCCAGTAACAACTGGTACAGCCCGTGTTGAATTTGGCGTTGGCCTTGCAGCTCCGGTAACCATCGACCTCGTAAATGCACAGGGTCAGGTTGTTCGCACATTCGTAAACAACACCATGGAAGTTGGCACGTACGACATGACGTTCAGCACTGAAGGTCTTGCCCAGGGCACATACTTCCTGCGGATGCGCAGTGCCGACAAGCACCTCTCACAGCAAGTGGTAATCGGCAACTAAGACCACTACGTAGCACAGATTCTCTTCAACGGCAGCCCGGAGACGGGCTGCCGTTTCTATTTCTGGCACAGTTGTTGGTGCACTGTTTTTTGATTACTTTTACGACTGTTCGTGAATACCTACATAAACGATATCGCTTCTTTTGCATCGCGTCTGCTTCTTGTAGCTGCCGTACTGGTGTATTCCTACGCCACAGCAAGCGCTGATAACGCGAAAAAGTCGGTCGCCGGCAAGCAGCAGAAGTCCGTTGCGTCTCCTGTACTGCCTATGGCAAGCGGCACGGTCTATGCGTCTGTAAAAGCAGTTGCAAGCCGCACAAAGGCGCTGGCGAAGACAACAGGCAAAGTGAACGCTGGGAATGATTCAACAGGGCGTGACAATCGAATTCTCTTTGCACGGACCTCCGGTGACGTGTTTACCTCACGTATCGAGTTGGCAACCGAAGAGCCCCTCATAGAGATTGGCATCTATAACATGCTCGGCAAGCGCGTGATGGATGTTTACAAGGGGGCTTCTGGGCGTGGACAGCAGGAGTTTACACAGAGCTTGGCCGAACTTCCGGATGGGGTGTATATCTGCATTCTGCAGGGCGACAACTTCCGTAAGGCTGAAAAGTTCTATTTCCGTCGCTAAGCAAACAATTGCATGAAATCTAAGAGCCGCCTTGAGCGGCTCGTTTTTTTTCGAGGTACCTATGAAGTTCGCAACCAAAGCAATACACATTGGACAAGAGCCAGAGAAGCTCACAGGCGCAGTAACCGTGCCGTTGTTTCAAACCTCTACCTACGCACAGCTTGAGATCGGCAAGCACACCGGTTTCGAATATGCCCGCACGCAAAACCCAACACGGTTTGCATGGGAAGAGAACCTAGCAGCAATGGAGGGCGGCGTTGACGCATTTGCATTCGGAAGCGGACTTGCCGCCGTGGATGCTGTAATGCGACTGTTGTCTGCCGGGGATCATGTGATCATGGCAGAAGACATGTACGGCGGAACGTACCGTTTGGCCGAGCGAATCCTAACCCGCTTTGGACTGTCGTTCTCGTACGTTGATATGCGAGAGATGAAGAATATCGAAGCAGCGATCAAGCCGAATACGCGCATGGTGTACACCGAAACACCTACGAACCCGATGATGACCATCACAGATCTTGCAGCCGTTGCGTCTGTGGCAGCTGCGCACAATCTGTTAATGGTGGTAGATAACACGTTTGCTACGCCGTACCTGCAGCGTCCGCTCGAACATGGCGCTCACATCGTGCTGCATTCGGCAACGAAGTACCTTGGCGGACACAGCGACCTTGTAAGTGGCATCGTTACAACAAGCAGAGAGGACATTGCGGAACAGCTCGGCTTTCTCCAGAATGCCGCCGGCGCAGTGCCGGGTCCGTTTGACGCGTGGCTGCTACTGCGGTCTTCAAAGACGCTCGCTGTCCGTATGGACCGTCATTCATCCAATGCAATGACGATTGCAGAGTTCTGTGCTCAGCACCCAAAGATCAAAGCAACACACTACCCAGGCCTACCATCGCACCCTCAGCACGACATCGCAAAGCGCCAGATGTCTGCCTTTGGCGGCATGATCTCCATTGAGCTGGGCTCGCTAGAGCGCGCCGTCGAGGTAACAAACAAGCTTAAGCTCTTTACCCTGGCAGAGTCGTTAGGGGGCGTAGAATCGCTTGTATGCCATCCAGTAAGCATGACGCATGGTTCGATTCCTAAGGAGCAGCGGGAACGCCTTGGCGTAACAGACGGGCTCATCAGACTTTCCTGCGGTATTGAAGACGTGGAAGATTTGATGCTGGATGTTGAACAGGCTCTGGCCTAACCCAAACACGACGATAACAACACCCGCACTCCTCTATATTTGCACATGATCCTTACCGACGCAGAAATCCTGGCATGCATGGAGAAAGGCAGTATCAAAGTTGAGCCTTTCGACCGTGCCTATCTTGGCTCCAACTCCTACGACGTGCATCTTGGCGGCATGCTTGCCGAATACGTTAATCGCGAGCTGGATGCAAAGAAGCATAACAAGATCGAGCTCTACCCGATCCCTGAAGAAGGCATCGTACTTGTTCCTGAGAAATTCTATCTCGGTGTTACTCAGGAGTACACCGAGACGCTGGAGCATGTACCGTTTCTTGAAGGCAAGTCCAGCGTTGGACGTCTAGGAATAGACATCCACGCTACCGCTGGTAAGGGCGACATTGGCTTCTGTAATTTCTGGACACTTGAGATAAGCGTAAAGCAGCCAGTACGGGTCTACGCAGGCATGCCGATCGGACAGCTGATCTATTTCAAGGTAGAGGGTGATGTGATCAACCCGTACAACGCTAAACCGTCAGCGAAGTACAATGCTCGTGCACCGATTCCTGTGGAGTCGATGATGTGGAAGAACTTCCCTCCAGAAGAGCAGAAGTCATGATACGCGCAGCACTGCTCATGCTCGTATGTGCTGCCATGCTCGCCGCATGCGGCGGCGACGGCGAGTACGACCCGAATGAGCTAACGGTGGCGCGTCAGGAAAAGGATGCGATGTTTCGTGATAGCGAGAACAGCCCCATTCCTGTTGATCAACGCTCTGGATTTACGGGGCTAAAGTACTTTGATCCAGATCCAGAATATGTGGTAACGGCTACATTTACGGAATCCTCAAAGCCAGATACAATTACGCTTCAAACGTCGAAAGCCTCGAAACGGCAGGCAGTGCGAGCAGGTCGTTTTTCATTCGAACTGCAGGGAAAAAACCTTAAGCTATGGGCGTATACGTTCATCGACGCTGAAGCAGATGATTCGTTTTTTGTCCCGTTCACCGATAAGACTACCGGACACGAAACCTATTACGGCGGGAGATATCTCGATGTGCCAGTGCTCGAAGAGGATGAGTACCTCCTAGATTTCAATCAGGCATACAATCCTTTCTGCGCATACAATCCCAACTTTACATGTCCTCTTGTACCAGCAGAGAATGATCTGCTGATAGCTGTCCGTGCAGGAGAGAAAAAGTGAGAGTGTGCTGGCTGCTGATGATTACAACTGCACTCTTTGTGCAGTCGTGTCTGTTCGTGAAAGCACCTGAAGAAAAGATCGACGTTCAGAACGTTGCACTAAGTCCGCAGCCCGAGATCGAAATGAGCGACAACCTCGTACGTACGCGTGCAGGCGATCTCATTGCCTTGCTGCCAAAGGGGTGGGTCTTTCTAGATACACGCAACGAAGCATCAGCAGATATTCTTTCGGTGGCCGTAAATCCGGACTACACCCTGTCGATGGTGGTTTCTTCGATCGCTGCCGCAGAATCCTCAAAAGAACGTATGGCAAGTGAAGGCCTCCTGGGCCTTGCCCGAGCAGCCTTCCAAAAACACGTCCGCAAGACCGGCGGAACAGCCAAGATCGTAGGCGCATATCGTATTGCCGAACTCGGCGCACGCACGTTTGCCGGCTTCGACTTTAGCACAACAGGCGGCGGGATGCGCACCCGCTGCGCGGTATGCACATCTTCGCTCGGCAACCATTACGAGATCTCACTCGTACCGCTAAATGTTACCGGCAGGGATCTTCCTGATACACAAGAACAGGATCGGATCTTTCGGTCGATTCTCGCAACAGTTCAATACTGATCATGCAGCTTTCTGAAGACACACTGGCCGTTATCAACTACCTTCACGAGGCCATTGAAGGGGGCTTACGCAAGCGTAACGACGTAGCAGTAGTTCTCGAACTTGCTGCCGCTACCGACGATGCAGAGACGTTTAACAACGTTACTCGACTTGGCACTGGAGCGTGGAAGGTCTATTCAACCCTTCGCCGCGTAAAACCTGGCGATGAAGGATACCGTCTGCTCGAAGAAGAGTTCGCACGTCAGATCAATGACCTCCGCGAGAACCTTGCTACCCTGATGAACAACGCCGATGATGAGACGCTTAAGCGCTTTGATGAGGTATACTTCGGTATGACGCAGGGCGTACTTCGCAACCTTGTGGACTTGTCGCACGACCTGTCCAAGATCAAGGATCTTCAGCGGGGGTAGCCCCTTTCCGAAAGTAGTCCCTCGCGAGCGACAAGGCGCGTTGATGACGTTTCCGCATTGCTGGTGGACTCACCTGAAGCTCATCAGCGATGACGCGAAGCGGCGCTCCATCCAGATAATGCCGTCGCAGAATCAACGCATAGTGATCTGGCAGCACGCGCAGAACGCACTGCACATCAAGATCCTGATCGATGTTCTGCTCGCTTAGCAGGCAGCCCTGCTCCTCCTGCAGGGTCTCCCACCCAAGAGCGGTATCCCTATCCGGGTAGAGAAATCGCTCGCGATGTTGAACAAGCTTCAGCATCATGCGCTTGGCGATCACCGTTGCATAGGCCTGCTGATTATCGGGTGCCTCGCAAAGCTGCTGTCGCTCCCACGAGTGCACCACTGTAGCCTGAATCACATCATGCACATCATCATACTGCGACCGTGCAAATGTGCGTGTGATCATACGGTAGAGTTCCGACTTATCGATCTCCATACAAAAACGCCCCCTGTATTGCTGCGATGTGTCGCAACGTAGAGGGGGCGTTGTGTTTCAACAATTGGAAGATCGAGAATGTGCATTCTCAGTATGTGAAGGTTATCTCTCCCGACGAGAACGGCGCTGTGAGTGTTTTCACCGGTAGCGCTGTATTGTCTGAAGCACCGCCCAGGGGATCGAACTTCTGGATGCCGCCCAGGAATGCGAAGACGTCGTCCTGTACACGTGCTGGCGTCCCGTTGATAGACGCACTTGCAGGCTGAACACCACCGTGAATAACCACGCGAAGATACTTGAACCCGCTCTGGAAGGCACCACGCGCAGCCGACACAGACAGTGTGCGCTTGGCTGCATTGTGCACGATGGAACGCGATACGCTTGTACCCTTTTCATAGTCGTAGCTCTTGCCGTCATCATCATACCACGTTGCTGTGCGTGTTGTGCTGCCCGGCCAGATGTGAACACGGAGCGTGTCTGAAGGCAGTTCCTTCGTTGACTGAACAAGCGACTGCGCAAAGAGGATACCGCCCTCGCGGACAAAGATCGGAAGCTTCTCAATCGGCGAATCAACGATTACGCTGCTACCCCCAGCAAATGAAGCACCATCATGCAGAGAATACCACGAGCCCCCTGCTGGAAAATACACGCGGGTAAAACGCTCGTAGCTTGGCGTAGGACATATCATAAGATCTGCACCAACAGTAAACTGATGCAGATACTGCCAGTCATAAACGTTGTTATCAAATGGATGTTCAATCACCATTGGCCGCATGATTGGGAGCCCCGACACTGATGCTTCGTGGAAGGCCGAATACAACGTAGGCATCAGGATGTAGCGCATAGAGATATAGTTACGACAGATCTGCTCTACGCGCTCGCCGAACGACCATGGTTCCTGACTCTTGTTATCGATGGCAACGTGAGCACGGAAGAAGGGCGTAAAGGCACTGATCGTTGTCCATCGAGCAAAGAGCTCCTTCGACGGATTGCCTGTAAAGCCCCCTACATCCATACCTACGAATGGCACACCTGTTAGTCCCATGCTGTTCAAGAGACGGATGCCGGCCATCATGTGGTCGTCGTTTGACTGATTATCGCCCGTCCACACGGCGCTATAGCGCTGTATGCCGCTATATCCTGAGCGTGTAAGGATAAACGGACGCTCGTTGCCAAGAAGCTTGCGAGTTCCTTCGTACGTAGAGCGAGCCATCTGCATGCCGTAGACGTTGCGACCTAGGAGGTGGGTAGCTCCCGTTCCCTCGAAGCCAAAGAGGATGTTGTCTGGCATGAACTGACCCCACGTGGCGATCTCGTTCATGTCGTTCCAGAATCCACGCACGCCGTCTTTGACGAGTCCAGAAAACTGTTCACCCCACCACTGGCGGGCCTTGGGCATGGTAAAATCTGTAAAGTGACACCAGCCCGGCCATACCTGACCCTGATAAAGACTTCCATCGGAGTACTTCAGGAAGTGGTCCTTGGCAACTCCTTCGTCATACTGCTTGTATCCCTTTTCAACCTTAATGCCGGGATCGACGATCACGGTTGTATTGAAGTTTAGCTTCTGCAGTTGATCAAGCATTCCTTTCGGGTTTGAGAATCGAAGTGAGTCCCACGTAAAGAGCTTGTAATCCTGCATGTAGTGAATATCCAGGTAGATCACATCTGCTGGAATCTTGCGCTCACGAAATGTGCGGGCAACATTGAGCACCTGGGTATCCGGGTAGTACGAGTATCGGCACTGCTGATATCCAAGCGCCCACTTTGGAGGCATCGGTGTAGTACCCGTGAGCTTTGCATAGGAGCTGATGATACTTGGTACAGATGAACCGGCAATAACGTAATACCGAAGATCACCGTCTTCAACACCGAAGGAGGAAAAGCGATTGTTCGATGCGCCAAAGTTGAATCGTGTACGTGAGCTGTTATCGAGAAACAACCCGTACATCGCAGAACGTGAGTGGAGTCCGATGTAGAACGG
>Ga0164292_10003393_pt1 | contig 13032 bp, 18 predicted proteins | sample GEODES117metaG_FD_111486 | JGI IMG/M metagenome (GOLD analysis project Ga0164292, IMG submission 111486) | Eutrophic lake water microbial communities from Lake Mendota, Wisconsin, USA - GEODES117 metaG | ecosystem: Environmental > Aquatic > Freshwater > Lake | place: USA: Lake Mendota... | reverse complement strand
ATTTAGAAAAGAAAACCACGTCCGATTTGGACGTGGTGGACGAGTCGTAAAATTCCACTCAACATTTCTGACTTCTTTATATGGGAGTTACCTCATGGGTTACTACGTTCGTGCTTTGCCTTGGAAGAAATCTGATCCACGGTGGAAGGTGCAATTCGTTTCTTATAAATCCAAAGACACAAAAAAATCCAACACCATCAAGGCCAAAAAAGAATGGGATGTTGATCCTGATCGTTGGCGCACACTTGGATTTCATAAAATGATGACTCTCGATGAGGCAAGGATTCGTGCTCGGCAATTGAATGCTCAAGACTTTGTGAAGAGACAAGAGGAGAGGATTCAGAGAATTGCTATTGAAGAGAATAATAACAAAAAGAAATATGACTTTGTTATTCCGATTGAATTTGTTGAAGAGTTTGAGAATCGCTTTTACGCACAAGAGATGTTGAAACAAGGAAAGGAAGACGTAAAACATCCCATGCTCGCTCAAAGTGGAATGCCGCCAAGAAAATGATTGTCGCACTCAAGATAGATCCTTCAGAGTGGTACTATTACAACAAAGAGATTTATGATTATTTCCATGAGCAGCAGCTGAGCATTAGCTACAGTATTTCAATATTAAGCCTTGTGAACGCCTGGGGCTATTTCATTTGCCGAAAACTCGCGAAACCTTTCCTACCTGTGACTCGTCCGCGAGGGTATGAGAGGCAACGCCTTTTAGATGCTCACTATCAGAAAAATAAAAATAGTCGTAAGGCTTCTGACCCGCTTCCTCCAGAAGTGCTTAATCAAGCAGCTTGTAAACTGAATCAGGCAAATTTCAACTGGCTCTTTCTTTCAGTGTGGTTGGGGCTCAGGCCTCAGGAAATTGATAATCTTCATGAAACCGAGCTTTGGAGAGTTGAGACTCCCTTCATGGGGAGAAAAGTCTTTTGGATCTTTCAAACGAAGGTCATAGCTCTTCCACCAGAGGATCGATGGAAGCCGATTCCTATTCTTTACGAGGAGCAGGAGTTTGCTATGAGGATAATTGAGTCAGGGAATTTCAAAAGACCTTTGGTGAAAACCATGAGGCAGTATTTTTCAAAAGACATTGATCTTTATGGCGGAAGGAAAGGCTTTACTGATCTAATGCTTTCAAAGGGAAATACCATTGAGAACATTTCGATCTGGATGGGGCATAGTACACTTGATCGGACTTGGCGAAGTTATAAGCAAAAGATGAAGTTTCACTTGTAAGCTTCTGACCTCAGGAAGCTCTCATGGGTGCAAATAATTACATTTCTAGTCGCTATCTGGTTGAAATCACTTTGCTTGTGTGTTGTACATAATTACCATAATTTTTAAGGTAATTATGTTACAATAATATAAAAGACGGGATCTTAACCATAGAGGATACGGTATTTATGCAAGAAGCTAGCATCCAACAAAATAGAGAAAGATTGATGAGAATTGCTTTGGAGCAAGGAGGCCTCTTCACTGCAGACCAGGCTATTCAAAGTGGTTACGATCAAAAAAATCATCACTACTACGTGAAGACTGACCAGTGGGAAAAGGTTCTAAGGGGTATCTACAGATTTAAGCCGATAGAGTCGGATCTCAGTGAGTATTGGCTTTGGTATCTTTGGTCTGAGGATAGAAATAAAAAACCACAGGCCGTGTTTTCTCATGAAACAGCTCTCATGCTGTATGAACTATCCGATATAAATCCGGCCAAGATACATATTACTGTTCCAAAAAAATTTCGAAAGGGCAGTGAAATTCCAAAGATTCTTGTGATTCATAAAAAGAATATTTCGGAGACTGATACAAAAACAATGAATGGGTTCAAGGTCACAACAGTTCTGAAGACTCTACTTGATCTTATTGAAGAGCGAAGAATTTCAGATGAACTAATTGAGCAAGCCACGAAAGAGGCCCTTCTGAAAGGCTATCTATCTAAGGCAGATATTAAAAAAAATGAAAAGCTGGCAAGGTACGCGATATGAAGCCGAATCAAAAATATAAAACGCCACAAAACTTCAGGAGTGCTGTTCAGGAAAAACTGAAGTTGATCTCTAGAAATGACGGAGTCGATATCATGAGACTCTATCGTCAGGTTGGTTATACTCACTTCCTCGCAAGACTATTCAGGGATAAGACTGTGCCTTGGGTGCTAAAGGGTGGCCATGCTTTAGAGCTGAGATTACAAGAGTCGAGGGCCACGAAGGACATAGATCTCGCCTTGAAAGAAACCAATTTTTTTAGAGGAAGCGACAGCGAAAAGATTGATGCGATAAAAGAAGCCCTCATTGAAAGAAGTCGAATTGATCTTGGAGATTATTTCGAGTTCCTCATAACGGGACCGAAAATGGAGCTTGATGCTGCTCCATATGGCGGAGCAAGGTTTCAGGTTGAGGCACTCCTCGATGGAAAGCGATTTACTATTTTTGATCTTGATATTGGTATTGGAGACGTTTGGATCGAACCACATGATGAGCTAGAGCTGAAAAACTATTTGGACTTTACTGGATTCGAGACCCCAAAGATCGGAGTTATCAATATAGAACAGCATTTTGCGGAAAAGATTCATGCGTACACTGTTCCTAGGCAGAGTGAAAATTCCAGGGTTAAGGATTTAGTGGACCTTTATCTCATAGTTAAAAATGAGAAGTTGAATCCTGAACTATTGAAACAATGTTTAATGGAAACTTTTTCTAGGCGAGAGACACATGATTTTTCGACTGAACTCAAGGCGCCGCCTTTAAGTTGGGAGAAGCCTTTTAAGAATTTTGAACTTGGTATAGAGATGGATGATTGTTTTAAATTAGTTGTTTCATTTGTGAAAAGTCTTTAGGAGCGAATTCAGATTGTTTGAATCCCAGTCTTTTGGGAGATATAACAGTCTGTTGGATAGGATGTGAAAAGATGGAACATGTTTATAATCAAGCTAACTTAGCTATGATCCTTTTAAAAATCGTGGGGGGGCTCCTTCTCATTGCAGGAACCTTTTATCTCCTCAATAATCGCCCAGTCTTTCTACCTCAATGGAGAAGAGTTGCAGGACTTGGATGCGTTTTCGGTGCATTGAATGCAGGCATAGTTATAGTCTTAGGTCAGATTGCATATTTTGCGACACCTGTGATTGTGATAACTTTTATGGGCTTGTACTGTTTTAATAAGTTACCACTTTATAAGGTCAAGCATCTTGTAGGACTCTCGCTGGCCTTCATACTTTCTTCGGTGACATTTTTCATTGGAATTGCCGGAACCTTTTTTCATTTAGCCGTTGAAGGGAAGATCTAATTTATGGAAGGTCCAAAAATCCTTACCCTGATGCTCGAGGCAAGACTAGAGGTTTATCAACTCATCGATTCCCAATATAAACCGATGCCAAAAAAGTCCGATGGGTCTTTTGACGAATATGCCAAAGGCTTGGGCAATAATGACATTGATGCTTTAAGGCATGCCTATGTCAGTGGAAGATACACCATGGAATTTGATGAAGAGACGGCTGATATCTTGGGACGTTTAAATGAGTTTAAGAATTTTAATTTTGGCACTAAAGAAGTCCCCAGCGAGAATATGGATCTTTGGAATAATGCCGTTGGCTGCCGTTATGGGAAAAGGCAAAAACAGGCAAGGAGCTTTTCGATTTCTTGATCAAGGCACTAAAAGCTGGGGAGCTAATCATAGATTTGAAGGACAAAAGAAAATATAAAGGTGACAAGAGCATCAAAAGAATTCCGAAGTCTTTTGTTATTAAAATCAAAGAGTCTAAAACTGGCGCTAATGTTGAATTTTTTGATGTACGCAAAAAATTACTCATGACAAAAGAGATTTTTATCTCATCTATCAAACAGGGAAAATATCCTGGATATGCGGTCAGGAGACATCAGTCCGGAGAATTCCCTTATTCAACGAGGGATAGGTTTAGTTTCAATAATCTTGGCTAGACTACATGGTGAGATAGTCATAAAATTGTTTTAAACGTGCTCTTTTTTTGAGAGTAGGCCTTGTGAAAGTGAAAATGATCGCGGAACTCACAAGATGATTTGAAGCCTTTGGTTTGTGGCTATTTTGGCTATAAAAGCGCTCTAAGTTTTTGCAATTAATGTCCACCGACACCTCCACCAAGATTTTTTATGCCCAAAAATCTTTAGGGAGTTGATGGTAAAGAGAAAACACATGGTTCGAAAAAATTAGCAGAATGCTAATTTTTGTGAGCGAAGCGAATTCATCGAAGGGCATGAGCCCGAAGACATTCCCACCACCTCCATCATCACGACTTGTCGATTCATGTTTTTTAATCCATTTCTTATTTGATACAATCACTTTGTTAGTGAAAGGAAGTTTGTATGAAAAATATTGTTTATATTGCCACAAGTATGGATGGGTATATTGCAACCAAAGATGGCGGTTTGGATTGGTTAAATGAAATAGGTGATCCGGATTGTGGTATTGGATTTTCAGAATTTATGGATTCAATAGATGCACTCGTAATGGGTAGAAATACTTATGAGAAGGTGCTTAGTTTTGGTATTGAATGGCCCTATTTAAAAAAAGTTTTTGTTTTAAGTAATACGTTAAAAAAAGTTGATCCATCTGTTGCGGGGAAAGCGGAAGTCATAAATGGAACTCTTAAAGAAATTATTGGAAAGCTAAATGATGCTGGTTATGAACATTTATATATCGATGGAGGCAAAACAATTCAAAGTTTCTTAAAAGAAGACCTCATTGACGAGATGATTATTACAAAAGTTCCTGTTGTATTAGGTGAGGGAATTCCACTCTTTGAAAATAATGACCATGAATCGCGATTTAAACTAGTCGCCTCTATGGAAGGTAATAATGGAGCGATCCAATTTCATTACAAAAGAGATTCGTTTTAGTCATCTGTAGTAAATGCAGCTTCTTTATCCAAGATGCTTCCGTTTCTTAATCTGAAATGTAAATCGTTCTAGTTGATGGCTTCCATCTCGAAGTCAGATAAGGCCCCAAAAAAGCCTTTCTTAGTCCATTTACAATAAGATTTTTCGGCATCGAGGTTGGCGCCAAGTTTTAGACGGACAGACCCTTCAAAAAGTTTCCCTCGACGCTCGGCCTCAAATTTAACCTTGAAGCATTTCATATCCTGGGCCGGGCAGTTTGAATCTTTAATCAGGTCCAAAGATTGGTTTACTATTTGAATGTCAGTAGCAATGAGCTCATTACTGATATTATTTTTAGCACAATTAATTATTTCCTGAGTTGTAGGAAAAGCGTGGGCCGCCGATGCGAGAAGAAGATAAAAAGAAATGCAGGCAGCTTTGTTCATAAAATTTTCCTAGTCGAGGTTTGAGTTATTTTATTGAGGGGAAGGGAATGATTCAACGAGATTGAATTTATTCTATGGAACTGTCTAGTTTCTATACAGTTGTATATGCCCGTCACCCCACTTCATTTGGACAAATTCCTAGTTCGAATCAAGCCGAGATTTCATAACTTTGATTCTTGAGGCTAGACTGCATAGATATAAAGTCATGATATTGTTTTAGTAATGCTCTTCTTTTTCGAGAGTAGGTCTTGTCAAAGTAAAAATGATCCCGGAATTCACAAGATGATTTGAAATCCATTTAAAGAACTCGTCTTTCTGACTATTAATAACTCTTGGAGAGTCTTTTAAATCGGAAGTTGCATGAGAGTGCAGTCTGGCCATAGAATGTGCGGACAATGAGAATTCTTAGTTTTCTTTTACTGTTTCTATATTTACCTCTTCTTTCTGCGGTTGAAGAAAGTAAGCTTCCCCTTTGGGAGTTTGGCGTTGGTGCGCTTCCTTTTCGCTCCAACCATTACCGAGGCTCGCCTCAGAGTAAGCTTTTCACGTTTCCTTTGGCCGCCTACGTTTACCGAGGGAAAAATGTTGAAGCTGAAAATGGGTATATCCGAGGCCACATTGTGCGCTTTGATGATGTGGTGATCGATCTTAGTTTCTCTTTAGGACTCCCTGTGAACTCCGATGCAGACAGGCTTCGCCAAGGGATGAGGGATTTGGATCCAACTTTCGAACTTGGTCCCATGATCCGGTACTACCTCTGGAAATCAAAGGACGGACAACACTTTGTTAACCTAGAGATGCCATACCGTGCGGTCTACGCGACGAATCTCAAATACATCGATCACGTTGGTTACTATTCGATCCCTTATGTGAATTATCTCTCAAGGCCAAGCCCAGAGACCTTCGGTTGGAGCGTCGATGTTTCTCTCGGAATCCAATACGGCTCGTCCGGATTTCACAATAGGTTCTACAACGTTGATACTAAGGATGTTAAACCGGGCAGGGGATACTACCATTCTGAGTCTGGGTATTCCGGAACTCAGCTCGCTTTAGTTTTTTCAAAACGAGTGAAGGACGTGCTTGTCACACCGTTTTTTCGCTGGGACTACCTCGATGGAGCTGTCTACAATGATAGTCCCCTTTACAAAAACCCCAATTTCACGATGTATGGTCTTGCCCTCATCTGGTATTTTGCAAAGTCGAAGGAAGATCAGACGGCGAGAACAATGGTAAAGTAGGCTGAATTTTCAGACTTGTAAAATTTAAGCGAGTAACCTTTTTATCCTTGTTTCTTCTTGCCTCATCGCTGTTACTAAACCAGAAAAAAATGTGAGGAATGCGATAGACCAAATGGCAGAATGTATCCCATAAATATCAGCAATGACTCCAGAAGTGATAGTACGCTCTAGGCCCACCATCGCTCCAACAAACGCATTAATCAATACAAGGAGTGAGAATTGGCCAATATTTTCTTTGAGACCAAGCTTAATAGAAGGAACATTCATGGTGAGACCTTATTGAGCTTCTTCAAAATATTTTTGCAACTGAAAGTGCAACAACGACTGAGAAAACAATTTTACGAGTAAGATCAAAGGTCTTAGGCGAAAATTTCAATGTAAGTAGTTTAAGAAAGTAGGAGGTTACGAGAACTCCTGCGATCAATCCAAAAAAGTCAAAACTGATTTTAAGGGATGATCCTCCCTTTAATTGAATGAGAAAGGAAATAAGGGATGAAAATCCGACAACAACTAAACTTGTTGCGACAGCTTTTTCTTGGTTGAATTTATAGATACCAATCAGAATTGGAAGCATAAGAACTCCACCCCCAAGTCCAGTAAATGTTGTGAGAATTCCAAGAGAAAATCCGATGACGATAGTTTTAAAGAAATGGGATTTTTTCTGGCCAATAACATTGATAGCTTTTTTAGGAATCCAAACACTATAAAGTGAAAAGAAAGCGATAAGAGCTAAAATGATGGCTATCCATGTTTCTGGAATTAAGCTTTTAAAAGGTTGAGAAACGAAGCTTCCAATAGCAGATGCAACTACAAACCAAATAGAGATTGAAAGATCAGCGTTTTTTCTCTGATAATAAAAATTTGAAAGCGAGGCAATGACTACGGCTACTAAGGATAAAACAGATGCTTCCCTCAAGTTCATGTTAAGAAATTGCATGAAAAGTGGAATGGCGACTAAGGCGCCTCCTGCCCCAGTAAGCCCCATAACAAATCCGATAATAATTCCAATGAAAGTTAACATCATGAACCACTACTACTTTAGAAATTTCTCTTCAAAAAACTTGAAGGCGTACATACTCACAGACATGGCCAGAATAAAAACAACAATATTGAGGTCCCCACTAACGAGAGAAACTATGCCCGGACCAGGACAAATTCCCGCCCAGCCCCAACCGAGTCCAAAGATCGCCGCACCACTAATGAGTCTCAAATCAAGATCTTTTTTAGTTGGAAGATGAAACTTTGAGTCGAAGAGGGGAGATTCTTTCTTCTTAATGAGATGGTAAACAATTGAGTGAACAGCTATAGCTCCGACCATCACACCCATGAGATTTAAATTCCAATCTCCAAACACATCAAGAAAACCTTTCACCACATGAGTTTGTGTCATGCCACTAAGACCTAAACCTATAGCGAAAAGTAATCCAACAACAAATGAAATGAGACCTTTCATACTCCACCTCTTAACGTCTTAAAGATAAACACACTGAGAACACCAAATGTGATAAAGACGATTGTCGCCATGATTGATCTTACAGATAACCTCGAGATACCACAGACGCCATGACCTGAGGTACAACCATTTCCTAGTAGGGTTCCAAAGCCAACTAATAGACCAGCAAACGCATAATCAATGAGGCCCATGTTCTGGGATGAACTTTGAAAAGCCTCAGGTTGAATAAAGCGAAGAAGTAATCCACCAGATAAAAGCCCAAGTAGAAATAAAATCCTCCATGAGATATCATTTTTTCTTGGAGAAAGAACTCCAGAAACTATCCCACTGATTCCAGTGACACGACCGTTAAAAACGAGCATCAAGCTCACGGCCACTCCAATAATCGCTCCACCAATTAGTGCTGCTGTCATAATCCTCCAGCTAATGAGTACCAAGACTCATTAAGTCTATATGCTTTAATACCATTTTTTCTTAATTCACTTGTTACAAAAAGAGAAAGAGCGCACATACGCCCTCTGCAAAATACTACAACTGGTTTCTTTTTTGGAATTTTAGATAAGTTTTTAGTTATTTCCGAGCTCGGTATATTCAGGATATTAAGTCCGCTGAGAGTCTCAGCTACTTCATCCTGAGGTCTAGCATCGACAAGAACGATTTCATTGTTTTTTGCCATTTTTATTGTCGTTCTTAAATCTTGCATCCAATCCATCTCGCCAGAAATATCTTTGAAATCAAGTTTAAGTGATGGATCTACACTTTGAATAAAATCTTGGCAGGATTCCCAAAAGGGAAATGCGGCAGGGTGAAGTGAATAGACTCTATTTTTACCCTGGGTCTCAACTTTTAAGACCTTCGCGGCGAGCATTTTTCTTAAGTGCATAGAAGTGTTGGCAACACTTTGATCGATTTTCGTCGAAAGAATTTCCACTGTAAGTGGACCTTGCGATAAGAAATGAATCAACTTAATACGCACGGGTGAAGACATGGCCCCGATGATGTCTGCTATCGAAGTAAATACTTCACTTTGTCGCTCTTTTAATTCTAGGAGTTTTTTATCCATAAATGCCTCTAAATGGATTATAATCTAAAACATTCAATAAATCAATTGAATGTTTTAATGATTTGAGGTAAATTGATACCAAGAGGAGCCATTTTATGAAAATCCAACATTTTTTTGATCCAGACACGTTTACTCTTACATATCTAGTCATTGATCCAAAGACTAAAGATGCAGTTATTATTGATCCCGTTCTTGATTTTGACCCGGCATCAGGTCAGGTCACTGATAAAAGTATTGCCGTCGTCATCGAATATATAAAAAGAGAGAACTTGAATATAAAGGCGATTTTAGAAACTCATGCCCACGCAGATCATCTTTCTAGCTCTCAACTTTTAAAAAAATTGTTTCCAGAGGCGATTTTAGGGATTGGTGAAAAGATTAAAGTCGTACAAGAATTTTTTAAAGGTCATTTTAATATCGATTACCTAAAAACGAATGGCTCTCAGTTTGACTACTTATTTAAAGATAATGAGGAATTGGTGTTCGGAAGCCTTAAAATGAAAGCTATTCCAACGCCAGGTCACACTCCCGCTTGTATGAGTTATCTTTTTGAAGATGCTCTTTTTACTGGTGATGCACTCTTTATGCCCGATTATGGAACTGGTCGTTGCGATTTTCCTGCTGGAAGTGCGAAAGAGCTCTATCATTCAATCACGAAGAATCTTTTTTCTCTTCCAGATCAAACGCGGGTATTTGTTGGCCATGACTACAGTCCCAACGGACGAGAAATGAAATTTGAAACAACCATCGGTGAAAGCAAAGAAAAGAACATCCAATTAAAATCTATTACGACTGAGTCTGAGTTTGTTGAGTTCAGACAAGGAAGAGATAAGACTTTAAAAGCTCCAAGGTTACTTTTTCCGAGCATTCAAGTGAATGCAGATGCTGGGCACCTTCCACCTAGAGAATCGAACGAGCTTTCTTACTTAAAGCTACCTTTGAAGGTTAAAACCACTTTGGCAAACTTTTAGGAGAATTTATGGGAAATACCATTATCATCAAAGAAAATATTCCAACTCTACAAGTCAATGACCCAAGTTTGTTGAGTGAATACAGCCTTATTGACGTTCGTAGAGAAGATGAATTTAATGCTGAGCTTGGACATATTGAATTAGCAAAGAGAGTAACACTTGGAGATGAATTAGATCATTTTTTAAATAATGAAGATAAGAATAAGAAAATTCTTTTCATTTGTCGCTCAAGTGCTAGATCAGGGAAAGCCACCTTACAGGCCTTAGAGCTTGGCTTTAAGAATGTATTTAATATGGATGGAGGCATGCTTTATTGGAATGATAGAAAATTTCCAATTACAAGAGAGTCTTAAATTTTATATTCCAAAAAACCAGTGGTCCCAGCTATTCCTGGGTCCTTGGGTGTTGAAACTGCCCATGTGTGCGTATTTTATTTTCAAACTCCAGCTCATCTGATTGACTCAAGGTTCGAGCGAATTTCGCATCACTCTTTTCCCAGCGCTTAAGCCACTCTTCACCGAGTAAAGTGACCCCTTGTTTGTGAGGGAGTGAGAGAGAGTTGTACGCGACTGTTGTCGTACTCTTGGGGCCTGTCGCGGGACCATAGCCCACAGTAAAGCCGGCCGCGAGAAGTGTTGCTCTTACAGCAGTGGAAGCCGAGTAGTTTAAGAGCTGAACTTCTTGTCCTTGGCAGTAATCAAAGATTCTCTTGAAAATGTCCTCGCTCCAGAGTTCAACGTTTGTGTGGAGGGAGAATGGATCATAGAAGATGACATGTGGCTTTGGTGCACCTTGGAAAGTGTGTGAGAAATCACCCTGAATGAGTTCCCATAAGATATTTCCTTTTGGAGACTCCCACTTATTAACTTTTAAGAGCCCATTCGGAGCCGCGTGATGAAGATGCGGAAACAGAGGAGCATTTCTTAAAGCAAGTTTCAAAGGATCGGTATCATTTTCAAAACTTATGATGTGAATCTTGCCTTTAAAGTCCTTATTTAAATATTCATGAATAACCGCCATGGCATTGTGAGCTGCACCGAGGCCCACGTCCCAGATGACGACTTCATCAATCTCTTTTAATCTCTCATCAATTCGAGAAGGAAGCACATAGAGATTACGAGCTTCTTCCTGAGGTGGATTCACTGAGTGCATGACTTCGCCAGAACTTTTTTGGCGGATGCTGGAATAACCTCGACCAGAGTCATGGACTTCGTAATCACCGAGGCTCAATCGCTTCTCTTTTTTATAAGGTTTCTCTGGTGTCATTGGCGTCGGAGGATTCTCCTGGTCCGTCATGACGAGCTCAACTCTTTTGCGATTATAAAAATCAAGAAATGATCCATCGAGAATACTCTTTCGGATCTCACGCATAAACTGGTGATAGAAAGTGATATTGTGGAGTGAGAGAAGGTGCCAACCAAGAGGCTCATCAGTTTTCATGAGATGATGAAGATACGCTCGAGAGTAGTGAGTGCAAGTAAGGCAATCACACTTTGGATCAAGTTTTTCTTCAGAGAACTTATAAACCGAGCGCCTCATCTGAAAAATGCCAAGACTCGTGAAGACTACTCCGCGCTGGCCATATTGGTTTGGGAGAATGCAGTCGAACATATCGACGCCGCGATGAACTGCTTCCAGAATATCGATAGGAGTTCCGACTCCCATGAGATAGCGGGGAAGATTTTCTGGAAGCATGGTCGCTGCGATTTCTGTGAAGTCTTCTCTTTCAGATTTCGTTTCACCAACAGCAAGACCTCCGATGGCAAATCCATCAAATCCCTCATTATTTACTCTCATATTGATGAGAACATCCGCACTTTGTTTTCTGAGGTCTTCATGACAAGCACCCTGAACAATTCCGAACATGGACTGAAGGCTTTCGCCCCGGGCCTCAAGGCTTCTCCTTGCCCAGCGGTGGGTGAGCTCCATGGCGCCCTTCGCCTCTTTGTGATTGGCATTACTTTCAATACACTGATCAAGCACCATCATAATGTCGCTATTGATGGCCTTTTGCATGTCGATGGATAGCTCAGGTGTAAGGAGGATCGGGCGATTATCGATATAGCTTAAAAATTTTGCTCCTTTTTCATTCATCTCACGGTGATGGGAGAGTGAGAAAATTTGAAACCCGCCGGAGTCCGTGAGAACGGGACGATCCCAGTTCATGAACTTATGAATACCACCGAACTTCCTCATCACTTCCGCACCTGGGCGAAGAAGAAGATGATAGGTGTTTGCGAGAAGAACATTCGAGCCGGCAGTTTTTAGAGATTCAACAGTTTGGTTTTTTACGGTAGCTTGAGTTCCAACCGGCATAAAGATCGGAGTTTGAACTTTTCCGTGAAGAGTTGTGAATGATGCCGCTCTTGCGCGAGATCCTGTTGCTGTCGCTTCTAATTTAAAATTTAATCGACTCATAATGGAAGAATACCTAAAGTGATTCGGGTTCGTAACTCACTTTCATGAGATAAAGTCCCCGCGGATCTGCTTTTTTCCAAGGACGCTGCTCTTTTTGTTCTCCATAAAGAAGCTCGGAAAAGTTTTTCACCGAGAGCCTGCCGTTTCCAACCATCCAGAGAGCACCAACAATGTGCCGGACCATATGCTTTAAGAAACCTTTACCAATGATTCTAAATTGCCAACAGGAAGTGAGCTCATCCGCTGAAAATAGAGTATTCCTAAAAAGCTCCTGTGGATTAATCATTGAAAGCTCACACTCAAAGATCTCCCGAAGTGTCGTGTTGGACAGCCCGCCGATCGACCAGAAATTTTTAAAGTCATTTATCCCTTTAAGCATTTTTACACAAGTTTGGATATCGTCAAAATTTAATGTAAACGGTGTTTGTGCAATAAAGCGCTGATTCTCGCCGGAAGAGCAAGGAGAATTTGTGAAAAGGTAGCGATACTCTTTTGAGATTTGATCAACGGAAGGGATGAACTCTCCACCGCAGGGAGAGAGAGCGAGACATCTCATGTGTGAGGGGAGAACAGTATTTAATCTGAGAGCATCT
>Ga0164292_10003391_pt1 | contig 13037 bp, 15 predicted proteins | sample GEODES117metaG_FD_111486 | JGI IMG/M metagenome (GOLD analysis project Ga0164292, IMG submission 111486) | Eutrophic lake water microbial communities from Lake Mendota, Wisconsin, USA - GEODES117 metaG | ecosystem: Environmental > Aquatic > Freshwater > Lake | place: USA: Lake Mendota... | reverse complement strand
TTATTTTATCTATTGGGTAATTATTGGGTTTGTCCCATTTAACTATGTCATCACCATCAAATTCAACCACACAATCATTATTTAGTCCACCACTAATAACATTACCAACAACATCGTATATCATAAATAAATTAAAGTGTTTTTTTGTGTATTTATCGTCATTAGTTAATAAAGATGATTGACCAAACGTGTCGGTACCATGAATGACGTGAGGTCTAAAATCTAAATTTAGATCTATTTTTTGAGTATTAATACCAAAAACCCCAGACCACATTAACACCTTATCAGGTTGGTATGTTGGTATATAAAATAAGTCGTGGTTAAATAATTCGTCTACGTTAAAGTCATTTATAAAAAACATGTCAGAATCAATTTTAAAAACATATTTTTTATTAAGATATTTAAACGATTCATTTAATGCGTTTCCCGCAATATAACTTGGTTGTGTATTGTAATTAACACTTATTTTTATATTTTTTATACCTAATTCTTCACAAACAACTTCATTTCTTTTTGACTGATCGTTTGTTGATGCGTTGTTAAATACGATATATTCATAATTGCCCCTAACATATTTTTTTATTGAATTATATTGTAATTTTATAAAATCCTCATGTCTATCAAATATGGATATGATTGTGACCATTAACTTATTTCGTATAACATATTATTATTTATTTTGAAATTACATGACCATATAGTGTATAATGACCTTTCCACAATATGTGATTCTATCGGTAATGTTTCGTACCCAACGAACTTACGAAGATTTTTATAGAATTCTATGTTGTACTTTAAAATGTTATTTTTAGGTACCACATAATTACCTCCAGGGGCAAACGTAACGTAATCAGGATGAAAAGGATCCTCAAATATTGTATTTAAAAAATCATTATAACCCTTAAAATATTTTTTAGGGTGTTGGGTATTCATATACCAACCGTTATTGATTTCGCTAAAATACCCATCACTAGAAAACATGCAAATCGGCATATATGGGGTGTGTAATTTGTAGTCGAATATTGGAGTAAAAAACTGATTATTCATTAATGATTCAAACACCTCTTTACTGACGTGTCTTGGGAAAACATTTCCTTTTACAAATGTTGTATACTCAGGTAAATCCCCATAATTATCAATGATAAATGTCATCATATCATAAATGTTATAACCAACATTAGGTGATTTAATAACGTTTAAACCATCTAAATTAGGATTGTTGTCACTTCTATCATATATCACATAAGGGTTGTCATATTCTTTAACCCAATTTACGTCGTTATTGAAATTTGAAATGCATAAAAAATTTTTCATAATTAATTAAAATATTTAAAGTTTGTTTTATCATATTTTGTATTTAACCCAATAATGTACTTCATTATTTGGGTTATCATCGATTTTTATAATCGGAGATGTAATATTTCGTTTACTCCTAAAGTCCTCAATAGCCATTTTACACCCCATATGATAATAATCATCAACTATACAATACCCCCCAACGGAAAGCTTATCATATAATGATTCTAAAACCTGTATTGTTGATTCATACATATCACCATCTAATCTTAAAATAGATATTTTATCAACAGGAAAATTAGGCATCGTATCTTTAAACCAACCCTTAACAAAAATTACGTTATCATCTAATAATTTAAATTTTTTAAAATTGTTTTTAACGTCATCTAATGAAACACTCAACATTGGGTCTAAATAATGCGTATCGTTTGTATCTTGATGGTACTCCGGACTTGGTTTTGGTAAACCTTCAAATGAGTCCGCACAATACACTTTTCTATTTGTGTCTAATTCGTTGTAAATTGACTTTGCTAAAATACATGCTCCCCCTTTCCAAACTCCAGTCTCAACAAAATCTCCCTCAATATTATTTTCTATGGTTTTTTTAATTACCTCATGGATGTTTTCTAATGCCGTCCAAGGTAGTAGAGTTAATCTATATTTTTCACCCCAATTAATTAATAGGTGAAATGGTGTTGTAGACACTATGTGTGAGATTTCATCTTCAGATAACTCTTCATCATTAAAAAATTTTTTATGATAAAAACTTAAATTTTCTGAGTCTACAATTAATCTTTTTACTAATTCTGATTTCATATTTTTTTAAAAAAAATATAATAAATTTATTATTTTAAGTAAACAATCGATTATAAAAATTTAAAACATTATAATTACCCTCATAAAATATAGTATTTAAAGTTATCACATCAAATTTTTATATTGGTTATTTGTCCCTAAATAATTATGAAAGGCGAACGGTTTAATACCTTGTATTTCAGGTATCATACTTTCATGGGAAAAATATTTGGCAACGTCTATATCGGCAAAGACACATCCCTCCTCTAAATATCCATCAATCTTTAATGCTGCTTTTTCATCTGCCGTATTTACATCACCGTTTACAACATCAATTAAATCCTCCCAGTGGTCAAATGGATAATCTTGTGCAAAGAAAGTATATTCTGATAGATTGTCATAGTTAGTTAATATATGGTTAAAAAATGTATGAACACATCGCCCAAAATTAGGTTCAATTAATATCTCACTATTTTGTAAAGGTAAAACATTGCCTTTACGATAAATTGTTTTCTTAACATTATTGTTAATCTTGTTTAACCAATCTGTTGGTTTATCATATGCTGCAATTACTATTTCTTTCATTATATTAATTTTTTCCAATAAAAACTATGCTTTTGTATAAACTAATGAATGATATGTTAAGCTCCCACCAAGTCATCTCACCCAAAATTTTATCTTGGTAAAAATGGTCTTTTGAGATATTTTTTATTTCAGCTAAACCGCATTTACCGTTAGAATTAACTATATCTAATAATTCTTTAAGTCTATCCATAAACTCAGTTTCATTTGGGCTGAAAATATCCCAATAACAGCAATGTAAGTCTTCAACAACATATAAACCATCGTTATTTAACAACGGAAATAAAAAATCAAAAGTTTTTTTCATGTCCTTGCTTTTATGAGATCCATCATCAATAATAATATCAAATGGGCCATACATGTCGTTTAATTTTTTTAACTCATCTAAATTTGTTTGGTCACAAACAAAAGTTTTAATCCTGTCAGTATCCATACTTGAACAGTCAATAATATCTATACCATATATTTTTGAATTTGAAAAATATTCTTCCCACGTCTTTAATGAAAACCCGTTAAAAATACCAATTTCTAATATTTTTAATTCTTTATCTTTGTAAGTTGAAAAGAATTTTTCGTATTTTTCGGAGTAATTGTGTAAATTACTAGCCTTATCCGTCCCGTATTTTATACAGAGGTTATTTATTAAACCCATAATTAATAATTTTTAATTTTTATGTATATGTCCCCAAATTCAAATTTAAAATCTTTAACAGATTCTATGTACGAAAATAAATCTTTTTTATTTAACCATTTATCAAATTTAAAATCCAAATCTTCTCTATAACCATAATTGTAGACACACTCTCCATTTATAGTTTCGATATAATTGATACAATCAACTGATGATTGACATAATTCTGGTGTGAATTCAATTGAAATTACGTCAATAGGTATAGTCAAACCTTTTAGGACGTTTAATTCATAACCTTCAACATCTATTTTTATGTAATTAGGGGTGCCATATTTTAATATCATGTTGTCTAACGTATCTACGTCTATATTAATTTTCTCATTCCACACATAACCATTAAATCTTTCGGTTTTGACGGTATTTATAAACTCTTCTGACATCGATGATATAGTGTCGTGAGAAGCAACATATATAAAAGAATTCCCTTTTTTGTTACTTAGACCTATAGGTTCTATAATTATTCGATCATTACCACCGAACCTGTTATTTAATTTATTTACACAATTAGGTTGGGGTTCAAACCCAATAACCTTAGTGTTATATGAAAGGTATTCATTTGCTTTATTGCCAACGTTGCACCCAACATCAAAAACTAAATAACCCTCTTTTAATATATTATCTAAAATACTCATATTTGTTTGTTTGTTTTTTTTTATATTTAAAATCTTGGATATATATGATTTGTTCCTGCGTATCTATGGAACATAAATGGTTTAACACCATTTTTAACGTCTTCTAATATTTCGGGAATCATACACCCGTGTGAGAACGATTTAGCAACATTTAAATCCGGAAAACGCATTCCGTGTTGCATAAATATATGCCTATTATTTACACTAATAAAACCATCCTCGTTCCAATAACCATGAAATGGTTTCCATTCCATATCTAATGATATAGGTAAATCCATTAACCTTTTACTTCTAAGACCAACACTATTCCCAACTCTTATTATTTCACTGTTGACATCTCTGTAAGAAAAAGTATCACTAGGTAAAAACCATGGAGACCCAATATAATCATAATTTAAGAATTCTGGATTCCATGAAGAAGCATTTACCACAAATCCATCATGATGTATTATTATAGCATACTCAGTTTCAATAAAACTACCAAGTTTATAAACCATAAAATAATTCCATTGGTCTTTTCCGCCACCAAGATTCTCTCTAATTGGGTGTGTTAATTTATCTATTTTTTCGTGTTTGATGTAGCTTGGTAAATTATTAGGACAAACGTCAGATAATAATTTTACCGCACCAAATTCTATATCTTTGCAACTATATTCCAAAGCCTTTACATGTGCATCAATGTTAACTGAAGTTACTGCCACTAAAGTAATGTTTTCTAATTTAAGCATATATTTTTTTTAGTTTTTCTGTTTCTAAATTTTTTATTGATTCAGGAATATTATTACTCAATCTTTCTGGTGAAATACGATTAACTATAACATATTCGTTTAGTATTTTTATATCACCATATTTATCTCTCATCCTCATATAATACTCAACATCCATTAACCAATTTAAATCTTCGTCAAAAAAAATCAAGTCTTTATTATGTATAGTCACATTAGTTGGTGATCCTATTTTATTATTGCCGGTCCATATGTCATCAACCCATTTTGGATTAAACGACCAACTTATTGTTCTTCCATCATAAGTGACGTGTGTAAATGCTGCAAACCATTTTGTATTTGGGTTGTTTATAATAAAATTATAGTGTTTCTCTAAAGACTCATTACCATTTAAATAATCATCTTGAAAAAGTATTTTAATCCATTTACCGCTACAATTAGACATTGCATTATTAATGTTAGGTGAAATAATACCCCTACCATGTTCGTTTCTTAAATATTTTATTTTTAATACTGACTCCCATTTTTTAACCACTTCAAATATAGTGTCATCAATACTATGATCCGATATTACAACTTCAAAATCTTTAAACGTTTGATTACTTAAAATCTCTAAACTGTGGTTTAAAAATTCAGACCCTCTACCGTTATACCCGTAGGTTGGAATTGCGACAGAAAAAAAAGGTGAGTTTAATTTATCTAAAGACATTGTTGTGTTTTTTGGTACGTGATTAGGTGATTCTGCTGGAGTTACATTTTTAGTTTTAGATGCCAATGCATACATTGTTTTAGTTTCTGTCCCGACATTAAAGACACCTGAGTTATTTTCATTAATTAATTTTATTATTATGGATGAAATCTCATTAACATAATCAAAATTACCAATTTGATCAGACCATGCATTTTCATATGGAAATGGTGTTGGTTTGTGTGTGCATCTACATATTAGGTAATCGTTCGATAATAACTGAACTAACCCGTCACCAAGTAATTTTGTGTAACCATACCAATTATTACAGTGTACCGGAACGTCTTCTTCTGTTGCGTTTTCTATCGATCCGGTATATAAGTAATCGGTGGATATGTGGATGAGTTTTTTATTTAATACGTTACAATAATCGATTAAATTATAAACAAACTTATAATTTAATTCCCAGTGATCATCCCTATCTTTTGAGTATGTATCTGTATTCGCAATACAATTTAAAATAATGTCGTACGAATCCATCATACCCATCCAAACATTAAAATTTTTTATGTCAAGATTGTTTTTTTTTCTTGATATAAAATCCCACTCTGTTTGTTTAACAATTTCTGACCCAAGTAATCCGTCACCTAAAACTAAAACCTTCATTCCTAAAAAATTAATTTACCCATTTTTCTTTAAATACTGACTCCACATAATCAAAAACTTCTTCAGTATAATGAGGAGATGCTCCTAAAAAGAAAACTTTATCTAAAACTTGGTTTGAGTTAGGGTATAAATGCATGTCATCTAAATGTGAATATGCCGGATGCATTAATATGTTTCCCGCAAAATAGTTTCTTGTTTGTATTTTATTCTCTTCTAAAAATGAAACTAACTTATTTTTTAATGGTTTCGATTCACAAACAAACGGTGTGCCGAACCAACAAGGATCTGATTTTGGTAAACTACTAACCCCCTCAACACCTTTTACGTATTTTACTAATATGGATTCAATTCTGTTTTTACTTACCTTTCTGTTTTTATCTATTTCAGGGAATCTTTTAATTTGTACAAGACCAATAGATCCTTGTAAATCCATAGGTTTAAGGTTATAACCCATAGTTGTAAAAACGTACTTATGGTCAATTATACCATCATACGATTCCAACCATCTATCAAATCTATTACCACAAGTACCACAAGAAAGTAAATTTGCCGATCCAACACAGTGACAATCCCTTCCCCACCAAGAAAAACTAACAAATAGTTTTTTTAATTCTGGATTGTTTGTACAAACCATACCACCTTCACCTGTTGATATGTGGTGTGCGGGATAGAATGATGTTGACCAAGCGACGTAATATTCGCTTAGATGTTTACCGTCCCATTTTGATCCAATAGAATCACAACTATCACCCACCAATTTTAAATCATATTTATCACACAATTCTTTCAAGTAATCCATATCAGGAGCATTACCAAGAACAGGAGAAACAAAAATTGCTTTAGTTTTAGGTGTTATTTTTTCTTCAATTTTAGTTAAGTCAAAATTTAACGTATCATATTCGATATCAATAAACACTGGTTTTAAATTGTTTTGTACTAATACTGATATTGTTGTTGGGAAACCAACGGGAGATACAATTACCTCATCCCCGTCTTCCCATCCGAAGAACTTCTTTAGTGCTGAGATTAAAACCAAATTGGCTGAACTACCCGAATTTACCATGTGAGCAAATTTAACACCAAAAAGTTTGGCAAACTCACTTTCAAATTTATGGACGTTTTCACCAGCAACAACCCATTTTCCCGTAATAAATGTTTTAATTGCTGCCATTATCTCATCCTCATCCCAATACGGTCCCGAATACAAAACTTGGTTTTTTCCAGGAACAAATGACTTATTGTAAAGGTATTTAGGTTTGTTATCTTTTAAATAGTCGTTAAGATCTGAAAGAATATCTTCGATTTTTTTCATAATATTTTTTTAAAAAAATAGTTTTTTTTTAATTAAAAATCAATAACAACCCATTCTTTATTATAGATATCTTGAGTATCTTTTGGTCCTTGTGAACCAAACCATTTATATGGTGCAATTATTGTTTTATTTTCATTGTTGTTTAAATACGATCCCCACCAACTAAATGAACTGTTTGAAATAACCACATTATCACACATAGTAATTAATGTAAAATCTAATATTTCATTATTAAAATCTGCAAAGTAATAATTTTCAGATTTAAAATTTTCCTTTACCCATTTTATATCATCAGATACAAAAATAAAAGACCCATCTCCGATTGTTGATATCGCCTTCAAGTAGTAATCTAAATTACATACATTATGAAAGTCACTATATTTTAAGTAATCACCCCTTCTTATATGAATACAGGTTTTTTTACCTTCAATCTTTTCGTCCTTAAAAAAATTATTTACTATGGTTTTATCTTCTTCCGATATATAAAACAAATTTTTAATTTCATTTTTATGTTCTAAAAAATACTTTTCACTTTGGAAATACCCTTTTATTAAAAGTTCGTTTTGGTTTGGGATCTCACCAAAACTAAATTTTGATTCATTATATACAATCTTATGGTTTTGGTTTTCTACAGTTTTTATATTTTTAAAAATGGTCTCAGAATACTTATTGGCGGTAAATCCTTGATTTGGTGTGTAGCAATTATTTAAATCTATACCATAAGGTATTCCGTACTTTAATGATGTTCCGACAGTTGCTGCAATTTGAAACATCTGATTACCTAACCCACCCTGTAAAACACAACTAATCACTATTTTACTAATTTAGAATACGGTTGTTTATTTCTGATTCTATTTGCGTGGTTTGTCACCATCGACATATCTACTTTATGTTCATTTATTGGATTTTCAGCATTATATACATAATTTATTTCATCCATAAATCTATAGTGTTCTTCTCCTGACATTTCTAACATTGGAAACATAAAACATAAATCCCCACTCCATTGCCAATAATCCCCGTTCTCATCTCTCAAGTCTTCCTCTTTTATGTTTCTCCATAAAAATGCTCTCCAAGTTCTGATATGAGATGCTGTAAAATTAGCCAAACGAAGGTTCTCAAAATTGGTTTGTTTTGATGCAAATCCGGGTTGTCCTGTATGGTATTTAAAACTACCGTTAGCAATCCAAACATTCTCATCTTTATAGACTTCGTTTATTCTTTCGAAGACTTTAGAGTCTGGTAAGTAGTCGTCACCATCAACCTCAATTAATAACTCATCGTCAGATATGTTCGGGTTGTTTCTAATAACTTTATCAAAATTACCTGCTTGGTATAATTTCTTTTCGTTATCATCAATTAGTATAAACCTATCATCCCCCTTGATCATTTCTTTAACTAGTTTAACTGAGTTGTCTGTTGACAAATCATGAGTGATATAGCATTTAAAATCTTTATGTGTTTGACCCATGATGGATGCCAAACATCTCTCCACATATTTTTCTGCGTTGTAAAATCCTGTTAATATTACCATTTTAATTTATATATTTTTTTATTATTTTGTTTGTGTAACCGTGAGTTGTTATTTTTAAATTAATAACCGCTTCGTTAATGATATCACTATTCTCTATTGTCCAATTATTTGATTGACCATCTATTAATTTATATTTAGGAACTACACCTAAAAATGTAGACATATTTTTTAATAAATCCAACACCATTATTTTCTCAACGTTAGAAACGTAAACAATATCACAAGAAACAATATTCTTACAATAGTTTACAATTCTAACCAAATCAATAACATCAATCAAAGATCTGTATGTGTTTTTAAATATTATGATTTCTTCCCCATTAATTAAAGATTGTTTTAAATAATTTACAAGATTGTTTTTATTCCCACCTTTACCTATAATTTGAGGCACTCTAAAAATAATATAGTCTTTTGAGTTTTTTTTAACGATATCCTCCACTTCTAATTTATGGTGGTAATATCTATTGTCTTGTACACCGGTTAAAATACTACTAAAATACAAAAGTTTTAACCCCTTATTTTCTGATATAGTTTTCAGTAAAAGAGTTTTTTCACGATTAAAATCTTCTTCGTTTGTTTTTTTAGAATCGGAGACCCCTGACACAAAAACAATAAATTTTTTATGATCAAAAGATTCTTCTATGAACCCATTAGCAAGTAAACCGTTACCAACAATCATTTTTTAATCTATTACTTTAAGTCTTTTACTCACATATAACTTGTAATCCGTAATAATTTCGTCAACAGTAAACAAATAATACGTACCAAATCCATTCTGTTTGTTAAACTGACTTAATCTCTCACCTCTAATTTTATTTTTTAAAATGTAGTCTTCTAAACCTAAAAACTTATAATGTAACATTTTTAAAGATGGATCCGAATATGCTCTAACATTTCCTTTTGGATTGGCATAATGTGCACCAAAACTATAATTAACCTCTGTTATATTATTACAATCAAACATCATTGGTTTATCCAAGACCGGTGTCCTAACCCCTTCTTTTACTAAATCAAAAACGTTTTGGTTGGCGGATAAATTAAAATCTTCATCCGCAATCATATGATAACCTTCAGGTTTAAAAAATGTAATACCATTTTTATATGATTGTATTAAAAATTCTACCATGTTTTCGTGATATAAAAACTCATCAGTATCACCTAATATAACATAATCCGCATGACCCTTACTTTTTTTCCATACGTTATTCTTAACTAAAATGTTTGCGTTATCGTTAAACTCTCCATCAGAATCAAACGTACTAAATTCTGTATTACTAAATGACTCAACAATTTTTTTACTGTTGTCTGTTGAATGGTTATCTATTATGTATATTTTTTCACAGAATTGTGAGTAATACCTAATAAGATGAGGTAATATGTTTTCTTCGTTATAACATAAAAAATATGCGTGAACTATCGGTTTTCTCATACGTTTAAAATTTTTCTCCATTTATCAACAATATCTTGATTCGTTATAAAAGTATTATCGTGATCTGTTGCGAAATTACCTTTAAAGGTTGTTCCCGTACTTTCACATTCATCTTTAACAAGTGACGCAACCTCACTTTTAGATGATAGGTAAACAAACTCAACCATATCATACATTTTTTGTTTGTCAGATATAAATCCATACTCAATAACTTTATCGTTATCGATTAATGGTTTTACCTCTGTATTATAATAGTTTTGATCAGTAACGTTACCAAATAAGTAAACCTTACTAACACCGTCACTTAACGCTCTTTGTATCGATATGTGTGTCTGTTTGTTAATGTCTATTGATCCAACAATACCAGCAACACCCTTAGTGATTTCTAATTTTTCATTTTTCAATAAAGGTTCTCTTAGGTTTGCAATTACCTGATATTTTCCTTTATATTTTTCGTGGTAATTTCGATGTTTTTCATTTAAAAAAACAACCTCATCCCAGAATTGTCTAATATTACCAACCTCAAATAGGTTTTTTTCGTGACACGAAAGTATAACCTTTTTAACATCAGGTCTTGATCCTAAATTTAAAAAATGAACAATAACTGTATCGTCCTTTTCTAATTTAAAGTTGTTATCCAATAAACCTGATTTACATTTGTCCAAATGCCATTGATGGGGTCCATAAAACGTACAATCAATACCGTTTTTATTTAATTCGTTTGTTAAGTTAATAAAGGCAAACGTTGACCCACCTTTTTCCGAATATCCTGAAACTATCTTAACCATTTAAAAATTCTTTATAGTCGTTTATTATTTCTTCTTCTGAAATGTAATTTTTATCTTTATAAAAGATGTCAGCGTTAGGGTATAAAGACCTAACCATAGTTTTTAAATCACCATCAATAATGTGTATTAAATCGTAATTTAGTTCTTGTAGTTTATATAGTTTGTTAACTTCCGATTTCACAAATCCGTCATTAGTGTTAAACCCCCAACTACCATCACCTAATTTGAACCCACACGGTTCGTACATTTTATAAGACCCGATACTTTTTGATTTAAGTTTTTTTATTATTTTTTCGTCTTCCAATTCTCCACAAAAACCAACAGACAAGTTTAATTTTTTAAGGTGATTTAATACTTGTTCTGATTGATAATAGTCTTTACCAAAAACCAAAACCCTTAAATCACAATTTTTTTCTATTTTTCTTTTAACCTTAACTGGTAATACGTCTTTATATTTTTCGGCAAATATTTCCCTATTTTTTTCCCACTGATCGTTAGTTTGACCTATCGATTTGTGTGTTACTCTAACGTCGTACATAACACCAATCTTAACTCCCTCAATAAAATTTCTAAACGAAAAGTCAACATCGTAAAAATGAAACCCACCGATCTCATCATTAAATGGTTTTTTAATGTTTTTCTTGTTGATCGAAATAAGAAGTCCGTCAACCAAAACCACATCATCTAATTGGTTTCCTTTACTAACAGAATATTTGGACTCCCACTTTTTTCCTTCGTGTTCGTGATTAACTATCCCTTTCATTTTTGAAAAGTCTTCCCACCATTTTGCTGATTTTGGCATACTGGTGGTTCCTGCTAATCCTATGATCCCATAATTCCCATTTCTTTTAAAATGGTTTAATATTTTTTGACCCCAATTCTTAGAATCAAAATATATGTCGTCGTGACATAAGATAACAATATCGTTTTTTGATTGGTTTAAAATCTTATTGTAAGTTTCAGTTAAAGAATACTCACCATTATTTTCAATGGGAATAACCTCTGTGTTTGGTATGCCAGAGGTCTTCTTTAACATTTCAACGAATGCATTATCTATTTTTCTTGTGGAAAATCCTATTGTAATCATATTCCTGTGCTTCCAAATCCATTATTATTACGATCCTTTTCACCAATCTCTTCCACCTTAACTAAGTCAACCCATTTCCCATTAACAACAGGACAAAGAACTGCTTGTGCAATTTTTTGACCTTTTTCTATTTTAATTCTTTCGTTTGTTGTATTGAAGATAATAACTTTAATTTCTCCCTGGTATCCACTATCAACAGTTCCTGGTGAGTTTAATACCATCAATCCTTGATTTAATGCTAAACCACTTTTAGATCTAACTTGGATTTCATAACCATCAGGAATGTCGAACCTTAATCCTGTCGGTATTAATTTTCTATCGTTAGCCTGAACCCATAATTCTTCCGTAGATCTTAAATCAAATCCTGAGTCGGAACCGTAAGCATATTCGGGTTCTTTATTGTCAGAATCACTTGTATAATTTAACGTTAGTTTTGTCTCAAACTGTTTTTCAAATTGTTCGTTAAGTTGGTTAAAATCAATCCCTAACGAATTTAAAAACCCTTCTGAGTCCTCCATGTCTAAACCTGAACCTGTCGACTGTAATTTTCGTAATACTTCAACTTGGTTTCTTAAATTTTCTAAATCTTCCATTATTTTAATTCTTTTAATTTTTTTATGAATTGTATTAATACATCAACATCTTTTTCGCAATATTCAGCAATTTCTGATAGTCTATTACCACTCCAATACGCTTCGTGAACCATACCACCATTTATATCTCCATCTTTTGGTGTTGGTATATCTAATGTCGCACAAACCAGATCTAAAGATCCGATAGCGGTATATGACCCATATTGCCAAATTTCTTTT
>Ga0164292_10003390_pt1 | contig 13040 bp, 1 predicted proteins | sample GEODES117metaG_FD_111486 | JGI IMG/M metagenome (GOLD analysis project Ga0164292, IMG submission 111486) | Eutrophic lake water microbial communities from Lake Mendota, Wisconsin, USA - GEODES117 metaG | ecosystem: Environmental > Aquatic > Freshwater > Lake | place: USA: Lake Mendota, Wisconsin... | reverse complement strand
CTGGAGCACCAACCTGTTGGAGCGGGTCAATAAAGAAATAAAGCGCCGCACCCGCGTCGTCGGCATCTTCCCCAACGATGCCGCGATCACCCGCCTGGTTGGGGCGGTGCTGATGGAGCAGGACGAGCACTGGCAGCTGGAGGGCCGCCGCATGTTCTCCGCCGAGAGCATGGCCGCCATAGCGGAGATGGAAGATCTGCCGGCCCTGCTCAGCGCTCCTGCCTGAAAGGTGCAACACCCAGGCCCCAGGTGATCGAGGTCGCAGCGCCCCCACAGGGCGCAGCGACATCGATCACCGCCCGGGGGCCGGTGCCATAACCGCTAGCCAGTACAGGCCACTACCACTGTCAACACAATTACGATCCGACGAGAGACTTGACAAGTCAATCGTCTAGTTTCAAAGTGGAGAAGTAAGGTGCATAAGCACCTCCGGAATGACAGCTCGTCATTCCACCCTGTTCACCCTCTGATCAGGGCATTCGGGCCAAAGGTTTTACACCACGCAAAGGGACACTGCCGAGCTTAATACAAACAACGCCCTAAACTGAGGGCCATAAAAAGCAGAGCGTAAAGATTTACGAATGGAACCCATGCCCCCTGTGAATCAAGTTAGATTGCTTGCAAACATCTTTAAATCAATGAAATTACGGCGTTCCAATGGGGTTTTGGGCGGAACGAAAGGGGTCGTTAATTCGCCAGCCTCTCCACGCAATCCAGGTTCCGGCAGTCGTTTTGCAGCGTGGCCATACTTCGCCCTGCGCTGTTCCCTTCCAGCACTGTTCCTGCTGCTGTGCGCGCCAGCCAGTTGGGCCGTCGACCCACCCTCGAAAACCAGCAAGCCGGGAGAATCTGTCCTCAATCCCACGACGAATCAAACCACAATCGTCGACAAACTCATCAAAGACCCCAGCGGCACCCCCACCGCTGGCAGCACAGCTTTCGTGCAAACCACTGACGGTTACATTTTTTTGGTCAAAGGTGTTGGCGAAATCATCTACAACTCAGACACCCCATCCCTCAGTTTTAAAATTGTCAGCAAAGATACCACTTCTAAAACCGTGGAGCTGGACGCGGCTCCATTTGGCGATAACAACACAGCTCCTTTCAGCTATGTAGCAACATTAAGCTATTACAACGACCAATTCGGCAATCCAGGTTCTCCCGCCGTAGTCACCCAACCGGTGACTTTAGAAGGCAATCAGGGGGTCAAGGTTGTTTACACTGGCGAGGGCGGATCGAATGGGCGGGCGGGAGCACTTTTCGTGCCTCCCAGCGCTGGTGGTAACGGGAAAGATGGCCCTGCCGTAAGCTACACCAATAGCACCACTATTTCTGCCACCAACAAGATTGGTCTGGAAATAGGAAGCGTTGGCGGTGCAGGGGGCAGGGGTGGCAACTCCTATCTCTCGTTTTGGAGTGGCAGAGATGGGGGAGATGGCGGCAGAGGTGGCGATGTCACGGTCACCAATAACGCCCAATCAGCCACGACGGGTGATGACGCTTACGGCATTTTTGCCTACAGCAGAAGTGGAAGAGCCGGAGACGGAGGCTCAGGCTTTGCTGCTCCCGGAGGCGGCACTGGCGGCCATTCCAGCGATGGTGGCAACGTCACCATTCGCAATCAGAGCGTTGTGTCTACCACAGGCAATGGCAGCTATGGCATTTACGGCTTGAGCGTCAGCAACAACGGCGGCAATGGCGGCAGTCAATGGGGCTTGGTGGGTCAAAGTGGCGCCGGAAACTTTGGTGGGAATGGCGGTCCGGTATCCATCACCAACGCCGCAAGCGGTGTGGTCAACACGAGCGGCACTTCCGCCCACGGGATTGTGGGCCAGAGCATCGGCGGCACCGGCGGCTCATCCGGCACCTCCGCTAATCTTCTCGTCTCGTTGAACGGAAATTCCGACAATGGTGGCAATGGCGGTTCCGTCTCCATCGTCAACAGTGGTGTGGTCAACACCACGGGCGGTTCATCACGGGGTGTCATTGCCCAAAGCATCGGCGGCGGCGGTGGTATCGGCGGCAGCAACTTCGGCCTGATTTCCCTCGGCGGGTCGGGATCCAATGGCGGCAGCTCCGGCGCCGTATCGGTGAGCAACAGCGACACCGGGCTGATCACCACCCAAGGCTCTGGCTCCGACGGGATTTTTGCTCAATCTGTGGGAGGCAGCGGCGGCAGCGCATCAAACAACTTTGGCCTTGTGGCAGTGGGGGGTAGTGGCAGCAGGGCTGGTGATGGCGGGCCGGTCAACATCAGCAACCTCGGCACAATCGAAACGGTCGGTTCTGGCGCCCGCGGCATGGTGGCCCAGAGCATCGGCGGGGGCGGCGGAGATGGGGGGAGTACGGGTGGCTTTGTGTCCATCGGTGGCCGCGGCGGTGGTGGCGGCTCCAGTGCCACCGTGTCGGTCGTGCATGGGGGCGTGATCAAAACCAAGGGTGATGACGCCACGGCCGTCTTCGCCCAATCCGTGGGTGGCGGAGGGGGCAACGGGGGCAGCGCTGGCTCCATCAGCGCCTTTCTAGGGGTGGCCGTGGGGGGCGACGGCGCCACGGGCGGGAATGGTGGTGCCGTCAACGTGTCGCTTCAGGGCCGATCAAGCGGTGATCTCTCGTTGATCCAGACGGGGGGAAACCGCTCCGCAGGGGTGTTTGCCCAATCCGTCGGCGGCGGCGGCGGCAACGGGGGAGGAGCGGTGCAAGTGACAGGCGGCTTCATCGGCGCGGCCTCCTTCGCCATCGGCGGAGCCGGGAGCGCGGCAGGGGTCGGCGGCGCCGTCACCTTGGATCGGGGTACCGGGAGTGGCTTGTCCGCCATCGAAACCGCTGGCGCCAACGCCCCCGGGATCTTGCTGCAAAGCGTGGGGGGTGGCGGTGGAAATGGCGGCTACGCGGTCTCCGTGGCCGCCTCTGGAGGACCCGTGAGCGGATCCCTCAGCTCCGCCATCGGCGGCTCCGGGGGGAGCGGTGGCGCCGGCGGCACCGTGACGGCGGGCACGTTCCAACCAGATGGCAGCATCATCAACACCGGTTTCGCTGGCGGCATCCTCACTAGGGGCGCGAATTCCACCGGGCTGCTGGCCCAAAGTGTCGGCGGCGGTGGCGGCAACGGCGGCTTGGCCATTTCGGCGGCTGGGGGCGGCTCTGTTCTGTTCAGCGGCTCCATCAGCATTGGCGTGGGTGGCTCCGCGGCGGTTGGCGGCGGCGGGGGGGCCGTCACCCTGGCGACCGGGTCGACGATCACCACCACAGGCGCCAATTCCAGCGGCCTGGTGATCCAATCCGTGGGCGGTGGCGGTGGCAACGGCGGAGGAGTTGTGGCGGCGGGATTGGCGGGTTCTGGCGGCGGGGCGTTCACCACCTCCGTCGGCGTGGGGGGGTCGGCGGCGAATGGATCCCGGGGCGGATCTGTCACGGCGGGCACCGTGGCTGGTGGCGACGTCGAAACCTCCGGGGAGAATTCCTCCGGGATCGTGATCCAAAGCGTCGGCGGTAGCGGTGGCAACGGCGGTTACTCCGTCTCCGCCGCTGGGGCTGGAGCGGGAGCCGGAGCGGCTGCCGTTCAGGTGGCCTTGGGGGGCAACGGGGGCCTCGCCGGTGATGGGGGTACGGTGAACGCCACTCTCCAATCCACCGTTAAAACCGCAAAAGCCAACTCCAGCGGCATCGTGGCGCAATCCGTGGGCGGCGGGGGCGGCAATGGTGGCTTCAGCGTGAACGCAGGCGGGGCTGGGGCGGGCATCGGCAGTGGCACCGTGGGCGTCGGCCTGGGGGGCAAAGGAGGGGCGGGTGGCATAGGCGGCACCGTCAACGTGGCGGAATCCGGCAGCATCACCACCGGTGGCGACAATTCCTCCGCCTTCGTTGTCCAATCGATTGGCGGCGGTGGGGGCAACGGTGGCTTCAACATCTCCGCCGCGGGCTCAGGCGCGGGCATCGGGTCAGGCGCGGTGACCGTGGGGCTCGGGGGCACTGGCGGCAGCGGCAACCACGGCGGCGTGGTCACCGCGGCGAAAAACAATGGTGACGTCACCACCAGTGGCGACAACGCCTCCGGCATCGTGGTTCAATCCGTGGGCGGCGGTGGCGGGAACGGTGGCTTCAACGTATCCTCCGCGGGTTCAGGCGCTGGCGTCGGCTCCGGCACTGTCTCCGTTGGCCTCGGCGGGGCCGGCGGCGCCGCTGGCAACGGCCGGACCGTCTCTCTCGCCATAGCCAACTCTGTCTTCACCAGCGGCAAGCGGTCGAATGCCGTCGTCGCCCAATCCATAGGCGGCGGCGGCGGCAACGGCGGCTTCAACCTCTCGGGCTCCGGTTCCGGCGCGGGCATTGGCTCTGCCGCCATCAATGTGGGGCTCGGCGGCGCTGGTGGCGCTGGCGGCGCGTCAGACAGGGTGACGGCGACGATGACCGGCTCTGTGACGACCCAATTAGAAGATTCCTCAGGTTTTGTCGCCCAATCCATCGGCGGTGGCGGCGGCAATGGCGGCTTCAACATCGTTGCCGGTGGGTCTGGCGCTGGCACCGGCAGCGGCGCCATTGGTGTCGGCCTCGGTGGAAGTGGTGGCACAGGCGGCACGAGTGGAGTGGTGGAGGCCAGCCACCAGGGCCTGATCAGCACGAATGGCCATCGCTCCAGTGGCTTCATCGCCCAATCCATTGGCGGCGGTGGCGGTAACGGAGGGTTTAACATCAACGCCGCCGGATCCGGCGCTGGCGTGGGGTCCGGGGTCATCACCGTGGGACTGGGGGGCAATGGCGGCACTGGCAACCATGGCAACGCCGTCATTGCCTCCCAATCCAGAGGTGACGTCTCCACCACTGGGGATCAATCCACCGGCATCCTGGCCCAGTCCGTGGGTGGTGGAGGCGGCAACGGGGGCTTCGACCTGAGCGCAGCGGGCACCGGCGCAGGCACCGGCAGTGGTGCCGTGGCCGTCTCCATCGGGGGCAGTGGCGGCGCCGCTGGCAACGCCAACTCCGTCGACTTGACCGTCAGCAACAACGTTTCCACCAGGGGCAAAACAGCCTCCGCCGTTGTGGCTCAATCGATTGGCGGCGGTGGAGGCAACGGCGGGTTTGCGCTCACAGCGGCAGGCTCCGGCGCAGGCGTCGGCAGCGGTACGCTGACCTTGGGCCTCGGCGGTTCAGGCGCTGGGGGCGGCAACGCCGAACGGGTCACCGCCCGCGTCACCGGAAACCTCCAAACAACCAACCAAGACTCCATGGGCTTCCTGGCCCAGTCCTTGGGCGGTGGCGGCGGCAGCGGTGGATTCAATGTGTCGGTGGCTGCATCTGGAGCCGGCACTGGCAGTGGATCCGTATCCGTTGGCCTGGGTGGCGCCGCGGCTGCCGGCGGCAACGCCAATGCGGTTGAGGGCACCGTCAGGGGCAGCATCAGCACAGCCGGCATGAATTCCAGCGCCTTTGTGGCCCAGTCCATTGGCGGCGGTGGCGGCAATGGCGGGTTCAACTTGTCGGTCAGCGGATCCGGCGCGGGCACAGGGAGCGGTGGAGTCGCCGTGGGGCTCGGCGGCTCCGGCGGTCAGGGAGGCCACGGGGGAAAGGTGAAGGCCAAAACGGCTGATGGTGAGATCATCACGACAGGCGACAACGCCCTTGGCATCCTTGCCCAATCCATTGGCGGCGGCGGCGGCAACGGCGGATTCAACGTGTCGGTGGCTGGATCCGGAGCCGGCACAGGCAGTGGCACCCTCACCCTTGGCCTCGGTGGCGGCGGCGGCGTCGCGGGCAATGCCAATGACGTGGAACTGGAAAGCGTCAACACCATCTCGACCTCCGGAAACTTTGCCACCGCTGTTGCGGCCCAGTCCATTGGCGGTGGTGGTGGAAATGGCGGATACAACATCACCCTGGGGGGCTCAGGCGCGGGCACCTACAGCGGAGCCATCACCATCGGGCTCGGTGGCAAAGGGGGGGCCGGTGGCACCGCCGGATCTGTGACCTCCTCCGTGACCGGCAACATCTTGACCTTGGGTGACAACTCCATTGGCTTCCTCTCCCAGTCTCTGGGTGGCGGCGGCGGCAATGGGGGGTTCAATGTCGTGGCAGGCGGCTCGGGGGCGGGCACCGGCAGCGCGGCGATCAATGTGGGGCTGGGAGGCGCGGGTGGAAACGGCGGCACAAGTGGGAAGGTTGACGCCAGATCGGTGGGCGCCATCACCACCAAGGGCGCCAATTCCGGCGCGTTCGTGGCCCAATCCATCGGCGGCGGCGGCGGCAACGGCGGCTTCAACATCGCGGCCGGTGGCTCCGGCGCGGGCAACTACAGCGGAGCCATCACCGTGGGCCTGGGAGGCAGCGGCGGTACGGGCAACCATGCCGGTGCGGTGGTGGCCAACACCTCGACGGGCCCGATCCGCACCAACGGCCACAATTCCACCGGTATCCTGGCCCAATCCCTTGGCGGAGGGGGGGGCAACGGCGGCTTCAACGTGTCGGCGGGAGGGTCCGGTGCGGGTGGCAACAGCGGCTCCATCAGCTTTGGCATGGGAGGTTTCGGTGGTGGAGCCGGCAACGCCAGCACGGTGAATCTCACCGTCCTCAATCCCGTGACCACCCAAGGCAAGGATTCTTCAGCCGTGGTGGCCCAATCCATCGGCGGCGGCGGTGGCAACGGCGGCTTCAGCGTGTCTGCCTCCGGTTCCGGCTCCGGCGAGTATTCAGGCTCCCTGAGCGCCAGCCTGGGGGGCTTTGGCGGCTCGGCTGGCCATGCCGGAGCCGTCACCTCCACGGTGACGGGAGAGGTCATGGCCAGCTTGGAGAATTCCGCCGGGGTGGTCGCCCAATCCATCGGCGGCGGCGGCGGCAAGGGGGGCTTCAGCGCGTCTGGCAACTTTGTATTCGGCAAGCAAGCCAATGGCGCCGTCACCGCGTCGGTGGGGGGCAAAGGTGGCGCGGGCGGCACCGCGGACACGGTGACCCTGACGCGCGTCGGAGCTACCACCACCACCGGAGACAATGGCTACGGCCTTCTCGCCCAGTCCATTGGGGGCGGTGGTGGGGATGGCGGCCTGAGCATCAGCGGATCCATCGGCGGGCCAGATTCCAAGCAGGTCGCCGCCTCCGTGGGAGGGTTTGGCGGAACAGGCAGCCATTCCGGCGCGGTCAGCGTGACCAACACCGGAGCCATCACCACCGGCACCATCGCCACGTCGACACAGCAGGTGGCTGAGGAAGGCACGGTCACCCAAGAGGTGAAGGTGGTCACGGGCAAAAACGCCGATGGCATCCTTGCCCAGTCCATCGGTGGCGGTGGCGGCAACGGTGGGTTCTCCTTCAGCGGCACCGTCGGTCCAACCGGTGAGAATACCAATGTCAATGTGGGCCTCACCGTTGGCGGCTTTGGCGGCGGTGGCGGTTACGCGGACAGTGTCACTGTCGCCAACACCGGCTTGGTCACCACAAGCGGCCATCAGGCCATGGGAATTCGTGCCCAGTCCATCGGCGGCGGCGGCGGCAATGGCGGCAGCGCGGTGACTGGTCTGCTCGCGGCGGGTGATTCTCAGAAGGGCCGGGCGGTGAATGTGGCCGTTTCCGTTGGCGGCTTGGGGGGGGATGGCAACGTCTCCGGCGAAGTCATCGTCAGCCAGAAGGGCGGCATCACCACCAACGGCGCCGGGTCCCACGGCATCCTGGCCCAATCCATCGGCGGTGGTGGTGGCACTGGCGGCGGGGCAAATTCCCTGTCGCTTCAGTTGGCCACCTCCTGCACATGGGATGGGATTCCTGGAGGTTACCTCAAGGTCAAGGGCTGCAAGCCTCCCGCAAAACCTTCCGTGAATGTGCAAGTGGATGTCGGCGGTGGCGGTGGCAAGGGCAACAACGCCTCCAATGTCACCGTCACCAACGACGATTTCATCTCCACGAACGGCGAGGCCGCCTCGGGAATCCTGGCGCAATCCATCGGTGGGGGTGGTGGCAACGGCGGTCAGGCCATTGTCGGCTTGGACGGCCTGTTCCCTGGAGCCAGCTATGTCGACACCGCCACGACTGTCGCGACCCTCCCCATCGGCACATCGGGCATCAAGACCGGGTTCGGCAAGGTGACCGTGGGTGGCTTCGGCGGCGCTAGCGGCAATGGCAAGGCGGTTGCCGTCACCAATCATGGTGAGATCAACACCTACGGCGACAGTGCCTACGGCATCTATGCCGAATCCGTCGGCGGCGGGGGCGGCATCGGCGGCGATGCCGCGTCAGGTGTCACGGGTCTCTTCAGCTTGGGCGGTTTTGGCGGAGCAAGTGGCAATGGCGGAGACGTGACTGTTCTGAACTACAACAGAGCCCCATCCAACGCCAATATCACCACGCGTGGCAGCGACGCCGACGCCATCTTCGCCCATTCGGTGGGAGGCGGTGGCGGTAGCGGTGGCTCAGCGGGTGGGGTCCTGGCTCTAGGAGGCTTCGAGGCGGCAGGCGGCGACGGCGGCGCCGTGAATGTGCGCAACAGCGCCAAGCTCGCCACACGCCAAGCCCGATCCAATGGCATCCTTGCGCAATCCGTTGGCGGCGGCGGCGGCAAGGGCGGCAGCACTGGCCTGTCGGTTATCGCTATCGGGGGCAAGGGAGGCAATGGCGGGAAGGGCGGCAAGGTGCAGGTGACGAACACCGGTGAGATCCTTACCGAGGGGGCTGATTCCATGGGAATCTTCGCCCAAAGCATCGGTGGCAGCGGCGGGATCGCAGGTTCGACAAAAGCATCAGCGATCACCGTGGGCCGCGTAGGCGGATCGGGTGGCGATGGTGGCGAGGCCAGCGTCGACAATCAGGGCGCCATCCGCACCAATGGTGATGGCTCCCATGCCGTGTTCACCCAAAGCGTGGGTGGCGGCGGCGGCGCTGCGGGTGGAATCGGCGACACCGTCGCTGGCATCGGCATCATTTCGGTCGGCAGTTCCGGCGGCGGCGCGGGCAACGGAGGCCGGGTCAGCGTGGACAACAGCGGCACTCTCTCCACCACCGGCGGCAAGGCCCACGGCGTCTTCGCCCAATCCGTAGGTGGAGGGGGTGGCACCGGGGGGCGGGCGATCGGTGTGATCGCGGTGGGCGGCTCCGGCGGCAGCGCTGGCCATGGAGGCGAGGTGTCTGTGAATAACAAACCTGGCGCCACCATCAATGTCAAAGGCAGCCTGGCCAACGGCATCACCGCCCAATCGATCGGTGGCGGCGGCGGTGATGCTGGCGGCGCTTACTCGGGATCTCCCCTCGGCTTCTCCATCAGCGTGGGTGGGTCGGGCAGCGGCGGCGGGAATGGCGGTTTGGTTAGCGTTGAAAACAAAGGCGGCATCCTCACCGAAGGCCCCAGTTCCCAGGGCATCTTCGCCCAATCCGTGGGCGGTGGCGGAGGGAATGGCTCCATCGCCGGCAGTTTCAACACCACCTTCCTCCCCGCGGGAGCCATCGCGGTGAGCGTGGGAGGCAAGGGTGGCATCGGCGGCCATGGTGGCGCCGTGAGTGTCACCAACAAGGAAGGTGGCACGATCGGCACCAAAGGCGAAAGTTCCACTGCGATCTTTGCCCAGTCCGTCGGTGGCGGTGGTGGAGTGGGCGGCGGCGCCCTGGGTTTGTCTATTGCCCTTCCAGGCTCCGCGACGGTTGCCGTGGGTGGCGGCGGTGGAGCTGGTGGCGACGGTGGCGCGGTGACCGTGGAGAATGACAACGCCATCACGATCAGTGGGAACAACTCCGTTGGCATCCTTGCCCAATCCGTGGGCGGCGGCGGCGGCACCGCAAGCTCCGCCCTTGGCATCGCCGTCATCCCTGTGTTCATCGGTGGCGATGCCGGCGCCACAGGCAAAGGTGGAGACGTCAGCGTCATCAACAAAGGCACAATTACCATCGACGGCAGCAACTCCATCGGCATCTTTGCCCAGTCCGTGGGCGGCGGAGGCGGTCTTGTACGACCGGGCGGGGGCGCCAGCTCCGTCATTCAACAGTCTGGTGGTAACGGCAACGGCGGCATTGTCACCATCAACAACGATGCCGGCCAGATCATCGTCAATGGCGCCAACAGTGTCGCCCTCTATTCCCAGAGTGTTGGTGGTGGCGGTGGCGCAGTCGGGGTGAATGCCGCCTCGCAAGGCCTCTACGGAGCTTTTCAGTTCTCCAGGACAGCAGGCGGCCATGGCTCTGCCCAAGACACGGTCGTGAACCAAACCGGCAACCTGATCGCCACGGGTGAGAATTCCGCCGCCCTGCTTGCCCAAAGCAATGCCGTTGACGGCGAAGGTGACATCACCGTCAACATCAAGAACAAATCAGCCGACAACCTTAGCTACATCAGCGGTGGCACCGGCAATGGCGCTGGAGTGGTGATCCTCAATGGCAAAAACAATACGGTGAACAATGAAGGAGTGGTGACCAGCTTGCATGGCATTGATGGCTATGCCCTGCGTTCCAGTACAGGAGCTGACGCCTTCAACAATCACGGCATTCTCATCGGGTCCGCGGAATATGGAACAGGTCGTAACTTCCTTAACAACCGCCGCGATGGCGTGGCCATCATTGGCGACACGATCAATCTGGGCAACGGCACGGCGTCCATGTTCCTGAATGAAGGGTTGCTTTCTCCCGGCGGTGAAAGGACGATCAGATCAAACGTGACCGGTGGTTTCACCCAGACGGACTCAGGACGCTTTGAAACACGATTGGATTTCATCAATGACGGCATCGATCGCCTTGATGTCAGCGAGCAAGCCAGCCTCAAAGGGAGACTTGAGGTTCAACCCATTAACATTGCTTCCATCAAACCAGGCAAAAGAAAGATTGTCTTCGTTGAAGCCGATGGTGGCATCACCGACTTCGGAATGAGCTTGTCGTTGCCAAGCACAATCATCGCAAAGTATGCAATCAAGGCCAACGAAAACCAGGCCTACATCAGAGCCAATGTTGATTTCGCTTCCTTTGGCAATCTGAATCGCAATCAAACCGCCATCGGCAACTACTTTAATCGCATTCAAGCCGCAGGCAGCGCTCCCGCCATGGCGACGCTGGTCAACGCCATCTATCCCATGGACAAGCTCTCAGATCTAAAGGCTGCATACAATGGACTTTCACCTGAGATCTATACTTCCACTCCCAGGATTTTGGCAGATGCCTCCCAGCTGTTCATCAACAATCTGATGAGTTGCAAGGTGGCTGGCGGTGACCATCGCTTCATCTCGGAAGGACAGTGCGCTTGGTTCAATGTTTCAGCCCAGAAGTTAAACACTGAGACCACCTATGAGCAATTTGGCTTCACATCATCGATCGTGGATCTTTCAGCTGGCATGCAGTGGAACTTGGGTCAGAACTGGTATGGATCAATCAGCGTGGGGCGTGGCAACTATGCAACCAACTTCTCAGACACCGTTGAGGCCCAACTCAACGGTTTCACCAACTATGCCGGGGTAGCCCTCAAAAAGGTTGTGGGTGGCACCAAGTTTGCCCTTGCTTTTGTCAGCGGCTTCGGTGATTTTAACTACGAAAGATACAACGTGTTTCCCTCCTCAGGCCTGGTGAAAGGCTATCAAGATACGTCTGTTGTCGCCTCCGCTTTGCGAGTTTCCCACGATGTTGAATATCGAAACTGGTATTGGCGACCCTTGATCGATTTCAGCCTTGCGCGCGCTAATTATTCCGGCTTCAACGAGTCGGGCGATGTTCCAATCAGTCTCCGCGTCAAAGGCGGTAGTTTCACGACCACCACTCTCACACCAGGTCTGGAGATCGGAGGTGAATTCAAAGATGGCCCTGTGGTCTTCCGACCTCGCATCGGTGTTGGCTACAGTCGCTTACTGTCCAATCCCTCGGCGACAGTGACCGCAGAATTTAACAAAATCCCCAGAAGCTTTGGTACTTTTGATGTGAGAAGTGATATGGATACCGATTTTCTGGACGCCACGGCAGACCTGGATCTGATCTTCGCCAATGGCATGGTTCTTAAACTCGGCTACCTGGGGCAATTCTCAGCCAACAGCAACTCCCATGGTGGTCAATTGCGGTTCTCAATACCTTTTTAACCAATATCCATACAGTGGCTTGACACTGGCAGTCCACCTGTTCTTGCCTGGCCCAACTGGGTGCGGCAAAGAGAATCCTGAAGAGCATGCTAAATCCATCCCTGGGGCTTTCTCCCTTCTGATCGGCGATACGGGTTGTTTTGGTCTTGCAGCTGCTGGCCATCCCGACTGCCAGGTGCCGGCAGATGTTCTCGTTTATCCGGTTCAGCAACTCTCGGGCTCTGGCGTGCCGCAGCCGTGTCACTAACAAGTTGCACTGAGCGCCCCCGTACTATGGTGAATGGTTGTGCCCCACTCCCCACGGCCACCGCCCTCCTCTCAGACCCACCCGGCCCCACCTCTCGCCGACGGAGGCCCTGGCCTGGGGCCGCTGGGTGAAGTGGATCCGCGGCGCCAGCAATTAATATCTTCAGGCTATCGAAGACCTGGCCGGCGTTTACAGCCTCGCTGGATTCCTCTGCCTCGATCTGGCGCCCTGTGCCTGGATCTTTCCCGCCCTGGCCATCCCGGTGAACCCGAGGGGGGAGGAGCCAGCGGCAGCAGGGGTGGAGGAGGAGTGCTGCTACGGCTGCGGCTGCTGCCTGCCCTCTGGGGTTGATCGAGGAACGCCAGACCCTGCTGGCCCCCGCCGAAGTGACCCCCCTGTTGGCCACTCTCCGGCCCGACGCCATTGAGCTCCACACCCGGATCGGCCGGAGCCGGGCTTTTGCGGAGCGGCTGGCGCGCACATCCGCGGCGCGGGCTTTCCCCTGCGCCGCCTGGCGATGAGCCTCGGCCTGGGGTGACTTTCAGGAAAGGTGTCACTCCTTGGCTGCCTTTCAGGCGGCTTGGATAAATGGTAGCGCCTGATTGGATTGGCGGCCTTCTGGTGGCTTGTTGATCCAAACCTCTACTGGTTGGCGCCAGCAGCGAGTGGATTGGCTCCAGCGGTTTGGGTGGGCCTGGCGAGCTTTTTCGTAGACCTCGGTGCGCTCCCGGCAGATGGCGATGGCGGCACCGCTGTGACGTTGGTGAGGCGTT
>Ga0164292_10003389_pt1 | contig 13041 bp, 10 predicted proteins | sample GEODES117metaG_FD_111486 | JGI IMG/M metagenome (GOLD analysis project Ga0164292, IMG submission 111486) | Eutrophic lake water microbial communities from Lake Mendota, Wisconsin, USA - GEODES117 metaG | ecosystem: Environmental > Aquatic > Freshwater > Lake | place: USA: Lake Mendota... | reverse complement strand
TCCTCCCGGCGCTCATGCAGAGGATCTACAAGTCGAAAGAGGCACCCGGTCGCCACAAGAGCGTCGAGGGAATCGACCATCTCGACAAGGTCATCGACATGGACCAGTCGCCCATCGGTCGTACGCCGCGATCCAATCCGGCCACCTACACGGGAGTCTTCGACAACATCCGCAAGCTGTTCGCCGCCACGCCGGAGGCGAAGATTCGTGGGTACCAACCCGGCCGCTTCAGTTTCAACGTGGCAGGCGGTCGCTGTGAGGCCTGCTCGGGCGACGGCACCATCAAGATCGAGATGCACTTCCTTCCCGACGTGTACGTCCCCTGCGAGGTGTGCAAGGGCCAGCGTTACAACCGCGACACGCTCGAGATCCAGTTCAAGGGCAAGAGCATCGCCGACGTCCTCGACATGCCGATTTCCGAGGCTGTTGATTTCTTCTCGAACCAGCCGGCCATTGCGCGCCACATGCAGACGCTCGTCGACGTCGGTCTCGGGTACGTGCGTCTCGGCCAGTCCGCTCCCACCTCGTCAGGCGGTGAGGCGCAGCGTGTGAAGTTGGCAAGTGAGCTCGCCAAACGCAGCACGGGCCACACGATTTATTTGCTGGACGAACCCACCACTGGTCTGCACTTCGAAGATGTGCGGCGTCTCCTCACGGTGCTCTCGCGTCTCGTGGACCAGGGCAACACCGTGCTGGTCATCGAGCACAACCTCGACGTCATCAAGACCGCCGACTGGTTGATCGACCTCGGTCCGGAGGGAGGCAGCGGTGGCGGCATGGTGATCGCCGAGGGCACGCCCGAACAGGTGGCGGCCACCAAGGCCAGTCACACCGGACGCTTTCTGGCCGAACTCCTGCCGACGCCGAAGAAGGCAATGACGAAGCAGGTTGCGTCGAAGCAGATTGTGTCGAAGCAGGAACCGGCGAAGGCTGCAAAGAAGCCCGCGGCGAAGAGGCCGGCGAAGGCGACATGATCAGCCGTCCGGCCGCGGGGACCATTCCCGATGCTCCGGGCTCGTATCAGTTCAAGGACGAGCACGGCCGTGTGATCTACGTGGGCAAGGCCTCCAGCCTGCGCCAGCGTCTCTCGAACTATTTCCAGGACGCGCGGAATCTCCACCCGCGCACCGCTGCGATGGTGGCCGCTGCTCATTCGGTGGAGTGGATCGAGGTACGCAACGAAGTCGAAGCCCTGATGCTGGAGTACAACCTCATCAAGGAGCACCGACCGCGGTTCAACATCCGTTTGCGGGACGACAAGAGTTACCCGTTCCTCGCCGTCACCGTCGATGAGGAGTGGCCGCGTGCCGTCGTGATGAGGGGTCGCAAGCGCAAGGGCACCCGTTACTTCGGTCCCTATGCCCACGCCTACGCGATCCGTGACACGCTGGACCTGCTGCTGCGCTCGTTTCCTGTGCGCACATGCTCACCGTCCAAGTTCAACGAGCACCAACGTCTCGGTCGACCGTGTCTCTTGTTCCACATCGAGAAGTGCTCCGGGCCGTGCGTCGGCGAGGTGGAGCCCACCGATTACGTCAGCCATGTCGAGGGTCTGACGCGCTTTCTCGAGGGGGACACCGACGAAGTCGAACGTGCCATCGAGGTGGCGATGAAAGAGGCGTCGGCCGAGCTCGACTTCGAGACCGCCGCCCGTCTGCGTGACCGCCTGGCGGCCGTTCGTCGGGCAATGGAGAAGCAACAGATCGTTGCCGCGCGCAACGAGGACCTCGACGTCATCGGGATCGCCGACGACGAACTGGAGGCGTCGGTGCAGGTTTTCTACGTCCGTCATGGACGGGTGGTGGGTCGCCGGGGCTTCATCGTCGACAAGGTCGAAGACCTCTCATCGGGACAGCTGGTCGATCGCATTCTGGAGAACCTTTACGGCGAAGAGCCGGCCATGGGATACCCGAAGTCGGTGCTCGTTCCCTCGGAGTCCGCCGACGAGCCGACCTACGTCGAATGGCTCACCGCCATGCGAGGGAGTGCCGTCGAGATCAAAGTTCCCCAGCGCGGGGACAAACGGGCGCTCCACGAGACCGTCACGATGAACGCCAAGGAGGAACTGACGCGTCATCGTCTGCGTCGTGCGTCGGACCACAACACCCGGAGTCGCGCACTCAGCGAGATACAGCAGTATCTCGACCTGCCGGAAGCGCCGTTGCGGATCGAGTGCTACGACATGGCCCACTTGCAGGGCACCGACTACGTGGGTTCAATGGTGGTCCTGGAGGACGGGCTGCCGTCGAAGCGTGAGTACCGCCGCTTCAAGGTGAAGGACGTGCCGGGGAACGACGACTACGCGGCGATGCGCGAGGTTCTGACTCGTCGCCTCAGCGCCTACGTCGAAGAACGCGACCAGCCGCGCGACGAAGGTGATCGCAAGCCCGGCAAGTTCGCCTATCCGCCCCAGTTGCTGTTGGTCGACGGCGGCAAAGGGCAGTTGGGAGTTGCCGTGGAGGTGGTGAAGTCCCTCGGTCTCGAAGACGAGATCCCGGTGGCGTCTCTCGCCAAGCGGTTCGAAGAGGTCTACATCCCGGGTCGTTCCTCGCCGGTGTCGATTCCCCGGGGAAGCGAGGCGATGTTCATGCTGCAGCGCATCCGCGACGAGGCGCACCGGTTCGCCAACACATTCCACCGCGAACTCCGCGGCAAGCGCATGAAAAAGGGTCTGCTCGACGACGTTCCGGGTCTGGGCGAGACGCGCAAGGCGAAGTTGGTGAAAGAGTTCGGTTCCGTCGCGGCGGTGAAGGCAGCGACCAAGGAACAGCTCTTGGCCGTTACGTGGCTGCCCGATACCGTCGGTCTGGCCGTCTACGACAAGATCCACGACAGTGGGGAAAATGGAGCCTCCGATGAACGCGGGTGAACCGACATGGGAGGCGCACGCCGACTGGTGGATCGACGGATTCACGGGCGGTGTCGACCCCGAATACGAGGAGCAGATCATCCCTCTCGTCCTGGACGAGCTGAGGGGATACTCGTCAGTTCTCGACATCGGCTGCGGCGAAGGTCAACTCAGCAGGGCCTTGGTCGCCGGCGGTGGCAACGTGGTGGGTGTCGATCCCACGTGGCGCCAGGTCGAGGTCGGTGCACACCGTGGCGGGGGAGTGCTCTACGGACAGTGCGGCGCCGACGGTCTGCCCTTCCGTGACGAATGCTTCGACGCGGTTCTTGCTTGTCTCGTGTTCGAACACATCGATGCCCTCGACGCTGCGGTCGCGGAAGTGGCGCGGGTGGTGAAGCCCGGCGGTCGTTTTCTCTTCCTTCTGAATCACCCGCTGTTGCAGACCCCGAACAGCGGTTGGATCGACGACCAGATTCTCGACCCTCCCGAGCAGTACTGGCGGATCGGTCCGTACCTCGACGAAGCAGTCACCTTCGAAGAGGTCGAGCCCGGGGTGCGCGTGCGCTTCGTTCATCGTCCGCTCGGTCGATACCTAAATGCGCTCGCCGCAGCGGGACTCTTCCTCGAGCACATGCACGAACCCGCGCCACCACGCGGATTCCTCGATCGGTCTCCCGACTACGAGCATGCTGCTTCGATCCCTCGACTCCTCGCGCTGCGTCTCGTGCGGCGTTAGCCTGACGACGTGACCGACGTTCTCGTGATCACCGGCCTGTCGGGCGCTGGGCGTTCACAGGCCGCCGACGACCTCGAGGATCTCGGATGGTTCGTGGTCGACAACCTTCCCACTGCGCTCGTCGAGAAAGTGGTGGAGCTCGCCAGTCTTCCCGCCGACCCGCATCACCAACTCTGTCTCGTGGTGGGCAATGCGTCGCAGCAGGCCGACATGGTCGGGGTGCTGCGCAACCTTCAGGCGGCAGGCCACCGCGTGCGGGTCTTGTTCCTCGATGCGTCGACGTCCGTGCTGGTGAAACGATACGGGGCTTCACGTCGACGACATCCCCTCGATCTGCAGTCCAGCGACCCCAATCGTCACGAGACGCACTCCGACTCCGGCGTTGCCGCAGTGATCGAACGCGAGCGCGGGTTGCTGGAACCCGTCAAAGCCGTGGCGGACCTCGTGATCGACACCTCGGATCTCACGGTGCATCAGTTGAAGGCGCGACTGGTCGAGCTCTTCGGTCCCGCCTCGTCGACCGACACCATCCAGGTGGGTCTGGTGTCGTTCGGCTTCAAGCACGGACTGCCGCTCGACGTCGACCTCGTCTTCGACGTGCGTTTCCTGCCGAACCCCTACTGGGACGAGAATCTGCGACATCTGTCCGGCCAGGATCCCGTTGTCAGGGACTATGTCCTTGGTCACTCCTTGGCCGGCGAATTCCTTTCGCATCTCGAGGCCATGCTCGACCTGCTTTTGCCCGCCTACGTCGGCGAAGGCAAGAGTTATCTGTCGATCGCCATCGGATGTACCGGTGGACAGCACCGTTCGGTGGCCATCTCCGAACGGCTCGCCCAGTGGTTCGACGGCAAGGGGATGCACCCGCGCGTCACCCATCGGGATCTCGTTCGTCACTGAGGGTCCCCACTAGTCTCGGCTAGGCGAGTTTCTCGCGTTCCTACGGGTAGACGAAAGGCTGAGGATCAATGACGATTCGCGTGGGCATCAACGGTTTCGGACGCATCGGGCGCAACTTTTTCCGCGCCGTGCAAGCGAGTGGAGCAGACATCGAGATTGTGGCGGTGAACGACCTCGGGTCGATCAAGACCATGGCTCACCTGCTGAAGTACGACTCGGTGCTCGGTGTGCTTCCGAACGACATCTCGCCGTCCGACGACGGCATCACCATCGACGGCAAGAAGTTGAAGGTGCTACAGGTGCGTGATCCAAAGGAGCTCCCGTGGGGCAGTCTCGGTGTCGATCTCGTCATCGAGTCCACCGGCATCTTCACCGATCGCGACAAGGCCGCGATGCACCTCGAGGCCGGTGCGCCTTTGGTGGTCGTCTCCGCTCCGTCGAACGGCGCCGACGCCACGTTCGTCTACGGCGTGAACCACCAAGACTTCGACCCGAAAACCCACAAGGTCATTTCCAACGCCTCGTGCACCACCAACTGCTTCGTTCCACTCGTGAAGGTGCTCGACGATGCCTTCGGCGTCGAGAACGGCCTCATGACCACGGTGCACGCCTACACCGGTGACCAGGCTCTGGTCGACGGCCCGCACAGCGACCTGCGTCGTGCCCGTGGCGCAGCCATCAACATCACACCCACCAGCACCGGCGCTGCCCGTGCGACCGCGCTCGTGATGTCGGCGATGAAGGGCAAGCTGGACGGAACCGCACTGCGTGTCCCCGTGCCGACCGGCTCGATCACCGACTTCGTCGCCAACCTGAAGAAGCCGGCCACCGTCGAAGAAATCAACGCCGCGTTCAAGGCTGCAGCCAGCGGTCCGCTGAAGGGTGTGCTCGAGTACACCGACGCCCCGATCGTGTCCTCCGACATCGTCACCAATCCGCACTCGTGCATCTTCGACAGCGATCTCACGATGAGCATGGGCAGCCTCGTCAAAGTGCTCGGCTGGTACGACAACGAGTGGGGCTATTCGAACCGTCTCGTGGATCTCACTCTCCACGTCGGCGCGAAACTGAAGGGCTGACCCTGTGGCCAGGATCCCGGCCCTCGAGGACCTCGGTGACGTGTCCGGCAAGCGCGTTCTCGTGCGCACCGACTTCAACGTGCCGATGGAGGGGCCAGACGATGCCCGGGTCATCACCGACGACTTCCGTATCCGCGCTGCCTTGCCGACCATCGAATGGTTGACCACCCGCGGTGCAACCGTGGTGTGCGCCAGCCATCTCGGTCGCCCGAAGGGGCAGCCGAATCAGAAGTATTCGATGGCTCCGGTGCGCGCTCGGCTCGCGGAGTTGGCGCCCGGTGTCGAGTTGCTCGAAAATCTTCGCTTCAACCAGGGTGAAGAAGCCAATACCGACGAGTTCGTGGCGCAGTTGGTGAAGGGCTTCGATGCGTACGTCGACGATGCCTTCGGAGCGGCACACCGTGCTCATGCCTCCGTCGTTGGGCCGCCCCGCACGCTTCCGTCGGCCGCGGGGAGACTGTTGCAGCGTGAGGTCGAAGTACTCGGTGGCCTGCGCGAGAACCCGAAGCGTCCCTTCGTCGCGGTGCTCGGAGGTGCCAAGGTCAGCGACAAGTTGGGTGTGATCGAGGCGTTGTTGCAGACCGTTGATGCGCTCGTCATCGGAGGCGGCATGTGCTTCACCTTCCTTGCCGCCAAGGGCATGCCCGTTGGCGACTCGATCTGCGAACTCGACCAGGTAGCGACGTGCAAGCGTCTGCTCGACGGTCCCAAGCCTATTCATCTTCCCGAGGACATCATCGGACTCGACGCAAAAGGGGAGTACGCCACGTTCGGTGTGCGTCTTCCCGACGGTGCCAAGGGTCTCGACATCGGACCCGGTACGGCTGCTGCGTTCACCGACGTGATCATGGATGCCCGCACGGTGTTCTGGAACGGCCCGATGGGCATGTTCGAAGATCCACGCTTCGCCAACGGGACCAAGACGGTCGCCCAGGCCGTTGCCGACACGAAGGCGTTCACCATCGTCGGTGGTGGCGACAGTGCGGCAGCACTTGCGCAGTTCGGTCTCGACGACGAAGTCGACCATGTGTCCACCGGCGGCGGAGCGTCGCTCGAATATCTCGAACTGGGCGACCTGCCCGGTCTCGCCGCGTTGAGAGGGGCACCGAATGTCCGATGATCGTCGTCCGCTCGTCAGCGGCAACTGGAAGATGCACCTCAACCACTACGAGGCCATCCAAGTGATGCAGAAGCTCGCCTACCTCGTGACGAAGGAAGATTTCGCCGAAGTGGATGTGACGGTGCATCCTCCCTTCACCGACATTCGCAGCGTGCAGACTCTGATCGACGCCGACGAACTCAAGTTCATGCTCGGTGCACAGCACTGCCACTTCGAGGAAAAGGGTGCTTTCACAGGAGAGGTTGCTCCCTCCATGCTCGCCAAGCTCGGGGTGAAGTACGTGATCGTCGGTCACAGCGAACGACGCGAGATCTTCGGCGAGACCGACGAGATGGTGTCGAAGAAGATCACGGCGATCCTGAAGCAGGGGATGACACCCATCGTGTGCGTGGGCGAGACACTGGATGAACGCGAAGCGGGATCCACCGAGGCCAAGGTGCTCGAACAAGTCCGCGCAGCTCTCGGGAATCGCAACCCAGAGACAGTGGCCGACATGGTGGTTGCGTACGAGCCGATCTGGGCCATCGGCACCGGCAAGACCGCCACGGCACAGGATGCGCAGGCCGTCATCGGTGCCATCCGCAACGAGGTCAAGGCTCTCGCCGGGGCCGATGCCGCAAAGGCCATCCGTCTCCAATACGGCGGCTCGGTGAAGGCCGCCAACATGGCAGAGCTGATGGCGCAACCCGACATCGACGGTGCCCTCGTGGGGGGCGCAAGCCTGGACCCCGACGAGTTCGCCCGCATCGTGCGCTACCGGCTCGGCTGAAATCGGTCTCTTCACGGCCGATTTACCGCATGGTAAGTTGCTCTGAACAATGAACGGGCCGTCCGTACGGCGGTCCAAAGGGAGGAAACATGAGATTGTCCCGGAAGAGGGCTGCTCTCGCGTGTGCTCTCAGTCTGTCGCTCTTCGCGGCAGCCTGCGGCAGCGACGAAGACAGCACCAGCGATACCACCGCAGATACCGGTGCCACCGAGGAAACCACGGCTCCCGCCGGCGGGGAAGCGGATTCCGAAGCTGTCATCGTTTATGCGGCTGAACAGGAATACACCTCGTACAACAACGGCGCCGCCGACCAGGGTCTGTTCTCCAACACCTTGGTGCTGAACCAGTTGTTGCCCGGACCGATCCAGTATCTGCCCGACCTGACCAACAAGACCTGGGAGCCCGTCGCCAAGTCGGTGACCGTCTCCTCCGAAGACCCACTCACCATCGAGTACGTCCTCCAAGAAGGCGCTGTTTGGAGCGACGGTGAAGCCATCGACTGTGACGACTTCTGGCTCGCATGGCGTTCCGGAAACGGCAAGGACGGAAACCGCAAGGACGCTGCCGGCAAGGACGCCGTCGACGAAGAGGGCAACCCGCTCCCGGTCTGGAACACCGCCAGCACCACGGGCTACGAGGACGTCGAGTCGCTCGCTTGTTCCGAGGATGGCAAGACCATCACTGCAACCTTCTCGAAGACCTTCGCTGACTGGAAGGTTCTCTTCGGTGGTCTTCTGCCCGCGCACATCGTCGAGCGTGAGTCCGGCGTTGCCGACCTCACGGCAGAGTTGAGCGCCGAGGACCTTCTCAAGGTTGCCGACTTCTGGAACACCGGCTTCGTCGGTTTCAAGCCCGAGACGCACGTCTCCGGTGGGCCATACGTCATGACCGAGTTCAAGACCGGCCAGAGCCTCACCCTCGAGCGCAACCCGAAGTGGTTCGGAGAGCCCGCCAAGGCCGCCAAGATCGTGTACCAGATGGTGCCCGATGCAACGGCTCAGCCTGCTGCCCTGCAGAACGGTGAAGTCGACGTGATCACGCCGCAGCCGAACACCGACCTGGTCGAGCAGATCAAGGCCATCGAAGGTGTGAACCTGCAGTTCCTCGCCGGAACCGTCTTCGAGCACTACGACCTCAACCTGAAGAACGAGCATCTCGCCAGCCTGAAGGTTCGCCAGGCCCTCGCTGCCTGCATCAACCGCGAAGAAATCGTGGAAACGATGTACCGCAACGTCGACCCGGAAGCCAAGGTGCTGAACAACCGCATCTTCATGCCGGATTCGCCGTACTACAAGGATGGCAGTGGCGACTTCGCCGCCCAGGACGTCGACAAGGCCAAGGCTCTCCTCGAAGAGGACGGTTACGTCCTCGGTGACGACGGCATCTACGCGAAGAACGGCAAGAAGCTGAGCCTCCGTCTCGGTCGCCGTGATCCGAACGAGCGTCGTCAGCAGCAGAACGAACTGTTCATCGAACAGTGCAAGCCTGCCGGTATCGAACTCACCGACGATCCGTCGGAGGACTTCAATGCCGTTCGCTTGCCCGCAGGTGACTACGACATCGCTCTCTTCGCCTGGGTTGCCACCCCGGCGCTGTCGAGCAACAACTCCATCTACCTGCCGCCGGAACAAGGTGGCGGCCAGAACTGGGTCAACTACGTCAATGAGGATCTCGTGCCGCTCTTCGATTCGGCCAACACGAGCCTCGACGAAGCCGCCCGCGCGGACATCTACAACCAGGTCGACCAGATCCTCTGGGACGACATGGTGACGATCCCGCTGGTTCAGTGGACGGAGCTCTATGCGAGCGCCGGTTCCGTCGGTGGTGTGGTCCCGAACAGCTTTGCTGGCGTGACCTGGAACGCCGAGACCTGGACCAAGACGGCCAAGTGACCTGACCGGTCCGGTACGACAGAGGTGGGCGGGGGAAACCCCGCCCACCGTCGTCCCCGGCCCAGATACTCGCGAAAGTTCCCGTGCTCGCCTTCATCGTTCGTCGCCTGCTCATCGCCATTCCGGTGCTGCTGCTCGCCAGCGTTCTCACCTTTTTCTTGGTGGTGAATTCCGGTGACCCCCTTGAAGGCCTGCGTCAGAAGCCGGGTATCTCGCAGCAGGTGATCCGAGCAGAAGAGATCCGTCTCGGTCTGGACAAGCCCTTCGTTCCGCGGTATCTCGACTGGGCCGGAAACTTCTTCACCGGTGACATGGGCACCGACATCCGCAACAAACCCGTGTGGCCGGAGCTGTGGTCGGCCATCAAGTACACCATGCGACTCGTGCTGATCGCCGAGTTGCTCGCCTTCTCCGTCGGCTTGATGATCGGCATCGTCAGCGGCGTGCGCCAATATTCGGGATTCGACTATTCGGCGACCTTCATCTCTTTTCTGTTCTTCTCGTTGCCCGTGTTTTGGTTCGCCAACCTGTTGAAGGTCTTCGGTGCCATCGAGTTCAACGACTGGTTGGAGAATCCCAGTGTCTCGATTCTCTTTGCGGTGGTTCTCACCGCCTTCATCGGAGGCTCCTTCTATCTGATCGGCCGCAAGCGCGAACGCCTGCGCCTCGCCCAACCCGGCGCCCGTTACAAATGGGGCGGCATCGCTCTCGGTGTCACCGGATTGGTCATGCTCTCGGCAGTGTTTTTCTTCGAAGGACGCAAATACGACCGCTTCGTGAAGACCATCGGCTCCGAACCGCGTGAACTGGCCGAGACCTTCGGAGAGCGCCTCTGGAGTTACGTCGGCCACGGACTCCTGCCCGTCATCGTTCTCTTCACCGTTTCGTACGCCGGTTACAGCCGTTTCATGCGTGCTTCGATGCTGGAGCAGTTGAATGCCGACCACGTCCGCACGGCGCGAGCCAAGGGCATCTCCGAGACCCGTGTGATCGTGCGCCATGCCTTCCGCAACGCACTCATCCCGATCGCCACGGTTGCGACACTCAGCTGGGGTGCTCTGATCGCCGGAGCCGTGATCACCGAGCGAGTGTTCGCGTGGAATGGCATGGGCGATTTCTTCCTCGACTCGTTGTCGAATCCGTCGCCGGACCCGAACCGGCTTCTCGCCTTCGTGATGGTGACGGCGACCTTCACCATCATTTTCAACATCGTCGCAGACATCATCTATGCGATTCTCGACCCGCGGATCCGGATGTGACATGACCGACACGATCGACTCCGTGCACGAGGCCGAGTTCGCGGTCGAGGTGCGGGCCCAGTGGCGCACCATCCTGCGTCGGTTCGTCCGCCACCGCCTGGCCATGGTCAGCCTGGTGATCCTCACGCTGATCTTCGTCTTGTCGATCTTCGGCAAGTACATCTGGACCTACACGTATCTCGAGCGTGACAAAGGAGCTCTGTCTCAAGCCCCGTCGTGGGAGCATCCTTTCGGCACCGACAGCCTCGGCAAGGACATGTTGGCTCTCACGCTGCGCGGTTCGCAGCGCTCGATCCTCATTGCTCTCATGGTGTCGGTGATCGCCACGTCGATCGGGGTGACCCTCGGGGCCATCTCCGGTTACTTCCGTGGAGCCGTCGACTCGGTGATCATGCGTCTCACCGACCTTTTGCTCACCATTCCGCTCCTCGTGATCGCCGGTTGCCTGGCGTGGCAGCTCGACGGTGGCGGGTCGTGGTGGTTCCTGTCGATCATCCTCGGAGTCTTCAGCTGGCAGGGAACTGCGCGCATCGTGCGCGGCGAGTTCCTGTCGCTGCGCGAGAAGGAGTTCGTCGAGGCTGCCCGTGCAGTGGGTGTCGGCGACCGTCGGATCATCTTCCGCCACATTCTCCCGAACGCTCTCGGGCCGATCATCGTGTCGGCGACACTTGCCATCGGCGGAGCCATCCTGGTGGAGACGGCGCTCAGCTATCTCGGCCTCGGCGTGAAGTCTCCCGACTCGTCGCTGGGTTTGCTGGTCAGCGAGTACCAGGCGGCTTTCCAGACCCGCCCGTGGCTCTTCTGGTTCCCCGGTCTCTTCATCGTGGTCATCTGTCTCTGCGTGAACTTCATCGGTGACGGGCTGCGCGATGCATTCGACCCCAAGCAGATGAGGGTGCGGGCATGAGCGACCAAGCACTGCTTTCGGTCCGCGATCTGGAAGTCGCGTTCCCTACCGAAGACGGGGTCGTTCGCGCCGTCCGTGGAGTCTCCTTCGATCTGAAGAAGGGCGAAGTGCTGGGCATCGTGGGGGAGAGCGGCTGCGGAAAGTCGGTCACCAACCTCGCGGTCATGGGCCTGCTGCCGAAAACCGCCATCGTCACCGGTTCGGTGAAGATCGACGGGCGAGAGATCGTCGGCCTTCTGCCGGCCGAGATGCGCCAGGTGCGGGGCAAAGAGATCTCGATGATCTTCCAAGACCCGATGACCGCGTTGAACCCCGTCTACACGGTGGGCTGGCAGTTGGTGGAGGCGATTCGCGCCCACCACGACATCTCCAAGAAGGCTGCTCTTGCTCGCGCCATCGAATACCTCGAGATGGTCGGCATCCCACAGCCCGACCAACGCGCGAAGTCGTACCCACACGAGTTCTCCGGGGGCATGCGCCAGCGTGTGGTCATCGCCATGGCGATCGCCAACGAACCCAAGGTGCTGATCGCCGACGAGCCGACCACGGCACTCGATGTCACCGTGCAGGCCCAGATTCTGGAGACCTTCGAGCGGATCCGCAAAGAGACTGATCTCTCGATCATCCTCATCACCCACGACCTCGGTGTCCTTGCCGGAATGGCCGATCGACTGCTGGTGATGTACGCCGGTCGTGTCGGCGAGGCCGGGAAGATCGATGACGTCTTCGATCACCCACGCATGCCGTACACGGTTGGTCTCCTCGGGGCGATCCCCGGCGAGCAAACCCTCGGCCGTCGCCTCAATCAGATCAAGGGTGCGCCGCCGTCCCTGGTGCGCATGATGCCGGGCTGTCAATTCGCGCCACGTTGTCCGCTGGCTGTCGATCGCTGCCGGGTCGAGGAGCCACAACTCGTCGACGCAGGTGGAGGCCAACTGGTGGCCTGTCACGAATGGGAGCGCCTCGCGGCCGACCCCAAGGCACGAGCGATCTTCTCTCCGGAGGCCGTGTAGTCATGGCTCTCCTCGAAGTGCGCAATCTCGTCAAGGAGTTCCCGATTCGTTCGAAGGGTGTCATCCATCGCACGATCGGCAAGGTGCAGGCAGTGTCCGATGTGTCGTTCGATCTCGAGGCTGGCGAGACACTCGGTCTCGTCGGCGAGAGCGGGTGTGGCAAATCCACCGCAGGTCGCACCATCCTTCAACTGCTCTCAGCAACGTCCGGGTCCGTTCGATTCGACGGCCAGGAACTGACCACGCTCAAGCGCCGCGACATGCGACCCCTGCGTCGTCAGATGCAGATCGTGTTCCAGGATCCCTACGCATCGTTGAACCCGCGAATGCAGATCAGCGAGACCATTGCCGAACCGTTGCGCGTGCACGGTCTGGCCAAGGGACGCGAGCGCGATCGCGTCGGCGAGCTCCTCGAGCTCGTCGGTTTGAACGCCGAACACGGCAACCGCTATCCGCACGAGTTCTCCGGTGGGCAACGCCAGCGCATCGGTATCGCCCGGGCACTTGCCGTCGAGCCG